>Ga0335075_10000134_pt1 | contig 148419 bp, 133 predicted proteins | sample Lox_Sample_24_FD_206723 | JGI IMG/M metagenome (GOLD analysis project Ga0335075, IMG submission 206723) | Soil microbial communities from Loxahatchee National Wildlife Refuge, Florida, United States - Lox_Sample_2.4 | ecosystem: Environmental > Terrestrial > Soil > Wetlands | place: USA... | reverse complement strand
GGTCGACGAGCTGTTCCGGCGCCTCGGCCGGACCCAGGCCGAACGCGACCACGACTGGACCACCCTCGACACCAGCCTCCACGTCGCCACCCGCGCCTCCTGGCACCAACTCGTCGACTTCGCCACCACCCACGACCTCACCCGCCCCGAGCTCCAACACCTCGCCGACGCCCTCTTCACCTACCTCGACCACGTCCGCGACCAACTCACCACCGGCTACCAACACGCCCGCCACAGCCCACCCCAGACCCGCCACCGCGCCCGCACCCGCCTCATCGAGCTCTACACCAACCCCACCAGCAGCAACACCAGCAGCGACACCACCGGCGACACCACCGGCGCACTGGACCACGACACCCTCACCACCCTCGCCGAGACCGCCGAATGGCCCCTGCCCGACGAGGTCACCACCCTCGCCATCAGCTACCACGGCGAACCCCCCACCCTCCACGACACCCCCACCCTGCTCATCCACCACACCGACCCACCCGGACGCACCCTCATCGTCGCCCCCACCCCCGACCACCACGACCTCATCACCCACATCAGCCGCACCCGCCCCGGACTCCGCATCGCCCGCAGCTGGCCCGTCCCACCCACCCAAGCCGGCAACGCCCTGCGCTGGTGCCAACGCGCCCTCGACCTCGTCCACCAAGGCGTCATCGCCCCCCACACCCTCATCGACTGCGCCACCCACGCCACCCAACTCTGGCTCCACGCCGAACCCTCCATGCGCCAACACCTCTGCCAAGAACTCCTCCACCCCCTCCTCGCCGAAACCCCCCACAGCCGCGCGATCCTCTCCGAAACCCTCCTCACCTGGGTCGAGACCCGCGACTCCGCCCCCGCCATCGCCGCCCGCCTCGACGTCCACCCCCAAACCATCCGCTACCGCTGGAAACGCATCAACGAACTCTTCGGCGACACCCTCCGCGACCCCGAATCCACCCTCCGCATGACCCTCGTCCTCAAATCCAGCGTCCCCCTCTGGAAAGCCGGCGACCACACCGACTTCGACCTCTTCCACCAACGCACCACGCTGGTCGAGTAGCCCGTCGAGTCGGCAGAACTTGCCGACACAACCACCCCAACCGTCCACAAGAACTGCCGACTCGACACGCAACTACTGCCGACTCGACGTACCACCCACGCAGACGACGAAGACCCCCACAGCCGAATCGGCTGCGGGGGTCTTCGATCGCGGTGGGTCTAGAGGGGCTTGAGGCCGGTGATCACCCAGGAGCGGCCCTCGCGCTCGGCGGTGACGTTCAGCTGGGCCGCCGAGACCGACTTCTCCTCGTCCTCGGCTCGCGAGCTGGTCTGGTCGAGGAAGACCAGGAGGGTGGCCTTGTCGGGGGTCAGCTCGCGTACGCCGGTGGCCTGGACGACCACGCTCAAGGTGAGCTGCTGCCCCGGAGCGCGCTCGGCGAGACTGGCGAACAGGGTGTCGTACTGCTCGCGCGCCTGGCCGCTGAGGCTCTCGTCGGCGAACGCGCGGGTGGCCTCGGGCTGCGTGTAGTCGTAGCTGAGCACCTGGGTCAGGCCGCGCGTCACCACGGTCACCACGCCGGCCTGAGCGGTCTCGTCCAGCTGAGCGCGGTTGGTCAGGGCCGGGTCGTCGCGGAGCGAGCGCTCCTGGAAGACGAGGACGCCCGCGATGACGAACAGCACGACGGCGAGCGCGAGGGCGATCGCCTGCGCGGTGCCGATCCGGAGGAGTCCCTTGATCCGTCCCATCACGTCCCCACCGCCACCTGAGCCAGGTTCTCCAGCTTCCACGTGCCCTTGACCAGGACCAGATCCGCGGCGAACCGGTTCCGCTTCACGGTGGGCTGGGCGGTCACGTCCTCGCCCCGCACGGTGACCTCGACGGCGACGAGCAGGGTCGCCGTACGGTCGGTCAGATCGCTGAGCGCCGCCTGGACGACCCGCCCGGTGGCGATCTTCTTCTGGTCGGCCAGCAGCTGCTGGTCCTCCGGGGTCATCGCGACCAGCTGATCGTGCAGGACCCCCGTCGACACGTCCTGCCAGGCCGCGACGCCGGACGCCACGTCGCGGTAGTCGATGGAGTTCATCGTCTCGACCGCCTCGGTGCCCTGGATCACGGCCGTGTCCCGCAGGTCCGCCCGTGCCCGGTCGGGATCGTTGTCGGCGGAACGCCAGGAGAAGAAGGCGAGGACGACCGCGACGATCGCCACCGCGCACACGCCCCAGACCCAGAGGCCGCTGCGGCCCGGCCGCGGCTCGGCGGCGACCTTCGGGGTCTCCTCCGGTGGTGCCGAATCAGTCTCCTCCTGGACGACCTCGTCCTGCGGCTCGTCGACCGGTGGGTCCTCCGGCGGGACGGGCGGCTGCGCGCCCTTCCGGTTCCGGATCTCGAAGCGCGGCTCCGGATCGGTCGCGTTCACTGCTCACCACCCATGAGGTCCTCCATGCTGTCGGCAGCAGAGACCGTACTCCGGCGGGAGTCCCGGCCCTTCCGCTTGTCGCCCGGCATGTCGGCCGACGGCCCACGCACGTTGCCGCCGTCCGAGGGTCGCAGACAACCCGCGTCCTCGTTGAACGGCTCGCCCGGCGAGACGTCGGTGCCGGGGCGCATCTCGGTCTTCTTGTAGCCGCCGTTGACGCACGGCAAGGGCGTGAAGAACGTCGGCTGCAGGCCGCCCTGCATGCCCTTGCCGGTCATCACCGCGTACGTAATGGAGATGCCCTCGGGCAGCCGGACCATGGTCTCCTTCACCCCGGCCGCGTTGGTGCCGTACACCTCCGCGGTGGAGACCAGGTTCCCCATCAGCTGACCGAGCGGCTGGCCCACCGAGCTGAACAGCGCGTCGATCTGCTTGGCCGCCGCCGGAGCGTTCTCCACCAGCTTGCGCCAGTCGTCGTCCTGCTCCGCGAAGGCGTCGGCCACCAGGCTCAGGTCCTCGCTGAAGCTCTTGAAGCTCGACGCGGCGGCCTTCTGGGTGGTCAGCACGGTGCCCGAGTTGTCGATCAGGCTGGCCGTCATCAGGAAGTTGCGGTCGGCCGTCCGGGCGAAGTCCGCGGAGGTCTCCACCAGTCGGGCCAGGTTCTCCCCGTTGCCACGGGTCATGGCCTCGGTCTCGTCGATCACGGTGTCGAGGGCGTCGGACGGCACGGAGGCGACGAAGTCCCGGCTGCTGCGCAGCAGTCCGTCGATCGACGGCGGCAGGTCGGCCGCGGTGAGGGTGAGGTGCGCCCCCTCGTCCAGCAACTCGTCGTCGGTGGAACCGCCGCGCAGGTCGAGGTACTGCTCACCGATCGCCGAGCGGTTCACCACCCGGCCGCGCACCTCGGCCGGGATGTCTGGCGCACCGCGCTCGATCCGGACCACCGCGTGCGCGCCTTCAGGAGATGCCGTCAGCGACTCGACCTTGCCGACCGGTACGCCGCGGTAGGTGACCTGGGAGTTCTCGAAAAGGCCCCCGGTCTCCGGCAGGTCGACGGTCACCTGGTATCCACCGAGGTAGCGGTCCAGCCCGACGTACTGCACGGCCAGGAAGGACGTCGTCACCAGCGAGATCACCACGAACGCGACGACCTTCGCGCGGGTCATGAACGAGAGCATCAGTCCTCCCCTCCCGGGGTGGTCGCGGCGCCGGACGGCGCATCCGTGACAGGCACCTGGACCGAGGGCTCAGGCAGCCCCGGCATCGCCGAGTCGGTGGGCGGGAGCAGGCTCGGCGAGGGCGAGGCCGCACCGGACGTGGGGCCGGCAGAACCCGGCCCGCTCGGCGATGCGGTCCCACCTCCGGTCGGGCTTGCCGAGCCGGACGGCTTGGTCGGGTCGGGCTTTCCACTCGGCTTGCCCGGCTTCGGCTTCGCCTTCGTCGGCGCGTTGCCCGAAGACGGCGACGGCGACGGCGACACGGTCGCCAGCGGGTCGATCGCGGGCGTGGTGTTGAGATCCGGCAGCTGAGGCCAGGGACAGCCCATCCCCGTGCAGCTGGCCGGCAGCGAGGTGTAGTTCGCCGTGACGAAGACGTTCAGGTAGTCACCCTTGATCGCGTCGAGCACCGAGTCGGAGAACGGGTACGTCAGCAGCAGCTCCAGGGAGTTCGGCAGCGCGTCCCCGGACTCGGCCAGCTCCCGCAGGATCGGCTCGAGCAGCTTCATGTCCTCGACCATGTCCTCCTGGGACGCGTTCAGCGTGCGCACCGAGGCGTCGCTGAGCTTGTCCAACGCGGTCAGCATCTCGACCAGTTGCTCGCGCTGCTCGACCAGCACCTGCATGCCGGGGCTGAGCCCCTCCAGGGCGGTCGCGATCTTGGCCCGGTCCGCGTCCAGGGTGGCCGACAGGGTCGCGACCGAGTCGAGCGCGTCCGTGATCGAGGCCTTGCGGGAGTCCAGCGACGACACGAAGGTCTCCATGTTGCGCAGGAAGCCGCGGATCTCCTCGGGTCGCCCATCGGAGACCTGCTGGAGCTCGCGGGAGATCTCCTGGAACTTGGCGAGTCCGCCGCCGTTGACGACGAGGGACAGCGCCCCGAGGACCTGCTCGATCTCGGCGATCTGGCTGGTGTCCTGGATCGGGATGTGTGCCCCCGACGCCAGCGACCCCTGGCCCTCCTCGCCCGCGGCGGGCCGCAGGAGGGCGACGTACTTCTCGCCGAGCAGCGAGGTCTGCTGCAGCCGGGCGGTCGTTCCTGCGGGGAGGTCGACGTCGCGGCGCACCAGCAGGGTCGCCCGCGCGCTCTGGCCGTCCGGGTTGAGCTTGATCGTCGAGACCCGGCCGACCGCGATGTTCTCGACCTTGACGCTGCTCTGCGGCACCAGGTCGACGACGTCGCGGAAGTCCACGGTGACGGTCATGGGGTCGTCGCCCACGTCGGCGCCGCCGGGCAGCGGGGTGTTGTAGAGGTCCTTGCCCAGGCCGCAGCCGGTCAGCAGCAGGGCCAGGCCGAGCGCCGACCCGACCAGTCCGATCCGACGACCGGGCCGCGAGCCGCGAAGAGCGGTGCCGAGACTCATCGCTCGCTCCTGTCCGTCGAGCCGCCGTCGAGCATGGTCGGCGGGGCGGTCTTCGAGCTGCGGGCGCTGAGCCCGTCGTTGCTCCACACCGAGACCTCGTTGACGTTGCCGCGGCCGGCGATGAGGTTGTACTCCGGGTCGTAGGCCTCGCGCAGGTTGTGCAGGAGGAGCGGTGCCAGACGGATCATCTCCTCCAGCGAGTCGCGCTGGCGCTGCAGGGCCTTGGTCGTCGGCACCAGGTTCTCGACGCTCGTCTGCAGGTTCGCCCGGTTCTCCCGGATGAAGTCGTCGAGCACCGCCATGGCGTCGGCCAGGTTCTCGGCGGCCTTGCCCATCTCCTCGCGGTCCTCGGCCAGGAAGCCCGCGACGTCGGCGAACTGGTCGTTGACCTCGGCGACCGTGTCGTCGTTCTCGACGAGCATCTTGTTGACCTCGTCGAGGTTGGCCATGGTGCCGAAGAAGCTCTCGTCGAGATCGGCGAGGGTGGCACTGGCCACGCCGAACTCACGGATCATGGTGTTCAGCCCCTCGCCCTGACCCTCCAGGTTGTCGGCGCCGACCTCGAGCAGCTTGCTCAGGGCGCCGTTCCTGTTGGCCCCGCGAGGTCCGAGCGCCTCGGACACGTCCTTCAACCCGTCGTACAGGTCGTCGATCTCCACGGGTACGGCGGTCCGGTCCTTCTCGATCACCGCGCCGCTGGCCAGCCGGTCCTCACCGGACTCCTCCTGCCACGGCTCGGTCAGCTGGACGAACCGGTCGCTCACCATGGTGGGGGCGACGATGACGGCCTTCGTGTCGGCGGCGACGGCCTGGTCGGGGTCCAGCTCCATGCTGACCCGGACGACCTCACCCTCGGCCGACACCTCGGTCACCTTGCCGACGGGCACGCCGAGGACCTGCACGTCCGAGCCCTCGTAGAGCCCCACGGTGGAGTCGAACATCGCGGTGAACCGGACCGGCTCGTCGCGCAGCAGCGCCCGGGCGCCCAGGGCTCCGGCGACGATCAGGGCGACGACCAGGCCGGCCACCAGCCAGCGTCGTGCTCTCGTGCTGGTCACTGGGCACCTCCGGGAGCGCAGTCGCGGATCACGTCGTTCTGGAGCACGGGGTCACCGTTCTTGTCGAAGAGTCCGCACAGGTAGGAGTCGATCCACCGGCCGTTGCCGAGCGCGGACGCCATGACCCGGTAGTAGGGGCCGAGCATCGAGAGCGCGTCGTCCAGGTTCTCCTGGTTCCGGTTGAGGATCGCCGAGACCCGGTCGAGCTTGGCCAGCGCCGGTGCCAGGGTCTCCTGGTTGTCGTCGACGAGGCCGCGCACCTGGGTCCCCAGGTCGCGGGTGCCGACCCACATCGCGTGGACGGCCTCGCGCCGGTTCTGCAGCTCGGCGAGCAGGTCGGAGCCGTCGGTGAAGAGGGCGGCGAGCTCCTGGTTGCGTTCCGCCAGGGTGCCGCTGACGCCGTTCGTGGCCTCCAGCAGCTCGGCCAGGTCCTCGTCCCGGGTGGAGATGGTGCGCGAGAGCTCGGTGAGACCGCCGACCATCTTCTGCACCGACGCCGGGGTGTTCTCGAAGGCGGCCGACAGCGCGTCGAAGCTCTCCTCGAGCTGGGCGGTGTCGATCTCGTTGAACGTGGTGGCCATGTCCGAGACCGCCGCGTTGACGTCGTACGGCGTCGTGGTGCGCTCCAGCGGGATCGCCTCCGTCAGGGTGCCGGTGCCCATCGGGTCGACGGCCAGGAACTTCTGCCCCAGCATGGTCTTGACCTTGATCGCGGCGGTCGTCTGCGCCGGCAGGTCGATGTCCTTGGCCCGGAAGCTGACGACGACCTGGTCCCCGTCGAGCTGGACCTCGGTCACCTCGCCGACCCGTACGCCGGCGACCCGGACCTCGTCACCGGCGCGCAGCCCGCCGCCCTCGGTGAAGACGGCCTGGTGGACCTTGCCCTGGCCGACGATCGGCAGCGAGGTCATCTGCATGGCGCCGTAGAAGAGGACGCCCATGACGGTCAGGCCGATCACGGCGATCAGCACCCGGTTGCGCTCCGTGAACGCGCGGGGGTATCGAGTCATCAGCGGCACCTCTTCGCGACCGGGAGGACGCCGAGATCACCCATGTAGCCCTCGGGCATCGGGATCCGTCCGTCCATGGAGCACAGGTAGAAGTTGAGCCAGGAGCCGTAGCTGCCGAGGCGGCCGATCCGGTCCAGCTTGGTGGGCAGCAGCTTCAGGAAGCTGTCGACCTCCTCGCTGTGCTCGTCGAGGGTCTCGGAGAGTACGCCGAGGTGGCCGATCGACTTGCGCAGCGCCGGGCGGGTCTCCCCCAGCAGGCTGGAGACGCGGTCGGTCAGGGCGCCCATCCCCTCGATCGACTCGCCGATGGCGGCGCGGTCGGCCGAGAGCCCGGAGACGAGCTGCTGCATCGTGGTGATGGTGAGGTCCAGCTGGTCGGACCGGCCGTCGACCGTCTGCATCACGCTGCTGAGGGAGTCGATCAGCTCGCCGATCACCTCGTCCTTCTCGGCGAGCGTCGTCGTGAGGCTGGCGGTGCTCTGCAGCAACCCCTCGACGGTGGCGTCCTCGCCCTGGAACACGGCGATGATCTGCTCGCTCAGCTTGTTGACGTCGTCGGGGTTGAGCATCTGCATCAACGGCCGGAAGCCGTTGAAGAGGACGGTCAGGTCCAGCGCCGGACGTGTGGCGTCCACACCGAAGGTGTGTCCGGCCTTGATCTCGCCGCCGGTGGTCGCGCTGGCCGGGACGATCGAGCTGCCCCCGCCAGGCTCCGTGGACTGCGCGCCCTGCACGACGGCGAGGTAGCGCTGGCCGACCATGTTGCGGAACCTGATCTGGATCACGGCGTCGTTGCGGATCGGCACCCCCTTGCGGATGGTGAACCGGACCTTCGCCATCCGCTTGTCGGTGACGGCGACGTCGCGCACGGTGCCGACCTTGACCCCGGCGATGCGTACGTCGTCGCCGCGGTTCACGCTCGTCGCGTCGGTGAACACCGCGGTGTACTCCTGCGCCTCTCCGGAGGAGCTGTTGCGGATGGTCATGGCCAGGATCCCGGTCACGATCACCGTCGCCACGGTGAAGACCACGCTCTTGAGGCCGATGGCCCAGAGCGGTCCGTGGTTGGCGTCCTTCGTCATCGCAGCACCACCTTGGTGTTCCGCAGGGTCGGGCCGACCAGCAGCGAGCCCCAGTCCGGGTACTCGGCCGGAGCCAGTCCCTGGGTGGGTGCCACCAGCTCGGCGATCAACTGGTTCTCACCGGGCGAGTTCGCGTCTCCCAGGCCGGCCAGGGCCGTCAGGAAGGAGTCGGCGTTCGCCCGGGGCGGCGGACCGATGGCGACCGGGTCGTCGCCCTCCTCGGTCCCGGTGTCGGTCTCGTCGTCGACGCGCGAGCTCTCCGGCCACTGCGTGCCCGCCGCGCCGTCGCCGGCAGTGCTCCGCTTGACGGGCGAGGCGCCCACCTTGCCGGTCACGTAGGGGCAGCGGGGGGCCGGCGTGCCCTTGGCGAAGCTGATGTCGTCCTTGCCCGCGAGGTACTTGGTGCGGGCCGGCATCACCTTCAGCACGGCGTGCATGCCCGGCTCGTCGGTGCCGACGCCGAGGGCCTTGTCGATGCGCGGCTTGAAGTTGGCGACCGCCCGGAACAGGCAGGGGAACTGGGACGCGTACGGCGCCGTGGCCCGCAGCGCCGCCTTGCTCTCGCGGGTCAGCACCACGATGGTGTCGTGGTTCTCGGTGACCCAGCCGCGGGCGGTGTCGGACGAGCCGATCACGCTGGCGTAGACGTCACGCAGCTCGGTCTGCTTGTCGACCAGCGTCTGTGAGCTGGTGGTCATGGTCGACAGCGCGTCGACAAGGTCGGGTGCCGCGATGTTCCACTCGTCGGCGACGTCGGCCAGCAGCGCGAAGTCCTCGGCGATCTGGGGCACCTTGGGGTTGAGCTTCTTCACGTACGTCGACCACTCGACCATCGCGTCGCCCAGGTTCTCGCCCTGCCCGTCGAGCATCCCGGCGAACTCGCTGAGCATCGCGGACAGCTTCTCGGGCTGGATGGCACGCAGCATCGGCAGCAGCTCGTCGAGGACCTGCTGCAGCTCGGCCGCCTCGGCGGAGTCGTCCTGGCGGATCACGTCGCCCTCCTCCAGCTTCGTGCTGCTGACGACGGCCGGCTGGACGAGGGCGACGTACCGCTCCCCGAACATGGTCTTGGGTAGCAGTCGGGCCACGACGTTCTCGGGCAGCATCGGTAGGACCTCGGGGTCCAGGGCCAGCCTCAGGTCGGCGCCCTGGTCGGTGGCGCTGATCTTGGCGACCTGGCCGACCGGGACGCCTTGGAACTTCACGTCGGAGCCGACCTTCAGCGCGTTGCCCACCACGTCGGTGCGCAGCGTGACGTCGCGGTGCGGGACCAGCGTGCGGTTATAGGCCAGGTAGGCGACGGTCAGCAGACCGACCACCAGGGCGATGGCGACCACGCCGATCAGCAGGTCGCGCGTCTTCGCGGCGTTCATCCGGCGATCCTCACCGTGGTGGAGGCGCCCCATAGCGCCATGGACAGGATCAGGTCGAGCACGGCGACGGTGACCAGGCTCCGGCGGACCGCGCGGCCCACGGCCACCCCCACGCCGGCGGGACCGCCGACGGCCTGGAAGCCCATCCGGCAGTGCACCATGATGATGATCACCGAGAAGAAGAGGACCTTCACGAACGACAGCAGGATGTCGATCGGCGGCAGGAACAGCCCGAAGTAGTGGTCGTAGGTGCCCGCGGACTGGCCGTAGACGAAGACGGTCACCATCCGGGCGCCGCCGTACGAGGTGAGCAGGCCGATCACGTAGAGCGGGATGATCGCGACGAAGCCGGCGATCACCCGGGTGGTGATGAGGTACGGCACCGCGGGCACGGCCATCGCCGTGAGGGCGTCGACCTCCTCGTTGATCCGCATCGCGCCGAGCTGGGCGGTGAAGCCGGAGCCGACGGTGGCGGAGAGCGCGAGCGCGGCGACCATGGGCGCCACCTCGCGGGTGTTGAAGTAGGCGGAGATGAACCCGTTGAGGGCCGAGGCGCCGATCTGGTCGAGTGCCGCGTAGCCCTGCATGCCGACGACGAAGCCCACCGAGAGCGTGAGCCCGAGCATCACGCCGATGGTGCCGCCGATCACGGCCAGCGCCCCGGAGCCGAAGCTGACCTCGGAGAGCAGCCGCATGACCTCCTTGGGATAGTGCCGCAGCGTGGTCGGGATGTGCCCCAGCACCGAGAGGTAGAAGCGCATGTCGGCGCCGAGCTTGCCGAGCTTGTCCACCGGACGGTTGAGCAGGCGCACGGCGAGGCTCTCGCCCGGCTGTGCGCGCCGCGGGGCGCGGCCCTCCAGCTCCGCCGTCAGGGGCGGGAAGGTGGGCTGGGGCCCCCTCGATTGGGGTGCGGCCATGTCAGGCCCCCTTCATGGGCACCAGCGTCAGGTACAACGCGGTGAGGACGAAGTTGACGAAGAAGAGCATGAGGAAGGTGATCACCACGGACTGGTTGACCGAGTCGCCCACGCCCTTCGGCCCCGGGGCCGTGTTGAGACCCCGGTAACAGGCGATCACGCCGGCGAGGAAGCCGAAGACGATGGCCTTGATCTCGCCGATCCACAGGTCGGAGATCTGGGCGAGCGCGGTGAAGCTGGCCAGGTAGGCACCGGGGGTGCCGCCCTGCAGGATGACGTTGAAGAAGTAGCCGCCGAGCACGCCGACCACCGCGACCAGGCCGTTGAGCAGGATGGCCGCCATCACACAGGCGAGCACCCGCGGGACGACCAGGCGTTGCACGGGGTCGAGCCCCATCACCTTCATGGCGTCGATCTCGTCGCGGATGGTTCGGGAGCCCATCTCGGCGCAGATGGCGGCGCCGCCGGCGCCAGCGATGACCAGGGTGGTCACCATCGGTGAGGCCTGTTGGACCATGGCCAGCACGCTGGCCGCGCCGGTGAAGGACTCGGCGCCGATCTGCTTGGTCAGGGTCCCGAGCTGCAGGGCGATCACCGCGCCGAGCGGGATCGAGATCAGCATGGCGGGCACCCACGAGACGCTCACCACGAACCAGAACTGCTGCATCAGCTCGACGCCCGAGAAGGGCCGGCGGAACGCGGCCCGCACCGTGTCGAGGGCCAGCGCGAAGAGGTTGCCGGTCGCGTCGAGGGCGCGGACCGGGAGGATGGGCTTGGGGACGGACCGATCTCGGTCGTTCTCCTCGTCGTCGGCGACGTACAGCGTCGCCGCACCGGAGGCGACCCGCGCCCGGTGCCGCTCGCCGCTGGCCCGGACCGCGCCCGACCGGGGCGCCAGTTGCAGGGGCAGCACCTCGATGGCCCGGGCGCCGGTGCGGATCGCGGCGGAGCCGGGGTAGGGCATCGTGTCGTACGAGATCGGCTCGTTGCGCTTGTGGTCGGCCTCCTCGCTCATCCCGATCGGGCCGTCCGGGTCTCCGCTCATGAACTGGCTCACGACCGGGTGGTCGGTCAGCAGGAACGCTTCGCGCGGACCGAACATCACCAGTTCACGGCGGTAGAGCATGCCGAGGTTGTCGGGCAGCGTGCGTGCGAGCTCGATGTTGTGGGTGACGACGAGCATCGTGGCGTCGGTGGCCGCGTTGACCTCGATCAGCAGCTCGGCCAGGTTCGACGTACGCACCGGGTCGAGGCCCGAGTCGGGCTCGTCGATGAGGATGATCTCCGGGTCGGTGACCAGCGAGCGCGCCAGGCCGGCCCGCTTCTTCATGCCGCCGGAGATCGCGCCGGGCAGCTTGTGCTCCTGCCCGACCAGCCCGACCATGTCGAGCTTCTCCATCACCACGTCGCGGATCTTGGACTCGCTGAGCTTGGTGTGCTCGCGCAGCGGGAAGGCCACGTTGTCGAAGACGTTCAGCGAGCCGAAGAGAGCGCCGTCCTGGAAGAGCACGCCGAACTTCTTGCGGAGCTCGAGGCGGCGCGACTCCCGGGCCGAGACCATGTCGACCCCGTCGATCAGGATCTGGCCCTCCTCGGGCTCGGTGAGCCCGATGATCGACTTCAGGAACACCGACTTGCCGGTGCCCGAGGGACCCATCATCGCGGTGATCTCACCCGGGGGCAGGGTCAGCGTGACGTCGTGCCAGATGTTCTGGCGTCCATACGTCTTGCTGAGTCCGATGACTTCGACCGATCCGCCCACGGGAGGGCCTCCTGGATTCGTAGGGCGGCCCTGCACGGGCCGGTTGATATCTGTGGGAGCTGCGCGGTCATTGCTCGCGACCTGTGACCGCGGTCACCTGCCGCCGAGGACAGGCTGCAACACCGCGGCGCTCGATCAGGCGCGAACACCGAGATCGGGTCGGACCTGAGCCGCATGTTGTGACCACTGTGACAACATGCGCGCTCGGGTCAGGTCTATTCGCTCCCGCGTGCGGGATACTCGAACGGCTTCGGCCCCGGGCAGGTGTCCGCGAAGCCCGAAGCCCGCCCACCGACCTCGCCACCGAGCTTCGGGTTCGACGCTCCCGGCGGCGTCGGCCCCAGAGCGCCGTTGACGACGAACTCGCACGACCACCCGGTCCGGGCCGCCACAGGATTGTCGGGCCCTGAGACGGACAGGGTCATCAGTCGTGACAGGTCGTCGCCCGCCTTGGTCGTGCACCCCGTGAAGGGCGGAATCGTGATCGACCCCGTCAACTGCCCCCCGAACATCGGGTGGTAGTACGTGGCAGGGTCGTGGGTGCGATACCACTCGACGTCGTTCTCGATCGGTCGGTCATAGGCGGGCGTGGTCATCCTGACCGGCGCCGGGGTGACGGTCCGGCAGTCTCCGTTGAGCCCCAGATCCACGCCGTCGACCCGCACCGACACGATCCGGACGTTCATGCTGTCCTCGATGACGTTGGTCGGGAAGGACTGGCGATCCCATAGGACACCGCCCGTGCTCGAATAGAGACGCGTCCTCATCAGCACCTTGACCGGGACGGGGTAGTTGCCGGCTCGACGCTGGCTGATCTGCACGGTGGCCTCCACCGGCATCAGCCCGAACCCCACGGACCGCACCGTCATCGGCTCCAGGTATCCGTAGTTGGCCGGCGCCCCCTTCGGCGAGACGAAGTAGGCCTCGGCGCGGATCCACTGCTTCGAGCCGTCGTCGGGCTCCTGGCCGATGGCATATTCGGCCGCCGTCATCGCGGCCGGCGTGCGGAACCACTGCTTGGCGCGCCGCGCATAGGAGAGCCCGCCCTGAGAAGTGTTGGCCCACGTGCCGAAGCTGGCGTCGGGAAGCCCCGGGTACCACTCATCGGCCTGGGAGGACTGCGCGGTCGTCAACAGGGCCGCCAGAAGCACCAGCCCGAGACCGGAGCGCGTCCAGATCTTGCGTCGCATGTGCCCAACCTCGGTCAGCACGCGAGGCTCGGCAACCGGGTCGGCAAGATTCACAGCAATCGGCCTCCACAGTTGTGACCCTCGTGACAACACTTGTGACCCTGGCGACAAACGGCGCATCCAAGGGCGAGGAAAAAGCCGCGCTAGCACAGTGCACAGCCGCAGACAACCCGATCAGGTCAGGTGTGACGGAAAGCGCCAGGGTTTCCCGGATAGCCGCTGTTTCCCTTGTCTCCGTAGCGCTGGGGCCGCGCATGATGCCGCCCACGGTGTCGACCCCGACACCACCCCCACAACCAGGGAGCAACTCATGAATCTGCGCAAGGCCATCACCGCCGCAGCCGCCGTCTCGGCGGCCGCGCTGCTCGTGCTCACCCCCTCCGCCCAGGCCTCGTCCCCGACCGGGAGCGACATCACCCAGATCCAGGTGAACGGCGTCGGCACCGCCGGCACCGTTGCGGTTTCCGGCGCCTTCAAGAGCGGCACGGCCACCTTCGACGCCCTCGGGTTCACCACCTCGTGCGCCGGCGGCACCGTCGCCGGCAACGTCAACCGCGGCCCGTTCGCCTCCGGCGGCACCGCCTTCAGCTTCGGTACCCTCTCGCTCACCTGTCCCACCCCGCTGGGTATCAACGCCACCATCGCGTTGAACGCCAGCTGCCTCGCCACCGTGACCATGGGCAACGTCAAGCAGGCCCCGCTCAACGACAACGTCCACGCGGGCCTCATCGACAGCGGCAAGTGGGCGGGCTCCACTCCCAAGCCGAAGCTGCACAACGTCCTGGGCCGCGCGGCCATCGCCTCCAAGTGCGTGACGGTGACCCTGAGCGGTAGCTCCTGCACCGCCCGTGCCGACGGCAACGTCGCGGTCGAGTTCGACGAGGCCATCAAGACCGTCGGCGGCGTCAACTACCAGGAGCTCATCCTCAAGGGCCCCGGCCTCACCCTGCGCAACCAGACCCTGGCCTGCCTCGGCCTCATGTCCGGCAGCGTCACCCTCAACCAGATCAAGTTCAACCTCCCCACCACCACGACGGGCGCCATCGACTTCCGATGATCCGTTCGCGCCCCACCACGCGGTAGGGCAATGACACCGTGGCCCGGCGACAGGAAATTCCCTGTCGCTGGGCCACTGGTCTGTCTGCCCGCCCGCAGCCGGCGGTCTCCGTCGAGCTGAGCGGTCTCCTCGCTAGACGGCGTTCGGAACCTATTCCTTTCGCCGAGCACACAGGCGTCCCACGACCCGATCGCCCTAGCTATGCACGGCGTCACCCTTCCCGACCGAGGAGCAAACTCATGAATCTGCGCAGGGCCATCACCGCCGCAGCCGCCGTCTCGGCGGCCGCGCTGCTCGTGCTCACCCCCTCCGCCCAGGCCTCGTCCCCGACCGGGAGCGACATCACCGTGATCCAGGTGAACGGCGTCGGCACCGCCGGCACCGTTGCGGTCTCCGGCGCCTTCAAGAGCGGCACGGCCACCTTCGACGCCCTCGGGTTCACCACCTCGTGCGCCGGCGGCACCGTCGCCGGCAACGTCAACCGCGGCCCGTTCACCTCCGGCGGCACCGCCTTCAGCTTCGGTACCCTCTCCCTCACCTGTCCCACCCCGCTGGGTATCAACGCCACCATCGCGTTGAACGCCAGCTGCCTCGCCACCGTGACCATGGGCAACGTCAAGCAGACCCCGCCCAACGACAACGTCCACGCGGGCCTCATCGACAGCGGCAAGTGGGCGGGCTCCACTCCCAAGCCGAAGCTGCACAACGTCCTGGGCCGCGCGGCCATCGCCTCCAAGTGCGTGACGATGGCCATGAGCGGTAGCTCCTGCACCGCCCGTGCCGACGGCAACGTCGCGGTCGAGTTCGACGAGGCCATCAAGACCGTCAGCGGCGTCAACTACCAGGAGCTCATCCTCAAGGGCCCCGGCCTCACCCTGCGCAACCAGTCTCCTGCCTGCCTCGGTATCTGGGGCGGCGCCGTCACCCTCAACCAGATCACGTTCAACCTTCCCACCACCACGACCGGGAACATCGACTTCCGATAACCCATCCGTGCCCCGAACCTCCAGTGGGCAATGACACCCGTGGCCCCGGCGACAGGTATCCCTGCCGCGCCCGGCCACTCGTCCGTTCCCGTGCGACGCACGGCCTTGGATCAAACGCCGATCTGAGCGGCTCTGCCCGAAGGGCGCATGCGCCTTTTAGACCAGCGCGCGAGCACTCCGCAACACCTTCGACCCAGGTGTGACGGAAAGCGCCAGCGTTTCCCTGACAGCCGCCATCTCCCCTACCCGGCCGCACTCGACTCGCGGAGGATTCCATCGACGGTGTCAAGCCTGACACCTTCACCCACATCACCAGGGAGCAGCTCATGAATCTGCGCAAGGCCATCACCGCCGCAGCCGCCGTCTCGGCGGCCGCGCTGCTCGTGCTCACCCCCTCCGCCCAGGCCTCGTCCCCGACCGGGAGCGACATCACCCAGATCCCGATCAACGGCAACGGCACCGCCGGAACCGTTGCGGTCTCCGGCACCCTCAAGGCTGGCAACCTCACCTTCGACGCCCTCGCGTTCACCACCTCGTGCGCCGGCGGCACCGTCGCCGGCAACGTCAACCGCGGCCCGTTCACCTCCGGCGGCACCGCCTTCAGCCTCAGTACCCTCTCCCTCAGCTGCCCTACTCCGCTGGGCATCAACGCCAACATGACAGTGAGTCCCGGCTGCCTTATCTACGTGACCATGGGCAACGTCAAGCAGACACCATTCAACGACAACGTCCACCCGGGCCTCATCGACAGCGGCAAGTGGGCGGGCACTACACCCAAGCCAAAGCTCCACAACGCACTGGGCCGCGCATCGATTGGTTCGAAGTGCGTAGCGGTGACTCTGCCCGGCAGCTCCTGCACCGCCCGTGCCGACGGCAACGTCGCGGTCGAGTTCAACGAGGCCATCAAGACCGTCAGCGGCGTCAACTACCAGGAGCTCATCCTCAAGGGCCCCGGCCTCACCCTGCGCAACCAGACCGCGGCCTGCCTCGGCCTCATGTCCGGCAGCGTCACCCTCAACCAGATCACGTTCAACCTCCCCACCACCACGACCGGGAACATCGACTTCCGATAACCCATCCGTGCCCCGAACCTCCAGTGGGCAATGACACCCGTGGCCCGGCGACAGGTATCCCTGCCGCCGGGCCACTTGTGTTTGCCAGCGATCTCCATCGATCTGAGCGGACTCATCTCATGGCATCCACAACGTCACTGCATAGCCCAGCGCACAGGCACCCCGCAACCCGACGCCCCCAGGTATGACGGAAGCCGCCAGCTTGTCCCTGAAAACCGCCGTCTCCCTTACCCGGCGGCATTCACCTCACGCAGGATGCCGCCACGGTGTCGGCCCCGACACCCCACCCCCACGACTAGGGAGAAGACCTATGAACGTGCGCAAGGCCGTCATCGCCACAGTCGCCGCCTCCACGGCCGCACTGCTCGTACTTACCCCCTCCACCCAGGCCTCGTCCCCAACCGGGAGCGACATCACCCAGATCCTGGTGAACGGCAACGGCACCGCCGGTACCGTGCCGGTCTCCGGTTCCTTCAAGAGCGGCACCATGACCTTCGATGCCCTCGGGTTCACCACCTCGTGCGCCGGCGGCACCGCCGCCGGCAACGTCAACCGAGGTCCTTTCACCTCTGGCGGGACGGTTGCCAGCATCAGCACGTTCACACTTACGTGCCCGACCCCGCTGGGGATCAACTCCGTCATCGCGCTGAACGCAGGTTGCGTTGTCAACCTGACAGCCGGCAACGTCAAGCAGTCCCCGCTCAACGACAACGTCCACGCTGGCCTTATCGACAGCGGCAAATGGGCGGGATCGACCTCCAAGCCGAAGCTGCACAACGTCCTGGGCCGAGCGAACATCGCGTCGAAATGTTTGACAAAGACCCTCACGGGAAGCTCCTGCACCGCCCGCGCCGACGGCAACGTCGCGGTTGAGTTCGATGAGGCCATCAAGACCGTCAGCGGAGTCAACTACCAGGAGCTCATGTTCAAGGGTTCCGGCCTAGTGCTCCGCAACCAGACTCCCGCCTGCCTCGGCATCGTGGCCGGCAGCATCACCCTCAACCAGATGAAATTCAACCTGCCGACCACCACATCGGGCGCCATCGACTTCCGATGACCCGTCCAGTGCAACACAACGCATAGTCCATCAACACGTTGGCCCGGGGCTGGTGGCTCCTGCCGCCGGGCCAACGTCCGGTCTCCGACTCGCTCCTAGCCCTGCCTTCGAGTCCGGTGACCATTTGACCTAAGGCGGCGCCAATTCGGGGCGCCGCGTGCCCAAGGAACGCTGGCTTCGGCTTCCGCGACTACCTCTTGACCGTGAACTTCCCGCTTCCGGCGCTGGGCTTCACCTGCTTGTTCCCGAGGTACTTGACGCTCACCGTGTACTTCCCGCGGTGCGCGGTCTTGGCCTTCTTGCCCTTGGCCTTCGTCTTCTTGACGACAAGCTTCGAGAACTTGCCGACCGTCAGCTTGGCCGCGCCGGAGGCCGGCACGTTGACGGTCTTCGACACGATGACCTTCTTGCCCTTCTTGATCGTCACCACGGCCTTGCCCGTCGCGGGACGCGTCGCACGGACCTTCGCCGTCACGGTCACCTTGGCGGCCTTCTTCGCCACCACGACCTTGACGATCTTCGTCGACGACGCAACCGGGGGTACGACGACCGGAGGTACCGTGACGCCCGCCGAGGACGATGACACCGGGGACTCCCCGGTCTTAGAGGCGGTCGAGCGATACGTGATGGACTTGCCGACCATCGCCGCGGTCACCGCCAGGGAGCTTCCCGCGCCGGGCACCGGTGCACCTCCGACCAGCCACTGGCTCTGCACGGAGTCCGGTTCGTCCGAGAACGTGCCGGGCACGCCGGTCAACACCGCCCCGACCCGGACCGACCCACGCACCTGCGGGAGCTCCGCACGCAGCATCTTCTGGATGACGACTCCGCCGGTGGTCGACGGCCCGCCCGAATACGGACCCAACGCGATGTGCGTAATCGGACGACCATCCAGGTCCGAGGGGACCTCATCGGGGCCACCGCTCAAATTCATCCAGTGGTGAATAGCACGATCCCGATCCACGATCGCGAACTCCAGATCGTCGCCACCGTTCGCTAGCAGCAGCGGCCCCCGACCCTGAACCTCTGAGGGAACGTCAACGAGTAGAGCCCCATCGAAGGACACCAGAGTGTCGTCCGCCAGCAATGCCAAAGCCCCGTTGGCGGCAGCCGCGATGGCCTTGACATTTCCCGGTTGCTGAACGGCCGCGGGAAGAGGGGCAGTCGCGTTGTTACCCCAACGCACCAAGGTGCCCTCGTCGGTCAGCGCATACGCTGTCGTGCTTCCTGCAACGACGGCCGTCGCCTTCAGGCCGGCCGGGACGTCGGTGATCCCGTTGAGGTTCCGACCCCACGCGACGACCGAGCCGTCGCGCTTCAGGGCGATCGCGGCGTTAGCGGTGACCGCCAACTGGGCGACGTCGCGCAAGCCGCTCGGCACGTCCAACGGGTTGAGGTTTGACATTTTTCGACCCCACATGAGCACCCGCCCATCACGCGTCACCGCTCCGGCGTGGAGGTTCGTGGTCGCGATCTGCGCAACCTTGGTGGCAGCCACCGCGGCCGGCACCTGCTGCAGCCGATCAAGGTTGGCACCCCACCCCACGACCCGACCGTCCGCCGTCAACGCCAGGCCGGCGTTCATGGGCAGCACCACCTGCGAGACCGCGACGCCGGAGAGCGAGGCCGGCAGGGTCGACTGGCGACCGTCCTGGCTCCACACGACCAACTCGCCGGACTGTGCCAACGACACCGCCGCTCCTGGAACAGATAGCGGCACTGTCTCACTTGGATCCGGCTCGGCCCCCGCCGGCACCGCGCCCGCCGCCGCACTCAGCGCCAGAGCTGCGGCGATGGCCACCCCACGTCGCGCCAACCGTCCTCGCATAGCCACTCCTCCACCAACTGTCCGCCGAACACGCCTCACGGCGTGACTTCCGGCACACCGTAAGCCGGTCGCCGCATCGGAGACATACGCGCCTGAGGTCGCGTCCGACCTGATCGCGGAAGTTGTCACCCGCGTGATGAAACCCGAACGCACGTGCCCCGTTCCTGTGCTCGGGCGCCTCGCCGCCCCGAAGGATGCGGCTGGTGCCGCCCCCGGCACCATCTCCCCCGAACAAACGGAGCAACCCCCATGCAACTGCGCAAGGCACTGATAGTTGGCGCCGCCGTCCTGGCGGCCGGACTTCTCAGCCTCACCCCCACCTCCCAAGCCGACCCCCCCACCGGCGGGCCCATCGTCTTCGTCGAGGTGAACGGCGTCCAGTCTCTGCCCAACAACCCAGTCCCCGTCAACGGCACCTTCGCCGGCGGCACCTACACCCACGACCTCACCGGGTTCACCACCAGCTGCACGCACAGCACCCTCGCTGGGACCGTCAACCGCAGCGCGCGCCCCTTGCCCGCAGGTGCCCACGACTTCGGGTTCTCCTCCCTGCACATGCCGTGCGCCTACGCCATCTACACCGACACGTGGACCATCACCCCCGGCTGTGTCCTCCGAGCGAACTTCTACGATGACAACGTCCACGACGGCACCGTGGACACCGGCCCCTACAACCTCGGCGCGAGCTTTCACGCCGTCCGGGGCAGACTCTCGATCCCGCACGCGTGCATCACCGTCACCCGCTCCGGCGGGTGCACCTACCGGATCGACGGCGACGTGGGCGCCTCCTTCGACGAGGCCATCACGACCGTCGGCGGTGTCCGCTACCAGAAGCTGGTCCTCGACGGCCCCGGCCTGACCATGCGTCAGCAGACCCCGTCCTGCCTCGGCGTGGCGGGCGGCAGCATCACCCTCAACAACATGACCTTCAACCTGCAGGTCACCGGCGGGTCCACGACCGGCATCGACTTCCGTCAGACGTTGCCAGCACTGCCGACCGGGGGCGCCGTGGCCGCGGTCGAAGTCAACGGCGACCGCACCGTCGGCACCGTTGCCATGGACGGCGTCTTCAGAGCCGGCACCAAGACCTACTCCATCTTCGGATTCGACGCCGGTTGCGCGGTCGGCAGTATGGCGGGAACTGTGACCCGTGGCCCTCGGCCCCTGACGACGGGCGTCCGCGACATGACGCTCTCCACCCTCGACCTCACCTGCGCGACCCCGCTCGGAGTCAACGGAAAGATCTCGATCACGCCCGGGTGCGTCATGACTCTTGACTTTCCTGACACTCCCAACGTTCAGGACACTGGCCCCAACGTCCACGACGGCACGGTCGACACAGGGCCCGGTCCGGCCTTCAGCCGCGTCGAGGGTCGAGCGTCGGTCGCGTCCCAGTGCCTCACGATGCTGCTCAGCGGGAGTTCCTGCGCGGCCAAGCTCTCAGGGGACATCGACGCCTACTTCGACGAGGCGGTCAAGACCGTCGGCGGGGTCGCCTACCAAGAGCTCATCCTGAATGGCGATGGCCTCACCTACTCCCAGCAGACTCCCGCGTGCCTCAGCCTGATGACCGGGGGCCTCAGGCTGAACAACATCAAGTACGACGTCCGAGTCGCCTCCGGGACGACCACTGGCATCGACTTCCGCCAGACTGCCTGACCACCCGGTCGGTGGCCCGGCGACAGATCTGTCGCCGGGTTACCTGCCCGGCCTCCACTCCGGCCGCATCACGGATGCCGACCTCATCGAGTTGTGAGCCGCCTCACAACTTTCCGGGTTCTCTGCGCCGACTTCGGCCCACTCGCCACCCATACCCCCTTCCCTTCAGCAAGATCGGCGCACACCTGGGAGGGAGCCCTCCTTGCGCCTGAATTGGGAGACAGACATGCGATTGCGCAACCTTCTGGCCGCCACGGCGGCCAGCGCCCTCATCGTCGGAGCGGTCGGTGTCCCGGCCCACTCCGTCACCGCCCCATCGCCGGCGGGCGCCGGTGCGCTCGTGGCCTGGGGCGATGACGAGGACGCCGAATCCGGCCCGGCCATCGACATCCCCGAGGACCTCACCGGGGACGTGCGGTCGGTTGCTTCCAGCAACACGGCGACCGGGGTCGTCACGCTCGATGGCACGGTTCGAGTATGGGGCGGCCCCGGCCTCGAAGTCATGAACGCCCCGACCGGGATCACAGACGCGGCAACCATCGCCCTGGATCGATTCCAAGGCGCCATCATCCACACCGACGGCCGCGTCACCGCCTGGGGCGGCTTCGGCCCCGCGTTCAGCGAGGTCCCGGCCGACCTCCGCGCGAAGGCGATCTCGATGATCACCGGCACCGGATACGCCGTGCGAACGGACGGCACCTTGACCACCTGGGGGAACGCCCCCTTCCTCGAGACCCCGGCCGGACTGACCAACCTCGTCGACGTCGCCGCGAAGCCGAACAACGTACTGGCTCTCCGCGCCGACGGCTCGGTCGTCGGCTGGAACGACGGCACCGAATCCCTCGACGTGCCCGACCTCGGCGGCAAGAAGGTGACGAAGATCGCCGCGGCGGCGAGCTACAGCGCAGTCGTCTTCGAGGACGGCACAATCCAAATCTGGGGCGACGAGGCGGGGATCCCCGACGACGTCCTGGACTTCGACGGGCTCACCCCCGCCACCACGGTGACGAGCCTCTCCCTGGGCGGGATGACAGGCAACGTCCTTGCTGCCCTCACCGCCGACGGCACCATCCACGTCTTCGGTGCGGAGGCCGAGGCTCCGGTCAGACAGATCCCCGGGGTGCTCGACGGTCAGCCGGTGTCCGCGATCTCCGTGGGCGTCGGGATGACCCCACACATGGCCGCCATCGTCACCACCTACCGCGAGCTCACGAAGCCGGTGGTCACCGGTCAGGCGCGGGCCGGCCAGACGCTGACGGCGACGCCGGCCACGTTCTCGCTGACCCCGGAGACCGCCACCGGCCAGTGGTACGCCGGCGCCACTCCGATCGCCGGCAAGACCGCGACGACCCTCCCGCTCGACGCGGCCCTGGTCGGCAAGGCGATCAGCTACCGCACCACGGCGACCCGCGACGGCCAGACCCTCGTGTCGGCTTCCGCGGCCACCGCGCCGGTCGCCGCAGCGGCCACGACTCCGGTCGTCAAGGCCTCCTCGAAGGTCTCCGGGAAGGCCAAGGCCACCGGCAAGACCAAGAAGATCGCCAAGAAGGTCACGATCGCCATCACGGTGAAGACCGCCAAGGGCGTCTCCCCGGCCGGCAAGGTGACCGTCACCCTGAAGGGCAAGACCAAGAAGAAGGTCACCGTCAAGGTCAACGCCAAGGGCAAGGCCACGGCCACCTTCAAGAAGGTCAAGCGCGGCAAGTACACCGCCACCCTGAAGTACGCCGGCAACGCCAAGGTGAAGGCGTCCACCGGCAAGGCCAAGTTCAAGGCCTGAGCCACAGCAGAACCCGGCCGAGGCCGGGGTCCACCGTCAGGTGGACCCCGGCCTCGGTGCCGTTGACGGTGAATCGCCGTCCTACTCAGAACGTCATGGCGGCCCTGACGATCCTCGCTCGTCACTCAAGTTGTGATGGGGCTCACAACTTTTGCGCTCTCGCTCTGCCGACTTGGCTCCGCACTCGACTGCGAGGCTCGCTCCTGCGCTGAACTGATCGCCGGAACGGAAGGCCGGAGACCACCGGCCACGAGCATCAGGAGTTCGTCATGGCATCCCCTCCTCGCCGGCATCGTCGGGCACTGGTGGCCGCTGTCGCGCTCAGCGTCGGCGGCGTCCTGGGCGCCGTACTGCTACCCACGTTCGCGGCCCCCGGAGGTCCCGTAGCGGGCGCCCCCCGGGACGCCGACGCGAAGTTCCGGACGGTCGGTGACGGGTCGTTGCCCGAGACCGCTCCCCGGCTGCGCGAGCCTCACGAGCCATTGAGTGCCGGGGAGCGTGGCTACGCCTTCCACCTCGCACGCGAGGCGATGCCCGAGCAGGCACGCGACCTCCTGGGCGAGCCCGGCGGGGAGCCGGTCGCGGCGGACCTGCCGCCGCTCTCGCAACGCACCTCGGACCGACGTGTCGTCGTGGCGCTCTACGACTACACCGCCGATGAGCTCCACCAGCTGCTGGTCGACCTGACCCACGACACCGTGGTCCAGCAGCAGGCCACCCAGGAGCTCCAGCTCCCGCCGACCGACACCGAGACCGCGACCGCGCTCGAGCTGGCCATCACCGCCAAGCCGATCCTGTCGTTCGTCGCGCAGTACGGCCAGGTCAACGGCGCCCCCCTGCTCAACCCGGGCCAGGTCTCCGCCATGGGCGGCGCCTGGCTCCCCGACGCCGCTCGTCCCACCGCGGAGGAGACCCAGGTCTGCGGACAGCACCGCTGCCTCCAGCTGCTGATCGCGCTGCCCACCGGGGAGTACCTCAACACCCAGGACTTCGTCGTCGACCTCAGCACCCGCACGGTGATCCGCACCGGCCTGGAGGAGCAGAACAATGCGCGCTGACCAGCCCATCCGCCACCACCGCTTCCGGCGCCTGCTCGCCCTCGCGGTCACCGCCACCGCCTCGATCACCGCCGTGGCCGGTCCCGCCACCGCCGCCCCGGCCCCCGAGGCACCCGACCTGGGCTGCGGCTCGGCCCAGGTCGTCCGCACCCTCGAGACCGGCTCGGCCTGGGCCATGTGCGTGCGCAGCGACAACGTCAAGGGCCTCGTCCTCGAGCAGATCCACTTCCGCCCGGCACCGGGCCCGACGACGTCCAGCGAGTGGCTGCCGGTCGTCGACTCGCTCTACCTGGCCCAGCTCGCCGTGCCGTACGACGGCGGCATGATCGCCTACAACGACCTCACCAGCTTCGGCTTCGGCGGCTACAGCCTGCTCCGGCAGAACGACAAGCTCTGCCCCGGCGAGACCATGGACGTCGAGCAGTCGTTCATCTTCGGCTACGAGCTCGTCGAGCGGACCATCCCCGGCATCTGCCTTGACGAGATCGGCACCGGGCTCGGCTGGGCCTCCCACGAGACCATGGAGATGCGCAGCGACAGCTACGTCCAGCAGGGCCGCGCCCTGGAGATCTCCTCCATGACCAAGATCAGCTGGTACGAGTACCAGCAGAAGGTCACCCTCAGCGACCAGGGCACCATCACGGTCGGCCTCGGCGCCACGGGAGACCTCGCCCCGTCCGACTTCCTCTTCGACCACGACGCCGCCATCGGATGGCCGATCAACCCCGCCGGCGAGGACCCCACCCGCTACTCGCAGTCGCACTGGCACAACGCCGTCTACCGCGTCGACTTCGGCATCGGCACCCACACGGGCGACGGCGAGCAGCAGGTCGAGCAGTGGGACTACAGCCAGCCCGACCCGGCCCAGCCCGCCCGCATCGAAGGGGTCGGCACCATCCGGACCGAGGCGTTCAACGCCGCTGACGACCCCGACCCCCAGACCTGGTGGCGGGTGTTCAACCCGACCTCACCCAACGCCGATGGTCACCCGCGCTCGTACGAGATCGTCAACGACGCGATCCAGAACCCGTACGACGACCTGACCCGCCCGAAGGTCAGCTTCACCAACAACCACGCCTGCCAGGAGTACGCCTCCGACAACCTCAACCTCGGGTGCCCCAACCTCTCCGTCCCCGACTACGTGGAGGCGGAGACCGAGCCGCTGACCGACCCCGTGGCCTGGGTCAACGTCGGCTTCCACCACATCGTCCGGGACGAGGACCAGTCCCCCATGCCGGCCCACTGGCAGCAGTTCTCCCTCGCCCCGCGCGACCTGCTCACCCAGCAGGCCACCGTGCCCATCGAACGCTCCTGCATCAACGGCGGACCGATCACCACCGAGGGCTCCTGCGCCGCCATCAACACCATCCCGCCCCGGATCAGCACCGGCTCCGCCCTCCGCCCCGGAGGCATCCTCAGCAGCGACCGCGGCAGCTGGCGGAACGCCCGTGCCGTCCTCGACATGCAACGCCAGTGGCTCCGTGACGGCGCGCCCATCGCGAACGCCACCGGAACCCACTACACCATCACCACCGCGGACGTCGGCCATCGCATCAGCGTCCGCCTCGACGCCACCGGCGACGGCATCATCCCGGGCTCCGCGACCTCCAACGAGATCCTGATCCCGAGCGCCCCCACCCCCACTCCCACCGCACCACCCACGACCGCACCACCCACCACCCAGCCGCCGACCCGGGTCAACCCCACGCTGAGCCTGGCCGTGCCCTCGAAGGGTCGGCTGAGGATCCGCGTGAAGGGCAGGGCGGGTGCCGCGACGGGCTCCGTGGTCGTGCGTGGCCCGGGAGGCTGGACGAGCACCCGGAAGCTCACCAAGGGCACGGTGGTCGTGCGCGTCCCGAGGAAGGTGGCGGCGAAGCGGGCGCGGGTCACGGTCCGCTACCGCGGGGACGCGTCGTACCTGCCGATCCAGCGCCGCATCCGCGTCCGTTGATCCACCGGCACCACGCCGAGGGGCCGGCGCCGACGCGCCGGTCCCTCGGCAACCGACGGCATCCGCGAGGCGACGTTTCGCCCGGCCGCGAGGTGCCCCGCACGCAGGCGTCCAACCGGGTCGCTGACGGATCTTGTCACCCGGGTGAGCAATTTCGTGACGCTCCTCACACAATTTCGCCAACTCGCGTGACCTTCCGGGTGAAGGGGCGTGAAGTTACCTTCGGCGGTTCTCGCATCGTCGGTCGCGCTAGCAACCGAGGCGGGAACCGAGCTCTGCTGGACAAGGAGTCGTGATGTCCCATTCTCGGCCGCTCGATCACCAGATGCTGCGAGAGCTGCGCAAGCGACTTGCGCTGGACCGTCTCGCGCCCGAGGCGAGCGCTGCGCTGCTGAGCGCCTCAGCCGACTCGCAGCGCCTGGCCCAACGGTACGCGGGGCAGGTGCAGGCCGACGCGTGCAGCCCTGTCGCCCGGCGGCTGGCTCACCACGTCGCCACGGTCGCGGTGCACGAGTTCGCACTGCTCGCGGCCACCCAGCCGGTGACCAGCCTCTCCGCCCCCGAACTGTTCCGACGGGTCGGCCACGCCGAGGCCGCCTCCCAGGTCGCCGAGGGGACGACCGAGAGCCTGCTGGCGGTCGTCGCCACGACCATCCGGGAGCAGATCTCCCGGCATCCCGTCCTCGGCTTCCACACCGTGGCCCTGCACACGAGCCTGCGGCGCTACACCGACTACCTGCGTCCGGCCGACGACCACCGGCACCACCCCCAGCACCCGACGGCGCCCGACGCGGCGTCGACGGGGTCTCCCGACAACGTCGCGCCCTTCCTCTACCACGAGCTGATCCAGCACTTCGGGACCCGCGTCCAGCACGCCTGCGTGACGGTGCAGGTCGCCATCCCCACGCCTGACGCCCCGAACGCCACCGTGATCCCCCCGGACGCGAACCCCGACGACGGGGTGATCATCCCCGCGACCGACCACCTCGTCTTCGTGCACCCGGCCAGCTTCATGCGGGCATCCGGCAGTGGGCCGGGGCCGGTGCTCATCGGGGTGAACGTGGGGCCCGTACCCGTCCACGACCTCGTGCGGGCCTACCACTCGGCGCTGCTGCTCGCCCGCATGGTCCGCCTCGGGTGGGCCTGCCCGCTCGCGTCGTTCCCCTGTCGGCCGCACTCGCCCTCCGACATCCCCCTCGCGGTGCTGGAGCAGATCACACCGCACCTCGGCCCGCTGATCGCCACGCCCCTCCCGCACCGGATCGAACTGGCCCGCACCCTGCACCGGGTGCTGACGACGCCCAGCACGATGCAGCAGCACGCCAAGGCCCTGAACATCTCTCCCTCCACGCTGCGCCAGCGCCTGGTGCCGCTCCAGCCGATCCTCCAGCAGAACGTGCTGACCCCGAACCAGACGGCCGTGCTCGGGTCCGTGCTGCCGGCGCTCGGCTACCTGTGGAGGACGGAGCTGAACCAGCGCCAGCAAGGGCCGCAGACGCCGGACTTCGAGATCACGATCACCTTCGACGTGTCCCCGCCGCCTCCCCCGCCGCCTCCCCCGCCGCCGCCTCCCCCGCAGCCCCCGGCCACGCCGCCGGACGCTCCGTGACGACAGCACGCCTCTCGGGCCGCGCCCCCGCCGCGCCGCACCACGACCCTGGAGCCGTCTCGGTGCTCCCCCACCTCGTCGTGACGTGAAGCGAGCGAACCAGTGCGCGGGTACGCCGCCCGCGGAATCCTCCGCGGGCGGTCGGCACGTCGTACCCCTGACGACCCCACCGAGAAGCGCCTGAGCTCATGAACGACGAGAGGCCGCATGACGCAGAGCCCGAGCAGGAGCCTGCCGAGTCCGCAGAACTCGACCCGAGCGACCTGCCACCCATGACGGACACCTCGCTCCTGTCCCCGGAGCCGGTCGTCTCCGCGAGCGGCCACCCGTTCCGCGCGGTGCTGCTGGAGATGATCGACCCGATCGTCGACATCGTGCGCGCCCAGGTCCCGGCGTACGCCGGCCCTCCGGGAGGTCAACGGCACCAGCTGATGACGATGGCGGCGAGCTCCGCCGTCCATGCCTTCCTCGACACCTCGCCGCAGCGTCCGACGGCCCAGCGCAAGGTGGACGAGCTGTTCCGCCGGATGGGGTGGGGCGAGGCCCAGGAGGACACGACCAGCGTCAACCTGGACTCGGCGTTCGCCGTGGGGGCACGTGCGGTCTGGAACTACCTCGCCGACTACGCCGTGGCCCAGGGGTACCCGGCCCAGGCCCTGCGGGACGTGACGAACGACCTCGCCGCCTACACCAACCACCTGCGCGCCGAGCTCCAGATCGGACACGCGCTGCGGGTGGGGCGCCCGCCGTCGGACACCGAGCGGGCGCGTCACCACCTGCTCGACTACCTGCGCACCACCACCGCCGGGCGGATCTCGCACCTGGCCCCGCTCGGGGTCGACCCGTTCCGGCTGGCCGAGCTCGCGGACGACGCGAAGTGGCCCCTGCCGACGGAGGTCGTGGCGCTCGCCGTCTCCTTCCACGGAGACAGCCCCTCGGTGCCGGACGAGCCCGACGTGCTGTGGACCCAGGAGGGGAACCGGCTCTACGTGCTCTGCCCGGCCCCGGCGGCCGACGAGCTGGCCGGCGTCTTCGAGCGGTCCGGGAGCGACCGGCGGGTCGTGATCAGCGGGGCGGTCCCGGCCGCGGAGGCCGGCACCGCGCTGCTGTGGACCACCCGTGCGCTCGACCTGGTCCAGGCGAGCGTCATCCCGCCGGCGTCCGTGATCCGGTGCGAGGACCACCTCACCCAGCTGTGGCTGCACTCGGAGCCGTCGATGCGCCGACAGCTGTGCCAGCGTCTCCTCCAACCGCTCCTCGCCGAGGCCCCCAACTCGCGGGAGATCCTCTCCGAGACCCTGCTGACCTGGCTGGAGACCCGGGACAGCGCGCCGGCCATCGCCTCCCGGCTCGACGTACACCCGCAGACGATCCGCTACCGCTGGCGCCGGATCAACGAGCTCTTCGGCGAAGCACTCCGGGACCCGGACTTCGTCATGCAGCTGATGCTGGTGCTGAAGGCGAGCGTCCCGCTCTGGAAGGGCGGCGACCAGAGCGACTTCGAGCTGTTCCGCGGCAGCCGGGACTCCGCCCCATGATCCCCCTGCTCCCCGTCCGGCTCCTGCCCCCGACCGCCGTCCTGGGCGCGGACCTGGTCGGCTCCGGCGCGACCTGGGCCGGCTGGGAGGCGACCGGCCGAGACGGACTGTCCCCCGCACTGGCGGTGCTCCTGCTCGCGGCTCCGGTGGGACTGATGGCCGCCCTGTGGCTTCCCGAGTGGCGCGCTCGCCGGGTCGGTCAGCGGCTCGGCGTACACACCATCGCCCCGGACGCCTCGGAGCTGTGGCGCCGAGTGGACAGCCTGGTGCTGGACCCCCTGGCCAGCCTGACGACCGGACGGCTCACCGTCACCGGCGTCCAGGCCGACGATCCCGACCACGAACGCAACGTGCGCTGGTTCGCCGGCGCCCTGGCGCACTCGTACGACGACCCGGTGGGGCACGCCCTCGCGAAACTCGCCGGGCGGGGCCGGGTCACCCACGTCAAGCATCTCCCCGGTCTGGGCATCCGCGGGATGGTCGACCGGCACCCGGTGCGGGTCGGCGAGCCCACGTGGATCGGTCACGCCGACCCGGTGGACTGGTCCTGGTTCGGCACCACGGTGGCCGTCGAGGTCGACCAGCGTCCGCTCGGCCGGATCACCCTCGCCGAGGAGGTGCGCGCCGACGCCTCCGGGCAGCTCGGGCGGCTGCGCCGGCTGGGACTCACGCCCGTCCTCGCGTCCCCGGACAGCGAGGAGTGCATCGCCCGGCTGGCCCGGCTCTCGGCGAGCCCCGTGTGGCACTCCGGAACCGAGCCCGGCCGGCTCGCCCGCGAGCTGGCGATGGCCGGGGACACGGTCGGGCTGGTGCACGTCGAGACCGACGGGACGGTCAGCCTCGTCGTGGTGGAGTGCGACGACCTGCACGGTCCGGTCCGGCACCGGGGCGCCACCTGCACCGCCAGCGCGACGGTCGACCACCTGGTGCACGCGATGACCCTCGTCCTCTCCGTGGGCCGCGCCCGTCGACGGGCGATCACGACCGCCCTGGTGCTCATGCTGCTCGCGCTGCCGTTCGCCGTACTCGGCCTGCTTCCGCCGGTGACCGCGCTGGCCCTCGCGGCCACCTCCTGGCTGGTCGCCACGGCCACGGCGCTGTGGGGATTCACCGGGATCCGGCTGCCGGCCGAGCCGGCGGTGTGAGGATCCGGCCGCCGATTTGTCACCCGGATCGCAAGATCGCCGGTGCGCTTCGGCCGGTCGTCCGTCCACTCTTGTCCGCCGGAGTACGGCGTGGATGAATCTGGCGCGGGAGAAGCGTCCGCGGCGTCTATACCCCTTCCATAGCGCCGCGGACGACGACTCGGGATCGGACGGGTTCATGCCCCGAGACCGGCCGATCCCAGCGGGCCCCGGGAGCGTGCGCCCCGGGGCCTGCTCACGGGCCGGCGCTCAGCGGCCGCCGGTGGCGTCCGGGAACGTCGACGGCAGCAGCTCGACGAGCGGCACGTCGAGGACCTGGCTGAGCGCGACGAGCGACCTCAGCTGGGGGTTCGCCGGCTGACCGGGCCGCGACTCGCCCTTCTCGTACTTCTGATAGGTGAAGCCTGTGAGGCCGGCCATGTTCGCCACCCGTTGCTGGCTCAGCCCCTTGGCGGCTCGAGCGCGGCGCAAGTTGTGCCCGAGCTCCCGGGCGAACTCTTCCCAGGTCGGGGTCGATCGTCGAGGCACCCGGCCAGCATCGTCCCCACACCCACCACGATTGGTCATACGCGTATGGGAATGTGTGGTTGGTCGGGACGAACGTTCAGCGTCCGCCGGTGACGTCCGGGAACGTCGGGGGCAGCAGCTCCACGAGCGGTACGTCGAGGACCTGGCTCAGCGCGACGAGCGTCCTCAGCTGCGGGTTCATCGGCTGACCGGGGCGCGACTCGCCCTTCTCGTACTTCTGGTACGTGAAGCCCGTGATGCCGGCCATGTGGGCCACCCGCTCCTGGCTGATGCCCTTGGCGGCACGCGCGCGGGCCAGGTTGTGCCCGAGCTCCCGGGCGAACTCCTCCCACGTCGGGGTAGCTCGTCGGCCTGGCACCCGTCGAGCATCGCGCGTCGGCGGTAGACAGATGGTCATCTACGTATGGGAGTTCCGTCCTGGGCGAGGAAGCGCAGTGGAGAAGTGGCGCGGACCGGACCGCACCGTCGGCGCCCTTCTCTACGGTCGTGGTGAGAAGCAGGCTCGCCACCGGAGACCACGCCCATGACCCGATCCGACCATCAGCCCCCGGGGGCCGACCCGGCGCCGAGCTGGCTGGGCGAGCCCTGTCCGCGGTGGTGCGTGCGGGAGCACCACGAGGACGACCACCCCGAGGACCGCTACCACCAGGGCGAGGCGTCGTACCTGCCCGTCGTCGCCGGACGCACCGACACGATCCCGATGACCTCGTCGCTCACGGCGGACGAGCTGGTCGTCCGGAGGGGGCGCCATCTCGGCGAGACCGTCGACTGGCTGGCGATCGAGTCCGACGACCTCCGGGGCCTGCGCCTGCTGCTCACCGTCGAGTCGGCCCGCACGCTCGCCGCGGGTCTGGCGTACCGGCTCGGCGCCGACGATTCCCCGTGATTGCGCCGCCGGGGCCTAGGGCGGCGCCGTACCGTGGGGGCATGGCCACGATCGAGCTGACCGCCGAGAACTTCGCGACCCACGTGCAGCAGGACGACATCCTCCTGGTCGACTTCTGGGCCGGCTGGTGCGGCCCGTGCCGCCAGTTCGCACCGACGTACGAGGCCGCCTCCGAGGCGAACCCCGACATCACCTTCGGTTCGATCGACACCGAGGCCCAGCAGGAGCTCGCTGCCGCCGCCGGCATCCAGTCCATCCCGACCTTGATGGCCTTCCGCGAGGGCGTGCTCGTCTTCTCCCAGGCCGGCGCCCTCCCCGCCCCGGCCCTCGACCAGCTCATCGAGGGCGTCCGCGGCCTCGACATGGCCGACGTCCACCAGCAGGTCGCCCAGCAACAGTCCACCCAGGACTGAGAACTGGCTGGTTGAGGTGCGAGGAGCGCCAGCGACGAGCCTCGAAACCCGGCGAGCCGACAAGCAGGCCGGATCGACGCCGACTCTCGGCTTACGAGGTTTCGAGACGGTTGCTGCGCAACCTCCTCAACCACCGTCGGGGGCCGCCGCGCAACCTCCTCGACCACCGCGGCCGCGTCCGCCACCCGACGCTGGTTGAGGTGCGAGGAGCGCCAGCGACGAGCCTCGAAACCCGGTGAGCCGACAAGCAGCCCGGATCGACGCCGACTCTCGGCTTACGGGGTTTCGAGACGGTTGCTGCGCAACCTCCTCAACCACCGTCGGGGGCCGCTGCGCAACCTCCTCAACCACCGTGGGGCCGCGCTGCGCAACCTCCTCGACCGCCGTCGGGGGCCGCTGCGCAACGTCCTCAACCACCGCGGCCGCGTCCGACACCCGACGCTGGTTGAGGTGCGAGGAGCGCCAGCGACGAGCCTCGAAACCCGGCGAGCCGACAAGCAGCCCGGATCGACGCCGACTCTCGGCTTACGAGGTTTCGAGACGGTTGCTGCGCAACCTCCTCAACCACCGTGGGCAGCCGTCAGGGCTGGGGGTTGGAGTCGTTGTCGTCGTCGACGGGGCCGAAGGCGCCGGCCTTGCGGTTGGCGTCGGTGCGCTTGAGCTGCTTGGTCAGCGCCCAGCCCAGCAGGCCCACGGCGAGGGCCAGGCCGACGAAGATGATCAGCGCGACCCAGCCCGCGACCACGTCGTTGTCCTCCGGCACGGGGTCGACGGCCAGGAGGCCGGTGGTCAGGACGAAGAGCTGCTGCATGACGGAAGTCTCTCAGGCGGGGTCGGTGATGCCGGCGAACAGGTCGTCCTCCGGGGTGGACGAGGGGACGTGGCTCACGACGAGCTCGAAGTCCTCGGTCGGCCACACCTCCTCCTGGATCTCGCGCGGGATCGCGAACCAGTGCCCGTCGGGGTCGATCTGCGTGGCGTGCGCGAGCAGCGCCTGGTCACGGACGCCGAAGTAGTCGGCGCAGGGCACCTGGGTGGTGACGCGGGCGTCCCACTCCGGCTCCGCCTTCCACTCCTTCAGGCGCTCGCCCCACGGCGACTCCAGACCGTGGGCGACGGTGGCGTCGTGCAGGCGCTGCATCCGCTCCCGGTTGAAGGAGTGGTGGTAATAGAGCTTCAGCGGCTGCCACGGCTCGCCCAGGTCGGGGTAGCGCTCCGGGTCGCCAGCCGCGTGGAAGGCTTCGACGCTGATCTCGTGGCACTTGATGTGGTCGGGGTGCGGGTAGCCGCCTCGCTCGTCGTACGTCGTCACGACGTGCGGGCGGAACTTCCGGATCAGCCGGACCAGGGGCGCGGCGGCCTCCTCCAGCGGCACCAGCGCGAAGCAGCCCTCCGGCAGCGGCGGCTTCGGGTCGCCCTCGGGCCAGCCGGAGTCCACGAACCCCAGCCAGTCCTGCTTGACGCCGAGGATGTCGCGGGCACGCTCCATCTCCTGGCGACGGATCTCGGTGATGTTCTCCAGGATGTCGGGGCGCTCCATCTTGGGATTCAGGATGGAGCCGCGCTCACCACCGGTGCAGGTCGCGACGTGTACGTCGACGCCCTGCGCGACGTACATGGCGGTGGAGGCGGCGCCCTTGCTCGACTCGTCGTCGGGGTGGGCGTGGACGTGCATCAACCGGAGGCCCGACCTGGGGTGCTGCGACATGGTCCACATCGTAGGTGCGACCATGGACCGGTGACCTCGCAGGACTCCCGAGCCACCCTCGCCGAGCGGTACGGCGCTCCTCCGCCCTGGCGTCGACGCGCGACCCTGATCGGCAGCGTGCTGCTCGGCGTCGTCGCGCTGGGCTGGCTGGCGTGGACCATCGCCGGCCAGACCTCGAAGCCCGTCGACTCCGACCTGGTCTCCTTCGACATCGTCGACCAGCACACGGCGACGGCGCTGGTCAACGTGCGTGCCCGCGACGACGCGACCGGCGTCGAGTGCCTCCTCCGCGCGTTCGCGGCCGACCACAACGTCGTCGGCGAGCTCTCCTTCTCCCCGGCGGTCGACGGGCCCGACGAGACCGAGCAGACGATCCGCACGGACCGGCAGGCCACCTCGGTCGAGTTCATCGGCTGCACCGCGGACGGCCAGGCCCGGCCGAGCTGACTCACCCTTCCGGATGGTCGCGTGGCACAGGTCACGCGTCGGCCTGCATCGCGTGGGGCAGGTTGCTAGACTGATCCGTCTGAGCCGTCCCGCCGGGCCGTCCAGGTGCAGGCCCCGCGAGATCCGAGACCGAGCCACACGGTGGCAGGCCGGAGCGGACGCCACACCCCGACCCCGGAGGGCCGGCCCCGCCGTACCCACCAGCAGTGCAGGAGCAACGCCATGACCCAGTCGACCGAGCAGGGCACCATCTGGCTGACCCAGGACGCCTTCGACAAGCTCAAGCAGGAGCTCGAGGACCTCAAGGGTCCGGTTCGCCAGGAGGTCATCGCCCGGATCAGCGCCGCCCGCGACGAGGGCGACCTGAAGGAGAACGGCGGCTACCACGCGGCGCGCGAGGAGCAGGGCAAGGTCGAGGGCCGGATCCGTCAGCTCGAGGACATGCTGCGCCGTGCCGAGGTCGGCGAGACCCCGCCGAACGACGGCGTCGTCGAGCCCGGCATGGTCGTGACCTACAAGTTCGTCGGCGATGACGACGACGAGGCCGAGACGTTCCTGCTCGGCGCGCGGGAGATCGAGCCCGAGGGCCTGACGGTCTACTCGCCGCAGTCCCCGCTCGGCTCGGCCATCAACGGCCACAACAAGGGCGAGACGGTGTCGTACGAGGCGCCGAACGGCAAGGAGCTCAAGGTCGTCATCCTCGACGCGGTGCCGTACGAGGGCTGAGCCCTACCTCTCCACCCGGTAGCCCCGCTCCCGGAGCCGCTCCAGCAGCTGCTCCGCGTGCGGGGCTCCGCGCGTCTCGAGCTGGAGGCGCACCTCGACCTCGTCGAGGTGCAGCGACGGCGAGATCCGTTCGTGCACGACCTCGAGGACGTTGGCGCCGGCCGCGCCGATCTCCCCCAGCAGCTGCGCCAGCCCGCCCGGGAGGTCGGGCACGACGACGTGCAGGTTGAGGTAGCGACCGGCCGCGGCCATGCCGTGCCGGATCACCTTGCCGAGCAGCAGCGGGTCCACGTTGCCGCCGGAGAGTACGGCGACGGCCGGAGACGCGAACCGTCCCGGGTCGTCCAGCATCGCCGCGACGGCGGCCGCCCCGGCCGGCTCCACGACCAGCTTGGCCCGCTCCACCAGCGCGAGCAGGGCGCGGGAGAGGTCCTCCTCGGAGACGGTGAGGATCTCGTCGACGTGGTCGCGGACCGCCGCGAAGGTGAGGTCGCCGGGCAGCCCGACGGCGATCCCGTCGGCCATCGTCTTCATCGACCCCAGCGCGACCGGACGGCCACTCGCCAGCGAGCCGGGGTACGCCGCCGCGCCCGCCGCCTGCACGCCCACGACGCGCACCTCGGGGCGCAGCGCCTTGATCGCGATGGCGATCCCGGCGAGCAGCCCGCCGCCGCCGGTGGGAACCAGCACGGTCTCCACCTCGGGCACCTGCTCGAGGATCTCCAGGCCCGCCGTGCCCTGGCCGGCGATGATGTCGGGATGGTCGAAGGGGTGGATGAGGACCGCCCCGGTCTCCTCGGCGTACCTCCGGGCCGCGGCGAGCGAGTCCTCCAGGAAGCGACCCTCGAAGACCACGTCGGCGCCGTACCCCCGGGTCGCCTTCTCCTTCGGGATCGGCGCGCCCTCGGGCATGAAGACGGTGGCCTGGATGCCGAGCAGCTGGGCGGCCAGGGCGACCCCCTGGGCGTGGTTGCCCGCGGAGGCCGCCACCACCCCGTGCTCGCGCTCGGCCGCCGAGAGCCGGGCGATCCGGACGTAGGCGCCGCGCGCCTTGAACGAGCCGGTGCGCTGGAGGTTCTCGCACTTCAGCGCGACCCGGCCGCCCGCGCGGGCGGAGAGCCAGCGCGACTCCTCCATCGGCGTCGTGATCGCGACACCCTCCAGCAGCTCGCGGGCCGCGAGGATGTCGTCGAGCGAGACGCTCACCGGGACTCCTCGGGGTCCGGGTCGGGGACGTCGACGACCGCGCCGGTCTCCTCGTAGTCCTCCGCGAGCTCCTCGACGGGATCGTCGCCCGGCTCGGTGTAGGTCGCCAGGTGCTGGACCACCGCGTTCAGCGCCGCGGCCATCGGGACCGCCACCAGGGCGCCCGCGATGCCGCCGACGATGACACCCGCGGCGATCGCCAGGATCACCGCGAGCGGGTGCACCGAGACCCAGCGCCCGAGCAGGAACGGCTGCAGCACGTGGCCCTCGATCTGCTGGACCAGGATGATCACGCCGAGCATCAGCAGCGCGGTGATCGGTCCCTGGTCGACGAGCGCGACCAGGACGGCGACGCTGCCCGCGATCGTGGCTCCGATCATCGGGATGAAGGCCCCGAGGAAGACCAGGACGGCGATCGCCAGCACGAACGGCACCCCGAGGACCCAGGCACCGAACGCGATGCCGATCGCGTCGACCAGGGCGACGATCACCGTCGCGCGCACGAACTGGGTCAGCGAGATCCACGCGACCCGGCCCGAGCTGTCGACCCGGTCCCGCGCGGCGCGCGGCGCCAGCCGGACGACCCAGGACCAGATCCGGTTGCCGTCGGCGAGGAAGAAGTACGTCGCGAACAGCACGATGAAGAAGCCCGCGAAGACGTGGCCGACGGTCGCGCCGACCTCGGTCACCTGCCCAAGGACGTCGCCGTCGCTGGAGCGGCGCTGGATGGCCTCCTGCGCCTGCGCGATGTAGTCGTTGATCTGGCTGTCGCTGGCGTTCAGCGGACCGGTCTTCAGCCAGCGCTTGATCTCGTCGAGCCCCTCGACGGTCGAGTCGGCGAGGTCGTTCGCGCCCGAGGCGACCTGCTGGGTGACGAAGGTCAGCAGCATCACGATCGACCCGATGCCCGCGATCACGGTCAGCAGGGACGACAGTCCCCGCGGCAGCCCGGCCCGGTGGAGTACGTCGACGAGCGGGATGGCCAGCGCGGTGATGAGCAGCGCGATCGCGATCGGCAGGACGACCACCGAGAGGTAGGCGACGCCGTACGCGATGACGGCGCCGGCCGCGACGATGACCAGGAACCGCCAGGCCCAGGCCGCCGTGAGGTCGAGCCCCCACGGCACCTGGGCGCGGCTGAAGTTCGACCGGCCGCTCGTGACCGGCAGGGGTGAGGCCTCCTGGACCCGACGCTCCTCGCGCAGCTGCGTCCACTGGTGGGCCAGGCGCTGGGCGATGCCCTCCTCGTCCTCACCGTGGGTCCGGGAGAGCCGCAGCCATCGCCGATGCTCGTCGGCCGCGCTGCTGCCCTCGCCCTCGTCGTTCACGCGAACAACGTAACCGGACCGGCCCCGGCTAACTCTCCAGGGCGCGCTCCAGGTCGGCGACCAGGTCGTCGGCGGTCTCGATGCCGACGCTGAGCCGGACCAGGTCGGCCGGGACCTCCAGGTCGGTGCCGGCGACGCTGGCGTGGGTCATCCGGCCCGGATGCTCGATGAGGGACTCGACGCCACCGAGAGACTCGCCCAGCGTGAACACCTCGGTCCGGTCGCACACGGCCAGCGCCTGCGCCTCTCCCCCGGTGACCCGGAACGACACCATCCCGCCGTACCGCTTCATCTGGCGCTGCGCGACCTCGTGGCCGGGGTGCGTCTCCAGGCCGGGGTAGATGACGTCGCCGACGGCCGGGTGGGAGGTGAGGAAGTCGACGACCCGCTCGGCGTTGTCGCAGTGCCGGTCCATCCGGACGGCGAGCGTCTTCAGACCGCGGTGAGTGAGGAACGCGTCGAACGGGCCGGGCACGGCGCCCATCGAGTTCTGGTGGAAGGCGACCCGCTCGGCGACCTCGAGGTCCTTGACCACGAGCGCCCCGCCGACGACGTCGGAGTGGCCGCCGACGTACTTGGTCGTGGAGTGGACGACGACGTCGGCGCCGAGGGTCAGCGGCTGCTGGAGGTACGGCGAGGCGAAGGTGTTGTCGACGACCAGCAGCGCCCCGGCGTCGTGGGCGACGGCGGCGAGCGCCGCGATGTCACCGATGTTGAGCAGCGGGTTGGTGGGGGTCTCGACCCAGACCACCTTGGTCCGCCCGGGGACGATCGCGGCGGCGACCCGTTCGACGTCGCTGATCGGGGCCGGGCTGTGCTCCAGCCCCCAGACCTTGGCCACCTTGTCGAAGAGGCGGTACGTGCCGCCGTACGCGTCGTCGGGGATGACGACGTGGTCGCCCGGCCGGCACAGCGACCGCAGCAGGGTGTCCTCGGCCGCCAGCCCGGAGGCGAAGGCGAACCCGCGCTCCCCCTCCTCCACCGCCGCGAGCGCACCCTCCAGCGCGGTGCGGGTCGGGTTGGCCGAGCGGCTGTACTCGTAGCCGCCGCGCATCCCGCCCACGCCGTCCTGCTTGTACGTCGAGGTCGCGTAGATCGGCGGGATCACCGCCCCGGTCATGGCGTCGGGCTCGTAGCCCGCGTGGATGGCCCGGGTCTCGAAGCCCGACTTGCTGCGGTGCTGCTGCTCGCTCATCCTTCGAGGCTAGCCGCGATCTCCGGAAGGTCCACAGCGCCCTCGGCCACCTGCATGATCAGGTCGAAAGCCTGATCCTGGGACAGGGCGAACCGCCGCCCGTTGAGTCGGAGGAATGTCGCGCCTGCCACCAGCGCCAGGCGCTTGTTGCCGTCGATCAGGGCGTGGTTGCGGCAGATCGAGTGGATGAGCGCAGCCGCCTTCAGCTCCACCGTCGGGTAGGCGTCCTGACCGAAGACCGTCGATCGGGCGCGGGCAGCGGCAGCGTCCAGAAGCCCGACGTCCCTGACGGGTCCGGCGTCCAGCAACCGGGTGAAGACCAGCAGGTCCTCGAGGTCGAGGTACTCGACCTCCGTCACACCGTGCCCAGTCGGTCCAGTGCCTCGGCGTACTCCCCGATGACGTCACCGGCGATCGTGTCGACCCGCGCCCGGTGCCCGACACGGTCACGCATCTCCAGCACCGCGCGGCGCACGACCTCCTGCCGGGACAGGCCCTGGGCCGCCGTCAGGTCGTTGAGCGCCTGCTCGAGCTCGTCGTCGGTGCGGAGAGTCATGGCCACCTCGTCATGGTATCGCTCTGATACCACCCAGGATAGGGAACACCAGGGACCGTGGCACCGTTCTTCCACAGCAACACTTCCTCCGACGGCAGGAGACCCCGTGTTCCTCAACCGCAAGTCCGAGCTCATCGCTCCCGAGCAGGCTCTGCCCGGTCGCAGCGAGCGCAACTTCCCCCTCAGCGACAAGCACGTCGTCCTGGGCACCCCGGTCGTGACCGACCTCGACTCCGGGGTCGTGCCGGACGGCTACGAGGTCGCCTTCCTCGGCCTCGGCTGCTTCTGGGGCGCCGAGGAGATCTACTGGCAGAAGGACGGCGTCTGGTCGACGTCCGTCGGGTACGCCGGCGGCACGACCCCGCACCCGTCGTACGAGGAGGTCTGCAGCGGCCGCACCAACCACACCGAGGCCGTGCGGATCGTCTTCGACCCCACCGTGGTGTCGTACGCCGACCTGCTGAAGACATTCTTCGAGGTGCACGACCCGACCCAGGGCATGCGCCAGGGCAACGACGTCGGCACCCAGTACCGCTCCGCGATCTACTACACGACCCCGGAGCAGGAGCAGACCGCGCGCGAGCTGACCAAGATCTACGGCGACGAGCTGAAGCGGCGCCGCCTCGGCGACATCACCACCGAGATCCGGCCGGCCTCCGAGACGCCGTACTACTACGCCGAGGAGCTGCACCAGCAGTACCTCGCCAAGAACCCGTTCGGCTACCGGTGCCACGCCAACACGGGGGTCAGGTTCCCGACCACCGCCTGACCGGCAGGGCGAGCCCCTAGAGTCCGAGCATGACCACTCCGCGCCGGCTCGGGTACGGCGGGTTCGCCCTGATCGTGATCGCCTACCTGGCGATCATCAAGGGCACCGGGCTGCTGGTCACCCGGATCTGGGACGTCGACGACGGGATCTACACCACCAGGGACGTCATGGTGCAGATGTGGATCCCGCTCGGGGCCGCCCTCGTCTTCACCTACGCCATGGTGGCCGTGCTGCGCTGGTGGAACCCGGTCCTGCGCGACCGCCACCCGGTGCAGCGCTGGGTCTGGGCGGTGCCGATCATCTTCGCGGTCTGCATCGGCCTGGCCATCGACTACGCCGACCTCTTCGACAAGAACGTCGGCTACCTCCTGGCCCTCCTCGTCGCCACCCAGTTCGTCGGCTGGGGCGAGGAGGGCATGTTCCGCGGCATCGGCGTCGAGACCCTGCGCTCGCACGGGCTGACGGAGGGCCGGGTCGCCCTGTGGTCCAGCATCATCTTCGGCGCCGTGCACATCAGCAACGCGCTGACCGGCGAGATCGGCCGGGCTCTGCCCCAGGCCATCGCGGTCAGCTTCGCCGGCTACTTCTTCTACCTGATCCGGCGCGTCAGCCGCGGCAACGCCCTGAACTCCGTCATCCACGGACTGTTCGACTTCTCGATCCTCACCGGCACCGCGATCGCGGTCGACCAGGGCAGCTACCTCGGGTCGCTCGCCGCGATCCTGGCCTACCTGGTCGTCGGGACCCTGCTCGTCGTCCGGCGGCACCACATCGAGCCCGAGACGGCGGATCGGTCCCGGGCGGCAGAAGCGGACAGGATCTGACCGCTGGGCGTGCCACGGTGGTGCTCGACCGACACCACCGCGAACGGAGCCCCGCATGAGCCGCGACGTCCAGATCACCTTCGACGCCCACGACCCCCGCGCCCTGTCGACGTTCTGGCGCGACGCGCTGGGCTACGTCCACCCCGGGCCGCCCGGCGTCGAGCTGCCGGCCGGCGCCGACCCGCTGGCCGCCTGGGACGACTTCCTCGCGCAGATCGGCGTACCGGAGGCGGCGCGCAACACCCGCTCGGCCATCGAGGACCCCGACGGGTCCGGTCCGCGGGTGTTCTTCCAGCAGGTCCCCGAGGGGAAGACCGCCAAGAACCGGGTCCACCTCGACGTCCGCGCGGCCCCCGGTCTCCAGGGTGAGGAGCGGATGACCGCGTTGGAGGCGGAGGCGGACCGGTTGGTCGCGCTGGGCGCGAGCCGGGTCCGCCGCTTCGACCCCGAGCCGCCGCTGTCGGCGGGCCACCTCGTGCTGACCGACCCCGAGGGCAACGAGTTCTGCCTGGACTGAGCACGCCTACAGTCGAGAGGTGGACCGTCTCCTGCTCGTCGCCGGCGTGGCGCTCGCACTGTGGGCGCTCAGCTGCGCGCTGATGGTCCTGCTCGCCGCCCGCCTCCCGAACGGCCTGATGAAGCAGGTCGCGGAGTTCCTTCCGTCGTGCGTCACCACCGCCCGCACCCTGCGCCGGAGCCCGCTCGTCCCCCGCCGGGCCAAGGTCGCGCTGCTGGTCGCGGTGCTGTGGGTGGTCTCGCCGATCGACCTGCTGCCGGAGTTCCTGCCGGTGATCGGCCCGCTCGACGACGTGGTCGCGGTCATCCTGCTGCTGCGGTACGCCGCCCGCAGCATCCCCCGCGAGACCCTCCTCGCCGCCTGGCCGACCGACCCGCGGCTGCTCGAGCGGCTGCTGGGTCGAGATCGCGTCTCGTCGACCCGCTGAGCGCAAGGACGGTCTCGGCAGCCGGACCGACCTGTATGGAGCACTTGGCGTCGGGTTTGGCCGCGCCGGTCGGGGTGCCCTTGACTCTCTCCGCCGGGGCGCGCCATCGGGGGTCCGCCGGGCACCAACGCCCACGCACTCAGACCATCTCCGGAGGGTTCCCTTGTCCCTGATCACCCGCGCGCCCGCGCGCGCCGCCGCTGCCGTCGTGGCGGCCGCCGCCCTGACCCTGTCCGGCGCCGCCGTCGTCGCCCCCACGGCCCAGGCCTCGGACGGCCGGGTCTGCACGACCGGTCGGGCGCCCACGGCGGCCACGAAGCCGTGGTACGACTTCGCGCAGAGCACGAACCCTGTGTGGAAGGCCAGGACCGAGTTCCTCGCCCTGCAGGCCGAGATCCTGCCCGCCATCCAGAAGCTCGGCCCGTCCTCGACGGAGGAGCAGGTCGACCAGGTCACCCAGGCCGTGGGCATGCAGCTGGAAGTCTGGGGCATGGGCCTCATGTTCGACCTCCAGCAGGCGCTCTCGATCGACCTCTACAACTTCGTGTCATCGCTGATGCTGGTCGACCCCGCTTCCGCCGACGCGGCGTACGCCAGCATGGAGGCCGTGATCGAGACCACGCTCACGCCCACCCTCAATGCGCTCCTCGGCGACGGAGATGAGGAGGGTGCCCTGGAGACCTGGTTCGACGCGGTCGAAGCCGGTCTGAACTACCCGCTGACCGGACCCGGGACCCTCCCGTCCGCAGCGGCCGTCCTCGCCGGACTGACGACGGCCGCTCAGGCCGTCGACACGTGGTACGACCTCGGCTACGCCAAGGTCGTGTGGACCACCGGCACGACCTGCGTCACCACCTCGACCCTGAGCGTCCCGGCGGTGAAGAACACCTTCGGCCGGGCACGGGCCGTGACCGTCGGCGCCACCCGCGACGGCCGCGCCAGCCGCGGCGACTACGTCGTGCTGCTCGACGGCCAGCGGATCGGATCGGCGACCCAGCAGTCGTCGTACGTCGCGACCCTCCCCGCCAGCCTGCCGGCAGGCAAGCACGTCCTCACCGTGGCCTTCGCCCCCGGCGACGGCAGCCCGATCGCGACCCGGTCGAGCGTCGTCACCGTCGCCAAGGCCAGGACGGCCACCAAGCTGAAGCTGTCGACGTCCAGGACCACCGCCAAGAAGGGCGCCAAGGCGACCATCACCGTGGCCGTGCCGGGCGCGTCCGTGAAGGCGAACGGCACCGCCACCGTCAAGGTCGGCACGAAGACGCTCAAGGCCAGGATCAAGAACGGCAAGGGCACGGTCGCGGTGCGCAAGCTGAAGCCCGGCACGTACAAGCTCCGCGCGAAGTTCAACGGAGGCGGTTCGCTGCTCTCCAGCTCCTCCTCGAAGGTCCGCCTCACCGTCCGGTGAGCCGACGGTCCGACCCCGGGACACGTCCCGGGGTCGGACCAGGGCTGATCCCGATGGGGCGGGGGCGTCGTACGACGCATGCTGGTGACAACGATCCAGCAACCGGAGGAACACCATGACCGACATCCGCTCCAGCCTCGCTCGCCAGGGCCTCGTACGCCCCCGGGACGGGAAGATCCTCGGCGGCGTGTGCGCCGGCGTCGGACGACGCTTCGGGCTGACGCCGTGGGTCACGCGACTGCTGTTCGTGCTGCTGCTGATGGTGGTGCCCGGCAGCCAGATCCTGATCTACCCCATCCTGTGGGTGCTGATGCCGTCCGAGGAGAGCCTGGCGGCGGCACCCGTCGCCTGGGCGCCCGAGACACCGCGCTGAGCGGTCCCGTCAGGGCAGCAGGAGCTCGACCCGGGTGCCGCGGCCGCACGGCCCGGCGGTGACCTCGAGGGTGCCTGCCAGCTCGTCGGCCCGTTCGCGCATCGACTGCAGCCCGACACCGCGGACCGCGTCCGCCTCGATCCCGCAGCCGTCGTCGACGACCTCGAGCAGCACCGGGTCGCCGTCCCCGCCGCTGACAGTGACGGTGACCGTCGTCGCTCCGCTGTGCCGGACGGCGTTCAGCAGCGCCTCCGCCGCCACGTGGTAGACCGCGATCTGCCGCTTGGTGCCGACCGAGCCCAGCCCGTCGGTGCAGGTCCGGACGACGATCCCGGTCCCCTCGAAGCGGCGGGCCAGCACCCGGAGCGCGCCGACCAGGTCCCCGTCGTCGAGCTGCGCGGGCAGCAGTGAGCGAGCCAGGTGGCGTACGGCGTCGGAGCGCCGGACGACCTCCGTCTCCAGCTCGGCCAGCAGCTCGTCGGCGACGTCCGGCTCGTCCCGGAGCCGGCGGCGGGCGGCCGCGAGTCCGAGGGCGACCCCGGCCAGCACCGGACCGAGGCCGTCGTGCAGCTCGCGGCGCAGCATCCGCCGCTCCTCGTGCCGCACCTCCCCCAGCCGCTCCGAGGCGACCCGGAGCCGCCGGTTGGTCTGCTCCAGCTCGAGCGCGACCGCGACCAGGTCGCTGAGGTCACGCACGACCCGCACCGTGCGCAGGTCGAGCCGCTCCCCCGCCGTCGCGACGACGGTGAGGTCGCCGACGTGACGGCCCTCCACCACCAGCGGGAGGACGACGGCGTCGTCGCCCGGTGAGCGCGTCCCGCGCGCCTCGGCCCGTACGTCGGGGTGGTCCCGGGAGGCGACGGTGACCGACCCGAGACGCAGCCCGCTGCGCAGGCCCTCGACCAGGGCCGGCAGCGCCTCGGCGGCACGGCCCTGGCGCAGCCGCTCGCCGAGCCGGGTCAGCATGGAGACCGGGTCGCTGTCGGCGCCGTACACCATCGCGTCGACGCGGCGCTGCAGCTGGAGCCGGGCCGGGTGCGCGACCAGGGCCAGGACCAGGGCCGCGACCAGGCCGGCGGTCTGGTCGCTGACCGGCAGCAGCCGCAGCGTGACCCAGAGCGCCACGACGTAGATCGCGACCACGGTCGCGGTGAGCGAGACCCAGACGGCGAGCCGGCTGACGGCGACGTCGATGCCCCACAGCCGCTGACCCAGGACCACGACCAGCAGGGCGATGGGCAGGAACACCTGCGCCGCCAGCAGGCTCGCGCCCGAGAGCTGGAGGACGACCTCGTCCGGCCGCTTCGTCAGGAACGCGACCGGCACCATCGCGAGCACGAGCAGCGCCTGGCCGATGGCGAGCCAGCCGTAGCCGCTCACCCCCGAGCCCCTGCCCCGCCACCAGAGGGTCAGCAGCCGGACGAGGCCGAGCGCGCCGATCACCACGCACGCCCGGTCGGGCCACATCCAGAACCGCACCAGCAGGTCCTGCCACGGCTGCCAGTCGATCGCGAACGGGTTGGCGTGCGAGCCGACCGTCATCGTCGTCGCACCGGCGACGGCCGCCGCCAGGACCGCGACCAGGCCCGCCACGGCCAGGACTCTCGGGAGACCCCTCGGCCGGTCGGGCGAGACCAGCCAGGGCAGCACGGCGACCGTCGAGTACGTGCCGAGGATCCACAGCGGGAGGCTGGCCGACCACAGCAGGTTGCCGTCCGGGACGCCCGGGTGGGCGACCTCGAGGCGGACGTACTGCGTGGCGAGGCTCGCCGACCCGCACCCGAGCGCGACCGTCATCAGGATCCAGACCGCCGGGTGCCGGGTCCGCGGCAGCATCAGCACCGCGACCGCGCCGTACAGGAAGGCGCAGACGACGTCGACGACCCAGTACGTCACCGGCTCCGGGACCATCTGGTGCACCAGGAGCAGCACCACGCTCGCGGTCGCGCATCCGGAGGCGAGCAGGGCGACGGCCAGCGCGACCCAGCGCCAGCCTCGATGCTCCGTGGTCATGCCGGCTCGACGACGGGCCATCTGCGCATGCGCAGATGATGGGCTGCCCGGCGTCCCGGCCGCCAGGTCATCCTGTCCTCATCGGCCGGGCGCCAGCACGGACTGGGTCCCGCCCGTCACACTGGTGCCATGAGCGACCTCCCGCGCAAGGCGGTGGCCAGGACCGCGCGCCTCGCGGCCCTGCCGCTGGGGTACGCCGGTCGCAGCGCGCTCGGGCTCGGCAAGCGGCTGGGCGGCCAGCCCGCCGAGACCGTGATGACCGAGATCCAGCAGCGCACCGCCGAGCAGCTCTTCCGCACCCTGGGCGAGCTCAAGGGCGGCGCGATGAAGTTCGGGCAGGCGCTGTCCGTGTTGGAGTCCGCCCTGCCCGAGGAGCTGGCCGCGCCGTACCGCGAGCAGCTGACGCGCCTACAGGACGCCGCTCCCCCGATGCCGACCCAGACGGTGCGCGAGGCGCTCGCGCGCGACCTGGGACCGGACTGGAAGGAGCAGCTGGTCTGGCTCGACGGCGGTCCCACCGCCGCCGCGTCGATCGGCCAGGTCCACCAGGGGCGCTGGCACGACGGGCGCGAGGTCGCGGTCAAGGTGCAGTACCCCGGCGCCGGCGACGCGCTCCGCTCCGACCTGCGCCAACTCGCCCGGCTCGCCCGCACGATCGGCCCGCTGGTGCCGGGGGTCGAGATCCGACCGCTGATCGAGGAGCTGCAGGCTCGAGCCACCGACGAGCTCGACTACCACCTCGAGGCCGAGGCACAGACCGCCTTCGCCGACGCGTTCACCGACGACCCGGAGATCGTGGTCCCGCGCGTCGTGGCCGTCGGCGACACCGTGCTGATCACCGAATGGCTCGAGAGCCCCGCGTCGCTTGCCCAGGTGATCCGCGAGGGCACCCCGGAGGAGCGCGACCACTACGGCGAGCTGCTGGTGCGCTTCCTCTTCGCCGGCCCGTCCCGCACCGGCATGCTGCATGCCGACCCGCACCCCGGGAACTTCCGCGTGCTGCCCGGCCCCGACGGCGAGCCGGGGCGTCTCGGCGTCCTCGACTTCGGCGCCGTGGCACGCCTGGTTGACGACGGACTCCCCGAAGCCATGGGCCGGCTGATCCGGATCGCCGGACTCCAGGACCGCGACGCGCTGCTCGACGGCCTGCGCGAGGAGGGCTTCGTCAAGGACCGGATCAACCTCGACCCCGACCTGGTCCTCGACTACCTCTCCCCGTTCGTGGAGCCGACCCTGGTCGAGCGGTTCCGCTTCTCGCGCGAGTGGATGCAGGCGCAGTTCCAGCGCATCAACAACCCGCGCGACCCGTCGTACGCGGTGGCGATGCGGCTCAACCTGCCCCCGCAGTACCTGCTCATCCACCGCACCTGGCTCGGCGGCATCGGCGTCCTGTGCCAGCTCGGCGCCGAGGCGCCGTTCCGCGAGATCCTGACCGAGATGCTGCCGGGTTTCGCCGACCCGGAGTAACCCCATCGCCGAGTCAGTTGACCTGACCGTCGATGGACTCGCGGATGAGGTCGGCGTGGCCGTTGTGCTGGGCGTACTCCTCGATCAGGTGCACGAGGATCCAGCGGAGGTTGGGCCGGCCGGCGGCCGCGTGATGATTGGTGCGGGCCGCGAGGTCGTCGAGGCGGGCGGCGGCGTACACCCGGTCGGCGGCCGCGACCTCGGCGTCGTACAGCGCCCAGATCTGCTCGGGGGTGTCGTCCTTCGCGCTGTGCCAGTCCCAGTCGGCGTCGGCGCGCCAGTCGACGCTCGCCCAGGGCTCGCCAGGGTCCTGGCCGAGGAAGACGCCGGTGCTCCACCAGTTCTCGACGTACGCGAGGTGCTTGACCATCCCGCCGAGCGTCATCGTCGACGGCGGGTGCGTGGTGTCGAGCTGCTCAGAGGTGAGTCCGCCGCACTTGCGACGGAAGGTGTCGCGGTGGCGTTGGAGGAAGTACAGGAGGGTGGCGCGCTCGTCGCTGGACTGGCTCACGCGGTGACCCTAGACCGGATTCCGGTCCGTGATGCAGTACGGCGACCCCGCGGGTGGGCGCAGCACCGTCCACTGGTCGTGCACCGACAGCACCTGCGCGCCGAGCTCGACGTGCCGCTGCGTCTCGGCCGGCCGGTCGCTGCTGGCGAGGTCGAGGTGGGCGGTCACCTGCGGTTGCGGGTCGTCCAGGCGCTGGAGCAGGAGCCCCACCGTCATCTCGGGCGGACGGGTGGGCCGCACGAACTCCCGGCCCGCCTCCCGCGTCGGCCAGCCCGTCAGGCCTCCCCAGAACGCCACCTCCGCATCCCAGAGAGCGGGCGGGACGTCCAGGCAGACCTGGTCGACCGAGGACGAATGACCGCCGGGCCACACCGCGGGTTCGGCGCGGATCGCGCTGCGTTCGGTGACCAGGCAGAAGGTGAACCCGCCGGGCGACGAGAGCACGGCGTACTCCCGCTCGTCGAGCAGTGTCGCTCCCAGCCCCACCGCGTCCTCGACCGCGGGGCTGAGCGCCGGGACGTGCAGGTCGAGGTGGATCCGGCTGGGACCGTCGCTCAGCCGCTGGACCTTGAGGTGTACGTCGGCGCCGGGTGGAAGGTACGACGCGAACTCGTCGTGGTCGCCGCGGGGCGCGGACAACCCGTGGCCGGTGACGCCGCGCCAGTGTTCGACCGCGGCGGCATGGTCTTCCGGGGCGAGGTCGAGGAAGGCGGTCACCCAGGCGGGGGTCATGTCGAGACCCTACGAGGGGCGGCGCCGGGTTGGCGCCGTCTGTTTGCTCGGCGGGTTTCGAGGCTCGCTTCGCTCGCACCTCAACCAGCGTCCGGTCAGCCGTCGGCCCAGCGCTCGCCGGCTGGCTGGAGCTCGCCGCGGCCGGCGGTGAGCTCGGCGACGAGGGCGTGCAGCCGCTCCACGCCGTCGGGAGGTACGCCGAGGAGCAGCGTCGCGCGGGCGGCGTACGACGTGCCGAGGACGGTGATCCCCCGCGTGCGGAGCTCGGTCTCGACCCGGCCCGCGTCGGCGTGGGAGACCTCCAGGGTGTGCTCGCGCACGAGCGAGCGGCGCAGCGTGCCGGCGGCGTCGAGGCCCGCGCGGACCGCGTCGCCGTACGCGCGGACCAGGCCGCCCGCGCCGAGCAGCGTCCCGCCGAACCACCGGGTGACGACCGCGACGGTGTCGCTCACCCCGGCACCCCGCAGGACCTCGAGCATCGGCGCGCCGGCCGTGCCGGCGGGCTCGCCGTCGTCGCTGGAGCGCTCGACCGGGACGGGCGGAGGTCCGAGGACGAACGCGGTGCAGTGGTGCCGGGCGTCCCAGTGTGCCGAGCGCAGCCGCTCCACGACGGCCCGCGCCGCGGCCTCGTCCTCGACCCGGACCAGCGTCGCCAGGAACCGCGACCGCTTCACCTCGATCTCCGCCTCGGCATCGCGCGCGAGGGTGAGGTAGCTGCTCACCAGACCCCCAGCACGTCGCCGCCGATCCGCAGGATGAACGCGGAGACGACCACGATGAAGAAGACCCGCACGAAGCGGGCACCGCGCGAGACGGCGACCCGCGCGCCGACGTACCCGCCGACGAGGTTGCAGGCGCCGAGGACGAGCCCGGTCTTCCACAGCACCGCCCCCTGCGGCACGAAGAGCAGCAGCGCGCCGAGGTTTGTCGCCCAGTTGGCCAGGCGGGCCTTGGCGGAAGCGTCGAGGAAGCCGTAGCCGAGCAGGCCGACCAGCGCGAAGACGAAGAAACTGCCGGTGCCCGGGCCGAGCGCGCCGTCGTAGAAGCCGATCGCCACGCCGACGACCATGGCCGCGACCAGATGACGGTGCCCGGAGAAGCGCAGCGCGGTCGCGGCGCCGAGGGTGGGCTTGAGGAGGACGTACGCGCCGACGACGACGAGCGCGACCAGCACGATCGGCTCGAACGCCGAGCGCGGAATCCGGCTCGCCACCAGGGCGCCGCAGTACGAGCCGACGAGGGCCAGCGCCATCAGCGGGACGAACGTGCGGGGGTCGGGGCGGACGCGGCGGTAGTACGTCGCCGAGCTCACCGTCGTCCCGCAGATGCTGGCGAGCTTGTTGGTGGCCAGGACCTGCACCGGGCTCGCGTGCGGCAGCCCGACCAGGAGCGCCGGCAGCTGGATCAGGCCGCCGCCTCCGACCACCGCGTCGACGAATCCCGCGGTCACCGCGGCCAGCCCCAGCAGGGCGAGCACGGTCAGGGTCGGATCCTCCACCCGCCCGATTGTCCGCGAGGGGGTAATCCTCGAGCGAACCGGACGGCCTCCTCGATACGGTCTGCTCCGTCACCCACATCCACCTCGGAAACCGGAGCACCACCATGTCCGCTCGTCGACTGACCCGCGCGCTGATCGCGCTCGCAGTCCCCGCCCTCACCGTCACGGCCCTCAGCGCGCCCGCCACCGCGGCCGCGAAGGGGCCGGCCGTCCCGTCGGTCGCCAAGGTCGCGAAGATCTACCCGCACCTCGCCGGCGGCACCTCCGACCCGACCAGCTCGAAGCTGCACTGGCCCAGCAAGAAGTGCGGCAAGCAGGGCAAGGTCATCAAGGGCGCGAAGGCCACGTTCGCGCTGTACTCGTCCGCCGACCCGGCCGACTACGCCTACACCGCCGCGAAGCCGATGACCTACGTGTCGGCGATGAAGTTCCGCAACGCCAAGGACGCGATCAAGTACCTCCACGGCACGTCCAAGGGCGCGAAGTGCCCGGTCAAGGACCCGTCGACCGGCAAGGACATGAAGGTCAAGATCAAGAAGATCAAGTTCCGTCTCGGCGACGAGCGCTGGGGTTACACGGCCACGGTGACCATGGCGGGCGAGAAGTCCGTCAGCCACTCGCTGCTGGTGCGCGAGGGCAAGTACATCGTGAGCGCGAGCGCGATGTCGCTGGACGGCAAGGCGCCCAACACCAAGAAGGCGATCAAGCTGACGGGCCTCGCCCTGAAGACCGCCAGCTGACCCCGCACCACCACCACGACCCCCGGAGCCCCGCTCCGGGGGTCGTGCCGCGTCCGGGCGTGGGTACCGTCGAGGCGTGCGGATCGTGTCCCTGCTGCCCTCGACCACCGAGATCCTCTTCGCGCTCGGTGCGGGCGAGGACGTCGTCGGGGTGACCTTCGAGTGCGACACGCCGCCCGAGGCGCGCCAGCGGCGGATCGTGTCGACGAGCACCATGCCCGCGGGCCTCTCCCCCGCCGAGATCGACGAGTACGTCGCCGGCGCGCTTGCCTCGGGCCAGGACCTCTACCTGCTGGAGAAGGACGCGCTGCGCGAGCTGGACCCGACCCACGTCGTCACGCAGGACCTCTGCGCGGTCTGCGCGGTCGACGTCTCGACCGTCGACGACGCCCTCGAGCACCTCGGCTGCAGCGCGACCGTGCTGACCTACGACCCGCACACGGTCGACGAGGTGCTCGCCTCGATCGTCTCGCTGGGTGCCGCGGTCGGCCGCACCGGTCCGGCGACGGCCCTGGTCGAGTCACTGCAGGAGCGCCTGGACGCCGTCGCGGCCCGCGTGGCCGGCCGCCCCCGGCCCCGGGTGGTGGTGCTGGAGTGGACCGACCCGCCGTACGCCCCCGGGCACTGGATCCCCGAGATGGTGGAGCTCGCGGGCGGACAGCCGGTCCTCGGCACCGCCGGTGCGAGGTCGACGCGTGTCGAGTGGTCGGACGTGTACGACGCCCACCCCGACGTCGTCGTCGTGGCCCCCTGCGGCTACGACCGGGCCGGCGCCCAGGCGCAGGCCGACGCGCTCGTCGCCGGAGGCCTGCTGCCCGCCGTACCCGTGCTCGCGGTGGACGCCGACGGCAGCTGGGCGCGGCCGGGGCCGCGGATCGTCGACGGGGTCGAGGAGCTGGCGGCGTACCTGGATGCCTCAGGGGTCACTCCGGTCACGTGACTCGGGGGGAGCCTGACGTTCTGGGGTGGAATGTCGGCTGAGAACGTCCGGATTCACCGGTGGACCGGTGAATCCGCACCCCCGGCCCTAGTCCCCCACCCAGAACCCACGCCCCCCGAACCAGTCACCGTACGCCGACCCACCCCCAGCGAGGCCGGGACCGCGGGAGCCGAGGTACGAGCCGACGACGGCGGCGCCGAGGTCGTCGAGCTCGGGGGCGACGACCCGGCCCTCGACGCGCTGGGCCATCGAGTCGACGAAGCGGGCCAGGCCGGGGTCCTCGCCGAGGCGGAAGAACGTCGTCTGGGCGCCGAGGCGGCGCGAGTTGTCGAGCTCGCGGACGGCGTACGCGACGGTCAGCGGGTGGGGCGGGTAGCTGAAGAAGACCTCGCCGTCGGGCTCGAGGTGGGACGTCGGCTCGCCGTCGGTGACGATCAGCAGCACCGGCTGGGCGTTGGGGTGCTTGCGGAAGTGCCGGTTGGCGAGCAGCAGCCCGTGGTGCAGGTTGGTGCCCTTCTCCCACATGGCGTCGAGCGCGGTGAGCTGCTCGATGTCCATCACCTCGGCGTGCCGGCCGAAGCCGATCAGCTGCAGGTCGTCGCCGCGGAAGCGCGACCGGATGAGCGTGTGCAGCGCCAGCGCGGTGCGCTTCATCGGCACCCACCGGCCGTCCATGGCCATCGAGAACGACGTGTCGACGAGCAGCGCGACCGCGGCCTGGGTGCGGGCCTCGGTCTCCTGCACCTCGACGTCGCCGATCTCCATCAGCGGGCCACCCCCGGCGCCGGCGCGGCGCAGGGTGCCGTTGAGGACGGTACGCGGGATGTCCCACGGCTCGGTGTCTCCGAAGGCCCACTCCCGGGTCGACCCCGACAGGTCGCCGGCGGCACCCGCCCGGCGCAGCTCGCGCTGGCCCTGCCGGCCGGTCATCCGGTCGGCGACGTCCTTCAGCAGCGCCTTCCCGAGCTGGCGCATCGCCTTCGGGGTCAGCTGCAGCTGGCCGGTGGAGTCGCGGCGCATGGTGCCCTGCTCGCGCAGCGCCTTCTCCAGCTGCTGCAGGGTCTTCGCGTCGACGGCCGCCTGGTCCCCGAGCTGGCGGGCCAGCTTGTCGAGGTCGAGGTCGTCCATGCGCGCCCCGCCGTACGACTGGGACAGCTGCTCGGAGAGCTGGTCGAGGTCTGCCAGGTCCTGGAAGACGCCGGTGCCGTCGCCGAGCCCGAGACCCTCGTCGCCGCCCATCTGCTCCGAGCCGCCCCAGTCCTCGCCGGGGCGCAGCGACTGCAGGTTGCCGTCGAGGCGGGACAGCGACTCCATGAGCTGCGGCGACCCGAATGCCTGCGCGGAGAGCTCCATCAGCTCCTGGCGCTGCTCGGGGCTCATCGAGTTGAGCATCCGCTGGGCGGCCGCCGCCCGCTGGGCCATCGCGTCGAGGAGCTCGTCGAGGTTCTGCGGGTTCTCGGGGAAGAAGTCGCCGTGCTTGTCCATGAAGGACTCGAAGTCCTCCTGGGTGTCGACGCCCTGCTGCCGCTTCTCCAGCAGCTCGTTGAGGTCGCCGAGCATCTCGTTGATCGCCGCGCGGTCCTCGTCGGTGGCGTTCTCGAGCGCGTCCTTCATGCCGGCGAACCGCTGGTCGAGCAGCTCGCGCCCCAGCAGGTCCTTGATCTTCTCGTAGTCCTCGCGCGCCTCCCGGCTCTGCCAGTCGTACGACGACAGCTCGCTCACCGCCGACGCGACGTTCGGCGAGAGGTTCTCGAGCTGCATCTCGCGGAACGCCCGGTCGGCGTCGTCCATCATCGCGTCGCGCGCCAGCTGCTTGCGCTCTTCGAGGACCGCCTGGTCGAGCAGCTCGCGCACCTCCTGCAGGGTGCCGTCGAGGTTGTGCCTCTGCAGCAGCTCGCGCCGCCTCTCGGCCACCCGGCGGGCCAGGTCGTCGAGGCCGGCCTGATCACGGCCGCCCCTGCGCAGGAACTCGCGCATCGCCCGCTCCGGGCTGTAGCCGGCCATCACGTCCTCGCCGATGGCGTCCAGCGCCTCGGCGATGTCGACCGGCGGTGCGAGCGGGTCGCCGCCCTCGTACCGCTTGAACCGCGTTCGAGAACCGTTCCGCCGGGTCATTCGGGGTCCCCGCGGAAGCGTGCGGTCTTCGCGCGAAGCGCCGCACTCGTACGGTTTCGTGGGGTGAAGTTAGCCATAGACGGTTTCCGCTCCGTCCGAGTCCTTGCCGATCTTGCGGGCGAGGTAGAGCCCCTCGAGGGCGAGCTCGATGGCGGCAGCGCGCTCCCCGTCGTTGCGCGCGCCGAGCCGGTCGCAGACCTCGTCGTACAGCTCCGACTCGCCGAGCACGGGCAGCCCGGCCAGGAAGTCGCGGGCGGTGACCCGCTCGCCGGTCGCGACCATCTGGCCCGCCTCGAGCGCGTCGACGAGCAGCGCGAAGTCGATGCCGCGGAAGTGCTGGCGCACCGTCTCGGCGGTCGCGGTGCGGAGCAGGTGGGTGAGGATCTCGGCCTCGCGGCCCTCCTCGCCGGACTCGAACTCGATCTTGCCGCCGAGCACGTCGACCGCGGTCTCCAGGTCGACGACCCGGGCCACCGCCTCGTCCTCGCCGCACACGCTGGCGCGGTGGATCGCCGCGGCGGCGATGGTCTCGGCGCCCGCGATCGCGAACCGGGCCGAGACGCCGCTGCGCTGGTCGACCGAGCTCGACTCGCGCAGGTTGCGGGTGAAGCGGGCCAGGATCTCGACCAGGAAGTCCGGGACCTCCGCGACCAGGTCGGACTCCTGGCGGATCACCGCGACCTCGTCGTCGAGCTCGAGCGGGTAGTGGGTGCGGATCTCGGCGCCGAAGCGGTCCTTGAGCGGGGTGATGATCCGGCCGCGGTTGGTGTAGTCCTCGGGGTTCGCGCTGGCCACCACGAGCACGTCCAGCGGGAGGCGTACGACGTACCCGCGGATCTGGATGTCGCGCTCCTCCATCACGTTGAGCATCGCGACCTGGATCCGCTCGGCCAGGTCGGGCAGCTCGTTGATGGCGACGATGCCGCGGTGGCTGCGCGGGATCAGGCCGTAGTGGATGGTCTCGGGGTCGCCGAGCGAGCGTCCCTCGGCCACCTTCATCGGGTCGACGTCGCCGATCAGGTCGGCGACGGAGGTGTCGGGGGTGGCGAGCTTCTCGGCGTACCGCTCGTCGCGGTGGCGCCACTCGACCGGCAGCGCGTCGCCGAGCTCGAGCGCGCGGCGGCGCGAGGCGTGGGTGATCGGCTCGAGCGGATGCTCGCCGAGCTCGGAGCCGGCGATCACCGGGGTCCACTCGTCGAGGAGCCCCACCATGGTCCGCAGCAGCCGGGTCTTGCCCTGGCCGCGCTCGCCCAGCAGCACCACGTCGTGCCCGGCGATCAGGGCGCGCTCGAGCTGCGGGATGACCGTGCTCTCGAGGCCGTGCAGACCCGGCCACGGGTCCACGCCCTCGCGGAGCATCGCGAGCAGGTTGTCGCGGATCTCGGTGCGCAGCGGCTTGGGGACGTGGCCCGAGGCCCGGAGCTCGCCGACGGTGCTGATGCTGGGTGCGGAGGTCACTCGACCAACGTACTCAGCATCGCAACGATCGTCAGGCGTCCGTCTCGGCCTCGTGGGGTACGACGGCGACCGCGCCGTCGGCCCGCTCGACGACGGCCGGAGCGACCGGCACCCGGATCAGGCTGCGCAGCCCGTTGGTCCTCCGCAGCCCGACGACCGTGAGGTCGCGCCCTCCGGACGCGGCGACGAGGGCCTCGTCGACCAGCCCGCGCCACAGCACGCGCTCGACCTGCACGTCCGGGTACTTCTCGCGCAGGCCGCTCATCGACGCGGCGACCATCAGCTCCAGGTCGGCGTACGCCGCCATCGCGTCGTCGGGGACCTGGTGGGCCGGCAGGGTCGCGACCTGCGCGTCCCAGAAGCAGTGCACGACCGTCAGCGGCAGCTCGCGCAGGGACGCCTCGCGGAAGGCGAGCTCCAGGGCCGGTTGGGACGCCGGGGTGCCGTCGACGCCGACCAGGATGCCGCCGGTCGCCTGCTCGATGCCGGGGCGCACCACCACGACCGGGCAGTGCGACTGGCGGGAGACGGCCACGCTCACCGAGCCGAGCAGCAGGCTCCGGACCGGTCCGCGGCCGCGGGACCCGACGACCACCATGCTCGCCGTCCGGGAGAGCTCCTCGAACGCCTCGCGCGCGTCCGCCTGGACGACCAGCTCGTGCACGGTGAGGTGGGGTCGGACGGCGAGCACCTCGTCGCGCACGGTCCGCACCAGCTGCTCGGCATCGGCCTTGATCGCCTTCGCCACCTCGCGGTGGTCGATGCCCGCCTGGTCCAACCAGGTACCGCCCTGGAGGGTCCAGGCGTGGACGAGTACGAGCGGGCGCCGGGTCAGGTCGGCCTCGGTGGCGGCCCAGCGCACGGCGCGCGCGGCACCCTCGGACCCGTCGACCCCGACGACGACGGTGCCTGCGGGGACGGCGCTGATGCTGGTGAAGGTCTCCATGGACTCATTCTGCCGAGGACGCCGTCCGCCCCGGCACGGGCCGTCGGCCCAGCAGGACGGGACCAAGGTCTCGACCGGTACCGTCGCCGCCATGCAGCTCCAGCGCCCCTGCCCCTGCGGATCCGGGACGGCGTACGACGCCTGCTGCGGGCGCCTGCACCGCGGCGCAGCCCAGGCGGAGACCGCCGAGGAGCTGATGCGCTCGCGGTACGCGGCGTACGCCGTCGGCGACCTCGACCACGTCTTCCGGACCTGGCACCCCCGGACCCGGCCCGCCGAACTCGAGCCGGACCCGACCCTGACCTGGACCGGCCTGCGCATCCTGGGCGCGAGCGAGGATCGGGTGGAGTTCGTCGCGTCGTACGAGCGCGGCGGGGTGCCCGGCGAGCGGCACGAGCACTCCCGCTTCGAGCGCCGCGGCGGCCGGTGGGTCTACGTCGACGAGATCGACGACGCCACCTGACCCGCGCTCACACGCTGAGGATCACCGACGACCCGTGGCCGAAAAGACCCTGGTTGGCGGTGATCCCGACCTTGGCGCCCTCGACCTGACGGCCCGTGGCCTGGCCGCGGAGCTGCCAGGTGAGCTCGCACACCTGGGCCAGCGCCTGCGCCGGGACGGCCTCGCCGAAGCAGGCCAGCCCGCCCGAGGGGTTGACCGGGATCCGGCCGCCGAGGGTGGTGTCCCCCGCCCGGAGCAGCTGCTCCGCCTCGCCGCGCTTGCACAGCCCGAGGTCCTCGATCCAGTCCAGCTCCAGCGCCGTGGACAGGTCGTACACCTCGGCGACGTCGACGTCCTCGGGACCGATGCCGGCCTCCTCGTAGGCGGCGTACGCGATCGACTCCTTGAAGGTCCGCTCCGGCTCGCCCGTGGCGGCGCTGGAGTCCGTGGACAGGTTGGGCATGTCCATGACGGTGTTCGGGAAGGTCGGCGTCACCGTCGAGACCGCCGCCACGCGCACCGGGTCGGCCAGGCCGTGCCGGGCCGCGTAGTCCGCGCTGGTCAGGACGACCGCGGCGGCGCCGTCGGACGTGGCGCAGATGTCGAGCAGGTGCAGCGGGTCGCTCACGACCGCGCTCGACATGACGTCCTCGACGCTGACCGCCTTGCGGTAGCGGGCGTAGGGGTTCTCCAGGCCGTGGCGGGCGTTCTTGACCTTGACCTGCGCGAAGTCCTCCTGCGTGGCGCCGTACAGGTCCATCCGGCGGCGCGCATAGAGCGCGAAGTACGCCGGGTTCGTCATGCCGAGCAGCCGGAAGCGCAGCCAGTCCGGGTCGTCCCAGCGCTCGCCGGCGTTCGGCGCGAGGAACCCCTTCGGCGTGGTGTCCGCGCCGACGACGAGGGCCACCTCGCACAGGCCGGCCATGATCCGGGCGCGGGCCGTGTCGAGCGCCTGGGCGCCGGTCGCGCAGGCGGCGTACGACGTCGCGACCCGGGCGCCGTTCCAGCCGAGCGCCTGGGCGAAGGTCGCGCCGGCGACGTACCCGCCGTAGCCGTTGCGGACCGTCTCCCCGCCGACCACCAGGTCGACATCGCTCCAGGCGACACCGGCGTCGGCGAGCGCCGCGCGCGCGGCGTGCACGCCGTACGTCACGAAGCTCTTGCCCCACTTGCCCCACGGGTGCATGCCCACCCCGAGGACGGCTACCGAGTTCGTGCTCACTGGTCGGCCTCCTGACCGAGCTCGATAACAGGTTTCCAGCGCCAGATGCTCCGGTCGCCGCTGTCGTCGGCGTACAACGTCTCGACCACGAGCTCGACCTCCGCACCGACCTTCAGGTCGTCCACGCCGTAGCCGTCCGCGACCTGTCCCAGCACGGTCAGCCCCTCGGCCAGCTCGACCGCCGCGAGCGCGAACGGCTCGAACGGGTCGGTGACCGGGACGTACGGCGGGGGCGGCTGGTAGCGGGCGTCGGTGTACGACCACACCCGGCCGCGCCGCGACAGCTCGGTCTCCGCGAACTCCTCACCGTCACAGGCCGGGTTGCGGCAGAACGCCCCCGCGGTCAGCGGCGGGAAGTACACCGTCGTGCACGTCGTGCACCGCGACCCCAGCAACGCCGGCTCCGCCCCCGTCGTGAACCACCCCTCGACCGCGGGTGTCGCCGTCATCCGTCGCCTCCTGGAACTAGAACAGGTTCTGAAAGAATAGACATCCTCCCCTGTTCTGGACCCCGGGATGGCGATCAGTCCCGTTCAACGAACCCTGCGCCGGGATCCTCCACGCTGGTTGAGGTGCGAAGCCGCGCTAGCGGGTGAGCCTCGAAACCCCGTACGCCGACAAGCAGCCGCCACTGTCCACAGCCGATGCTTCTCGTGATTGCCGCCTGCTCGGCAACCAGGCGAACCTCGGTCATGCCCTTCACCTACCTCCTCCGCTGTGCCGACGACACCTTCTACGCCGGGAGCACCTGGGACCTGGACGCGCGGTTGTGGCAGCACAACCACAGCCCGGACCAGGGCGCGGCGTACACGCGTCGGCGCCGCCCGGTCGAGCTCGTGTGGAGCGTGTGGTTCGACTCCATCGAGCAGGCCTACGCCTACGAGAAACGCATCCAGGGCTGGAGCCGACGCAAGCGCGAGGCGCTGATCCGAGGCGAGTACGACGCGCTCCCCGATCTCTCGCGACGGGCGGCGGTCCAGCGGCGGTCGCGCGAGGAGGGCGGCTGATCTCCCGGTCGAGGCCGACGATCGGCTCACCGGGTTTCGAGGCTCCTCGCTAGCGCTCGTCACACCTCAACCAGCGTCACTCGACGCTGGTTGAGGTGCGAAGCCGCGCTAGCGGGTGAGCCTCGAAACCCCGTACGCCGACAGACGGCGCCGATCGAGGCCGCTTCTCGACTCACCAGGTTTCGAGGCTCCTCGCTAGCGCTCGTCACACCTCAACCAGCGTCCACCACCGGCCGTCGTACGCCAGCCCCAGCGCACCAGGCTGCCTCTCGGCCCACCGGGTTTCGAGGCTCCTCGCCAGCGCTCGTCACACCTCAACCGGCGTCACTCGACGCTGGTTGAGGTGCGAAGCCGCGCTAGCGGGTGAGCCTCGAAACCCCGTACGCCGACAGACGGCGCCGATCGAGGCTGCCCCTCTACTCACCCGGTTTCGAGGCTCCTCGCTAGCGCTCGTCACACCTCAACCAGCGTCACCCCGTACGCCGGCAGTCGGCCTCGACCAGTGTCAGGGGCCGACGAGGAAGCCGAGGAGGTCCTGGCGGGTGAGGACGCCGACGGGCTTGCCGTCCTCGTGGACGAGGACGGCGTCGGCGGTCTCGAGGAGGGCGACGGCGGCGGAGGCGTCCTCGCCGGAGCCGATGGTGGGCAGCGGGGGCGACATGTGGTCGGAGACCGGGTCGGCGAGCTTGGCGGAGCCGGCGTACAGCGAGTCGAGGAGGGCGCGGTCGGAGACCGACCCGACGACCTCGGCGGCGACGACGGGCGGCTCGGCGCGGACGACGGGCATCTGCGAGACGCCGTACTCCTGCAGGATCGCGACCGCCTCGGCGATGGTCTCGCCGGGGTGGGTGTGCACGAGGTCGGGCAGCCGGCCGTCCTTGCCGCGCAGCACCTCGCCGACGGTGCGGACGGCGGGCGCGTGGCCGCTCGGGAAGCCGTACTGGGCCAGCCAGCCGTCGTTGAAGATCTTGCCGAGGTAGCCGCGCCCGGAGTCGGGCAGCAGCACCACGATCACCGCGTCGGTGCGGCCCTCGGCGGCGAGCTCCTCGGCGAGCTGCTTCGCGGCGTACGCCGCCATGCCCGACGACCCGCCGACCAGCAGCGCCTCCTCGCGGGCCAGCCGCCTCGTGTAGGCGAACGAGTCGGCGTCGGAGACCTCGATGATCCGGTCGGCGATGTCGCGGTCGTAGGCCTCGGGCCAGAAGTCCTCGCCCACGCCCTCGACGAGGTACGGCCGGCCGCTGCCGCCGCTGTAGACCGAGCCGCTCGGGTCGGCGCCGACCACCTGGATCTCGGGGTTCTGCTCCTTGAGGTAGCGGCCGATGCCGCTGATCGTCCCGCCGGTGCCGACGCCGGCCACGAAGTGCGTGATCCTGCCGTTGGTCTGCTTCCAGATCTCCGGTCCCGTGGTCTCGTAGTGCGAACGCGGGTTGTGCGGGTTGGAGTACTGGTCGGGCTTCCAGGCGCCGGGCTGCGAGGCGAGCCGGTCGCTGACGTTGTAGTAGGAGTCGGGGTGCTCCGGCTCGACCGCGGTCGGGCAGACGACCACCTCCGCACCGTACGCCTTCAGCACGTTGCGCTTGTCCTCGCTGACCTTGTCGGGGCAGACGAAGACGCACTGGTAGCCCTTCTGCTGGGCCACCATCGCCAGCCCGACGCCGGTGTTGCCCGACGTCGGCTCGACGATCGTGCCGCCCGGCTGCAGCGCGCCGGAGGCCTCGGCGGCCTCGATCATGCGCGTCGCGATGCGGTCCTTCACCGAGCCGCCGGGGTTGAGGTACTCGATCTTCGCCAGCACCATCGGGCCCTCGGTGCCCGCGAGCGCGTCGAGCGACCGCGAGAGCCGGAGCAGCGGGGTGTTGCCGATCAGGTCTAGGAGCGAGTTGGCGTACTGCACCCCCTCAACATAGGGCGCAGGTGGGGGTGCACCGAAACCCCACGCTCAGGACCCCTCTTCACCCGTCCGTAGACTCACGGCGTGGGTAAGGCGGGAGCGGCACGCAAGCTCGCCTCCGCCGCGGCGTACGGCGGAGGCGGTCTCTCCGTGCTCGGAGGCGCCCTGTACGGCGTCCTGACCGCCGAGGCGAGGCTGGCCCGGCGCACCATCGGCACGATCCGCAAGGACTCGGTGCCCGACCCCACCGGCTGGTACGGCCGCGGCCGCCCCGGCCCCGCGATCAAGCTCGTGGTGCTGGGCGACTCGAGCGCCGCCGGGTACGGCGTCGAGCGCGTCGAGCAGACCCCGGGCGCGATGCTCGCCACCGGGATCGCCGAGCACGCCGACCGCCGGGTCTACCTGCGCGACTTCGCCGTCGTGGGCGCCAAGTCCTCCGACCTCGCCGAGCAGGTCGACCGCGCCCTGCCGATCGAGCCGGACATCGCGATCATCCTGATCGGCGGCAACGACGTCACCCACACCGTCGCCCCCTCCGCCTCCGTGCGCTACCTGCAGGAGGCCGTACGCCGCCTGCGCGCGACCGGCGTCGAGGTGGTCGTCGGCACCTGCCCCGACCTCGGCACGATCAAGCCGATCGCCCCGCCGCTGAAGCAGGTCGCCCGCGCCTGGTCCCGCCGGCTCGCGGCCGGGCAGACCATCGGCGTCATCGAGGAGGGCGGCCGGACCGTCTCCATCGGCTCGATCCTCGGCCCGGAGTTCGCGGCGGCGCCGGCGATCCTCTTCGGCCCCGACCAGTTCCACCCGTCCGCGCAGGGCTACCGCGCCGCGGCGGGCATCCTGCTCCCGTCCGCGCTGGCCGCTCTCGGGGTGATCCCCGACGACGAGGAGCACCTGGAGAGCCTGCGCGGCGAGGCGATCATGCCGATCAGCGCGGCCGCCGTACGCGCCGTCAACACCCCCGGTACCGAGCTCGACGGCACCGAGGTCGGCGGCAACCGCCTCGGCGTCCGCGGGCTGTGGGTGGAGCTGCGACACCGCCGCCGCCGGCCGCAGACCGAGGGCGAGTCGCCGGAGGACACCGACCAGCACGGGGACGAGCACGGGGACGAGCACGGGGACGAGCACGGCGAGGGGCAGCCGGACGAGCTGCAGCCCGCCGAGGGGTAGGCCTAGGCCCACCCCCACCGGCGGTCCAGCACCATCGAGACCGCGGCCGCGCGCTCCTAGCGTCGGGATCACCGATTCGATCCCACCCCAGGAGCACCGGATGAACCAGCACCCGCCCGCCCTCGAGGTCCACGACCTCGTGCACACCTACGGCGAGGGAGCCGCCGCCGTACACGCCCTCGGCGGCGTCGACCTCACCTTCGAGCGCGGCACCTTCACCGCGGTGATGGGTCCCTCCGGTTCCGGCAAGTCGACGCTGCTCACCTGCGCCGCCGGCCTGGAGCGCCCGACCGGCGGCCGGGTCGTCGTCGCCGGCCGCGACATCACCGCCTGGGCCGAGGACGACCGCACGCGCTTCCGTCGCGACCAGATCGGCTTCGTCTTCCAGGGCTTCCACCTGATGCCGTACCTCACCGCCGAGCAGAACGTCGGCCTCCCCCAGCGCCTCGCCGGCGGCCGGCCGGACCGGGCGCGGGTCGCCGAGCTGCTGGAGCGGGTCGGCCTCGGGGATCGCGCCGACCACCTGCCGAGCGCCCTCTCCGGCGGCCAGCAGCAGCGGGTCGCCATCGCCCGCGCGCTGCTCACCGACCCCGCCGTCGTCCTCGCCGACGAGCCGACGGGCGCCCTCGACTCGCGCACCGCCGCCGAGGTGCTCGCCCTGCTCCGCTCCTGCGTGCGGGACCTGCGGCAGACCGTCGTGATGGTCACCCACGACCCGGTGGCGGCGTCGTACGCCGACCGCGTGGTCTTCCTCGTCGACGGCCGGGTGGCGGGCCACATGGACGCTCCGACCGCCGACGCCGTCGCCGGCCAGCTGGCCCACCTCGACGAGCTGGTGGCGTGATGACCGGCCTCGCGCTGCGCTCGCTGCGCCACCGGGCGACGGCCTCGGCCGCGACGTTCGTGACGGTGCTGCTCGGCACCGCCCTGATGGGGTCGTTCGCGACCCTGCTGGAGACCTCCGGCGGCGCCGGGATCTCCGACGCCGACGCCGAGGCGCTCGGCACCATGGCCCTCGTCGTGGGCGGGTGGGGCACGCTGATCGTGCTGTTCTCGGTGGCCTCGACGCTCGGGATCACCGTGCGCCAGCGGGTCGCCGAGATCGGCCTGCTGCGCACCATCGGCGCCACTCCGCGCCAGGCCCGCCGCCTGCTGGCCCGCGAGGTCCTGGCGGTCTCGACCATCGCCGCCGTCCTCGGTGCCCTGCTGGCCGCGCTCGGCGGCCGGGCGCTGCTCGCGCTGCTCACGGGCTCGCTGGTCGCCGACGACGTCGCGTACGGCGGCGGCCCGCTGTCCCTCGGTGTGACCGCCGTCGTCGTGGTCGCGACCAGCCTGCTGGCCGCAGCCGTCGCGGGCCGGCGCGCCACCCGCGCCCCGGCCGCGGTCGTCATCCGGGACAGCACGGCCGAGACCGGGCGGATGCGGTGGTACCGGGTGCTCGCCGCCGTCGTCCTCATCGCCTACGCGATCGGCATGGGCGTCGTCACCGTCACGGTCAGCGCGGACTCCGAGGACCCGATGTCCGCGATGGCGACCTCCGGCTCCGCCTCCATCCTGGTGGCCGTGGGCCTCGCGCTCCTGGCTCCGCTGCTGCTGCGCTGGCTCGCGCGACCGGCGGCACTGCTGCGCGGTCCGAGCGGCCAGCTCGCGGCGACGACGACCTCCCGCCGGTCGCACCTGCTGGCCGGCGTACTCGCCCCCGTGATCGTGCTGACCGCGACCCTGACCGGCGTGCTGATGCTGGTCGGCACCGATGGACGGACCATCGACGACTTCGGCTACGTGAACCCCGAGGCCGACACGATCTTCCTGCTCAACAACGTCGTGGTCGGGATGATCGCGCTGTTCGCGGCGATCATGGTGGTGAACGCCTTCGCGGCGGTGGTCAGCCACCGGCGGGCGGAGCTGCACCGGCTCTGGCTGCTGGGCGCGACCCCGCGCCAGGTCGAGCGCTCGATCCTCGTCGAGGCCGCGATCGTGGCCGCCGTCGGCGTGGTCCTCGGGACGGTCGCCTCGCTCGCCACGGTGCTGCCCTTCGGCATCGCCCGCGACGAGGGCCTGGTCCCCGACGGCCAGCTCTGGCTGCCGCCGCTCGTCGTGCTCGGCGTCGTCGCCCTGACCCTGGCGGCGGCACGCGGGGCGGCCGCCCGGGCGCTGCCGACCGCGGTCGCGCGATGACAGAATCCGCCTCGATGGCCATCCCCGCGATCACCAGCATCCGGCCGCGGCCGGTCGACGAGCGCGGCCTCGTCGACCGGCTGCGGCTGACCGCGGTGGCCGCGGCGACCTTCCTGCTCGGGGTGCCCGCCCTGGTCCTCGGCATCCTCACCCTGCTCTCGGTGGCCCTCGGCCCGCTGGGCGTCGGGTTCGTGCTCGCGCACGCCGTCGTCCCCGCCACCGAGGCGCTGGCCCGCCTGCACCGCCGGATCAGCGGGGCGTTGCTCGGCGAGGACGTCGAGGCGGCGTACGCCGACACCGCGGGCCGCGGGTTCCTCGGCCGACCCACCGTGTGGCTGCGCGACGGGAACCGGTGGCGCGACTTCGGCTTCCTCGCCTTCTCCGGCACCGGCGGCTTCGTGATCTCCGGGCTGCCCGCCCTGCTGCTGGTCACGCCGTTCGTCCACCTCGTCGGCCTGATCATCGACGGCAGCTGGTTCTGGCTGCTGACCTTCGCGATCAGCTCGGTCTGCCCGCTGGTCTGGTGGGTCGTCACCCCGCCGCTGGTCCGGGCGCGCGCGTACGCCGAGCGCAGCCTGCTCGGCCACTCCCGGGTCGCCGACCTGGAGCGGCGCGTCGAGCAGGTCGAGGAGACCCGGGCCGAGACGCTCGACCACTCCGCGGCGGAGGTACGCCGGATCGAGCGCGACCTGCACGACGGCGCCCAGGCGCGGATCGCAGCCGTCGGGATGAACGTCGGGCTCGCCGAGAAACTGCTCGCCACCGACCCCGCCGCGGCCGCCGAGCTCCTGCGCGAGGCGCGCGAGACCACGGTCTCCGCGCTGGAGGACCTGCGCTCGGTCGTCCGCGGCATCCACCCGCCCGTGCTGGCCGACCGCGGGCTCGCCGGCGCGATCGAGGCGCTCGCCCTACCCCTTCCGATCCCGGTCACGCTCCGGCTCCAGCTGCCGGCGGGGCTCCCGGCGCCGGTCGAGTCGGCGGCGTACTTCGCGGTGGCCGAGTGCCTCGCGAACACGGTGAAGCACTCCGGCGCCGGGCGCGCGTGGATCACCGGCGAGCACCGCGACGGCATGCTGCGCCTCGTCGTCGGCGACGACGGACGAGGAGGAGCGTCGCTCGCCGGCTCCGGTCTCGCGGGGGTGGCGCGGCGGCTCGCGGCCTTCGACGGCACGATGACGGTGCTCAGCCCCGACGGGGGTCCGACGGTCGTGACGATGGAGGTGCCGTGCCCGACGAGCTGAGAGCGGTGCTGGCCGAGGACCAGGCGCTGCTGCGGGTCGGGCTCACGCGGATCCTGGAGACCTGCGGCATCCGGGTCGTCGAGGCGGTCGACAACGCGCCCGCCCTCACCCGCGCCCTGGGCCGCGACGACCTCGACGTCGCGGTGGTGGACGTGCGGATGCCTCCGTCGTACACGAACGAGGGGGTGCTGGCCGCGATCGCGGCGCGCGCCGCGCGGCCGGGCCTGCCCGTCCTGGTGCTGAGCCAGTACGTCGAGCCGCTCTACGCCCGCGACCTGCTGGCCAGCGGCGAGGGGGCTGTGGGCTACCTGCTGAAGGACCGGGTCGCCGACGTCGACGGGTTCGTCGCCGCCGTACGCCAGGTCGCCGGCGGCGGGACGGTCCTGGACCCCGAGGTGGTCGCCGCGCTGGTCAGCGGCGCCTCCCCCAACCGCCCGCTCGACCGGCTCACCTCACGGGAGCGGGAGGTCCTGACGCTGATGGCCGAGGGCCGCTCCAACGCCGCCGTCGCAGCCCGGCTGTTCCTGTCCGAGAAGGCCGTCGGCAAGCACACCACCAGCATCTTCACCAAGCTCGACCTGCCGCCCGACACCGACGACAACCGCCGGGTGCTCGCCGTGCTGGCGTGGTTGCAGGGCTGACACGACGAGAGGCCCCGGGCGGATCGCCCGGGGCCTCTCGTGTGAAGCGGTGCTGCGTCAGTCCTGGCTGAAGAACGCCAGGATGCGGAGCAGGTTGGTGTAGATCCAGACCAGGCTCACGGTCATCGCGAACGCGGCGCGCCACGACTCCCGCTCGGGGATGCCGTTGGCGACGCCCTGCTCGACGAAGTCGAAGTCCATGATCAGCATGAACACACCGAGCACCAGGCCGGCGACCGCGGTCACCATGCCGAGGCCGCTGACGCCGAAGAGGCCGATCTCAGCGCCGAACATGCTGAGGATCAGCTCCATGACGGAGAGGCCGACCATGCCGAGCACGGCCGCGACCACGAAGGCGCGGAACTTCGCGCCCACCTGGATGTTGAAGAACTTGTACGCCGCGAGCGTGCCACCGAAGGCGGCGAAGGTGCCGATGACGGCACCCTGCACGACGCCCTCGCCGTACGCCATGTTGAACAGCTTGCTCAGACCGCCGAGCGCCACGCCCTCGAGGACGGCGAACGCCATCACGAGCGCGGGGCTGATGACCCGCTTGAACGAGTTGACCATCGACAGCACGAAGGCGCCGAGGCTGCCGATCGCCACCGCGGTGATGAGCGGCCCGATGTCGGCGGCGGCGGTGTCGGCGTTCACCTCGGGGCTCAGGACCCAGGTCGCCAGCGCGGCGAGGATCACGAGACCGAGCGAGATGCCGGTCTTCTGGACGACCGAGTCGATCGTCATCGGCGCGCCGGGGCGCGCGTGGGTCTCGGGGGTGGAGCCGGGCTCGCCGGTGCCCCAGGTGGACGGGTCCGAGCTGTAGCCCTGGTAGCCCCCGGTGGACTGGTTCGCGTAGGCGTTCGCGCCGGAGCGGTTGAACTCCTCCGACCGGCGGAACACCGGGTTATTGGACTGCATGTGGTCTCCTCCTTGGAGGCCTGGTGCCCGTCGCTCTGACGGGTCGCCGAACGGGGTCAGCCTAGTGACCTCACTGTGCCTAACGCACGGTGTGGGCTGCGCGTTCCCGCTCCCGGGTGTCGATGTGCGCCACTTTGCTCCGGGTCTCCTCAGGCGCGCCGGACCGCCCGCACCACCGTGTCGGTCACGGTCGCCGTCCGGCCGTCGCGGGTCTCCTCGCGGGTCGGCGCGTCGGCGACCTGGACGTCCCACTCGGCGGGGTCGAGCAGCGCCGTCACCTTCTCCGGGCCGAACAGCAGGTGGGCCAGCCGCTCGTTGCGCATCCCGGTCCCGACGTCCGCCGGGTGGTGGGCCACGACGAGGAGGGTCCCCCCGGGGAGCACGGCGGCCGCGGTGGCGGCGTACGCCGTGGCGAACTGGGGATCGGGCAGGTGCAGGAAGTGCACGGAGACCAGGTCGGCGCTGGGGAGCGGGTCGCCGGCGAGCAGGTCCACCCGCTGCCAGGAGCAGTACGCCGCCACCCCGTTGCTCTCGGCGTGCTCGGCGGCCCGGTCGAGGGCGACCTGGGAGACGTCCACCCCGGTCGCCCGCCAGCCGTGCCGGGCCAGCCAGACGACGTCGGCGCCCTCGCCGCAGCCCACGTCCAGGGCGGTGCCCGGCTTCATGCCCTCGACCTGGTCGACCAGGCGGCGGTTGGGGTTGCCCGACCAGATGCGGTCGGAGCCGGCGTACCTCTCGTCCCAGAACTGCTGGGTGAACATCTGTTCCTCGCTCATGGGGACCAGCCTGCCGCTTCAGGTCGACCTGAACGCAAGCCCCCGCGGCCGCCACGACTGTCGGTGGCCGCTGGCAGGGTCTGTCCCACTCGGCCCGTCGCCCCGGACGACGGGCGCCGGTGACTCATGATGGGATGCAGCACGGTGGCGGTGACGGCGATGGAGGTGAGCGTGTCGGAGGCCCTGTCGACAGGCATGCTCCTCGACGAGCGGAAGGCGTACGGCGCCTTCTACACCCCCACCGACGCCGCGCACTACCTCGCCTCCTGGACGATGCGGCGTGAGGGCGAGGTGCTGCTGGAGCCGAGCATCGGCGACGGGTCCTTCCTCGCCGCCGCGCGCGAGGTGGCCGCGGCCCGCGGGTGGGGTCGGCCCTCGTTCGTCGCCTCCGAGCTGAACCCGCGCACCGCCGCGGAGCTGTCCGGCCGCGGACTCGTCGACGCCGAGGAGCTGGCCGTCGGCGACTTCCTCACCACCCCGGTCCGGCCGGTCGACGCCGCCATCGGCAACCCGCCGTACGTCCGGCTCCGGGCGTTGCCCGACGACCAGGCGCGGGCCGCCGTCGACGCCAGCCGGGTCGACCTCGGCGAGCCGATGGCCACCAGCGGCAGCGTGTGGATGCCGTTCGTGTCGCGGACGGCGCGGTTCCTGCGGCCCGGCGGCCGGCTCGCGCTGGTGCTGCCGTGGGACTTCACCTACGTGCGCTACGCCCGGCCGCTCTGGCGCCACCTGGGCGAGACGTTCTCCTCGCTCCGCGTGGTCCGCGTGCGCGAGCGGCTCTTTCCCGACATCAGCCAGGACGTCCTGCTGCTGCTCGCCCACGGGAAGGGCGGACGCACCGACCACGTCGCGTTCGAGGCGCACGCCACGGTCGCCGACCTGGTCGCCGAGCGACCTGAGATCACGGCCTCGGTGCCGATAGCGCGCGTCGTCGCGGGCGACCGCGCCTTCCAGGAGGCGCTGCTGCCACCGGGCGTGCTCGACGTGCTGGAGGAGACCCGGCCGCTGACCGTGCCCGCCCGCGAGCTCGCGACCTTCAACATCGGCTACGTCTCCGGCGACAAGGACTACTTCCACCCCGGGGCCGGTGCGGGGCTGCCGGACTCCAGCCTCCGCCCCGCGCTGACGAACGCCCGTCGGCTGCGCGGCGGCGGGCTCTACACCTCCGGCCTCGCCTCCGACGCGCAGTCGCGGCTGTGGCTGCCCGGCGAGGAGCTGACGCCGGCCGAGGAGCGCTACGAGCGTCGCGGCCGGCGGCTCGGCGTGCACCGGCGCTACAAGTGCCGGGTCCGCTCCCCGTGGTACTCCGTGCCCGGCGTGAAGGTCCCCGACCTGGTGCTCTCCGTCTTCTCCCAGCGGCCGATCCTGATGGTCAACGACGGCGGTCACGTCGCGTCCAACAGCCTGCTGTGCGGCTACCTGCGCGCCGACGGCCCGCCGGACGCCGACGCCGCATCCTTCGCCGCCGGCTGGTACACCTCGCTCACCCTGCTGCACGCCGAGCTCGAGGTGCACTCGCTCGGCGGCGGGGTGTTCGTGCTGGTCCCGACCGAGGCCGGGAACGTCCGGGTGCCGCTGCCGGGCACGGTCCCGACCTCCGTGCTGCCCGCCGCCGCGGAGGCGCTCGCGCGCGGTGACCTCGACGGCGCCTACCGCGCCGGCGACGAGGCGCTGGCCGCGCGGGTCGGCACCGACGGCGTCCGCCTGGTCCGCGAGGGGATCGCCACGCTCGAGGCGTGGCGCACCGCGCGTCCCCCGGTCAGCTGACCGTGGGCTCGAAGACGTCGAGCCAGATGTTGCGCTCGGTGAAGGTGGCGATCAGCCGCTCGACGAACGTCTCGATGCGCAGGTCCGCCTTCTCCAGCGGCACCCCGCTCTGCACGACGTCGTCACGGATCCCCGGCAGCGGGACCTGGTCGAAGTCGACGACCAGGTAGGCGAACTGGTCGTAGATCCCGCGCAGGTCCTTGTAGCCCTTGCCGTCCCTGCCGGTGACCGCGGCGTACATCCGGGCGTAGCGGGGGTGGTCCGGCCGCTCGTCGCGCGCCACCCGCTCGCCCCGGACGGTGCCCCACTTCTTGCTGAGCAGCGGGTGCAGGTAGACGTAGCCGTAGACCGCCATCGGGAACCGGTCCTGCAGGCTGATGCACTCGCCGATGATGCCCTGGTAGTACTCCAGGACGTTGTTGCCGATGGACGTCATCTGGCTGCGGACGCCGACGCTGAGCAGGATCCCGTTGTCGGGGTGCACGACGGCCACGTCGACGTCCTTGGGCTTGTGCGAGCCGAAGACCCGCACCTCCTCCTTGACCTCGATCCCCTGCCGGCGGGCGTCGTCGGTGAGCCGGTCGCGCAGCCCGTCGGCGACGTACCGGTGCAGCATCTTGATGAAGCCCTGGCTGCGTACGGCGGCGACCGGGTCGGCGTCGTACCGCAGCTTCATGTCGGACAGCACGTCCTCGAGGCTCGGCTTGCTGAACGGCAGCTGCGCATCGGTCATGTGCCCCCGGTGGGACTCGAACCCACACCACGCCGCTTTTAAGGCGGCTTCCTCTACCGATTGGGATACGGGGGCCGGGACGTCATACGCATCGGGCCTCCGGGCCACCAGGTCGTATGACGTCCGGGTGAGGCTACAAGTAGGTCTTGCGGGGGTGGATGGCGTGCGCGCCGGCGGCGCGGTCGAGGAAGAGCAGGCCGGAGCAGTGGTCGATCTCGTGCTGGAGGGCGCGGGCCTCGAAGGCGTCCGTGCTGATGACGACCTCCTGCCCCGTGCCGGGGAGCTGGCCGCGGACGACGACGCGCGTCGCGCGCTTCACGTCGCCGGTGAAGTCGGGGACGCTCATGCAGCCCTCCCGGGCCTTCTCGTTGCGGCTCGCCTCGACGACCTCGGCGTTGCACAGCACGAACGTGCCGTGCTGGGTGCGGGTCTTGGGGTGCGCGGACACGTCGACGCAGAAGACGCGCGCCGAGACGCCGACCTGCGGGGCGGCCAGGCCGACGCAGCCGGGGCTGACCCGCATCGTCGCCACCAGGTCCGCGGCCAGCTGCACCGTCGCGGGGGCGGACGGGTCGACGACCTCGCCGAGGGTGGACAGGACCGGTCGGGGCGCGCGGACCACCTCGAGGACCCGGCCCTCGACGCGGAGGCTCGCCTCCGTCCAGCCGGAGACCAGCTCGTCGTCCGGGGAGTCAGAGCCGTCAGGGCCGCTCACAGCTCGTCGGCCTCCACCGGGCGCAGCGTCGCGCCCACGCCCAGCGCGGTGGCCGCGGCCTGGATCGCGGCGTCGACGCCCTCGACGTCGGTGTCGGCCGGCAGGTCGATCTCCGCGACCAGCAGGTACAGCTCTCCCGCCAGCCGGGTCGTCAGGTCGGTGATGTTGCCGCCGACGGCGGCGACCTCGCCGACCACCGCGGAGACGATGCCGGGGCGGTCGCCGCCGTGCACGGTGAGCACCCACGAGGTGCCCTCGGTCGTGGGCGCCTGCTCCGGTGCGATCTCCCGGACCGTGACCGTCAGGGAGCCGTCGGCGGTCAGCGGCGTGAGCGCGCGGCGTACCTCCTCGGCGGGTACGTCGCCCGCGCAGACCAGCGTCATCGCGAAGTGACCCCGCAGCCGGGTCATCGTCGAGTCCTCGAGGTTGAGCCCGAGGTCGGCGAGCACTCCGGTGGTCTCGGCGATGATGCCGGGCCGGTCGTGCCCGAGGACGGTGATGGCGTGCTGGGTGGTCACGGCGCCATTGTGGCAGCGGCGGCCGCCCGCGCGAGCACGTCGTCCAGCATCGTCTCGGTGAGCCGGCCGGTGAAGGTGTTCTGCTGGCTGGGGTGGAAGCAGCCGAGGAGCAGCACGTCGCGCTCCGGCCCTCCGATCATCGCCTCCGCCCCGTGCCCGAAGCGCGGCTTGGGGCGCGGCACCTCCCAGCCGAGCGACCGGAAGGTGCGCAGCGTCGCGTCCCACCCGATCGACCCGAGCGCGACGGCCACCCGGACGGACCCGGCGAGCAGTCCGACCTCCGCCTCGATCCACGGGGCGCAGGTCTCCCGCTCGGCGGTCGTGGGCTTGTTCTGCGGCGGAGCGCAACGCACGGTCGCGACCATCCGGGTGCCGACCAGCTCCAGGCCGTCGGCCGCGTGCTCGCTGGTCCCCTGCGTCGCCAGCCCGACCCGGTGCAGACTCGCGAACAGCCAGTCGCCCGACCGGTCGCCGGTGAAGATCCGCCCGGTGCGGTTGCCGCCGTTCGCCGCGGGCGCGAGCCCGATGACGAGGATCCGCGGGGCGCGATCTCCCCACCCGGGGATGGGCCGGCCCCAGTACGGCTCACCGGCGTACGACGCCCGCTTGGCCACCGCGACGTCCTCGCGCCACCGGACCAGCCGGGGACAGGCCCGGCACAGGCTCACCCGCGCGTCGATCTCGTCGAGGCCGACGTCGCGGGCGAGGCGTCGTACGGCGGCCGCGGTGCCGGCCACGGGGGTGTCCGGACGCGCCGGATCGCCGGGCCATCCCGTGGCGGGTGGCACCGGCGATCCGAAGAGCTCCCCGGTCGCGGGGTGCGGCAGCAGGCTCAGGGCGCGGGCTGGATCGAGGCGTCGCGGCGTACCTTGTCGCTGGCCGTGGACGCGACGTCCCCGACCTTGTCCTTGACGACGCCGGCAGCGGCCGCCGCCTGGGTGACCGCGGTGTCCTGCGCCTTGTGGGCGACGTCCTGGACCTTCGGGTTGCCGGCGACCTTCTGGGCCTGGACCTTGATCTGCTCGTAGCGCTCGCGGCCGGCCCGGGCGCCGAGGACGTAGCCGGCAGCGGCGGCGGCCAGCAGGGTCAGCTTGCTCATGTCGTGCTCCTTCTGGTGGTGGGGGTCAGTGCGTACGACGCCGGTAGACCAGCGCGCCGACCAGCAGCAGCGCGCCGACGGCCGCGCCGATCACCGCGGGGGTCGGCCGGCCGGAGTCGTCGGTCGCGCGGTCCCGCAGCTCGGCGACCTTCGCCTGGGCGCGGGCCTTCACGTCGAGGCGGGCCTGGAGCTCGTCGACGGTGTCGGCGAGCGCCTCGCGCTGGCGGGCGATGTCGGCCTCGATCTCGGCCGGGGTCTGGCCGGATGTCTGGCTGGGGGTCTGGCCGTTGGACTCGCTCATGCCTGGTGCCCGCCCTTCACCGTCGCGACGTCCTCCTTCAGCCCGGCCACCGCGCGCTCGGGAGTCGCGGGCGTGGCCTGCTGGACCTCCTTCTTGCCGAACATGGCGATGCCGCCGGCGAGCAGGAAGATCACCGCGGCCACGATCAGCGCCGCGGCCCAGACCGGGAGGGCCAGGGCGAGGGCCGCGATGGCGGCGGTGAACACCGCGCCGAGGCCGTAGAGGGACAGCACACCGGCGGCGCCGAACGCGCCGAGGCCGACGCCGGCGGCCTTGCCCTTCTGGGTCAGCTCGGCCTGGGCGAGGCGCACCTCGCTGCGCACGAGCTCCGGCACCTGCTCGGTCAGCCGGTGGACGACCGCGCCGAGCGGCTCGTCCGAGGGGTTCCTCACGGGATCGGTCATGGCGAACCGGTGACCCGTGCCGTGGGGGTGCAAACTCACCCGGTCAGGGGGTGATCGACCAGGCGATCCCGTCGAGGATGTCGGACTCGGACACCACCAGCTCGGCGACGCTCGCGCGCAGCAGCACCCGGGACAGGATCAGCGCCCCGGCGTCGATGACGTCGGCGCGCCCGGGGTGCATCCACGGCAGCTCGAGCCGCTCGGCGACCGTCATCCCGACCAGTCGGCCCACCAGCGCGTGCACGTCGTCGAACGGGAGCCGCACCTGGTCGATGGCATCCCGGTCGTACGCGGGCAGGTCGAGTACGCCGGCGGCCACCGTGGTGATCGTGCCCGCGACGCCGACGACGGACGCGGCGGCCGCGATGTCGACCGGCGCGGACTCCAGCGCCTCGTCGATGTCGCGGACGCAGGCCTGCACGTCCTTCATCGAGGCGGGGTCGGAGCGGACGTGCCGCTCGTGCAGCCGCACCGAGCCGATGTCGAGCGAGCAGGCGACCTGCGGCGAGGCGTCGCCGAGGATCAGCTCGGTCGAGCCGCCGCCGATGTCGACGACCAGCACCGGCTGCCGGGGCGGGACGCGGAGGTCACGGACGGCGCCGGCGAACGCGAGCCCGGCCTCCTCGACGCCGCTGAGCACCTCCGGCTCGACGCCGAGCCGCTCGCGCACCCCCGCCGCGAACACCGCGGCGTTGGTCGCGTCGCGGGTGGCCGAGGTCGCGCAGAAGCGGATGTTCTCGACCGGCACGCCCTGCTCTCGGATCAGCCCGGCGTACTCGTCGAGGGCGGCGAAGGCCCGCTCGAGCGCCTCGTCGGCGAGCCGGCCGGTGGCGTCGACGCCCTGGCCCAGCCGGACCATCCGGTTCTCGCGGACGACGTCGGGGCCGGTGAAGGGCTGGGTGCCGACGAGCAGCTTGACGGTGTTGGTGCCGCAGTCGATCGCGGCGACGGGCCCGGCTACCGGTCCACGCACGGGCCGGCCTCCCACCACGGACCGAGGAGCTCCAGCACCTCGTCGCCGAGCGGGTTGGCCCCCGGCCCCTGGGCCAGGGACTGACCGGCGAGGACGTGCAGGCACTTCACGCGGTCGGGCATCCCGCCGGCCGAGATGCCCTCGATCTCGGGGACGTCGAGCCCGGCCTCGGCGCCGATGGCGGCGCGCGCGGCGAGATAGCGCTCGTGCGCGGCGCGGTAGGCCTCCGCGAGGTCGGGGTCCTCGGCGAGGCGGTCCTGCATCGCCTTCATCGTCCCGGTGCCCTCGAGGGTCCCGATCCGGGACGCCGCCCGCGGGCAGGTGAGGTAGTAGGTCGTCGGGAACGGCGTGCCGTTGGGCAGCCGCGGCTCCGTGGTCACCACGTCGGGGTTGCCGCACGGGCAGCGGTGCCCGATCTCGTGGATGCCCCGAGGCTCCCGGCCCAGCTGGGCCGCGACCGCTTGCTGGTCGCTGGGTGAGATCACTGGTCTTGCTCCTCCGAACCGTCGATCTCCGTGAGTGGCACCGGGTCCCCCGGCTTCGGCGGGTGACCCGCCAGCTCCACCGATCCCCACGCGCCGGTCCACCAGGCCTCCGGCTCCTCCGGGTCGACCTGGTCGGGGTCGCTCAGCGTCGAGCCGGGCTCGATGGGCTCGCCGTCGGCGTCGAGGGTGACGTACGCCGTCTCCCCCGGCATCACGAACCCGAGCCGCTTGCGCGCCTGCTGGACGACGTACGCCGGGTCCTCCCAGCGCCGCTTCTCCAGCGCCAGCTGGTCGATGCGCTCCTGGCGCTCGGCGATCTCGGCCTGCAGCTGCTGCATCTCCGAGCGCTGCTGCAGGAAGGCCCGCATCGACGAGGCGTACGACACGACCAGCACGGCCAGCACCAGGATCAGGATCGCGAGCCGGCCCGTGGGCCGGGCACGGGTGCGCTCGGCGCCCGCGACCGGCCGGGACGCCCCGGCACGGGGCGGCTGACGGACCGTCCGCCCGGCACCCGGGGTGCGCCCGGGGCCGGTGCGGCCGCGGGGGCGGGCCCCGCGAGCCGGGCGGCGGTCGTCGGCCATCTTCTCGACTGCTCCCGCGCTCAGCCCTGGTAGCGCGGGAACGCGCCGGCGCCGGCGTACCGCGCCGCGTCGCCGAGCTCGTCCTCGATGCGCAGGAGCTGGTTGTACTTCGCGACCCGCTCGGACCGGGCCGGGGCGCCGGTCTTGATCTGACCGCAGTTCGTCGCGACGGCGAGGTCGGCGATCGTGGTGTCCTCGGTCTCGCCGGAGCGGTGGCTCATCATGCAGCGGTAGCCGTTGCGGTGCGCCAGCTCGACGGAGTCGAGGGTCTCGGTGAGCGAGCCGATCTGGTTGACCTTGACGAGCAGCGCGTTGGCCTGGCCGCCGGTGATGCCGCGCTGCAGCCGCTCGACGTTGGTGACGAACAGGTCGTCGCCGACGAGCTGGGTCTTCGTGCCGAGCTGGTCGGTGATGGCCTTCCAGCCGTCCCAGTCGTCCTCGTCGAGCGGGTCCTCGATCGAGACGATGGGGTACGACGCGACGAGGTCGGCGTAGTAGGCGGTCATCTCCTCGGCCGACTTCGAGCCGCCCTCGAAGGTGTAGGTGCCCTTCTCGCAGAACTCGCTCGCGGCCACGTCGAGCGCGAGCGCGATGTCGGTGCCGAGCTTCAGGCCGGTGCTGCCGATCGCCTCGGCGATCAGGTCGAGCGCGGCGCGGTTGGAGTCGAGGTTGGGGGCGAAGCCGCCCTCGTCGCCGAGGCCGGTGGCCAGGCCCTTCTTCTTCAGCACGGACTTCAGCGCGTGGTAGACCTCCGTGCCCTGGCGCAGCGCCTCGCGGAAGGTCGGGGCGCCGATCGGCGCGATCATGAACTCCTGGATGTCGACGTTGGAGTCGGCGTGCGACCCACCGTTGAGGATGTTCATCATCGGCACCGGCAGCACGTGGGCGTTGGGGCCGCCGACGTACCGGTAGAGCGGCAGCTGCGCGGAGTCGGCCGCGGCGCGGGCGACGGCGAGCGAGACGCCGAGGATCGCGTTGGCGCCGAGGTCGGCCTTGTTGGGGGTGCCGTCGAGCGACAGCATCGTCTGGTCGACCAGCCGCTGGTCGTCGGCGTCGATGCCCTCGATCGCCGGGCCGATCTTGTCGATGACGCCGCCCACGGCGTTCTGGACGCCCTTGCCGAGGTAGCGGTCGCCGCCGTCGCGCAGCTCGACCGCCTCGAACGCGCCGGTGGAGGCGCCGCTGGGGACCGCCGCGCGGGCGAACGAGCCGTCGTCGAGGACGACCTCGACCTCGACGGTGGGGTTGCCGCGCGAATCGAGGATCTCGCGCGCGCCGACAGCTTCGATGGATGCCAAGGAACTGCTCCTGAGGAAGGACGAGTGGATGCGCGGCCAGCCTAGACCTCCGGGTCCGGCGTACGGCGCAGGCCGCGCCCGGCCGGACGCCCGGCCGCGTTCCGCCTTTTCCCGCCCCACGCCTCCTGCGGGCCCGCCGGTGCCGACGGCATGACCGGCCCGACCGGCGAGACCGGTCCGACGGGGCCCGCGGGCACAGCCGAGATGTCCTACGGCTACGGCCGCACCGTGAACGCGACGAACGCGAACCCCGGCACCAACAACACGGTGACCTTCGCCGGGCCGCTCACCCACGGCGACGTGACGAACGAGGGCGACGCCTTCTCCGTGACCGCCGGCACCTACCAGGTGACGCTCTCCGCGCGCTCGGAGTCGACCTCCACGGCGATCTGGTGGGTGGACACCGCGTCGGACTACACCGCCCATCCGGGCAGCCAGCTCTCGTTCCCGGCAGCGGCCAGCCCGTCGGCCGCCGTCACCGGGTCGGTCACCTTCGTCACCACCGTGACCGACGGAGCGATCTTCCGGCCGCGCTACGTGAGTGGCACGCAGGCGAACTTCCGCGACGTGCAGCTCACCGTCGTCAAGCTCGCCGGCTGAGCGCGACCCTGCGGAGTCGCCGCCCGTCTCGAGGCGGCGACTCCCCGGCGGGTCAGCTCGTGAAGGAGGCCTCCAGGCTCAGGCCCATCGCTCCCCCGGTCGCAGCGTTGCTCTCGATCACCCAGACGGCGACGGTGTCCTCGTCGAAGGTGACGTTGGGCGAGTCGGAGCACATCCGCGGCGAGGTCGAGCCGGTCACGTTCGTCAGCTGGCAGGACGCCGCCTGCGTGTACGACGTCGATGTCGCGTCGGCCGTGTAGAGACGCGCGGTCACGGTGCCGAGGTCGCTGGTGGTGCTGGCGAGGCCGCGGACCCGGATGGACTCCAGGGTGGTGCCCGGCACCAGCGTCGCGTAGACGTGGATGTTCGTCGTGCCGGTGATGCCGAGGGGCGAGCCTCCGGGACCGGCGCTTCCCCCCTGGGCGCTGGCCGGACCCGACGGGTTGGCCCAGAAGAAGTTCGTCGAGCTGAGGGGTGTCACGTTCACCGAGGCGGTCAGGACGGCCGGTTCACCGCCCGCCTCCCCCGTCGCTCCGGTGGGACCGGGGATGCCCGCCGCGCCCGTGACGCCGGTGGCACCCGTCGGGCCGGTGGCGCCCGTCGGGCCCATGGCACCGGTCGGACCGGTGGCGCCCGTCGGGCCGATGCTCCCCGCGCCGCCCGCCGCGCCGGTGGCACCGGCCGTTCCGGCGAGGCCGGTCGCTCCGGTGGCGCCGGTGGCCCCGGTGGGACCCGTCGGCCCGGTCGGCCCGATGTCGCCCGCCATGCCGATGGCGCCGGTCGGGCCGGCGACACCGGCTGCGCCCGTGGCTCCGGTGGCGCCGGTCGCCCCCGTCGGCCCGGTGGGTCCGGTGGCGCCGATCGGCCCCGTGGCTCCGACAGCACCCGTGGCACCGGCCGCACCGGTCGCACCCGTCGCGCCGTCGGCGCCGGTAGCACCCGCCGCGCCCGTCGGACCAGCAGCGCCGGTGTCGCCCGTGGCACCGACCGCGCCGGTCGCCCCCGCCGCGCCCGTGGCACCCGTCGCGCCGGGCGCTCCAGCGGGACCCGCCGATCCGGCCGTGCCCTGCGGACCCTGCGGGCCGGTGGCGGCCTTGCGGAAGCCGCGCTTCCAGCGGATGTGGTCCTCGGAGGGACGGCACTGACGGACGTTCTTGACGATCCGGATCTTGCCGGTCTTGACGCTGAAGCAGGCGCTGATGACCCGCCCCTCCGGCGCCGCTGCCGCTGCCGCGGTCGCACCGCCCGCGGAGACGAGCGTGGCCAGGGCCAGCGAGGCGAGGGACAGGGAGGCGGTGACCCGTGGGCGAGGGGGGATCATGGCCGGAGTGTAGTGAAGATCCGGGGTTCGGGTAGGGCTTCGGCACAACCCTTACCCGGGGACCTCACCGGCCCGAGAAGTGCTCCAGGTTCGCCTGCAGCCGGGGGTCGTCGGGCCGGGCACGGAGGGCGTGCTCGGCCGCCGGGCGGCCCTCGTCGTACCTGCCGGACCAGAAGCAGCTCACGGCCAGCTCGTCGTGGGCACGCCAGGCGTAGGAGTCCGCGTCCACGAACAGCGCGTCCGGCGCCGGGAGCGGGATCGTCGTCGCGACCCGGGCGTACAGGACCGCGACCTCGTGACGGCCGCGCTCCCGCTCGACCCGCGCCAGGTCGACCAGCGGCTCGCTGCGCCGCGGGTCGGCCGCGTAGGCCTCCAGGTAGGCGTCGGCGACCTCGGCGGCGGGCCGGCCGAGCAGCTCCAGGCAGCGGCCGACCTGGAACAGCGCGAACCAGCGCTCCTGCTCCCACCCGGCCCGGTTGGCGGCCCGGACGCGGTAGGCGTCGAGGGCGCGCTCGTGCTCGCCGGCGTCGCGCCACGACTGCGCGAGGTAGAACTGCGTGCGCGGGTCGCCCGGGTTCGTGCGCAGCTCGTCGGCCAGGATCGAGGCGTCCCGGCGGTAGGTCTCGGGATCGCGGGAGCGAGCCCCGTCGTGGTGCTGGAGGATCCGCGGCGCCGCGATCCGGTCGGTGCGGGCGTCCTCGAGGTGCAGGTGCTCGTGCAGCACACCGGACCAGCGCCAGGGCCGGTCCAGGCGGACCAGGTGCAGCCGGCCGAACCGGCTGGCGCCGTACGCGACCTCGAGCTGGTAGCCGTCGGCGGTGAGCGCCGGCCACTGCTCGGGTACGTCGACGAGCTCGTCGTCGGCGTCGATCCACAGCGTGTAGTCGCCGGGGCGTGCGTACGGCGAGGCGCGGGCCGCCCGGAGGACCTCGTCCCGGTTGTGCCCGAAGGACACCCAGGGACGTTCGACCAGCTCCCCGGACACGCCGGCGAGGGCCCGCCGGACGAGGTCCGGAGTCCCGTCGGTCGACCCGGTGTCGCTGACGACCCACCACGCGATGTGCGGCCGGACGGTGCGCAGGCAGCGCTCGATGACCTGCGCCTCGTCCTTCACGATCATGTGGAGCCCGACGCGCATGGGCGACACCCTATGACCGGTTCCGCGCGGGCCACCTAGGGTGTGGCCCATGCCGAAGCCGCTGCGTCGCCTGAGCCTGGCCGCGTCCCTGCTGCTCGTGGTGGTCCTGAGCGCGTGCGGCGGCGACGAGCCCGACGACGCGAAGGCGGGCGAGACCGCCAGCGCCAGCGCGGCCGACTCCCTGGTCCAGCAGGGCCTGGACCAGCTCAACGCGGGCGACGCCTCGGCGGCCCGGACGACCTTCGAGAACGTGCTGGCGCTCGACCCCGGCAACGTCTACGGCCACTACAACCTCGGCCTCATCGCGCAGCAGGCCGGAGACGAGGAGCTCGCGCTCGAGCGGTACGACGCCGCGCTGGAGGCCGACGAGGACTTCACCTCGGCGCTCTACAACAAGGCGATCCTGACCGAGTCGAACGACCTGGACGCGGCGGTCGAGCTCTACGAGCGGGTCCTGGCGGTCGAGGAGACGATGGCGGCGGCGCACATGCGACTCGGCTTCGCCCTGCTCGAGCTGGGCGAGAAGGCCGACGCCGAGGAGCACCTCGCCCGGGGCGTGGAGCTCGACCCGGCGATGGCCGACGTGGAGCCCCCGTCGTACGACTGACGGCGGCTCAGCCGGCAGGCCGGTCGACCGGCAGCCGGAGGTAGACGTAGGTGGCGGGCGCACTGCCCACCAGCACGTAGTGCGCGTCGAACCAGGCGCGGAGCTCCGGCGTCCACGGGATGAAGTTGCTGTACGGCACGGAGAGCACGGCGTAGTCCGCCTCGTCGAGCCAGCGCCGCCACCGCGCCACGAACTCCGGCCGGTACGCCGTCGCCGTGTGCGGTGAGGTGAAGTCGTTGTCGGCGAACCAGAGGCCGTAGGGGTCCAGGGGGACGTCGCACGCCCGCGGGCCGTCCAGCCGATCGGCGACCAGCAGCGTCGTGGTCAGGTCCGTGGCCACGCACGAGCCGCGTGGGACGAGGCTGCGGACGAGCGGCCCGGGGTCGGCACTGGCCGCGGTGTAGTCGCGGGCACGGCCGAGCGTCCCCGGAAGTGACCAGGCCGCGCCCAGGAGGAGTGTCGCGACGACCACCACCGCGGGCCATCTGCGCGCTCCCACACCGTCGACGACCGCGTCGTACACGGCCGCGACCGCGAGGCCCGCCGGCAGCACCAGGAGGGCCACGAGGAAGTAGGCGTAGTGGTCGAAGAACTGGCGCGGCTGGAGCATCGCGGCCAGCACCACGGCGGCCGTGACCACAGTGACCACGTGCAGCCGGGTCAGGCGATCGCGGCGCGCGTCGAGCGCGACGCCGAGGGCGACCAGCGCGACGAACCCGCCGAGCAGCCACGGCGCCCACCCGACGGCCGGGCCGCCCGGCAGATCCTCCAGGCCGAGGACCACCGGCAGCCGGTCGCGCAGGTCGGCGCCCTGGTCGACGTCGCGGCGCAGCTGGACCAGCACGACGTCGTGGAGGAACCGTCCCGGCGCGGCCACCGCGAGCGGCAGGGTGAGGACCGCGAACCCGAGGACCACCCCCAGCGACCAGCCGCGGACCGCGCGCCACCGCGGCAGCAGCGCCAGGAGCACGCCGAGCGCCACCAGGACGCCGAAGACCTTGACCGCCGTCCCGACGCCGACCGCCGCCCCGGCGAGCACCAGCCGGCGCCCGCTCACCGGCTCGCCGTCCTTGGTCAGCAGCGCCAGCCCGGCCAGGCCGAACAGCACCAGGTAGGGCTCCAGGAGGAAGGTCTGTGTGGCGGCGTACGACGTGGGCATCAGGGCGAACGTCGTCGCCGTCACGAACACCGCCAGACGTCCCCGGCTGCGTACGACCGCGCCGGCGAGCAGGACGTTCGACCCGGCGACCAGCACGGTCGCGATCCGGGCCGCCGCCAGCCCGGTCGAGGCGTCCGTAAGTTCGCCGAGCGCGGCGAACGGGAGCCCCAGCCAGACGATCCCGGGCGGGTGCAGGAGGTCGTGGTCGAGCCAGGGCAGCGCCCCGTGCAGCAGCCGGACGGACGCGCCGAGGTAGACGCCGTCGTCGTACCCGGTGCCCGTGAAGGAGTGCACCCCGCGCAGGGCGTGCGCGGGAGTCAGCGCGGCGGCCGCCACCACCCACGCGAGCACCGCGCCCGGCAGCGCGGCCGCGACCGGCCCCCGGACCCACCGCGGCGGCTCCGGCCTCCTCACGACACGCTCACACCAGCCGGCGTACGGCGTCGCGGAGCGCCTGCTCGGGATCGATCCCGTCCGCGTGCGCCTCGGCGACCAGGGCGAGCAGCCGCTCCCCGATCCCCTCCCCCGCGGGTACGGCGGGCCGCCCCGCGCGCGCCAGCCGGTCGAGGACCTTGTCGGCGTACAGCAGCGCGGGCAGGGAGGCGGGCAGTCCCTCGGTCACGTCCGAGCGGTCCTTCTCGGCGGCCTTGATGGCCTGCCACGCGTCGTTGATCTCGCTCGGCGTACCGCTCGCGGCGTCGCCGAAGACGTGCGGGTTGCGACGGATCATCTTCGCGGTGATGTCGCGCGCGACGTCGTCGATCGTGAAGCCGCCGTCCTGCTCGGCGACCGCGGCATGGAAGTAGACCTGCAGCAGCAGGTCGCCGAGCTCCTCGCGCAGGTGGACGGCGTCGCCGGACTCGATCGCCTCGACCGTCTCGTGGGTCTCCTCGAGGAGGTAGCGGACCAGCGAGCGGTGCGTCTGCTCGGCCTTCCAGGGGCACTCGGCGCGCAGTCGCCGCATCACCTCGCGGAACTCGAGGAGCGGCTCGCCGCTCGTCGCGGCCTCGTCGCGGGGGTCAGCCACCGCAGCGCTGCGACTCCGGGAGATCGGCGGCAAAGCCCTCGGGGGCCTCGGCGGAGGTCGCCTCCACCGCGAAGTCGGTGGTCGCCACCGAGAGATCGTCGCGCGTGGTGATGATCTGGGTCTCGCCGATCTCCACGGCCTCGAAGAGGGGGTTCGTCTGGATGTCGGCGTCGGCCTGCCAGGCGCGCACCTGCTCGACCCCGGCGGTGATGATCGCCTCCTGGCCCGCGTCCGCGCCGACCTCCTCGGTGCCGATGGCGACGAGCACGTTGGTGAAGTACTGGTCGGCGGTGAACACCGGCTCGGCGGTCTCGACGTCGGCGGGGTCGGCGTTGCCGTACGTCGAGCGGTAGTCCTCGGAGCCGTCGGAGACGGTGGTGGGCAGGGTGACGTCGAAGTCCTCGAGGAGCTGGTCGGCCATCGCCCGCAGGGTGAGGCTGCGCTGCGCGGCGTTGCGGACCGCCGACCCGGCGAGGACCTGCCCGGCGAACCGTGGGTCGGACTTGAGCACCGCGCAAGCGCTGGCGGCGACGTCGTCGACCTCGATGATCGAGATCGTCTCGCCGTTGACGCTGCTGGCCTGCCCCGGGTGCACCCCGGTGGCGGTCACGCCGCACCCGGTGAGCGCGAGCACGGACACGGCGAGGACGGCGACGAGCGGACGGCGCAGGCTCACGAAGGCTCCTAGGTCGAGGCAGCGGACGCCCCGGCGCCCGGCCGGCATGGCGTCGATCACAGTGCGGCCCCATTGAAGCAGGCCCCCCTCACCCCCCGCTCGCCGAGTCAGCAGAACTTGCCCGCCGAGTCGGCAGTAGTTGCCCGCCGAGTCGGCAGAACTTGCAGTCAGGTCTGACGTGAAGTTCTGCCGACTGGACACGCAACTTCTGCCGACTCGACATTGCTGCTGACCTGCCTGCTGCTGACCTGCCTGCTGCTGACCCGATGACCGGTACGGCGTCAGGGGCGGGGGGTGTCGGGCGGGTCGATGATCGCGTCGATGACGCCGGCGGCCCACTGGAGCAGGGCGATGCCGTCGATGGGGCGGCCGCCGACGGGGGCGGTCTGGGGGCGCGGCACCAGGATGGTGTCGACCTGGGTCTTCACGATCGACTTCGGGTAGACGCGCATCAGGCGTACGACGCGGGACTCCGGCAGGCTGACCGGCGCGAAGCGGACGTTCTTGCCGGCGATGGTGACCTCGCCGACGCCGGCCTGGCGCGCGCGGGCGCGGAATCGGGCGACCAGCAGCAGCGACTCGACGACCTCGGGCGGGTTGCCGTACCGGTCGAGCATCTCCTCACGGATCAGGTCGACGTCCTCGTTGGCGCGGACCTCCGCGAGCCGCTTGTACATCTCCAGGCGCAGCCGCTCGGAGGGGATGTAGTCGTGCGGCAGGTGCGCGTCGACCGGCAGTTCGATGCGCACCTCGTTGAGCTCCGGCTCGCCTTCGCCCTTGAACTCGTGGACGGCCTCGCCGACCAGCCGGACGTAGAGGTCGAAGCCGACGTCGGCGATGTGACCGGACTGCTCGCCGCCGAGCAGGTTGCCGGCGCCGCGGATCTCCAGGTCCTTCATGGCGATCGCCATGCCGCCGCCGAGGTCGGAGTGCTGGGCCAGCGTCGCGAGCCGCTCATGGGCGGTCTCGGTGAGCGGCTTCTCCGCCGGGTAGAGGAAGTAGGCGTACGCCCGCTCGCGCGACCGGCCGACCCGCCCGCGCAGCTGGTGCAGCTGGCTGAGGCCGAGCGTGTCGGAGCGCTCGATGATCATCGTGTTGGCGTTGGACACGTCGAGGCCGGACTCGACCAGCGTCGTGCAGACCAGGACGTCGAAGCGCTTCTCCCAGAAGTCGAGCATCACCTGCTCGAGCTGCTTCTCGTTCATCTGGCCGTGGGCTGTCGCGACCCGCGCCTCCGGCACCAGTTCCTTGAGCTTCCCGGCCGCCTTCTCGATCGAGTTGACCCGGTTGTGGATGTAGAAGACCTGACCCTCGCGCAGCAGCTCGCGCCGGATCGCCGCGATCACCTGCCGGTCCTCGTAGGCGCCGACGTACGTCAGCACCGGGTGCCGCTCCTCGGGCGGGGTGGTGATCGTCGACATCTCGCGGATGCCGGTGATCGCCATCTCCAGGGTGCGCGGGATCGGCGTCGCGCTCATCGACAGTACGTCGACGGAGGTGCGCAGCCGCTTCATCTGCTCCTTGTGCTCGACGCCGAAGCGCTGCTCCTCGTCGACGATGATCAGCCCGAGGTCCTTGAACCGGATGTCGGGGTTCAGCAGCCGGTGGGTGCCGACGACGATGTCGATCGAGCCCTCGGCGACGCCGGCCATCACCTCCTTGGCCTCCTTGTCGGTCTGGAAGCGGCTCAGCGCCTTCAGCACGACGGGGAAGCCGCTCATCCGCTCGGCGAAGGTGGAGAGGTGCTGGGTGACCAGCAGCGTCGTCGGCACGAGTACGGCGACCTGCTTGCCGTCCTGGACCGCCTTGAACGCCGCCCGTACGGCGATCTCCGTCTTGCCGTAGCCGACGTCGCCGCAGACCAGCCGGTCCATCGGCACGACCTGGCGCATGTCGCCCTTGACCTCCTCGACCGTCGTCAGCTGGTCGGGGGTCTCGGTGAACGGGAACGCGTCCTCGAGCTCGCGCTGCCACGGGGTGTCCGGGCCGAACGCGTAGCCCTTGGTGGCCTGCCGGGCGGCGTACAGCTTGATCAGCTCGGCGGCGATCTCGCGCACGGCCTTGCGCGCCTTGTTCTTGCGCTTGCTCCAGTCGGCGCCGCCGAGCCGGTCGAGGCTGGGCTGCTCGCCGCCGACGTACCGGGTGACCTGGTCGAGCGCGTCGGCGGGGACGTAGAGCCGGTCCGGCGGGCCGCCGCGCTTGGAGGCGCCGTACTCGAGGACGAGGTACTCGCGCACCGCTCCCCCGACCTCGCGCTGCTTCATCTCCACGAACCGGCCGACGCCGTGCTGCTCGTGGACGACGAAGTCGCCGGCCGAGAGCTCGAGCGGGTCGATCTGCTTCTTGCGCCGCGCCGGCATCTTGCGCATGTCGCGCGTGGAGGCCTTCTGGCCGGAGATGTCCTCGCCGGTGACGAGGACCAGCTTGTTGGTGTCGTCGACGAAGCCCTGGGTCAGCGAGCCGCAGGTGACGGTGATCGTGCCGAGCGTGAGGTCCCCGTCGAGCGCGGCCGGGACGTCGCGCTCGCCGAGCACCTCGACCAGCCGCTCCGCGGGGCCGTGGCCCAGGTGGAGCACGACCGTGCGGTAGCCGTCGCCGCGCCACGCGTCGAGGTCCTTGATCGCCTTCTCGACGTCGCCGCGGTACGCGTCGACCGGGCGCATCGGCAGCACCCGGTCTCCCTCGTCCACGTCGAGCCCGAACGGGCTGACCGTCCACCACGCCTTGGACTGGCCCAGGGAGTGGTCGCGCACGTCGCCCAACGAGCGGTACGACGCCGCGCCCAGGTCGATCGGCGCCGTACCCCCACCGGCCGCGGCGGCCCAGCTCGCGCCCAGGAACTCCTCGCTGGTGGCGACCAGGTCGTGGGCGCGGCTGCGCGCCCGCTCGGGGTCGAGGACCAGCACGTGGGTGTCGGTCGGCAGCAGGTCGACCAGCAGCTCCATCTCGTCGACGAGCACGGGGGCCAGCGACTCCATCCCCTCGACCGCGATGCCGGCGGCGATCTTGTCGGTGAGCTCGAGCAGCTGCGGGTGGCTGCGCCCGAGCTCGGCCGCGCGGACGCGCACCTCGTCGGTGAGCAGCAGCTCGCGGCACGGCGGCGCCCACAGCCGCTCGACCGACTCGTGGGTGCGCTGGTCGGCGACCGAGAACGAGCGGATCCCCTCGACGTCGTCGCCCCAGAACTCCACCCGGAGCGGGTGCTCCTCGGTCGGCGGGAAGACGTCGACGATGCCGCCGCGGACCGCGAACTCGCCGCGCTTCTCCACCAGGTCGACGCGCGAGTACGCCGCGTCCGCGAGCCGTCGTACGACGTCCTCGAGGGCGGCCGTCTGGCCCGGCACGAGCTCGACCGGCTCCAGGTCGCCGAGGCCCTTGACCTGCGGCTGCAGGAGCGAGCGCACCGGCGCGACGACCACCTGCAGCGGGCCGTTCGACGCATCGGTCCCGGGGTGGCACAGGCGCCGCAGCACGGCGAGGCGACGCCCGACGGTGTCGCTGCGGGGGCTGAGCCGCTCGTGCGGCAGCGTCTCCCAGCTCGGGTAGTACGCGACGGTGGCGGGGTCGACCAGGTCGGCGAGCGCGGCGGTGAGGTCCTCGGCCTCGCGGGAGGTCGCCGTCACCGCCAGGACCGTGCGGCCGGCGCGGACCAGGCCCGCGACCACGAACGGACGCATCGCCTCGGGGGCGGTGAGGTCGAGCGCGGAGACCAGTGCCCCGCGGGCGTCGTCGAGGGCGCCGCTGAGCGTCGCGTCGGCGAGGACGGCGTCGGCCAGCTCCGCGAGGGCGGCCGAGCGGGGAGGGGACACGACGCTGGACACGGGGAGCTCCTCGAGAGGGGTGGCACAACACGGCAGCCCCCGGTCACGGATGACAGGGGGTGGACTCGGGCGATTCTACGGGCCGCGGAAGCACCGTCGCCGCGGCCCGATGCCCAGGATGGGTGACCAGGTCAGACGAACGGCCGTCGACGACCACGTAAATTGGGGATGCCTCTTAACAGACATCCGTAGATCCTGATATCCGGACGTCCAGACCGGCTCGGCGCGTCATGTCACCCACACCTAATCAAATTGTGGTATCCGGCTCCGAATGACTGTCTCCCCCCCGTGCCCCGTCCTACGTTCCTTGTCGTGGAACGGATCGGGACGTCCACGAGGACACGGGGGGTCGAGGACACGGCCCGTCAAGGGAGACCCGGGAGCCGCACGACTCCCGGATCAGGTGGGTTCCGGCCGGCCCGGAAGCCAACAGGTCTTGCGAGGGGACACATGGCCACGATGCGGTATCCGGGGGAGAGTTGGAACTGGCGCGGTAGCGCCCTGATCGTCGCGCTGGCGGCCACGCCGCCCGCACTCATGTGGTGCCTGGACGAGGGGGTCCGCTCCTGGAGCGCCGCCGCCACGGCCAGCCAGCTGACCATCGCGCCGCTGGTCCTGCTGGCGGCGGCGGCCCTCTACGTCCAGTACAAGGTCGTCGGCGACCGGATCTACGCCTGGCTCAGCCTGGGCATCGCCCTGCTGGGCGTGCAGAGCCTCAGCCTGGCGATCATCCGCCTCGGCGGCCCCGACGGCTTCCTGAAGCGGGGCAGCCTCATCGAGCTCGCGGACATCGTGCTCGTGCTCGTCCTGCTCTCCCTGGCCCGGGCGCCCTTCCGGGCGCGGTGGCGGGTCGACCCCTTGGGCGTGGGGCTCCTGGCCGGCCTGGTCCTGACGGTGGCGCACCTGCGGCTCCTCGAGCGGATCCCCGCCCTGGACCTCTCCGGCCGGCTGATGCTCGTGCTGCACGCCGGCACCGCCCTCGCCGGCATCGCGATCGCGCTCCGGCTCTCCCGCACCCGGGGCCTGCCCGCCTGGGCGACCGCTCGGATGACGGCCGCCGTCCTGCTGTTCATGGTCAACCGCGCGGCCACCTGCCAGCCCACGGACACCGCCCTCACCGGGATGATCACGGTCGCCAGCGGCGTTGCCGCCACGGTCCTGCTGGTCGGCGTCACGGCCGGGACCCTGCGGATGACCGTCTGGTCCCAGATCACCCGGCTGGAGCGCGTCAGCGAGCAGCTCGCCGAGGCCGAGGGCCGGCTGAACGAGCAGCGGGCCCGGCTGCACGAGATCACCAACAGCATCGCGGGCATCGCGTCCGCCTCCAGCCTGATCCGGCGCCGCGTCGACCTCACCGCACCCCACCAGGTGCGCCTGGAGCAGATGCTCGAGCGCGAGTCGGCGCGGCTGGCCCGGCTGCTCATGAAGCAGCGCGACCAGCAGACGAGCCAGGTGGCTCCGCTGTCGCCCCCGCCCGAGGCCCCCATCGGGCTCGCGGTCCCCGAGCGCGACACGCTCTCGCCGACGACCGACACCGACCGCGAGGTCGTCGACCTCGACGAGGTCCTCACCCCGCTGGTCGTGGCCCAGGAGGCGGTGGACCACCCGGTGACCTGGACCCCGAGCGGGCTGAGCGCCTACGGCAACGCCGACGACGTCGCCGAGGCGGTGAACATCCTGCTCGACAACGCCCGCAAGCACGCGCCGTCGGCGGCCACCCGGCTCCAGGCGCGGACCGAGGGCGAGCAGATCGAGATCGTGGTCTCGGACGACGGCCCGGGGGTCGCCCCGGAGGTCCGCGAGGACCTGTTCGTCTGGGGTCGGCACGGCGACGACTCGCACGGCCAGGGCCTCGGGCTGCACCTGGCCAGACGACGGCTCCACGACTCGGACGCCTCGCTGGAGCTGGTGCCCTCGGAGGTCGGCTCGACCTTCGTCATCACGCTCCCGTCGCTGGAGAGGGTCGGATCATGACGCGAGGCAGCACCGGCACCCGGACCCTCATCGTCGAGGACCACACGCTCTTCGCCGAGTCCCTGGAGATCGCCCTGTCGATCGAGGGGTACGACGTCCAGCGGCTCGCCGTACCGTCGTCGGCCACCACGACCGCGAGCCTGCTGGCCAGCATCGCCCGGGTGCGACCGCGCATCGTCCTGCTCGACCTGGACCTCGGCACGTTCGGCGACGGCACCCGGCTGATCAACCCGATCGCCCGGATGGGCGCCAACGTCGTGGTCGTCACCGCGTCGCTCGACCGCGCCCGCTGGGGCGAGTGCGTCCGCTACGGGGCGCGCAAGACGATGTCGAAGGCCCAGCCGCTGCAGGAGATCCTGGCCGTGGTGCGCCGGATCAACCACGGGCTTCCGGTGATGGACGTCCAGGAGCGCGAGGAGCTGCTCGCCCTGTGGCACCGGGAGCGGCAGGACCGGCAGGAGCGCCGGCGCCGGCTCGAGGAGCTCACGGCGCGCGAGCGGGAGGTGCTGGGCCACCTGATGGCCGGACACCCCGTGCGCGACATCGCCCGGCTCAGCGTCGTCTCCGAGGCGACCGTGCGCACGCAGGTGAAGTCGATCCTCGCGAAGCTCGAGGTGAGCTCGCAGCTCGCCGCGGTGGGTCTGGCCTTCAGCCTGGAGTGGCAGCCCCCGACCGTCCACCGGGTGTCGTGACGTGAGCGCACCCCTCCGCGGCCGCCGGCTCCCCGATTTCGGGGAACCGCGCGGCCACCGGCTCCGGGCCGCCGGCACATGCGCTGTGCTGGGGGCACGGAGAGGGATCCGGCCGGACCGGCCGGGAAGCTGCCCCGGCCGGGTCCCTTCCGTCCACCACCGGTCCTGGTCCCGGTGAGCGGCCGTGTACCTCTCCCTGCGGGACCGGCCCGGCGCCGGCCCCGCGGCCGACCCGTCGACTGACCCCTCCACTGAGACGGACGCACCCACCGGCACCTCGGCCCCCGGGGCCGACGGCTCCGCGACATCCGGCCGGCCCGTCGGCCGCACGGTCCTGGTGCTCGGATTCGTCAGCCTGCTCACCGACATCTCCTCGGAGTCCGTCTCCGCGATCCTGCCGCTCTACCTCGCCGTCGTCGTGGGGCTCTCCCCCGCGGCGTACGGCGTGGTCGAGGGGCTCTACCAGGGCGTCAGCGCGCTGGTGCGGATCGGCGCCGGCTGGGTCTCCGACCGCACCGGTCGCCCCAAGTGGGTCGCGCTGAGCGGGTACGCCGCCTCCGCGGTCTCCCGCGTGCTGCTGCCCCTCGTCTCCGGCCTCGGCGCGATCTCGGCGGTCATCACCGCCGACCGGGTCGGCAAGGGGATCCGCACGGCGCCGCGCGACGCGATGATCGCGGCCGACGCCGAGCCCGAGCACCTCGGCCGGGCCTTCGGGCTGCACCGCTCCCTGGACGCCGTCGGCGCGTTCCTGGGGCCGGTGCTCGCCTTCGTCGTGCTCTGGCTGATCCCGGGCGGCTACCGCTCGGTGATGGTCCTCTCGCTCGCGTTCGCCGTGCTCGGCGTGGCGCTGCTGGCGCTGTTCGTGCCGGCGAACGCCGGGGCCGTCGCCCGGCCCGCACCCGAGCCCGCCCCGCGCGCCGACCGGGTGCGCTGGCGCGAGGTCCCGACGCCGGAGCTGCTCCGGGTGACCGCGGTGGCGGGCGTCCTCGGGCTGCTGACCGTCGGCGACGGCTTCGTGTACCTGGTGCTGCTGGACTCCGGCGGCTTCGCCGCGCACTGGTTCCCGGTCCTGTACGTCGCCACCAGCGCGTCGTACCTCCTGCTCGCGCTGCCGCTGGGCCGGCTCGCCGACCGGTTCGGGCGCGCCCGGGTGCTGGTGCTCGGGCACCTGGCGCTCGCCGCGGCGTACGTCTGCGCGACGCTGCTCGCCGACCGCTCGGTGGTCGCGGGCACGCTCGCGACCGTGCTGCTGCTCGGCCTGTTCTACGCCGCCACCGACGGCGTGCTCTCGGCGGTCGCGGGGCAGGCCGTCTCGGAGCGGGTGCGCGCGAGCGGCATCGCCCTGGCCCAGACCGCCGTCGCGCTCGCCCGCCTGGTCGCCGCCGTCGGCTTCGGGGTGCTGTGGCTGGTCGTCGGCCCCACCGCCGCGCTGCTCGGGGTGGCGGCGGCGCTGGTCGTCGTGGTCCCGCCCGCCCTCCGGGTGCTGAGGCCGGGACGGGCCGGATGAACGGCCGCGTCCGACTGGCGGCGTTCGCCGGGCTCAGCGTGGCGGTGCTGGGCGGCAGCACGGCGTACGCCCTCCACGAGCGCGCCGACAACGAGGCACGCGAGCGCACGCCACCGAGCGTCCCGACCGCCGTGCCGAGTGCCGCCGCGTCCGGCCCGTTCATCGCGTTCCGGCACACCGGCGTCGACCAGGAGTACGGCGTGGTCGCGACGGTCCCGCTCGGCGACCCGTCCGGCGCGCGCGCGTTCACCGACGTCGCGTGCGACCGCGTCGACGCCACGGCCACGACCCGCTCCTGCCTGCGGACCGGCCGCGGCGTCGTCACGTCGTACGACGCCTTCGAGCTCGACGACGCGTGGGCCGAGACCGGCTCCGCGCCGCTGCCCGGACTGCCGAGCCGCACCCGGCTGTCCGACGACGGCACGCTGGTGGCGACGACGGCGTTCGTGAGCGGGCACTCCTATCTCTCCCACGGGTTCTCCACGGCCACCGAGATCCGCCGCGTCGGCGGAGAGAGCCTCGGCAACCTCGAGGAGTTCGCGCTGGAGATCGACGGCCGGAAGGCCGCGCCGCGCGATCGCAACCTGTGGGGCGTCACCTTCGCCGACGACGACCGCACCTTCTACGTCACCGTCTCCAGCCGCGGGCGCACCTACCTGGCCCGCGGCGACCTGGAGACCCGCACCATCGAGACCGTCGCCGCCGACGTGGAGTGCCCGTCGCTCTCCCCCGACGGCACCCGGGTCGCGTTCAAGCAGGCCGACCGCCGCGGCGACGGCCGCCGCTGGACCCCCGCCGTCCTCGACCTCGCCACCGGGGAGCGCACCGTGCTCACCGGCGAGGAGCGCAGCGTCGACGACCAGCTGGAGTGGCTCGACGACGACACCGTGCTCTACGGCGTCCCCCGCACCGACGCGGCCGGCGTCAGCGACGTCTGGTCGCTCGACGTCGCCCCCGACGCGGAGCCCGCGGTGCTCATCGAGCAGGCGTGGTCGCCGAGCGTCGTGCGCTGACGATCGACGGCCGACCGGACGTCGTACGACCCGGTCCCCACAGCGACCAACCCGGATGACGTCCGAGGACGTCATCCGGGCCGGGTGGGGGTCGGTCAGGCGCCGAGGGCGTGGTCGCGCTGAGCGGGGGGCAGCGGCCCGCGGGCGAGGACGAAGCGGGTCAGCTCCTCCTCGGAGTCCACGTCGACGAAGTCGGGGACGCCGGCGTCGCGCGGGATCTGCTGGAGGTCGCGGCCGGTCAGCCGGTCGTAGACCCCGACGTACGCCGCCGCCTGGGGACGCCAGTCGAGCTCCTCGCTGACCCGGGTGCGGGCGGTGCGCGCCATCCGGCAGCGCAGCTCGGGGTCGTCGAGGATCCGCTCCACGGCATCGGCGAAGGCCATCACGTCGCCGGAGGCCACGTAGAGGCAGGCGTCCGCGCCGGAGACCCGGGTCTCGACGAGGTCGAAGGCGACCGACGGGAGGGCGTAGGCCATGTACTCCATCGTCTTGTTCATGGTCGAGACGTCGTTGAGCGGCGTCTTGCGGTCGGGGCACAGCCCGACGGCGGAGGCGCTCAGCTGCTCGGCGATCACCGGCAGCCCGACCCGGCCGGTGAAGGTCACCACGTCGTCGAGACCGAGCTCGCTGCTGCGTCGTACCAGGTCGTCGTAGCAGTCGCCGAAGCCCATCAGCACCGCCTCGACGTCGGAGCGGCCGCGAACGTGCACGAGCTCGTGGACGACCTCCAGGACGACGTCGACGTTGTCCTGCGGCCCCATCACCCCGAGGTAGGCCAGGCGGTGCCGGCCACCGGGCGCGGCGTCCGGCCGGGGCAGCACCGGGCGCATCGTCTGCGTGTCCGGGCCGCTGCGGACCACGGTGACGTCGGCGGCGCTGCGCCGGCCGCGCTGCATGGCCACCCGCTGGTAGGAGCGGTTCGTGGAGACGACGTGGTCGGCGGTGCGGTAGGTCATCCACTCCAGCCAGCGCAGCAGGCCCAGCTGGGCGCGGCTCGTGCGGCCGGTCGGCTCGCCGAACCGGGAGAGGAACAGCTCCGGGTTGAGGTCGTGCTGGTCGTAGACGAACCGGACCCCGCGGCGCTTCCACAGCCGGGCCAGCGCCCAGTAGGTGTCCGGCGGGTTGCAGGCCTGCAGCAGCTGGAAGGGCTGCTCGCGCCAGACCTTGCGCGAGAGCAGCGCGGTGCGCACCCAGCTGTAGACGAACTCGACGAGGTAGCCCAGCGCACCGGAGGCCTCGGGGGCCGGGCGGTACTTGAACACGCGTACGCCGTCGATCCGCTCGCGCGCGGGGTCTCCGGGACCCTTCGGGCAGATCACCGACACGTCGTACCCGGCGGCCCGCAGGGCCTGGCACTCCAGCCACACCCGACGGTCCAGCGGGACCGGCAGGTTCTGCACGATGATCAGGACATGGGGCGGGCCCGCAGGGGTGGTCGTGTGCTCCATGACCACACCCTGCGGGCCCGTGGGATCCGCTCACGGGGAGCGGAATCGTCTTTCCCCAAAACTGGTCAGGGGCGGATCACGCCGCCGCCCTCCCAGGTGTTGTTGGACCACACGTTGCCCGGGGCCGAGCTGTTGAAGTCCATGATCGGCGCCCAGTAGCCGCACTTGCCGCCCGATCCCTTGGCGAACACGTTGTCGAGGAACCGGATGTTCGCGGCCTGCGAGGAGTAGGGCTTCCCGCCCGAGGAGCCGCCGTAGGCGCAGGTGCCACCCGTGGTCGGCGGGAAGTAGTTGCCCTGCACCAGGACGTCCCGGACGGCGGCGAAGTCGCCGTACCCGGTCAGACCCGCGGAGCAGCCCGCGTCCGGCGGCACGTTGGGCGCGTCGCACGCGATCGTGTTGCCGGTGATCGTCGAGCCGGCGCCCATGCGGATGCCGGACTCGTGGTAGGTCCCGGTGTCGTCCCGCATCTGGCCGTGCACGTAGGAGTCACTGATCGTGCAGTTCATCCAGCAGTTCACCGAGCGGTTGCCGCCGGTGACCTCGACCCGGGTGGCGACGAAGTCGCGCGAGCCGATGCCGGTGCCGGCGCGGTTGCCCACCCGCACCTCGCTGTCGGAGATCGTGAACGAGCGACCCGAGGTGTTCTCGTCGTTGCCGACGGTGCCGTTGATCACCGAGTTCGTGATCTTCACACCGGAGGCGCGGATGTCGAGGTTGCAGTTCACGGTCTTCTTGTCGATGACGGTGTTGGCGGCCGTGATCGAGCACGGGCCGGTGTACGCCGTCAGCGCGGTGCCCGCCGGGACGCCGGTGTTCGCGGCGTTCGGGAAGCCGCCCGGAGTGGGCGTCGGGCTCGTCGTGGGCGGCGTCGTCGGGGACGTGGGCGAGGTCGGCGACGTCGGCGACGTCGGGGACGTGGGCGACGTCGGCGAGGTCGGCGACGTCGGGGACGTCGGGGACGTGGGCGAGGTCGGCGACGTGGGCGACGTCGGGGACGTCGGCGAGGTCGGCGACGTCGGGGACGTCGGCTTGCTCGGGTCGGTGGGCTCCGGGGTGCCGGGCTCGCCGCCACCGTCCGGGACGAACAGCACGTCGACGTAGTAGTTCGACTTGCGGTAGGTCTGCCGCGGCATCGAGCCGTCACGGCTGTAGACGCCCTCCCACGCGGTGAGGTCGCGGTTCACGACCGGCCTGGCGAGCCGCCAGTTGTCGCCGGCGTACCGGCCCCGGGGGGCGTCGTACGACGCGACGTAGCGCTGGCCCGGCTGCAGCCGGACGGGCTTGGCCAGCTTCGCCGTCACCCAGCCGGCGGTGGACGACTGCGCGAACTCGGCGCTCGCGAGCCGCGTCCCACGCGACGTCCACAGCGCACCGTCCTCGGGGACCGCGCCGCTACGGCCGCGGTAGACCTCCACGGCCGTCACGACGCCCGGGGCGCTGGTCGAGAAGCTCACGCCGAGCGTGGTCGACGCGGTGTCGCGGTCGACCGCCGAGGTGGGCACCAGGCTGGCGGGGAAGACGCCGTACCCGGCGGGCGCGGCGGTGGGGGCCGGGCCCTGGCTGACCACGGCCGCGTAGGCGGTGATCGTGCCCGACACGACCAGGGCGGTCGTGAGCAGGGCGACGATCAGCGGCGAGCGACGTCGGGGGGAACGGGCCGTCGCGGCCCGGTGCGTGGCGCTCATGCCCGCACCTCCCCGCCACCGGCCCAGCGGTTGCCCGCGAAGACGTTGCCGGGAGCCGACCGGTCGAAGTCCATGACCGGCGACCAGTAGCCGCAGTTGCCGGACCGGCCGCGCTGGAAGCGGTTCTTGACGAAGCGGATGTTCGCGGCGCCGTCCGAGTGCGGCTTGCCGCGGGACGAGCCGCCGTAGGCGCAGGTGCCGCCGGTGGTGGCCACGAACACGTTGCGCTCGACCAGGTTGTTGCGGACCGGGCCGAAGTCGCCGTACCCGGTCAGGGGCGCCGAGCAGCCGGCGTCGGGGGCGACGTTCGGGGCGTCGCAGGCGATCCGGTTGTAGAGGAACCGCCCGTTGGTGCCCATCCGGATCCCGGACTCGTGGGCGCGCCCGGTGACGTCGGTGTCCTGGCCGTGCACCCAGGTGCGTCGCACGGTGCACCGGTTCCAGCAGTTGATGCTCCGGTTGCCGCCGCGGATCTCGGATCCGACCACGCGGAAGCGGACCTCACCCACGACGGTCACCAGCCGCGCCCCGGTGGGCGAGGCGTCGACGGTGGAGCGGATCAGGCGGAAGGAGCTGTCGCCCCGGTCGCCGCTCGTGCCGATGGTGCCGTGCACGAGCGAGCGACGGATGACGACGCCGGACGCCTGGATGTTCAGGTCGCACGTGACGTGCCGCCCGACGATCCGGGTGTTGTCCCGGGTGATCGTGCAGGCGCCGCGGTAGGGCCGCAGCTTCTGACGTGCGGGCACCCCGGTGTTCGCGGCGGTGGCGACCTTCGGGCGGGCGCGGCGCTGGGCGGCGGCGGACGCCGCCGGCGCGATCGCGGCTGCAGCGGTGGGGGCCGCGGCAGCCGCATCGGCAGAGGTCCCGGCGGACGCCGGGCCGGAGCCCGGCAGCAGCGCGACGAGGACGCCGAGTGCGACCGCGCCGAGTGCGACCGGCAGCAGCCAGGCTCGCCTTCGGGGGTTGGGGGATGTGGTTTGCAGCATGACACTCCGGTCCGGGGCAGGCCGAGGTCAGCCGGCACCGGACGGTGTTGGTCGGTGGTAACCGTGGGCCAGCTCGACCCACGACCAGGGACCATCGGACGGTCCCTGCCTCGCGGCGGACCGTAGCCAAACGGGAGGTCGGCGTAACTAGTTCCTCCCTCAAATGGGTGACGCGCCTGATGCCGGGCGGACAGCCACCACCGTGACGGCGAGTGTGAGGTTCGTCATCAACGCCGTGCTGGCCGCGTCGGGGACGACCTCGCCGGAGACCACGCGGTCGAGCCATTCCTCCCGGACCAGACCAGTGCTCCGGACCGGGTCCAGGATCTCCGGACGCTCCCGCCAGTACGCCGCGACCCCGGCCGCCAGGACTCCCCCGCCGGCCGGCGCGCGCCGACCGCCCGAGAGCCGCTGCAGCACCTTGCAGCCCGCCGCCTCCCCGGTCGCCCGGGTCCGGGCGACCACCGCCCCCCAGCCGGCCTCCGCGTAGCTGCGCGGTGAGGGCCGGCCGTCGAGGGGGAGGTCCGACAGCCCCGGGTCGAGGGCGACCGAGAGTCGGCCGAGGAACCGCGATCCCCGCTTCTCGGACGGCGCCAGCGCCGTCACCGCCGTGACGAAGCGGTCGTCCAGCATCGGGTTCGCCACGGAGCGGCGCTGGCACACGGCTGTCTCGGTCGCCCCGGCCCAGCGCTGCATGCGCTCCTCCAGGTAGAGCCGGTCGGTCGCCGCGAACCACGGGTCACCGGAGTCGCCGAGGACCCGGTGCACCTCGTCCAGGGCGAAGCCCCGCGCCCAGTCCTCGAACTCGGGCGCCAGCATGTCGGGGGCCACGGCCTCGTTGACGTACATCCGCCAGCGCGCGAGCCGGTGCGCGCGCCGGGCGGTCACGGGCGCGTTCGCCCCGGAGCCGAGGTAGTAGAAGCCGCGGGCGACCTCGCCGCCCAGCCCGGAGAGGCGGGAGCCCGGCCGCGCCCGGCCCTCGGCGACATCCAGCGCGGCACGGGCCACCGGGTCCGCCGCGAGCTCGAGCTCTCCGGCCGACAGGGCCGTGCGGGACCACGCCTCCTCGGGTGTCAGCTCGTCGAGATCGGTCAGGTCGAGGACCTCGTGACGCATCCCCTCGCGACGGGCCAGGTCGGCCGCCATCGCGACGTCGGGGCTGCCGGGCACGCCCAGGGTCAGCACTCGCAGTCCGCGCCGGCGGGCGGGGTCGATCGCCGAGAGCAGCAGCCGCGAGTCCTGGCCGCCGGTCAGCTGGAGGACCGGGTCGGGGTGGTCGTCGAGGTACGCCGCCAGGTAGTCGCGCAGCAGGTCGCGCAGCTCGGCGACGGTCGAGACCGGATCGGCCGGACCCGCGGGCGCGGGCGGCCGTGTCTCGCGGCGGTGGACGGTGCCGCCGTAGAGCCGCAGCAGGCTGCCGGCCGACACCTGCTCGACGCCGGCGAACAGGGTGCGCCGCCCGAGCTGCCAGCCCAGCCGGCTCTGCACTGCGACCGCTTCCAGGTCGAGGCCCGACGGCAGCAGCGCGGCGAGGACACGTGCGGAGGTGGAGACCGCCGACCAGCGCGGGCCGCGGCGGACGTAGAGCTGCCGCATGCCGAGCGGGTCGACCGCGGCGAGCACGGTGTCCGCGCCGTCGCGGGTGACGGCCGCGAAGGGCGGCAGCACCTGGGCCAGCAGCGGGAGGTCGGGGGTCACCAGGGCGCGGTGCACGTCGGCCGCGGTGAGGGCCCGGTCGTGCCGGCGCGCCTCGGCGGTGAGGACGAGCGCACCGTCCGGGCCGGGCGCCCGGCCCCCGCCCCAGGTCGCGAAGCCGACCGTGCCCGTGCTCGAGCGGTCCGCGGGCACCCCGAGGACGGAGAGCCCGCGGTCGAGGAGGTGGTCGAGGTCGTACGCCGCTCCGGGTCCGACGGTGACGGCGACGAACCCGGCCGCCGGTCCTGGGCTGGACCCGGAGGTGGTCACGCGCTGCCGGCCCGGTCGGCGACGTACTCGGCGAGGCTGCCGACGGTGGCGAACAGCTCCCCGGTCACGTCGGCGTCGTCGACGACGATGTCGAACTCCTCCTCGAGGGCGACCGCGAGCTCGACGACGGCGAGCGAGTCGAGCTCGGGGAGCTCGCCGAGCAGCGGGGTCGACGCGTCGAGGAGGTGCTCGCGCTCCTCGATGCCGAGGACGCGCACCAGGAGGCTGCGCACCTGCGGGACCAGGTCGGTGGTGGTGAGGGGGTGGGACACGGCTTCTCTCCTTCGACGACGACTAGACGACTCAGACGACTCAGACGACTCAGACCAGGACCTCGGCCGGAGCCGGGTGCCCGAGGAACTGCTGGGGACTCGCGGTGCGGCCGTAGGCGCCGGCCTGGAAGACGACGACCAGGTCGCCCACGTCGGCGACCGGGAGCTCGACCCGGTCGCCCAGGACGTCGAGCGGGGTGCACAGGCAGCCGACCACGTCGACGGTCTCCCGCTCGTCGTGGTCGAGCTGGTTGCCGACCGCGATCGGGTAGTTGCGGCGGATGACCTGGCCGAGGTTGCCCGACGCGGCCAGCTGGTGGTGCATGCCGCCGTCGACGACCAGGTAGGTCCGGCCCCGGGACACCTTCCGGTCCACGACCCGCGTGACGTAGACGCCGGCCTCCCCCACCAGGTAGCGGCCGAGCTCCAGCACGACCCGGGCGTCGGGCTGGCGCGGCCGGACCCGCTCCTGGACCAGCCGGGCCAGCGGCTCGCCGACCTCCGCGGGGTCCAGGGGCCGGTCGCGATCGGCGTACGGGATGCCGAGGCCGCCGCCGACGTTGAGGTAGCGCACCGGCTCCGGGAGCCGGTCGGCCAGGTCGAGCAGCAGGTCGACGGTCCGCTCGTGGGCCCGGCGGACCAGGTCGGCGTGCAGGTTCTGCGAGCCGGCGAAGAGGTGGAAGCCCTGCAGGTCGAGGTCCAGGTCGGCGAGGAGCGTCAGCAGGTCCGGCACCGCCTCGACGTCGACCCCGAACTGCTGGGGGCCGCCGCCCATCCGCATGCCCGAGCCCTTCACGGCGAAGTCGGGGTTGACCCGGACCGCGACCCGCGGCCGCACGCCCACCGCCTCCCCCGCCCGCAGCACCCGGGCCGCCTCGCGCGCGGACTCGAGCTCGACGAGGACGCCGGCGGCGACGGCCATCTCCAGCTCGGCGTCGGTCTTGCCCGGGCCGGCGAAGGTGACCCGGTCCGGCGACTTCCCGGTGTCCAGCGCCGTCGTCATCTCGCCGGCCGAGGCCACGTCGAGCCAGTCGACGAGCCGGGCCAGCTGGTCGACCAGCGCGGGCATCGGGTTGGCCTTGACGGCGTACCCGATCTCGACGGCGCCGCCGAGCGCGGCACGGAGCGCGGCCACCGTGGCGATCACCGCTCCGCGGTCGTAGGCGAAGTACGGCGTCGAGCCGACGCGCGCGGTGAGCCGCTCCAGCTCGATGCCGCCGACGAGCAGCTGGCCGCCGGCGGTGCCGAAGCGGTCGAGGTGCCGCTCGATCGGGGTCCTCTCGGCCGGGGCGGCCGGGGTCGCGTCGGGCACGATCTGCAGGGTCATGAGACCTCCTCCTTGAGCAGGACCCGGTCGAGCTTGCCGTTGGGCGAGCGCGGGAGCTGGGCGCGGACGACGACCTGCGCCGGCACCATGAACAGCGGCAGCCGGCGTCGCAGCAGGGCCAGGAGCGGGCCGGTGTCGACGAGGTCGGCGTCGGCCTCCGAGCGCGGGCTGACGATCAGCACGATCCGCTGGCCGAGCCGCTCGTCCGCGACCCCGACCGCGACCGCGTCACCCACCATGCCGGTCTCGTACGCCGCCTCCTCGACCTCGGTCGGGCTGACCCGGTAGCCGGAGGTCTTGATCATGTCGTCGCGGCGGCCGACGAAGAACAGGAAGCCCTCCTCGTCGGCGACCACCGTGTCGCCGGACCAGACGGCGAGCTCGGGCGGCCGCCAGTCGGCCACGGTCGCGGGCAGCGGGCGGAACCGCTCGGTGCTGCGCTCGGCGTCGTTCCAGTAGCCCAGCGCGACCAGCGGGCCGCGGTGCACCAGCTCGCCCTCCTCGCCGGGTCCGGCGGGCGTGCCGTCGGGGCGCAGGACCAGGATCTCGGCGTCCGGCACCGCCTTGCCGATCGAGTCGGGGCGCCGGTCCACCTCGTCGGGGTCGAGGTAGGTGGAGCGGAAGGCCTCGGTGAGGCCGTACATCAGGTACGGCCTGGCCTGCGGGAACAGCTCGCGCAGCCGGGTCAGGGTGGCGCGCGGCAGGCGACCGCCGGTGTTGGCGAAGTAGCGCAGCCGGACGCCCTCCTCGGGCCAGCGGGCGCCGGCGAGCTGGCTCCACAGCGGCGGCACCCCGGTGAGGCCGGTGACGCCGTGCTCGACGCAGAGCCGGACGACGTCGCCGGGCAGCAGGTAGTTGACCAGCACCACGTGCGCACCGACGGCGAACGCCGTGGTCAGCTGGCTGAGGCCGGCGTCGAAGCTGAGCGGCAGGGCCGCGAGGATCACGTCGTCGGGGTTGTTGCCCAGGTAGCCGCTGACGCTCTCGGCGCCGACGACGAGGTTGCGGTGGGTGAGCACGACGCCCTTCGGGCGGCCGGTGCTGCCCGAGGTGTAGAGGATCGCCGCGACGTCCCCGTCGACCCCGCGGTACGACGCGGGCGCGGACCCGCGACCCGCCGCGAGCACCTCCGGCCACGGCACCAGCGCCGGGCCGTGCGGGCGCGCCAGCCGGGCCTCGCCCTCGTCGTCGACGAGGAGCACCTGCTCCAGCGTCGACGGCAGGTCGGCCTCGGCCACCAGGCCCTGCCAGCGCTGGGTCGAGGTGACGAGCACCCGCACGTCGCAGTCGGCGAGGACGTGACGCACCTGGGGGGCCTTCAGCAGCGGGTTGACAGGGACGAACACCCCGCCGGCGGCCGAGGCGGCGAAGATCGACTCGACCGTCTCGATCCGCTTGTCGAGCAGCACGGCGACCCGGTCGCCGCGGGCCAGGCCGAGCCCGCGCAGGCCCGCGGCGAGCTCGTGCACGTGCGCGGAGAGGTCGGCGTACCCGACCGTGCTCCGGCCGTCGGTGAGCGCCGGCCGGTCCGGGCGCAGACGGGCCTGCTCGTCGATCAGGTCGTGGAGGTGGACGCGCATGCGGGGACTCCTGGTCAGCGGCAGGGGCGAGGGCGGGTGGACGGTCACGGGATCACCAGGCGACGAGCACGAGCTCGCTGTAGAGGTTGTCGACGGCGTCCGGGGACACCTCGGTGCCGCGGACCTGCTTGGGCCGGGGGTGGCGCAGCAGCACCGATCCGGCGGGACGCCCACCGACGACGCGCAGCTCGGCCAACGTCACCGGCAGCCGGCGGGCCAGCAGGTGCCGGGCCAGGTCGGGGCGGCAGCGGCGCAGGACGTCCGGGTCCGAGACGTGCAGCAGGGTCGCGAACAGCCGCATCCCCCGGCGCCGGTCGCTGCGGTACATCACGTAGCAGCGGCCCCGCGGACCCGCGTCCAGCAGCACGTGGTGCGCGGCGCCGGCCCGGCGGTGGTCGCGGAACAGTGCCCGCTCCGCACCGTCGAGGGCGCGGTCGATCTCGTCGAGGTCGGTGACCACCCTGGCCCGGCGGCGCCCGGGCAGCCGCGGCAGGTTGGGCACCAGCGCCGTGGTCGTATCGAGCGACCGGAAGCGCAGCCGCTCGTTGATCGCCACGACCGAGCCGCTGGGCGAGAGGTCGGTGAAGACATGCCCCCGTTGCGCCAGGGCGGCGCGGAGCAGCCGGAGGCCGTGCCCGCGGTAGGGCTCCAGGACGCACCAGGCGCCGAGGTTGCAGAAGCGCACGGTGCGGCCCTCGACCTCGCGCTCGGCGTAGAAGGCGAGCTGGACCCCGACCAGCCGGTCCCCGGCCCGGAGCAGGAACCCGTGGTTGGGCGCGTCGACCTGCCAGGTGGGCACGGCCGCAGCGGCCCAGTCGGCCGCGCTGAGCCGCGGGTTGAGGTGGTCGTGGAGGAACGCGCCCACCTCCGGCAGGTCGGCCGCACGGACGGGCGCGACCCGGACGGTGTCGTCGAGCATGGTTCGACGGTAGGGAGCGTGCCGGGGTGCGACGGCCACCTACGGCGTGCGTACCCAATCCTGGGGAGCGACCCGCGGGGCGGCCGGACCCGCCGTGGCCGCGGCCCACGCTGGCTCCATGAGCACTACCGGAGACACTCCCGGAAGCACCGCACGGACCGAGCCCGGCACGCAGCCCCGTCCCGCGCGCGCGAGCGTGGTCGTGGCCGCGCACGACGAGGAGCAGGTGATCGGCCGGACGCTCAACGCGCTGCTGTCCGACACCGACCCGGGCGAGCTGGAGGTGGTGGTCGTCGCGAACGGCTGCACCGACCGGACCGTCGAGCGGGCCCGTCAGTTCGCCGGCGTCACCGTGCTGGAGTGCGAGCGGCCCAGCAAGACCGAGGCGCTGCGTGCCGGCGACCGGGCCGCCGTCGCCTTCCCGCGGGTCTACCTGGACGCCGACATCCCCGCGACCGGCGCGACCGTACGGCGGCTCTGCGCGGCCCTCGACGGCCCCGGCCGACCGCTGGTCGCCGTACCCTCGCGGCACGTCGAGGTGGCCGGGCGGCCGTGGCCGGTGCGGGCGTACACCGCGGTGCACCGGCGGCTCCCCGTCTTCGAGCGCGGCCTGTTCGGCCGGGGCATGATCGCCCTCTCCGAGGCCGGGCGGGGCCGCTTCACCGACTTCCCCGACATCGTCGCCGACGACCTGTTCCTCGACTCGCTGTTCACCGACGAGGAGCGGGTCCAGCTCCCCGACGTCGCCACCACCGTCGAGGCGCCGCTGCGTACCGGCGACCTGGTCCGGCGCCTGGTCCGGGTCCGCCGCGGGAACGCGGAGCTGCGTCGTACCGCGCCGGGACGCCAGGCCGGCCCCGGCGTACGACGATCCGACCGCGGCGCCTGGCTGCGCGAGGTCGTGCTCCCCCGGCCCTGGCTCGCCCCGGCCGCGGTCGTGTACGTCGCGCTCACCGGCTGGGCCGCCCTCCAGGCCCGCCGCGTGCCGCCCAGCGGAGCCGCGGCCTGGGGCCGGGACGCGTCGACCCGGACGGGGCTGGCCCGATGACCACCGTGCCGCCGGAGCCGTGCCTCAACCTGTGCTTCCACGGGATCGGCACCCCGGCCCGCGACCTGGAGCCGGGCGAGGCGCCGTACTGGATCGAGGTGGACCTGTTCCACCGGGTGCTCGACGAGGTGGCCGACGACCCGCGGGTCCGGCTCAGCTTCGACGACGGCAACGCCTCCGACGCCGAGGTCGGGCTGCCGGCCCTCCTGGAGCGCGGGCTGTCTGCGACGTTCTTCGTGCTCGCCGGACGGCTCGACCAGGACGGCAGCCTGACCCGGGACCAGGTCCTGAACCTCCAGCAGCGCGGCATGACGGTGGGCACCCACGGGATGGACCACCACCCGTGGCGCGGCCTGGACCGGGCCGCCGCGCACCGCGAGCTCGTCGAGGCGCGCGAGGTCCTGGAGGCCCTGGTCGACCGGCCGGTGGAGCACGCCGCGCTCCCCCTCGGCCGCTACGACCGCGCCCTGCTGAGGCGGCTGCGCTCCCTGGGCTACCGCAGCGTGCACACCAGCGACCGGCGCTGGGCACGCGACGGCGACTGGCTGCAGCCGCGCTTCAGCCTGCGCGCCGGCGACACGATGGACAGCCTCCGCGCGAGCGTCCTGCGCCGCCCGGCGCTGCCGCACCGCGCCCGCGGCGAGCTGGTCGGCCTCGCCAAGCGCCTGCGCTGAGGGGATAGTCCCTGACGCTCCGCACCACCCTGGGGTGCGGAGCGTCAGGGACTATCCCCTCAGCGCAACCAGGCGGGGCCCGCGGGTTCGCGCATCCGGATCGGGTCGAGCAGCGCCCGCAGCGCGGCGCGGGAGGTCCGGCGGCCCAGGCACGCCCGGCTCGCCTCGCGCAGCACCATGACCGCCCAGAACGGGACGGCCCACAGCCACCCGCGGCGCCGGCGGAACAGCCGCACCCGGTTGACGACGAGCAGCGGCCACAGGCGTGGCGAGCCCGCCGAGCCGCCCTCGAGATGGACCGCCCCGGCGTCCGGCACGTAGCGCACGGCGAGGCCGGCATCGCGGGCGCGCAGGTCGAAGTCGGCCTCCTCGGAGTAGAGGAAGTACGACTCGTCCCACGCCCCGACCCGCGTCCAGCACTCCGCGCTGATCAGCTGGGTGGACCCCTCGGCCCAGTCGGTGTCGGTGTCGGCGGCGTACGCCTCGGGGTCGGTCACGACCTCGCCGAGCCGGCCGAGGCGGCCGGCCCGCTCGGCACCGACGACCGCGTCGGCGACGGCGCGCGTCAGCGTGGGCTCGCGACGCAGCGAGTCGATCCGGACGCCACCGGCGTCACGCAACCGCGGTACGGCGATGCCGACGCCGGGCTCGCGCAGCGCGGCCAGCAGCCTCGGCACGCAGCCGGGGTCGAGGCGGACGTCGGGGTTGAGCACGAGCACCGCGGTGTGCGGGCCGCCCGCGTCGACGGCGGCGTTGATGCCCGCCGAGTACCCGCCGTTGCGCCCGGTCACGACGACCCGGGCCTCCGGCGCCAGGCGGCGTACGACGTCGACGCTGTCGTCGTCGGAGGCGTTGTCGACGACGACCGTCTGCCACGGGACACCGGCCATCCCCTCCGGCAGGCTCGCCAGCAGGCCCGGCAGCACGTCCGCGCTGTTGTGGGCGACCACCGCCACGAGCACGTGCTCCTCGTCCGTCATGGCGTCGCCTCCCGCGTCGCGTCGGTGTCCGTGGTGTCGATCGGTACGGCGAGGCGCTCGCGCGGGCGCTCCTCGACCGCGAGCTGCGCGGCCGCGCAGGCGAGGCCGATCAGCAGGAAGGAGCTGCCCGCGGCCATCGGGAACCCCCAGGCGTCGAAGGTCACCATGCCCACGGCGCTGCCGAGGATCGAGGCGGAGAGGGCCAGGCCGAGGTGTCGCGACCGCGCGGTGCGCGCCCACCGCCGGGCGCGGTAGCCGTTCGCGACGCCGGTCAGGATGAGCAGCAGCGTCGCGGCCAGGCCGAGGGCGCCGAGCTCGAGCAGGATCATGAGGTACTGGTCGTCGAGGATGCGGTAGTGCCGCGGCACGAACGTGAACAGCCCGCGGCCGAACCACGGGTGCTCGCCGTACAGCTCGAAGACGACGCCGTAGTCGTTGGTGCGGCCGGTCACGCTGGGGTCGTTCTGCACGTTCTTGAACAGCGACACGATCGTGCCGACCAGCCCCGGGATCGCCAGCCGCAGGCCGACCAGGACGAACGGCGCCAGCATCAGCGCCCTGATCCGCCAGGCGTTCGGCCAGCCGAGGAGCAGCACGATCAGGGTGACCGCGAGCACCAGGATCGCCGAGCGCGACACCGACAGCGTCGAGCCGACCAGCACCAGGCCGACGGGCAGGAGGGCACCGCGCCGTCCCCAGCGGTGCAGGCTGTAGTGCAGCGCGAGCGGGAACAGGCTGGCCAGCACCACCCCGAACTCGATCGGGTGCACCGCCGTCCCGGAGACCCGGTTCAGCACCGACCGCGACATCACGGCCCCGAAGTCGGCGTTCGGGGTGAGGCCGGGGATCTGGATGTAGCGCGCGATGTCGATGCCCCAGATGAACTGCACCAGTCCGAGACCGGCCAGCAGGGTCCCGAGCCAGGCCACGGCGGCGACCACCATCTCCAGGTCCCGCGAGGAGCGGACCCCCTCCGCGGCGATCAGCACCACCGCCATCCAGCCGGCGAAGGAGAGCAGCCCGCGGTCGGCGGCCTTGATCATCGTCGCGGTGATGTCGGAGACCGACGGCGGCACCAGGGTCCACAGCTCGTCGGTCACCGCCCGCACGTCGGGCGGGGCGTACCAGCCGGAGATGGTCCCGTTGGCGTACGCCGCGAGCACGGCCACCGTCAGCACGCCGACCGCGATCCGGGTCGCCGTCGGACCGCGCACCGGGTTCAGGCCTCCGATGGTCGCGCACACCCAGCACAGCAGTCCGCCCAGCGCCCACAGGTTCGCCGGCGTCCCGGGCGCTCCGAGCGGACCCAGGATCAGCTGGGAGGGCACGGCCAGCAGCAGCGCGGCGTACACCACGAGGAAGAAGGCGGCGGCCCGTGGAGCACCGCGGTGCTCGCCCAGTCCGAGACGCCTGACGACCCAGCGCACGGTCAGCTCGCCATGGCCGACGGCCCGTCGGCCCCCTTCTGCTTGCCCGCGACCCGCATCCGGGAGCGGGTGCTCGCCGGGGCGGAGTCCCGGTCGTCCGTGCTCTCCGGGTCGCCGTGCTCGGGCTTGGCCGCACGAGCGCGGCGCTCGCGGCGCAGGTTGGCGAGCCGGTCGGTACCGAACGCGAGCAGCAGGGTGAGCAGGAGTCCGGCCCCCGCGGCGCCGGCCAGGGCGCGCATCCGGCTGCCCGGCAGCACCTCGGCGTGCTCGGAGGTGCTGGTGATCTGGGCGGTGATCAGCTGCCGCTTCGGCACCCGGGCAGTGACCTGGATGTCGGCGAGGTCGGTGGCGATCCGGCTCATCACGGCGTCGCGGGTCTTCAGGGCGACCTCGGGATCCTTGTCCTTGGCCGTGATCAGCAGCAGCGGCCCGGCGTCGGGCGCCAGGGCGACGGCGTACTCGGCGTCGTTGCCCGCCTCGGCCAGGGCGCGCTGGGCGTCCTTGGTGGCCACCCGGCCCGCGATCAACGAGCCCGCCGTGGTCATGCCCGTCTGGAAGTTCAGGAACGGGCTGGTGGGGGTCGAGTCGCCGGACGCCTCGGGCGGCAGCAGGAGCAGCATCTGCCCGGAGGCCTGGTAGTCGGGCTCGACGTACTTCACGACCGCGTAGCAGGCGCCACCGGTCAGGAGGACGCCCAGCAGGACGACGACCCAACGGCGCAGCAGGACGGTCAGTGCGTCAGTGAGGTGCATGGCACTTCCTCTTCCGAGTTGTCGTGGACGGCCGGCGCGGGGCCGGCCTCGACGGGTACGGCGGCGGCGACCACCCGCAGCAGGGCCTGCTCCACCTGGACGCCCGCCCGGTCCCAGCCGACGTCGTCGACGGAGTCGGCAGCGGCCCGGGCCCGCTGCTCGATCGCCGGGAGCGGTCGGCGGACCAGGTCGGCGAGGGCCTCGGAGAGGTCCCTCGGCGTGGGCGTGGCGTAGTGGACCTGCGGGTTGTCGAGCACCGCTCGATGCTGGGGGGCGTCGTTGACGACCGGCACGCAGCCGGCCGCGAGCATCTCCAGGGGGACGAGGGAGACGTTGGTCGCCGAGAGCACCAGTCCGGCGACGCAGCGCCGGTACAGCGCGCCGAGCTCGACCGGCGTGAGCCGACCGTGCTGGATCGCCGGGAACGGCAGGTCGGCGACGACCGTGCCGTAGCAGTGGATCGGGACGTCCGGGTGGAGCCGGGCGAATCGGGTGAGCGCGAGCAGCGCGAGCTCGTGTGCGCGTCGCGGCGTGCCGGGTCGGCAGTAGTAGGCGATGCCGTCGCGCGGCACGGCGGGCTCGTCCTCGCGGGGCCGGTAGACCTCGAGGTCGCAGCCGAAGTCGAAGTGGTCGGCCGTCATGCCGTGGTCGGTGCGCAGCCGCTCGGCGAGCCAGGGGCCGGCGGTCAGGCCGTGCATCCCGAAGTCGTACGTCGCCTCCGCGAGCAGCGCCGCGCTCCCGGCCGGGTAGAACATCGGCTCCAGGTCCTGGACCAGGTAGCAGCGCCGCCCGCGGGCCGGCGAGCCGAGCACGTCGTACGCCGACTCCCAGCCGGTCGCCACGACGGCGTGCGAGTCGGCGATCCCGTCGGCGAGGTCGTGGATCCCGGCCCGCACCTCCGGCCAGTGGGCGCGGATGATGTCGCGGTGCTGGTCGACCGACCAGCCGTGCCGGTCACGCAGGTAGAGCTCGCACAGGTGTCCGGCCTGCTCGAGCGCGCTGACCAGCCGGAACATGGTGGTGTGCCCGCCCGATCCCGGGGCCGGCGGGGTGCAGACCCAGGACACCCGCATCGGCTCGCCCGGACGCCAGGCCAGGGGCTCGGGAGCCGGTACGGCGCCCGCCACGACCGCGCTCGCGCGGTCGACCTCCTCCTCGCTCACGGTGAGGCCGGACGAGCCGGGCGGCACCAGCGCCTCCGCGAGCCGGACCCGCACGCGACGGTTCACCCCGGCGGCGCCCTCGGCGGCGAGGAGCCGGCGGACCTGCCGCACCCGGTCGCCCACCCGGGCCGCGGGCCGCATCATGAGCCGACCTCCTCGATCGCAGCGCTCAGCGCGGCAGCCACCCGCTCCTGCTGGGCCGCGCCCAGGCCCGGGTACATCGGCAGCGACAGGATCTCCCCCGCCGTCCGCTCGGCGACCGGGAAGCTGCCCGGCCCCTGCCCGAGGTCGGCGAAGGCCGGCATCAGGTGGATCGGAGCCGGGTAGTGCAGGCCGGTGCCGATCCCGGCGTCGGTCAGCGCCTGCTGCACCCGGGCGCGCTGCGGCACCCGGACGACGTACAGGTGCCAGACGTGCTCGTTGCCGGCCACGGTGCGCGGCAGCACGACCGGCGCCAGGTCGCGGAGGAGCTCGGCGTAGCGGTCGGCCGCGACGACCCGCTGCGCGTTCCACTCCTTCAGGCGGGTGAGCTTGATGGACAGCACGGCCGCATGGAGGGAGTCCAGCCGGGAGTTGGTGCCGATCACCTCGTGCCGGTAGCGCTCGATACCGCCATGGTTGCGCAGCTTGCGCACCTCGGTCGCGATCTCGGTGCGGTCGGTGGTGACGGCGCCGCCGTCGCCGAACGCGCCGAGGTTCTTGCCCGGGTAGAAGCTGGTCGCGGCGACGTCGGCGAGACCGCCCGCCGGGCGGCCGTGCCGCGCGGCGCCCTGCGACTGGGCGCCGTCCTCGACGAGCAGCACCTCCGGCCCGACGACCTCGCGCAACCGCTCGAACGGGGCGGGCTGGCCGTAGAGGTCCACGCCGACGACGGCCCGGGTCCGCGGCGAGAGCCGGTCGGCGACCGCGTCGACGTCGATCAACAGGTCCTCGTCGCAGTCGACCAGCACCAGCTCGGCCCCGGAACGGAGCACGGCCTCCGCCGTCGCGACGAAGGTGTTGGCGGGCACCAGCACCTCGTCGCCACGGCCCACGCCCGCGCCCCGCAGGGCCAGCTCGATCGCGTCCGTGCCGTTGCCCACGCCCACGCAGTGGTCGGTGCCGCAGAACCCGGCGTACTCCTCCTCGAAGCGGGAGACCGCCGGGCCGAGGACGAAAGCCCCGGACGCGCAGATCTCGGCGAAGGCGGCCATCGCCTCGGGCAGGACGGCGTCGTTCTGGTGGTGCAGGTCCACGAGCGGGACGTGGTGGTCGTTCATTGCTCTCCTCGAGAGGACGGGATCGGGGTCGGTGGGGCGGACGGACGGCGCATCAGATGCCCGTCCGGGCCCAGCGGAGGTACGCGACCTCGTCGCGGAGCCGGTGCCGGGCCGCGCGCACGGTCGCCCCGGGACGCGCCGACCGGCGGCGGCGTCGGTCGAGGTCGTCCCAGCGGGTCGCCTCGGCACCGAGCAGTCGGACCGGCGCGGTCTCCAGGGCGTAGGCCCGCAGCTCGGCGAGGTCGTCGTCGCGGTCCCGGCCGCGGTCGACCGCCCGGGACGCGTGGCGGAACGCCTCGTCGGCGAGGGTGCGCCGCCAGGTCTCCCCGAGGTCGTCGCGGTCGGGGAACCGGGAGCCGACCGAGGCGAACAGCTCCCGGAACACCTGCCGCCGCTCGACCAGGTCGACCATCACCCCGGCCGCCACCGTGACGCTCATGCTCGCGTCGTGGTCGCGGTGCAGCGCCTGGTCGACGTCGTCGATGCGTGCCACGTCGCTCAGCGCGGCGACGCGCAGGCAGAACTCCATGTCCTGGGCGTAGCGCAGGGCCTCGTTCAGCGCACCGGCCTGCTCGACGACCGAGGACCGGAACACCACCTCCGGGGTCGTGAGGCAGTTGACGCCCCGGCGGCACCGCTCGCGCACCCAGTCACGGCCCTCCCAGATCGTCCAGGTGGGGCGGCCCACGCGGGCGGCGGGCGGCGCGGCGGTGGTGAAGTGGCGCGGGTGGCCGTAGACCAGACCCACCTCGGGGCGCGCCTCGAAGAGCGCGGCCGCCCGGGTGACGGCGCCGGGGGCGAGCAGGTCGTCGGCGTCCAGCCGGATCACCAGCTCGCCACCGGCCCGGGCGAGACCCCTGTTGAAGGTCGCGACGTGGCCGAGGTTCTCCTGGTTGCGGAAGACCCGCACCCGCGGGTCGGCCGCCAGGGCCGCGGCCACCTCCGGGGTGGCATCCGTGGAGGCGTCGTCGACGACCACGACGTCGACCGCGCACCCCGGCTGGTCGAACGCGCTGGCCACGGCGGCGGGGAGGAAGCCCGCGTAGTTGTAGCAGGGGATGACCACGGTCACGGTCGGCGTGCCGGACGGCCGCTCGCGGGTCGGCGTACCGCGCTCCAGCAGGGGGCGCACCGTCGGACGGTCGACGAGGACGGCGGCGCGGTCGAGCTGCGGTCGGCGCCAGCCCGCCTCCTCCACCCACCCGTGGATCCGGTCCCCGACCGCGGTCGGGTTGATGGCCGCTCGTGTGCTCACAGCGTGGCTCCTTGCCTGACGTCGGGCTTCACTTCGATGACGGGTGCCGGCCGCTCGGCCGGGGTCGCGGGTGCGGGTGCGGGTGCGGAGAGGTGGCGGCGCAGCCAGGGCAGCGCCAGCAGCAGGTAGGTGGCGCCACCGGCGATCCCGGCGGCCAGCAGGTCCAGCAGGGCGCCCTCGCCCGCCGAGCCCACCAGGACCGCCACGGCCAGGGCCGGGACGGCGAACAGGAGCGGGGGCCACAGCGCGGCCGCGACGGCGGACAGGTCGGCGCCCGCCCGGGCGACCGCCACCAGGTAGGCGGGCAGGATCACGGCCACGCCCACCACGACGTGCGCCCAGCCGACACCCACCAGCCCGTGCGTCCGCATGCCGACGACGACCGCCGGTACGAGCGTGACGAACCACGCCAGCTGGATGACCAGGGTCGTCCCCGCTCGGCCGCGGGCGAGCAGGTACGTCGCCAGCAGGTCGAAGAGCACCCGGAGGGCGCCGAAGACCGCGAGTGGAGCCAGGACGACCGCCGAGCGCTCCCAGGCACCGCCGTACACGAAGACGACGAGGGGGCCGGCGAGCAGCGCGAGGAACGCACCGGTCGGGACGCCCAGCGCCCACGAGAGCCGGACGCCGAGCGCCAAGGTGGGGTCGGGCCTCCCGGATGCCCGGTCGGCCCGGGCGAAGGCCGGCAGGGCGACCGAGCGGACCACCTGCCCGAGCACCGACATCGGCCAGGTCGAGATGTTGAACGCCAGGACGTAGAAGCCGAGCTCCACCTGCCCGAGACCGCGGGCGACGACCACCGTGTCGATGTTCAGCAGCGCCCAGGACAGCAGGTTCGCGAGCGCCACCGGCAGGCCGAAGGCGACCGCGGAGCGCCCCAGGCTGCGGTCGAAGCCGAACCTCGGCCGCACCCCGGCGAGCCGGAACTGCAGCACCAGGGCGAGGCCCTGGCCGAGCACCCGGCCGATCGCGATCGACATGATGCCGACGTCGGCGAGCACCAGGGCGACGGTCACGGTCGTGCTGACGACGAAGTCGGTCATCGAGACCGCGAAGAGCCGCTTCTGCTGGAACGCCCGGTTGAGCCGCGCGTAGGGCACGACGCCCAGGCCGCCCAGGACGAGGGTCAGCGCCAGGACCTGGATGGCCGAGGTGCTGGCGGTGCTGCCCAGGGTCGAGGCGATCGGCCCGGCCGTGAGGATCATCAGTGTCGCCAGGCTCACTCCCGAGACCAGCCCGAGCGTGGCGACCGTGGGCGCCCGACGCTCGGCGTCGTCGGAGCGGATCAGGTCGGCGCTGAGTCCCAGGTCGGCGAGGGTCATCAGGACGGCCTGAACGGTGAGCGCGACGGCGTAGGCCCCGAACTCCCCCGGCGACAGCAGTCGGGCCAGGGCGATCCCGACGCTGAGCGAGCCGGCTCGGAGCACGACGTTGCTGACCACGCTCCAGCCCAGGCCGCGCCGGACGGCGCCGGCCAGCCCGTGCGCGGCGGCGAGGTCGCCCGAGGTGCTCACGTGCCCCACCGCCGCCAGCGCCGCCAGCGCACCCGCCAGCGCACGTCGTCCACGGCCAGGAGGAGCCGGCTCTCGCCGGGGCGCAGGCCGCTGCGCTGACGCCGCCGGCAGGCCCGCCAGCGGGCGGAGCCCGTGACCGGCGGCCAGCACTCGGCGGCGACCGCGAGCAGCTCGCCCGCTGAGTCCTCGGGGTCGCCGTCGGCCTGGGCGCGCGTCGCGACCAGCAGCGCCTCCCGGGCCAGGGCCGCCCGGGCGGTGGCGCGCAGGTCGGCCTCGACCTGCCTGCCCTCGGCGGCCAGGTCGTCGAGGACCTCGTCGAAGACCCGGCGCGACTCGCGCAGGTCGGTGAGCGCACCGGCGAACCGGGTGCGGTGCATGTTGCCGCCGTGCTCGCGGTAGCAGGCCTGCACCGGGCCGTTCACCCGGCCGATCCCGGCGATCGTGGCGGCCCGCAGCCACAGGTTCAGGTCGGCGGCGTGCGGGTGGGCCGGGTCGTACCCGCCGATCCGGCGCAGCACCGAGGTCCGCATCAGGGCCTCGGGGTTCACGATCGTGTTGCGGCCGCGCCGGCACACCCGGCGCAGCCACTCCTCGCCCTCCCAGACCGTCCAGGTGGCGCGGGCCGGGGCGAGGGGCGGCGGCTGGTCCTCGAAGGTCTCCACCGGCCCGTAGGTGAGCCCGACCTCCGGGTGCTGCTCCATGAGCGCCACCGACCGGGACAGCGAGTCCGGGGTGAGCAGGTCGTCGGCCGACAGCAGCGCGACGTACTCCCCCTTGGCGCGGGCCAGGCCGTCGTTGTAGGTCTGGATGTGCCCCGCGTTCGTCTCGTGCACCAGGACCGAGATCCTCGGGTCGGCGGCGGCGAGCGCGGCGGCCACCTCCGCACTGTCGTCGGTGGAGGCGTCGTCGACGACCAGGACGTCGACCTCGACGCCGCTCTGGTCGAGCGCGCTGCGCACGGCCGCCGGGAGGAAGCGCCCGTAGTTGTAGCAGGGCACGACCACGGAGACGGTCGGGAGCCGGTCGGTTCGCGCGGTGGTCGTCATCCGGCCACCCCCAGGGCGAGCGGTCGGGCCGGGACGCCGGCCCAGGTCTCGCCGGCGGGCAGCGACCGGACCAGCACCGCGCCCATGCCCAGCACCGCGTCGGGTCCGATCTCCAGGCCCTGGCGCACGCTCGCGTTCATCCCGACGTACGCCGCCTGGCCGACCAGCACGCTGCCACCCAGGCTCGACCCGGCGCACAGCGTCGCGTAATCCTCGACGACCACCTCGTGGGTGAGCGTCACGTGCGGCATCGCGACCACGTGCCGGCCGACCCGCACCGCGCCGGTGAGCACGGTCTGGGCGAGCAGGATGCTCCCGCCGCCGACCCGGCAGCCCACGGGGATGTCGACGCTGGGGTGGACGACGGCCGGGTAGCGGTCCGGAGCGACGCCGAGCGCGGCCAGCCGCGTGACGATGTCGCGCCGGACCCGGCCCTGACCCGCGCACACGACCAGGTCGGCGTCGCGGGCCTGCACGTGGTTGAGGTCCCCGAGGACGAGGACGTCGTCGATGGTCGCGCCCCACAGCCGGCGGTCGTCGTCGACGAGGAACATCCGCCCGTAGCGGTCCAGGGTCCGCTCGACGGCGATCACCTCACGGGCGAGCCCGCTGGCGGCGACCAGGATCAGGGTGCGGTCGGAGGTGTTCACGACCGCCGTCCCGCACGGCGGAGCACGTCGATCACCCGAGCCTGCTCGGCCTCACCGAGCTCGTGGAAGAGCGGGAGGATCAGGGTGTGGTCGGTCAGCCGCTCGGTCACCGGCAGGGCGCCGGGCCGCAGGCCCGCGTCGGCGTACGCCGGCTGCCGGTGGATCGCCATGATCCCGCGGCGGGCCGAGATGCCCGCGGCGGCGAGGGCGGCCATCAGCGTCTCGCGGTCGAGCGGGTAGCCGCGCTGCACCTCCACCCAGTACGACTGGAAGTTGCTCTCGCCGTACGCCGGGTCCGCGACCGGGCGCAGCCCGGGGACGTCGGCGAGCGCGGCGGCGTACGTCGCGGCGAGCTCGCGGCGTCGGCGCACCACCTCGGTGAGCCGGTCCAGCTGGACGAGGCCGACGGCCGCCTGCAGATCGGTCATCCGGAAGTTGAAGCCGACTTCGGTGTACTGCTCCGGCGGTGCCAGGAGGCTGGCGTGCCGGTCGGCCGCGGACACGCTCATCGCGTGCTCGCGCAGCAGCCGCGCCCGCTCGGCCCAGGCCTGGTGCCGGGTCGTGAGCATCCCTCCCTCGCCGGTGGTGAGCACCTTGCGCGGGTGGAACGACCACGCCGCGACCTCGGCCCCGGCCCCCACGGGAAGACCGCGGTAGGTCGACCCCGCGGCGCAGGCCCCGTCCTCGACGACGACGATCCCGAGCGGGTCGCACAGCGACCGCACCTCGTCCAGGTCGACCGGGACGCCGCCCTGGTCGACGACCACCACGGCGCGGGTGCGGCGGGTCAGCGCCCGCTCGACCGTCGCGGCGGTGAGGTTGCCGGTGGTGGCGTCGACGTCCGCGAAGACCGGCCGCGCGCCGACGTACGTCGCGGCGTTGGCGGTCGCGACGAACGAGAAGGACGGCACCACGACGTCGTCGCCGCGCCGGACCCCGGCCGTGAGCAGGGCGAGGTGCAGCGCCGTCGTGCAGCTGGAGACCGCCCGGGCGTACGGCGCGTGCTGGCGGCGGGCGAAGGCCGCCTCGAACTCGGCGACCTTCGGCCCCTGGGCGACCCAGCCGGAGCGGAGCACCGCCGCGACCGCGGCGACCTCCTGCTCCCCCAGCCAGGGCCGCATCACGTCGATGCGCTCGAGACCGGTGCCGGTGGCGAGCTCCGCGGTCATGCCCGGACCGCCACGTTCCGGCCGGCGGCGATCTCCTCGCGCAGCGGTCGCCACCAGGCGACCAGCTCGCGCAGGCCCTCCTCGAGCCCGACCTCCGCGACGAAGCCGAGGTCGCGCTCGGCGGCGCCGGTGTCGGCCAGCCGGCGGCTGACGCCGTTGACCGCGCGCTCGGGGCCGTGCTCGACGGGCAGCGGGCTGTCCATCACCCGCAGCAGCGCCTCGGCGAGCCCGAGCAGGCTGGTCTCGGTGCCGCTGGCGACGTTGTAGACGCCCTCGCGCACCGGCGCGGCGGCCGCCAGCAGGTTGGCGCGGGCGATGTCGCGCGAGAAGACGAAGTCCATGGTCTGCCGGCCGTCGCCGAACACCAGGGGCGGCAGCCCGTCGGCGATCCGTTCCATCCAGCGCACCAGCACCTCGGTGTAGAGGCCGTGCACGTCCATCCGCGGGCCGTAGACGTTGAAGTAGCGCAGCGAGACGTGGTCGAGCCCGCGCATCGCGCGGAAGCTGCGCAGCAGCCCCTCGCCGAAGGTCTTCGCGGCGCCGTACAGGGTGTCGTTGTCGTGGTGGTGGTGCCGCTCGGGCGTCGGGAACTCCTCCGCGAGCCCGTAGACCGACGCCGACGACGCCGAGACGATCTTCGAGACGCCCGCGTCGGCGGCGGCCTCGACGACGTTGAACGTCCCGTCGACCAGCACCTCGAGCGCGAGCCGCGGCTCCTCGGCGCACTGGGTGATCCGGATCGCGGCCTGATGGAAGACCAGGTCCTGCCCGCGGGTCAGGTCGTGCACGAGGTCGCGGTCGCGGATGTCGCCCGGCACCAGCCGGACCCGCTCGTCGGCCAGGGCCGACTCCAGGTTCGCGACCCGGCCGCGCACCAGGTTGTCCAGCACGTCGACCCGGGCGACCCCGGCGTCGAGCAGCTGGTCGACCAGGGTCGACCCGATCGTCCCCGCTCCCCCGGTGACCAGCACCCGGGCGCCCCCCAGCGCGCTCATCGCACGATCTCCAGCGGCCGGTCCAGGCTCGCGACGTCGACGAGCGCGCCCCGCGCCCGCAGGCTGGTCGCGGCCGCCTCGAGCACCGACAGCACCCGCAGGCCCGCCTCGCCGTCGGTGGCCGGCGCCCGCTCCCCGCGGATGCTGGCCGCGAACTCGCGGACCATCGCCCCCAGCGCCTCGCGCTCGGGCAACGCCGGCGACCAGGTGTCGCCGAGGCGGTAGGACACCGAGGCCGTACGCCGGTCCGCGCTGTCCACCGTCTGCTGGACCAGGTCGACGCCCCGGTCGTAGACGCTGATCCGCTGCTGCGGGTTGAGGTCGTCCCAGACCAGGGTGCGCTCGCTGCCCCCGATCACCATCTGGCGGATCTTGGTCGGGCTGAGCCAGTTGACGTGCACGTGCGCCATCGCGCCCCCGGGAAGCGGCAGGCTCAGGTAGCCCACGCAGGGCCTGCCGGCCCCGACCGGGTCGGCTCCCTGGGCGGCGACGCCGAGCGGGCGGAGGCCGCCGGGCAGTACGTGGTCGAGCACCGACAGGTCGTGCGGCGCCAGGTCCCAGAAGACGTCCACGTCGGGCTGGATCAGGCCGAGGTTGATCCGCACCGAGTCGACGTACAGGATCTCGCCGAGCGCGCCCTCGGCGACCAGCTCGCGGATCCGCTCGACCGCCGGGGTGTAGCAGTAGGTGTGGTCGGCCATCAGGACCCGGCCCTGCTGGCGGGCCAGCTCGACCATCGCGCGGCCGGCGTCGACGCTGTCGGCGAGCGGCTTCTCGACGAGCACGTGCTTGCCGGCCCGCAGCGCCGCCACGGCGATCGCGTGGTGGGTGCGGGCCGGGGTCGCGATCGCGATCGCGTCGAGGTCGTCGCGGGCGAGCAGCTCGTCCAGCGAGTCGGTGACCTGGACGGGCCGGCCGGCGGCGACCTCCCGCGCCCGGTCCAGGTCGAGGTCGCACACGGCGAGCAGCTCCCAGTCGGGCGAGACGGAGAGGTTGCGGACCAGGTTCGGACCCCAGTAGCCCGCCCCGACGACCGCGATCCCCAGGGGCTCGGCGGCCGCCGTGGCGGACGTGGACGGGTGCTGCGCTGCGGACATCGGTCGAACTCCTGACGGATGGTGGCCGGGACACTCCCATCGAAGTTCGCGGACGCCGCGCCCGGGCCGGTCCAGGGGTGCTATCCCCTCTATTGGGGAGACCCCCGGAGGCGGCCGTCAGGGGGTACGCAGGACGACGTCGACGAAGTAGTTCGACGCCCCCCAGGTCGACTCCGGGAACCCGCTGGTCGCGCCGTACCGGAAGCGGCCGTTGGCCGTCGCGGGCGCGGTCAGCGGGCCCCGGGTCCACGGGGTGGAGAAGAAGCCCGGCGTGACCGAGTAGTAGCCGCGCGGGGCGAAGTAGGACACGACGTAGGTCTGCCCCGCCGCGACCGGGTACGGCGTGGCGAGCTCCGCCGTCTGCCAGCCGGTCGCCGACTCGTCGGTGAAGGTGACCGTGGCCAGCGGGGTCCCGGTGGCCGACCACAGGGTCCCGGTGTGGGTGCCCGAGTTGCCCGCGCCCTTGTAGAAGCGGATCGCCGTCACCTCGCCGCTCGTGCTGGGGGTGAACACCGTCCCCAGCTCGACGGGATCGAGCTCGGCGACGACCGCCGTCGTCGGCGTCAGCCCGGAGAACATCGAGGTCAGCGTGGCCGGAGCCGCCGCGGTCCGGAACGTCCAGCTCTCGTCCGGCAGCACGGCGCCGTCGGTGGAGACCACGCCGGCGAGCTGCACCGTCACCGTCTGGTCGGCGGGCAGTGCCGCCGTCGGGGTGAAGGTCAGGCGCCTGGCGTCCTCGGAGAGCTCGGCGTCACCCGCGACCGGCTGACCGCCGACGAGGACCCGGATGGTCGACGCCGGCCGCACGGGCACGCTGAACGTGGCCGCGGGACGTGCCCCGACCGCCACGTTGGTGGCGCCGGAGGCAGGCGAGCGCGAGGTCACCGAGATGGTCGCGTCGTCCGGGACGTACTCGACGTCGGCGAAGTAGCTCGACGAGCGGTAGCTGTAGGTCGGGAACCCGCCCGCGGCGCCGTACAGGAAGCGCCCGTTGTCGCCCGCCGGAGCCACCAGCTGGCCCGAGGTCACCGGCTGGGTGAAGTGGTCCAGCGAGTAGGAGTAATGGCCCTGCGGGGCGAGGTAGGAGACGACGTACCGCTTCCCGGCCAGCACCCGGACGGGGGTCGACAGCCGGGCCCGCTGCCAGCCCTGCGGCGTCTCGTTCGCGAAGGTGACGCGGGCCAGGACCTCGCCCGTGTCGCTCCACAGGGTCCCGACGTGGGTGCCGCCGTTGCCCGTGCCCTTGAGGAACCGCAGGGCGCGCACCGTCCCGTCCCTGCTCGGGACGAAGGCGGTCCCGAGCTCGACGGGCGCCGAGGAGTCGTCGCTCGGGACCGTGGGCATCGTGTCGCCGAAGATCGTCTGGGCGGGCGCTCCGGGACCCTCGGTGGTGAAGGTCCAGGTCCGGTCGGCGAGGACGGCGCCCTCGGTCGAACGGACCCCGGCCAGCTGCACCGTCACGACCGAGGACGCGGGCAGCAGCGCACTCGGGACGAACGAGAGCCGGGTGCCGTCGGCCGACAGCGCGGCGCTCCCGGCGACCGGCTGGCCCCCGACCGTCGCGGTGAGCGAGGCGCCCGACTGGATGGCCGTGGTGAACCAGACCCGGACCGGGTTGTTCCGGGGCACCTCGAGCGCACCGGCGGGCGGGTCCTGGGCCTCGATGGCGATCGAGGCGGGCTTGCGCTCGAAGACGACGTCGACCAGGTAGCTCGACGAGGAGCGCGACGACGGGAAGCCGGTGCCGTAGGTGTAGCTGCCGGCGGTCGAGCCGACCCGCAGCGGCGGCTTGGACAGGTTCGAGTTCGCGAAGGCGCCCGAGGTCAGCGAGTAGCGCCCGGTCGGGCTGCGGTACGCCACGATGTACTCGGTGCCGGGCGTGACCTCCACGGGCTGCGAGAGCACCAGCGTCTGCCAGCCGGCGGTGGTCTCGTCGGCGAAGGTGCCGACGGCGAGCCGGTCACCCCCCGCCGACCAGACCGCGCCCTCGTGAGTGCCGGTGTTGCCCGCGCCCTTGTGGAAGCGCACCGCGGTGATCGTGCCGGCGACGTCACTGGTGAAGCGGGTCCCGACCGTCAACGCGGTCGGTTCGTCCATCTCGGCGCCTGGGACGGTGTCGTCGGAGAAGAGCGAACACGGACAGACTCCGGCCGCGCCTGCCGGCACGGCCGTGGTGAACGACCACGAGGGCTGGCCGGTGAGCGGGAGCCCGTTCGAGTCGATGCCCGCTGCCGTCGCGGTGTAGCGGATCCCTCCGGCCAGCGCCGCGGTGGGCGTGAAGGTGACCGTGCGGGTCGCGGCGTCGTACGACTTCGTGCCGGCGACGGTCGCGCCCGCGCTGTCGACCAGGGTGATGGCCGCGCTCGCGGGGCTGACCGGACGCGAGAAGCGCGCCGTGACGGTCGTGCCGCGCGGCACGCTGGAGGAGCCGGCCAGCGGGGTCTTCCCGAGCAGGGTCAACGGCGAGCTGTCGGTGCTGCTGTAGACCGGCTCGACGAAGTAGCCCGTGTTCGCGTGCGACTCCTCGGGGAACCGGCCGGGCGCGGCGAACACGCCCGACGGGGGTGCGCCGAACCCACCGGGGATCCGGAACGGCGCGCGGCGCCACGTGGCCGACGAGAAGGCGTCGGTCTCGACGGAGTACCGGCCGTTCGGGGCGGTGTACGACGCGACGTACTTCTCCCCCGCCGTGACCGGGACCGGGGACGCGAAGTCGACCCGCTGCCAGCCCGTCGCGCTCTCGTTGATGAAGTTCGCCGTCGCCAGGCGCTCGCCGGCCTCGCTCCACAGCGACCCCACGTGGGTGCCGCCGTTGCCGGTCCCCTTGAAGAAGCGGACGCCGGTCAGGTAGCCGTCCTCGGCCATCGTGAACCGCAGGCCCAGCTCGACCGCGGAGGTGTCGTCCGCCGACGGGGTCCTCGGCTCGTCGGCGCCGTACACCGTGCACGGGCAGGTGACGGTCACCGCGCGGTTCGTCGCCGCCCCGATGTTGCCGCTGTCGTCGATCGCGCGGGCCCGGATCGTCTCCGCCCCCACGCCGCGCTGCGCAGCGGTGTAGGACCAGGCGCCGCTCAGCTGGTCCAGCGTCGTCGCCGGGTGCCAGGTGTCGCCGTCGTCGGTGCTGACCTCGACGCCGGCGACCCGGCCACCGGTGTCGGTCGCGGTGCCGGTCACGTTGAGCCGGGCGCCGTTCGCGCGGGAGGCGCCCGCCGACGGGCTGGTGATCGTCGTGGTCGGGGCCGTCGTGTCGGTGGAGGCCGTGGCGAGGGTCAGGTCGCTGCTCAGGGTCTTGGGCTGGGCGCCCATGTCGGCGAGCAGGTTGACCTGCGCCTGCTGCATCCGTCGGTCGGCCGGCTCGGGCGCGTAGGGCGAGTCGTGCTCGGAGTCGAGACCCCAGGTCCACTGCACGCTGCCCGCGCTGAACACCAGCGCGCCGCTGGCGGCGCGGTAGAGCGTCAGGTGGTGGGTCGTGGTCCCGGACACCACCGTGTTGCCGTAGTCGGTGAGGTACTCCGGGGTCGGTCCGGTGGTGGTCGACAACCGCACCAGACCCGGGGGCCGGAAGCCGTTGTCGACGTCCTCGTTGGACTCGTAGCCGATGGTGTGCGGCGCGAGCGTCGCCGTCGTCCCGGACGCCAGGCCGGCGAGGGTGGTGCCTCGCCACAGCCGCAGGCGGCCCTCCGCCGCGCTGACCTTCACCGCCAGGTCGTCGTGGTTGACCTGGTACTGGGTCCCGATCAGGGCGTTCTCGGGCAGGCCGCCGCCGTTGGACTGGGCGGCGTAGCGCGGGTCGCGCCAGGTGCCCGTCCACTGGGCGGAGGTGGTGTCCAGCTTCCGGCGGTCCCAGGTCTCCTTGTAGCTGACGAGGGTCCGGTACGGCGTGTGGCTGGGGTCGGCGGACGCCTCGTAGCGGGTGCGCCAGTAGATCTCGTTGCCGCTGAGGAACTGGAGGTTGACGCCGGCGTCGCGGGCGGCCTCCACGTTCGCGCGCTGCGCCCCGCTCCAGTACTCGTCGTGGCCGACCGAGAGGAAGGTCTTGTGGTTGCGCAGCAGGTGACCGCGCCGATCGGTGTCGACGCCGGCCTGGTAGCTCACGTCGTACCCGTTCTTCTCGAGGAAGCGGATCAGCGGGTACTCGTTGGCGAAGAAGAAGTCCCGGCCCCCGGGACCGCCGCGGGTGAGCACGGGCCGGTTGTAGCTGACCTTGTAGGCGCGCCCGTTGGCGCCGCCGGTGTAGAAGTCCGACCCGCCGTAGGTGTTGTAGGCCTGCCAGGTGGTGTCGGAGGTCTGGAAGACGATGTCCGAGTGGCTCGAATCGTCGCGGACCACGAAGGTGATGTGGCTGGCGTCGCCGGTCGACGGGATCTCCAGGCGCGCGACGTACACCCCCGAGACCGCGGTCGACGGGACCTGCCAGGACGCCGAGACCCCCCAGTTGCCACAGTCGTAGAGCTCGGTGACGACGTCGGTGATGCACTGCGGCTGGTGCTGCGGCAGCGTCGCCGTGACCGGGACGCTGGTGATCCGCCGCGCCCCCTCGCCGCCGTAGTAGCCGATCCGGTAGATCGTGACCGTGTACGCCGTGGCGGCGGTGTCGATCTTGAAGTCGACCCGGTTGCCGACGTTGACGCTGATGTCGGTCGAGAAGCCCTGGATGTCCGAGCTGCCCGCCCCCCACATGTCATCCCACTCCTCGTCGGGCGTGCCGGCCAGGCTGTTCTCGCAGGTGATCTTGTTGCCCTGCGCGCCGCACGGGTCGGCCGCGGCCGCCGTCGCCGGCGCCCCGAGGGTCGGCACCAGGCCGACCGCGGTCAGGGCGAGGAGGAGGACCAGGACGAGGGGCGAGGGACGACGTGCCGTCCGGCAGCGCCGGGTGTGGGTCGGGTTCACGAGGACTGCCTTCTGCCGTAGCGGACCACCAGCCTCGATGCCGGGCTCTCGCGGCGGGACGCCGAGCGCCCCCTTTCCCCCGAATGGGGTAACTCGTCCGGGTGGTCGCCCGGTCCCTCGGCCCACGCGGTGCGATGGCGGGATGAGCGAGCAGACGCTGTCCGACGCCCCTGCCCTGGTCGAGCCCACCGCGGACGTGGATCCGCGCGCGCGGATCGGGGACCGCACCCGGATCTGGCACCTCGCGCAGGTGCGCGAGGACGCCGAGGTGGGCAGCGACTGCGTGATCGGGCGTTCGGCGTACGTCGGCCCGGGCGTCCGGGTCGGCGACCGGTGCAAGCTGCAGAACCAGGCGCTCGTCTACGAGCCGGCGGTGCTGGAGGACGGCGTCTTCGTCGGTCCCGCCGCCGTGCTGACCAACGACGTGTTCCCCCGGGCCGTGACGCCCGAGGGCCGGCTGAAGAGCGCGGACGACTGGGACGCCGTCGGCGTCACCCTGCGCGAGGGGGCGAGCATCGGCGCCCGCGCCGTCTGCGTCGCGCCCGTCGAGGTCGGCCGGTGGGCGCTGGTCGCCGCGGGCGCCGTCGTCGTGGCCGACGTACCCGACTTCGCCCTGGTCGTCGGCGTCCCGGCCCGGCGGGTCGGCTGGGTCGGGCACGCCGGCGTACCGCTGGTGGCCGACGGTGAGGAGTGGCGGTGTCCGCAGACCGGCCGCAGGTACGTCGAGTCCGGCGCCGGCCTCGCCCCGGCCGACGACTGACCTCCTCCTCAGCCCGGCCCGGCGCTCAGCCGCCGTCGCCGCCGAGCAGGCCCAGCTGGGCGTAGACGGCGACCGCGGACAGCTGCGAGCTGACCCCGAGCTTGCGCAGCACCGACCGCACGTGGCTGCGCACGGTCGCCACGGCGACGCCCGTGCGCTCGGCGATCTCCTGGACCGACTCGCCCAGGTAGAGCATCCGGAGCACCTCGCGCTCGCGCGGGCTGAGCGACGCGAGACGCGACGCCAGCTCGAAGCGCTCCTGGACGATGCGCCGCCACTCGTCGATCAGCTCCTGGCGCCGGGCCTGGGCGACCAGCGGAGCGCCGCGGACCGCGCCGCGCAACGCCCGGACGACCTCGTCCAGCGTCGCCGACTCCGGCAGCACGACCGTCGCTCCGCTCTCCAGCACCGCGCCCCACTCCACGTCGCCCTCCGCGCCGGCGAGCACCACGGTCGGCAGCTTCAGGTCGTCGATCATCGAGCGGGCACCCTCGAGCCGGCTGGGCCGGGTGAGGTCGGAGATCACCAGCAGCACCGTCGCGCCGACGCGTTGCAGGCGGGCGGTCTGCGCGGCCGGGATCGGCCCCCGGGTGACCGGTGTCGCGGTCGCCTCGAGCCCCTGGCTGATCAGCGCGGTGTGCACGGCGTCGGCGACCAGGGGCTGGTCGGAGGCGACCAGCACGGCCAGGTGCGCCGGCCGTGCCGGCCGGGACGCGTGGGGGGCGGAGCACGTCGCCGGCATGGGTCTCCCTCTCGTCGAGTGTCCGCCTCGTCATCGCGGCACGCGGGCATGGTGTGCGTGCCGGAACCCAGCGAATGGCCTCCGAGCCCTGCGGTCCCCACGTCTGGGGACGGTTTCCCCAGAGGTGGGTATCCGGACCGGCCTCGGGCACCTGGTCGAGGGCGCTTCCCTACCGTGGGGCAACGGGGCTCCCCAGAGGTCCGTCGGAAGCAGAGCAGATGAGCATGCGGTCGCCCACGCGAGTGGTCGTTGCGGTCGGCCACGCCCTGCTCGCGGAGTCCATCGAGCTGGCGCTGCGCGCCGCGGGCCACGCCGCCTGGCACGTCGTCCTCCCCGACACGGGCAACGACCTGGGCCGGGTGATCGCCGACATCACCGACGACTCGCCGGACATCGCCCTCGTCGACATCGACCCCGGCCCCTTCGACGGCATCCGGCTGGTCGCGCCGCTCTCCCGCAACCAGATCGTGGTGGTCGCGCTCACCGCGGCACCGATCGGCGCACGCTGGGGCGAGGCCGTGCGGTACGGCGCCAGCGCGGTGCTCAGCCGGGCGCGGCCGCTCTCCGACATCCTCCAGACCGTCGAGCGACTCGCCGCCGGGCTCCCGGTGATGTCCCGCGAGCAGCTCGACCGCCTGGTCGAGCAGTGGCAGCGCGGCCAGGCCGAGCGCCGGGCGGTGGTCGCCCGCCTGGACAGCCTCACCTCCCGCGAGGCGGAGGTGCTCGGGCAGCTCCAGGCCGGCCACCCGGTCCGGGTGATCGCGGAGTCCTCGGGGGTCAGCGAGTCGACCGTGCGGACCCAGGTCAAGGCGATCCTGGCCAAGCTGGCGGTGCGCACCCAGCTCGGGGCCGTGAGCCGCGCCAACCAGGTGGGCTGGCGTCCGCCCCCGATGCCCTGAGCGGTGTCCCGGCCCGACAGATGCCCCATTTGCGGCATGAACGGGCACCTGCCCCGTTCCTACGGTGAGCGGACCCCGACGGAAGGAACCACCGTGGTCACGACGACTCCCGAGGCACTGCCCCGGTCCGTCTCCACCGCCGCCGCCACCGGCTCCGCGTCCGTGAGGATCGCGACGGCGCCCCTCGACGACCTGGTGGCACCGGCTCGGGGCCGGGCGCTGCTGCGCCACCGGCTGACCCTGCTCGGCGCCGACGCGCTGACCGCGCTGGTCGCCACCACCGTGCTCGTGCTGCTCCCCGCGGGGACCCCCGAGGCCGGACTGCTGCTGACCGGGCTGGCTCTGCTGGTGCTCTGGCCGGCGCTGCTGGCCGCCGCCGGGGCCTACCGTCCGGGCGCCGCCCGCCCGGTGCTGCGCGCCGGGACCCTGCTCGGCCTGGGCTGCTGGATCGCCACTGCCGTCGAGCTCGGCCCGGCGAACGGGGTCTGGCTGATCGCCCTGACCGCGGTGCTGATGCTCGGCTCGCTCGTCGTACGACGGTTCGCCGGCAGGCCGCAGACCCGGATCCTGCTCGTCGGCGAGCGCAGCGCGGTCGACCTCGCCGTCGACGAGCTCGGCCGGCCGGGCCACTCGTTCGTGCTCGCCGGCGTCGCCGCCGACAGCGCGGAGGGCCCCGACGAGCTGGCGGACCTCGCGGCCCGCAGCGACGCCGACGCCGTCCTGGCGCTGCCCGCTCCGGAGCTCGACCCGGTCCAGCTCCGACGACTCGGCTGGGAGCTGGAGCGGCGCGGGCTGGACCTGTACGTCGGCACCGGGCTCCTCGACGTGTGCGCCGCGAGGACCTCGCCCGACCGCGCCGGCGACCTCGGGGTGCTGCAGGTGCGCGGCAGCCTTCGCCCCGGACCCCGGCGGTTGGTCAAGCAGGTCGCCGAGCGGGTCCTCGCCGGACTCGCGCTGCTGGTGCTCGCCCCGCTGCTGCTCGTCCTCGCGACGGTGGTCCGCACCTCGACCCGCGGGCCGGCACTGTTCCGCCAGACCCGGATCGGGCTGGACGGCCGGCCGTTCACGATGCTGAAGCTGCGCACGATGAGCGTCGGCTCGGATCGTCCCGACGCCGCGCTGGCCGACCGGAACGAGAGCGCGGGCGGCGTGCTGTTCAAGATGCGCGAGGACCCGCGGGTCACCCGGGTCGGCCGCGTGCTGCGGCGCTACTCCCTCGACGAGCTGCCGCAGCTGGTGAACGTGGTGCGCGGCGACATGGCGCTGATCGGCCCCCGGCCCGCGCTGCCCCACGAGGTGGAGCGCTACGCCGTCGACCCGCTGCGGCGGCTCGCCGTCCGCCCGGGGCTGACCGGGCTGTGGCAGGTGTCGGGCCGCTCCGACCTCTCGTGGGAGGAGACGGTCCGGCTCGACCTCAGCTACGTCGACAACTGGTCGCTGGGCCTCGACGCCCGGATCGCGCTGCGCACGGTCGGAGCGGTGGTCAGCCACCGCGGTGCGTACTGACCGACGAATTTCGCCGACCGCACCAGACCGGGGTGCACAACGACCCGGCGTCGTCTACCGTCCCCGTGGAGGAACTCATCGGGGGCAGTAGTTGCCGTCCAGACCCTGTGAGCTTTGAGGGAGCAGCAGGGCCTATCGGACGGGAGGCAGACGTGTCGAAGTTCAGTGCGCCAGGGGGGGTCTGGAGCAGCACCGCCACGACGTGCGCGGTCGCCGTCATCGTCGCCCCACTGGTGATCCTCGTGCTCGCCCGCGGCATGCCCGCACCGGCTCAGCTGGCCGCCGCCTCGGCGCCCGTCGTCTACCTCGCCGGACTCGTCGCCTCGCTCATGCTCCACCTGCACTGGCGGCTGACGCGGACCCCCTCCACCGCCTGGCTGTGCGCCGGGACCGCGCTGGTGTCCCTGCAGGGGCTGACGACGGCCCTCATCGACCGGTCGTCGATCCCGAGCCTGGCGTCGTACCTCACCGTGGCGAACGTCGCCCTGGCGCTGCTCCTCCTGCTCCTCGCCTCCTGCCCGCCGAGCGTGCGCGGCCCGGCCTGGCGCGACCCGCTCGGCGTGGGCCTGATCCTGGGCGCGCTCGTCGCGGCCTGCCACATCGCCGTCCTGCGCGGCGGGCTGGACTGGTCGCTGCCGCCGGGTCTCGAGGTGCCCTCCGCCATCGTGCTGCTCGGCAGCGGGGCCGCGCTCGCGCTGTCGCTCCCCCGCCGCTCCGACCTGCCGCCCTGGGCCCAGGTGCGGTTCCAGGCGGCCATCGTGATCACCTTCTCCTGGCAGGCGCTCGCCATCCAGGACCGGTCGTTCCCCCTGGACGGCAGCCTCCTCCTGGTCGTGGGGATGCTCTCCGGCCTGGTCGTGGCCGTGCTGACGTCGACCACCTCGATCGCCCTGCTGCGCCTGGGGATCCGCGACCAGCAGCGGTTGATCAGCGTCGTGTGGGAGCGCCTCGACGACCTGGAGCAGCGCACCCGGACCGACCGGGAGCGGATGCACGAGGTGATGGGCTCGATCGCCGGGATCGCGAGCGCGACCGAGCTGATGAGCTCGTCGTACGTCCTGACGGCGGAGGAGCGGCCCGAGCTGGAGCGGATGGTCACCCACGAGGTCGCCCGCCTGCAGCGCGTGCTCCACGACGACCGGCCCGCGCGGCCGTTCCCGGTCGCCCTCGACGAGGTGCTGCAGCCGCTGGTCGTCGGGCACCGCGCCCAGGGCAACGACGTGCGCTGGTCGCCCGACGGCCGCTGGGTCTCGGTCGTCCCCGACGCGCTCGCCCAGGCCGTCAGCGTGCTGCTGGCCAACGCCGCCCGGCACGCGCCCGGGTCGCCGGTCGAGGTCCGGGTGAGCGACGAGCCGGGCTGGGTGATGATCCGGGTCAGCGATGCGGGACCGGGGGTCGCCTCGGCGGTCGCCGACACGATGTTCGACTGGGGCGTCCGCTCGGCCGCCTCCGCGGGCAGCGGGATCGGTCTCCACCTCGCCCGGCGGATGCTGGAGGACGGCTCGGGCCGGCTCACGTACGACCCCACGCACCGCCCTGGGGCCTCGTTCGTCATCGGGGTGCGTCGCGCCCCCGAGCCGGCCTCCCGAGCACGCCTGTGAGCCTGCGGATCGCCGTCGTCGACGACCACCAGCTGTTCGCCGAGACCCTCGTCCTGGCCCTCGAGCAGGAGGGCTATCCCACCCGGCGCTTCGCCGTACCGCTCCGCCCGGTGGGCGCCGAGGGGCTGCTCACCGAGATCGCGGACTTCCACCCGGCCATCGCGCTCGTCGACCTCGACCTGGGGCCGTTCGGAAGCGGCCTGCGCCTGGTGCGCCCGCTGGCCGAGGCCGGGGTCGCGGTCCTGGTGCTCACCTCCGCACCTCGCTCGCAGTGGGGCGAGTGCCTGCTGCACGGCGCGAGCCGGGTGGTCGCCAAGACCACCGCCCTGCACGACATCCTCGAGAACGTCGGCCGGCTCAGCCGCCACGAGGTCGTCCTGGCCCCCGGGGAGTACGAGGAGCTCGTCGAGCAGTGGGAGTCGAGCGAGCGGGCGGCGGCCGAGCTGCGCGCGCGGTTCGCCGTCCTCAGCACCCGCGAGCAGGAGGTCCTGGACCAGCTCATGGAGGGCCGGACCGCCCGCGACATCGCCCAGCGGTGGGTGGTCTCCGAAGCCACCGTGCGGACCCAGATCAGCGCCATCCTCGGCAAGCTGGAGGTGTCCTCGCAGCTGGCCGCCGTCGTGCTGGCCACCCAGGCCGGGTGGCGACTGAGGCGGGACTGACCTCAGCCCTCGGCGGCGGCCAGGTCCTTCTTCCAGGCGCGGAAACCCTCCTCGGTGCGACCGCGCCGCCAGTAGCCCGAGATCGAGGCGTCCTGGCGCGGCACGCCGCGCTCCTTCAGCAGGTACGGGCGGATCGCGTGCATGGTCACCTCCGCCTCGCCGTGCACGAACACCTGCACCCGGCCCTCGCGCCACGGCAGCGCCCGGACGGCGCCCGCCAGGTCGCCGTCGTGGTGCCAGCTGACCTCGACGCCCGCCGGGGCGTTCAGCGGCTGCACGTGGTCGGCGTCGTACGTCTCGACGACGGCGTAGCCCACGGCGTCCGCCGGCAGCGCCGCCAGCGCCGCCCGGATCGCCGGCAGCCCGGCCTCGTCCCCCGCGAGCAGGTGCCAGTCCGCGCTCGGGTCCGGCGCGTACCCGCCACCCGGCCCCCGCACCTCCAGCACGTCGCCCGCCTTCGCGGACGCCGCCCACGGCCCGGCGTACCCCTCGTCGCCGTGGACCACGAAGTCGATCGCCACCGTGCCCGCCGCGACATCGGGCTCCACCGCCGTGTACGTCCGCACGACCGGCTCCTCCGGCGTACCGAGCGCGAGCTTGACGTAGCGATCCGTGTCCGTGCTGTCGGCGAACGCCGACAGGTCGTCGCTGCGGAAGTGTACCCGGACCATCCCGGGACTGAGCCGCTCGGTCGAGGTGACGACGAGGGTGGTGGTGCTCTTCGGCACAGATACTCCTGACACTCGGTGTTAGGCCAGCCTAACTCGCACCTCCACCCCCGCTGGTTGAGGTGTGCGCAGGACGAAGTCCTGATCGCCCACGCTGGTTGAGGTGCGAAGGACGAAGTCCTGAGCCTCGAAACCCGGTGACCCGAGAAGCAGCCTGTGGTCGTCGCGGTCGTTCGTCTCACCAGGTTTCGAGGCTCGCTCCGCTCGCACCTCAACCAGCGTCGGAGTGGGCGTGCCTGTAGCCCTGCCGGGCGGTGCCGCGGTCAGGGCTGCAGGGTGTCGAGCGGGTTGGTGCCGTGGTGGTCGCGTTGGAAGAGCAGACCGTTGGGTGTACGCCACACGAACGAGGTGTCGTCGACCTTGTCGTAACGCCACCGCGTGTGGGTCTTCGCTCGGTGATGTCGCCGGCATAGCGGTGCGATGTTGCAGTCACAGGTCGGTCCACCGCGGGCGGCGGGGTCGATGTGGTCGCAGTCCGCCCGCCGGGCTCGTCTCTGGCACCACGGGAACACGCACGTGTGCTGCAAGCAGCACCTGACGCTCACGCAACCGGTCCGGGACTTCGTAGGCATCCACGTGCACGTGATCGGCCAGGTCGATGACCGGCTTCACGATGACCTGGGTGTCCGGGTTCGCACACCAGGTCTTGACCTGCTCTGCCGAGACGAACGAGCGGGTCTCCTCCACCCGGGCGAGGTCCAGATCGGTGCTAGCACCAGCGAGGGCCGCCTCGGAGAGATGCACGTGCAACAGCACCTGGCGAGCCTTGGGCCGATCCTCCGGCTCCGCCGCCGCCAGGTCGAGCGAGAGCTGGCGCCGAGCCAGGTCACCCACGGCGATCGATCGGCGGACGTCCAACGGCGCGTCCAGACCGAGGGCACTGAGGTCATGCGCCCGCCGCGCGACCGCGTCCTCCAGGTCGAGAGCGTCAGCCAGGTCCAACGTGCCGTGCACGTCGACGCAGCCGTCGAAGGAGACCTGGCGGGTCTCGATGTCGAAGTGCCGTCCTTCCTGGGCCGCGTTCTGGCGGGCGAGGGCTTCGTCGGGGTCGAAGCGGACCCGGGCCTCCTCGACGGTCCGGTCGAGCTGGGCGATGGAGACCTTATGGGCGACCGCTGCGAGGTGGGCGTCGACGTAGGCGGCGCCCGCCATGGGGAGGTCGAGGGTGGTCTTGGCGATCCGCCGGGCCTTCCAGACCGGGAGATCGAGGGACTGGACCCGGGCGTAGAGCTGCGGGAGCCGGTGGGCCAGCTCGACCGCCTCACCCAGGTACATCCGGCCCGCATCGGAGGACAGGCCGAGCGCGGCGGCGAACTCCAGCACGGAGAACTCGGCGACCAGCGGGGCACCCGGTCCCGCGATCGTCAACGACTCCTCCACGCCCGGTACGAGGGTCGCGGCCTCGTCGTACGAGTCGGTCGAGTGCATCCCCGCCCAGGCGACCGCGGCGGCGAGTTGGTCGGCCTCGGCCCGCGCTGCGGCGGTGCGGCGGGCGCCCACGTAGGCGAGCAACGCGGAGGCGTTGTCGCAGTCGTGGAGTTCCCGAGTGGCCATACAAAGATGGTAGGTGGGGGCGCCGACAGTCCGGGTTCGTCTTCCACAGCGGGCGGGGGTGCTCGCTCGGCGCTGCTTCTCGGCTTACTGGGTTTCGAGGCTCAGGACTTCGTCCTTCGCACCTCAACCAGCGTCCCTCGGTGTCCGTCGCACTGAGGTTCGCAGCGGTGGCCACAGCGGTCGACCCGAAGCAGCCGCCAACCGGCCGGTGACCGCGACCAGGTACGACGAGTGCTGGCTGCGGTGACCCCGCTATCTCAGTGATCACTGAGACTGCCGTGACCCGACCGGAGACCGCGGCCGCCGTACCCACCGCTGCTTCTCGACTCGCCGGGTTTCGAGGCTCAGGACTTCGTCCTTCACACCTCAACCAGCGCGCCGTGACGAGCGCCTGCATCGCGACACCACCCTGCCTCTCGACACCCGTCAGTGCCCCAGGCACGCCTTCCCCCACGCTGGTTGAGGTGCGAGCGGAGCGAGCCTCGAAACCGGGTGAGCCGACCGGCGGCGACGACCACGGGGCCGCTTCTCGGGTCGCCGGGGTTTCGAGGCTCAGGACTTCGTCCTTCAAACCTCAACCAGCGCGCCGTCACGGCGCCTGCATCGCGACACCACCCTTCCCCTCGACACCCGTCAGGGCTCCAGGCACGCCTTCCCCCACGCTGGTTGAGGTGCGAGCGGAGCGAGCCTCGAAACCGGGTGAGCCGACCGGCGGCGACGACCACGGGACTGCTTCCCGGCTCACCGGGTTTCGAGGCTCAGGACTTCGTCCTTCGCACTTCAACCAGCGGCGGTGCGCTCGGCGTACGACGTTGCGGCGGCGTGGACGGCGTCGACGTAGGACTGGGCGTGGTTGTAGGAGAAGATCGCGTCCGCCCAGCCCTGGCCGGTGGTCAGGTCGTGGCCCTCGGCGCACAGGTAGCGGGCGGCGGAGTAGGCCGCGTCGTCGAGGTCGTTGGGGTCGGCGACACCGTCGCCGTCACCGTCGGAGCCCCAGGTGGCCCAGGTGCTGGGGATGAACTGCATCGGGCCGACGGCGTGGTCCCAGCGGTCGTTGCCGTGCCAGGTGGAGCTCTCGGGCGTGGCGGGGATGGCGGCGAAGTCGCCCGTGCCGTCCAGGGCAGGGCCGAGGATGCGCGAGGAGGACGTGCCGTCGGCGCGCAGGACCCGGCCGTCGATGGTGCCGTGCTGCGACTCCACCCAGCCGATGCCGGCGAGCGTCGTCCAGCCGAGCTTGCAGCTCTTCGCGAGGCGGAGCTGCGCGGTGGCGTAGGCCCGCAGGGCGATCTCGGGCACGCCCGAGGCCTCGGCGTTCTTCGCGACCCAGGCCGCGTCGGCGACGGGCGCGCCGACCGGCTCCCCCGCGGGTACGACGGGAGCCGGCGCCTCGGCGGGCACCGGGGCGGCGACGTAGGCCCGTTGCTCCGGGACGGGGATCTGCTTCGGCGCCAGGACGGTCAGCGAGGCGAGGTAGCCCAGGCCGGCGACCGCGACCAGCAGCGCCGCCAGCAGACCGATGAGGCGGGCAGCGCTCACCCGAAACGTCCGTTGACGTAGTCGTGGGTGCGCTGGTCCTGCGGGCTGGCGAACATGGCAGCAGTATCCCCGTGCTCCACGATCACCCCGGGGGTGCCCTGGGCGGCGAGGAAGAAGGCGCAGGTGTCGGACACCCGCGCGGCCTGTTGCATGTTGTGGGTCACGATGACGATGGTGACCTCCTTGGCCAACTCGAGCATCGTCTCCTCGATGACCCGGGTCGACGTGGGGTCGAGCGCCGAGCACGGCTCGTCCATGAGCAGCACCCGCGGCTTGATGGCCAGCGAGCGGGCGATGCACAGCCGCTGCTGCTGCCCACCGGACAGTCCGCCGCCGGGTGCGTCGAGCCGGTCCTTGACCTCGTTCCACAGCCCGCCGCGGACCAGGCAGTACTCGACGAGCGCGTCCCGGTCCGACTTCGAGGCCTTGGTGCCGGTGAGCTTGAGGCCGGCGAGCACGTTCTCGCGGATCGACATCGCGGGGAACGGGTTGGGCTTCTGGAAGACCATGCCGATGCTGCGGCGGGCATCGGTCAGCCGGCGCTGCGGGTCGTAGACGTCCTCCCCGTCCAGCAGCACCTCCCCCGCGAGCTGTGCCGACGGCACCAGCTCGTGCATCCGGTTCAGGATCCGCAGGAAGGTCGACTTGCCGCAGCCGGAGGGACCGATGAGTGCGGTGATCCGGCCCGCCGGCATGGTCAGCGAGACCCGGTCGAGCACCTTGCGCTCACCGAACCAGGCCGTGATCTCGCGCGCCTCGAGCGAGGCGAGCGGCCGCGCGGGCGGGGCGGCGGCGTACCCCTCGACCGCGGGGAGCTGGGTGGTCGGGGCGTCGTGCAGGGTGCTCATCGGGTTCTCTCAGGGTTGGTACGACGGGGAGCGGGTCCGGGTCCGGGACGCGGCGTGCGCGCGTCCCGGACCCGGCCGGGATCACTTCTTCTTCTTGGCCTTCTTGGCCTTGGCGACCTTGACCGTGGCGGCCTTGGCCGAACCGACGCTGTTCGCGTCACCGGCCCAGACGACGCGCAGCTTGTTCCTGCCCGCCTTCAGGCCCTTCTTCAGCGTGAACTTCGCCTTGCCGTTGACCAGCTTGCCGGAGGCGATGGTCTTGCTGCCCTTGGTGACCTTGACCGTGCCGGTCGCCTTCGCCGGCACGCCGGCGAGGGTGACGGTCGCGGTGCCGCGGACGGCCTTGCCGGCCTTGGCGGTCTTCTTCGGGAGGACGACCTTCAGGACCGAGGAGGTCTTGACCCGGCCGGAGCCGGCGGCCTGCGAGGGCTCGAAGACGGAACCGGCGGCCGGGACGAACTCGGCCCGGTAGCTGCGGACGCCCGGGGCGAGACCGGCGACCGAGATGGTGGCCTGACCCGAGATCAGCGCGACACCGGCGCGCAGCACCTTGGCGCCGTCGTAGAAGGTCACGGTGCCGCGGGGGGCGGTGGAGCCGGAGACGACGGCCGTGATCTTGGCGGTGCGAGCGGTGGTGCTGGCGACCGACAGGCGGACCGTGGTCACGACCGCCTCGTTCAGGGCGAAGTTGCTGGTCGGAGCCTGCGTCAGCTCACCGCAGACGCCGCCCTTGTCGGTGGTGGCGAGCTGCTTGAGGCCACCCTGCTCGATGAACGGGCGAGCTGCCGTCGAGCAGAGGAAGCCGTCCTCGCCGAAGAACGTCTGGATCTTCGGGTCCGCGACCGAGGACTGGCGGACCACGTTGTAGACCGCGCGGTCGGCCTTCCAGCCCGTCCCCTCCGCCGCGCTGGTCAGGCGCAGGGAGCCCTTGAGGAGCTCGGCCCGGCCGACGGAGAACGGGGCGACCGCGTTCGGGTCGTCCTTGATCTTCGTGTCGTCGTGCTCCTGGACCTCGACGACGGAGTTGCCGAGCGTGACGGGGTTGCCGGCGTTCATCGCGGTCAGCCGGCCGACGAAGAAGTCGCGGGTACCCGAGTTCGGCTGCGGGATCTTCGGCGCGATCACACCCGGCTTGCCGCCGACCTCGCTCCAGTTCTTGATCTCGCCCTTGTAGATGCCGACGATCTGCGCCGGGGACAGCGCGGCGGGCGCGTTGGACGCCTTGCCCGAGACGGACATCTGCAGCGTGTCGAGAGCGAACGGGAACATCTGCAGCCCCGCGCTGGTCTCGTCGACGCTCAGGTTGCCCGAGGAGCGGGCGAAGTCGATCTCGGCCTTGTTGTTGGCACCCCACAGGCGGCCCTTGCCACCACCCGAGCCGTTCGGGCGGTTGATGACCTCGCCGCCCGGCAGCGTGATGGTGTTGGCCGGAGCGGGTGCCGCCGGCTGCGCCTGGGCGGCGTAGCTGGCCACCCTGAAGCCGGCGTTGGGGTTGGCCGCGTTGAAGGCCTCCGCCGCGTAGTGCATCGAACCCATCGTGGTGTCCGAACCGCCGCCGATCAGGTCCCCGGAGACCGGGGTGAAGTTCGGGTCGAGCGCGTGCTTCGTGTAGTCGGCCGAGGCCGGGGCAGCGGTCAGGGCGATCCCCGACACGGCCACCGCGGCGGTGGCCAGGCCGGCGAGCAGCTTGCGTGCGTGCATCAGTTGGATTTCCTTCTCGATGTCGGCCGCGGTGCGGCCTGGATGGGTTGCGGCTCGATCGTGGGGCGGGTGCCCCGGCGCCGCGGTCGGTTTGGTCTGGAGTTGGCGTGGCCGACGTCTGTCGTTCAGACGAGGTTGGGGAGGAGTCGCATCACCACGTCGGTGGTCTGCCAGGCGAGGGCGATGGCGACCGGGGACGCCACGACCCACACGAGGACGGCGGAGTAGCGCTGCCGCGCCGCGACCACCGCGAGGGTGAGCGCGAGCAGCAGGGCCAGGCAGAGCGTGAGCAGCGGCAGCGCCGTGGACAGGTCGGTCTCCATCGGCTTCTCGGCGTCGGGGACCCCGATGGGCCGTCCGGTGGGGGCGCCGAAGGCCTCCGGCGCCTCGGCGTCGACGTAGACCACCTCGCCGGGGCTGAGCGCCGCGAACCGGCCCTCCCCCTCGGCGCTGATCAACGTCAACCGAGCGGTGCCGGCGGGACGCGGCTGCGGCTCGGGGTCACCGGCCCGGCGCACCCCGAGGACGGTGAAGGTCTTCACGCCCTGGCCCGTGGTCACCGTGATCGGGTCACCGGCCTCCAGGGCGCCGATGTCGCCGAACGGTGCGCCGTACGACGCACCCCGGCCCATCACCACCGAGCTGCCGTCCTGTCCGGGCAGCACGGAGCTGCGGACGTGCCCGGGTCCGGCGAGCAGGTCCCCGGACGCCGTGCCCTCGACGACGACCTCGTCCATCCCGATCGCCGGCGCCGAGATGAGCGCGACCGGGGTCCCGGGATCGATCGGGCCGTCGCCCATCGGCGCGGTCAGGCTGGCGAGCTGCTCCCGGAAGTCGCGGTACAGCAGGTCCTGGGACCGCTCGTGGCTGATCCCGCCGAGCACCAGCATCTGCAGGAGGACCCAGCAGGTGACCAGGGCGACCATGGTCATCCCGGTGCTGACCACCTTCAGCGGCTCGTCGCCCGGACGCGGGGTCTGTGGGGTGCGGGGTGGCTTCGGGGCGCGGGGTGGCTTCGGCGCCCGTCGGTTCGCCCGGGTCGGCGCCACGGGCGGCGGCGGTACGACGTCGCCCGCTGTTCCGCTCGGACCGGGGAGCATGGTGGTCATCGGCGCCTCGGAGCCTGGAGCACGAACCGCAGTCCGCTGGCGATCGCGATGCCGAGCAGCCCGATGAGCAGCAGCGTGGGCATCACCCCACTCGCCGTGCGCGAGCTGATCGAGGCCGTCGGGTCGGTGGCCACCGGGGCCGCCGAGGTCTCGATCGTGGGCACCGCCGACGGGACTGCGCTGGGCGCCGCAGCGCTCGGCGCTGCGGCATCCGGGGCGGCCGGGGTCCCGGTGCCCGCGGCCGCGGTGGTGGGCGCCGACGACGGTGTCGGCTCCGTCTTCTCCGGGGCCGGCCGCTGCTTCTCGACCGCGTCGGCGACCTGCTGGGCCGACGCGTACAGGTCGGCCGTGACGCCCTTGCGCGAGATCGGCAGGAAGCCCTCGGGCAGCTGACCGTTGCCGCTGCCGGAGCGCTGGCCCTCGGTCGTCGCCACCCGGATGAACTGGGCGACCTTGTCCGCGTCGTCCTGGGTCGCGTTCCGCAGCCGGGCGGCGGTGTAGAGGATCATCGTCCCCGGGTAGGCCCTAATCGACCGACGCAGATCGGTCTGGCTGAGCTCGAAGGCGCCGTATCTCTTCTTCTGCTCGGCCAGCTTCACGGCCGCGGCCAGCGACTGGTCGGAGGGCGCGACGTACGTGTTGCCCTTGGTCTGCAAGCTGGCCGTCCGCAGGCCGTAGCGGGCGGCATCGCCGAGGCTGACGACGCCGAGCATGAACCGCGCGCCGTAGGACTGCCGGTCGATCCGACCGACCTTGAACAGGCCGGACGAGGTGTCCATGTCGCACTTGGTCTGGATGTTCGGCCACGCGTCCAGCAGGCCCTCGCCGATGCGGCGCAGGGTCGGGACCGGTGCCGCGAGCTGGGTGAAGTACACCGCGGGGTTCTGCTGACGGCAGGTGCTGCCGGTCTTGGGGATGAAGCGGTCCAGCAGGGGCCACTGCTCGCGCGGGAGCGAGATCCTCCGGTAGGCCGGGTTGACCTTCATCCCCCACGGGTCCGCCTTGCCGTCGACGAAGGCCATCGCGGCCTCGTCCGCGGCGATGTACGACGTCAGCTGGTGGATCACGTCCGACTCGTTGGCGAGCGACAGCAGGGTGGCCCCCGCCTCCTGGGCGTTCGTGCCGAGCCCCGGGTTGAGCTTGACGAACTCGGGATCCGTCGTCAGCGCGAGCGGGTTCTCCTTGATCCCGGCATGACCACGGCCGAGATCGGAGCCGAGGTACGACTGCGTGAGCAGCTTGGCCAGGAGCCGCGCGTTCAGGCGGAGGTTCGTCAGCTCTCCTGCGTTGTCCGGCCGGTCGACGACGTAGCCGATGCCGAAGCCGGTGACCGCCGTCGGCGCGTAGCCGATCGGGTCGTCCTTCTTGGGCTGGTGGGTGGACGACACGATCGCGGCCGCGGCGCCGCCGTTCTCCATCAGGTTGAAGCCCTGCACGTCGGACATCTGGTTGTGCTGGAACTTGAAGCGCTTCTTCTCCAGGCAGTACGCCGGCGCCCACTGCAGGGCGGCCTGGGCCAGCAGCTCGGAGCCGTAGAAGCCGGTCGGCGCCCGGGAGTCGAGGATGTCGCACGTGTCCGGGGGCAGGCCGAACGAGATCGGGATCGTGAAGCGGTGCTTCCAGTTCGAGGGGGACCACCAGAAGGCCGGCGAGACCGCGGCGTCCACCCCCTGGTTGGCGAAGTTGCTCGATCCGGGCAGGTGCTGCCCACCACGGCGGCAGGCGTTGTCGACGTTGGTCGCCGGCGTGGACTCCTGCGCGCAGCTGAGGCCGACGATGGGGACCACCACGACCGCGCACTTCACCTTGTCGCTGCAGCCGAGCGACTCGTTCTCCACCTCGCTGCGGACCTCGAACTTGATCGAGCCGCTGCCGTCGCTCTCGGTGAAGGCCGCGACCTCGGCGGCCGGGAACGCCGCCCCCACCGCCGCCTCGGGCGGCATCGCGTCGGCGGTGCAGGCCGGGAAGACGTCGCCCTTGCGCGAGCGGAACGGGGTGACCCGGGTGAAGTAGCCGGCCACGTCGGTCGTCCTGCACGCCGCCGGCACCGGGGCCAGGCCGGAGAACTGACGGTCGTAGTCCTCGGGCGCGTCCAGGTCCTTCGTCCAGATCGCGGACCCTGCGGAGCGGGTGACCTGCGACCGCTGGGCGACCGAGGCGGTCCAGCAGGTCTCCGGCGAGAGCCGCTGGCCGGCCGCGACGCTCGCGCTGTCGACGCCGCGGCACTGCAGGATCACCACGGGGTACTCCTGGTTCATCCCGTTCTCGCCGTACGGGTTGTTGGCGCGACCGCCGCTCGGCTGGGCGCCCGACCAGGAGATGTTGATCCGCTGTCGGCCGCGCAGGTTGCGCGTCTGGTCGGCGGTGACCGTGACGTTGTTCTGGATCTGGACCTCGCGCTCTCCGGCGGCGTTGACGAAGACCCGCTCCAGCTGCTTGGTCTGCGTGAACGCGGGCTTCGCGGTCGCAGCCCGTCCGACGACCGGCTCGTCGGCGACGACGGGCTCGGCGGCGGCGACCGCGCCGTCGACCGGCGCCCAGGTCAGGGCAGCGGCGCCGACCAGAGCGGCGCCGCCGAGGGCCAGCGGGCGCTTGCTGCGCTCGGACCACCAGGTCCGCAGGGCACGGGCGCTCATCGGCCACCGCCCGAGACCGTGGAGCGTCGGCGCAACGAGGCGCCGTACACGCCGGGGAGGACGACGAGCGCGATCAGCAGGCCGACGGCGAGCCACCCGAAGGGCTTGTTGTCGGACGGGCGGGCCGACTCCAGCTCGGTGGCGCTGGCGAAGACCGCCGCGTCGGTCGTGGTGCCGGTGCCGTCGGTCGCCACCGCGGGGTCGCCGGATGCGCCGGTCTCGGGCACTGCGGCGCTGGTCGGCGCATCGGCCGGTGCGGCGGTGGAGCCCCCGCCCCCGGCGGGGGCCTGCGCTCCGCCACCCGCGGCCGGGGCCTGGCTGGCCTGGTCGTCCGGCTTGGCCCCGCCCTGCCCGGTCTCCGTGCCGCACGGCCCGGCGCCGACCTTGTCGCACGCCTCGGGCTGCGGGGCCTTCTCCGCCAGCAGGTTCTTGTTCAGGTTCTTGCCGTCGAAGGTCGGGTTGTTGCAGGCCTTGACGTCGCGGTTGGTGACCTCGACCTTCGGGTCGGCGACCTTCAGCTTGGCGAGCTGCTGGAAGCCCGCCTTCACGAGGTTGAGCGGCAGCGGGCTGTAGCCGTACGGGCCGGCCTTCGACTGCCCGGCGCACAGCGAGTAGAACATGAAGTCGGCGACGGTCTGCCGCTTCGCCGTGGTCATCCGGGTGTCGGTCTTCCCGGTCGGGATGATCATGTAGGAGTAGGACGAGATCGGGTACGCCCGCGGGTCCTTGTTGGCGTAGACCCCGTCGAGGATCTGCGTCAAGTAGAGCTGGCTGCTCTTGTCCTGGTTGATCTTGGCCCTGGTCAGCGCGACGGCGGTGTTGTACTCCGTCGGCTCGACGAAGTAGCCCGCGGCGTTCTCTACCTTGACGACCGGGTAGTCCTTGTCGAGCGGGTAGGCGTACTCGACGTACCCGATGGTGCCGTTGCCGGCGCTGCTGGCGATGTAGTTCATCACCTGGTCGGAGCCGGCCTGGCTGACCGCGCGTCCCTTGCGCGGGTAGTACGACGTCAGCCCGGACTTGCCGAAGAACTTGCGCCACGCCGCGCCGTGCTGCTTGTCCATCCAGGTCGTGAACTGGGCCGTCGTACCGGAGCCGTCGGAGCGGACCACCGGCGTGATCGGCAGCTTCGGGAACGAGCGGCCGTTGTTGTCCTTGGTGATCGCCGGGTCGTCCCAGCTGGTGATCTGGTTGGTGAAGATCCTGGTGAGCGTCTCACCCGACAGCCGCAGGTTGCGCACCATCGTGTTGCCGACCTTCAGCTGGTAGGTGAAGGCGGTGCCGCCGGCCACGATCGGCAGGTAGGCGTACTCCCGCCCGGCGCTGTTGTCGGCGTTGCCCTGCTCGTCGGTGCCCTGGTAGGGGATCTCGGAGATGGCGAAGTCGGTGCTCTTCAGCGAGAAGTCCTTGCGACCCTTCGAGGAGCCGCCACCGGTGTAGACGACCTGCATGCCGTTGGAGTTCACGTCGGCGATCCACTGCTGGACGATCAGGTCCGACCAGGTGGAGCCGGTGCCCTCGATCTGGGCGTAGACGGCGGCCGAGGCCGTCCCCGGGGTGCTGAAGGTGCACCCGAGCGCGATGAGGATCGCCACGACCGCACGAAGCGCGCGGCGGTGGACGGACGGGCGGATCACGGACGGACCTCCGAAGGACGACGGGTGAGGAGACGGCGCAGGAGCGACGGCTTGGTGCCGCGTGGTCGCGCCAGCAGGCGAGCGATGACGAAGAGGATGAGCACGAGCATCAGGAGGACGGCGGCGGCCGCGAACGCGCGGTCCTCGGCCGTGCCCTGACCGCTGCGGACGTTGGTGTAGATGAACAGCGGCAGGCTGTTCATCACGCCGTCGGTGGGGTTGGCGACCAGGAACGCGGCGGCCCCCGAGGTCAGCAGCACGGGGCTGGTCTCCCCCGCGCCGCGGGCGACGCCGAGGATCAGCGCGGTCGCCAGGCCGGGCCGGGCCGTGGGGAGGACGACGTGGCGCACGGTCCGCCACCGGCTCGCCCCGAGGGCCAGGCTGGCCTCGCGGAGGCCGCCCGGGACGACCCGGAGCACGACGTCCGCGGCGCGGGCGATGATCGGCAGCATCATCACGCTGAGGGCGAGGCCGGCCGCGAGGCCCGAGCGCGGCTGACCGAGCGCGACGATGAAGACGCTGTAGATGAACAGGCCCGCCACGATCGACGGCAGCGCGGTCATCGCCTCGACGACCGTGCGCACCAGCTTGGCGAACCGGCCGCCGACCTCGGTCATGAACACCGCCGTGCCGATCCCGAGCGGCAGGGTGATCGCGACGGCGATGGCCAGCTGCACGATGGTGCCGACGATGGCGTGCAGGACGCCGCCCTTGTCGAAGCTGTCGGCCGGGCCGACACCCGACATGTCGTCGAGGAAGAAGTTGACGTGGGTGAGCGGCTCCCAGCCCCGGTAGAAGACGTAGCCGATGGTGCTGACCAGGGCCACCGCCACGACGACGGCGCCACCGGTGACCAGCGAGGCGGCCACGCGGTCGCGGACCTCGACCAGTCCGCCGTGCATCGCCCCGGTCACGGCCGACATGAGCAGCCCGCTGCCGAAGAAGACCACCACGAACCACGGGATGCCCTCCAGCGGCAGCAGCCGCTGGGTGACCACCCAGGCCAGGCCGAGCGCGGCGCCCCAGGTGCCCCAGGCCAGGAAGCTCTCCTCGGGGCTCGGGCGGCCCAACGAGGAGCGCGGGACGGGCGGCGGGGCGTCGTCGTCGAGGACCGGGCGGTACGTCGTACCGGCGGTCGCGGCGGTCGTCGCCTCGGGGGCCGGCGGGCTCTCGATGGTCATCAGGCGTCCGTCCCGGCGCCCGAGCGGCTGCGGTTGACGATCACCGCGGCGGCGGTGTTCACGAGCAGGGTGATGATGAAGAGCACGAAGCCGGCAGCGAGCAGCGCCGACAGCTGGCTGGCGCTGGCCTCGCCGAAGCGGTTGGCGATCAGCGAGCTGATCGTGGCGCTGCCGGTCTCCAGCACGTTCCACTTGACCTCGAAGGCCACCGAGAGGATCAGCGCGACCGCGATCGTCTCCCCGAGTGCCCGGCCGAGGGCGAGCATGGTGCCGCCGATGATGCCGCCCCGCCCGAAGGGCAGCACGACGCTGGTGACCATGCCCCAGCGGGTGGCGCCGAGCGCGAGCGCGGCCTCCTTCTCGCCGGGCGGGGTCTGCGAGAACACCTGGCGCATCACGGCGCAGGCCATCGGCATCACCATCATCGAGACGGCGATGCCGGCGCAGAAGGCGCTGGAGTAGTAGCGCGAGGCGTCCCAGTACGCCGCGTCCGGGTCGGCGCCGCGGACCTGCAGGAAGGGCAGCCAGCCCGCGTTCGACTCCAGCCACCGGGCGAACTCGGCCGCGTGCGGCATGATCAGCCAGAAGCCCCAGATGCCGTAGACGATCGACGGCACGGCCGCCATCAGGTCGATCATCGAGACCAGGAAGCCGCGGAGGCGCGCGGGTGCGTACTCGCTGATGTAGAGCGCCGTGAGCAGCGCCAGCGGGAAGGCGATCACCATGGCGACCGCTGCCACCGAGAAGGTGCCCACCAGCACGCCCGCGATGCCGATCCGGTCCTCGTCGGGCAGCCACTGCTCCTCGGTGAAGAAGCTGACGCCGTACCGCTTGATCGTGGGGAAGCCCTGCCACCCGAGGAACAGGCCGACGCCACCGGTGATCAGCAGGACCGACGCGCCGACGGCGCGGGCGGACCACTCGAACACCGCGTCACCGCCGGTGGCCCTGCGGGAGATGTGGCGGGGGTCGACCGCGAGATCGTCGCGGTCGTCTGAGACGGGAAGCGTGGTCACCTGGGATCCATGACTCTGTGGGACATGGCCCGGCGATCGCCGAGCCGCCCCGAGTGTCAGGACCCCTGCCGAACGCGAACGTCGTCCTGCGTGAACGACGGGCGAACAGCCTGACGGCCTTTCCCGAACAGGTCAGACGCGCCTCCGAGACGTAGTCCGTCCGGACTACCAGCGTCTAGTCATCCCCGGGAGCACCCGACCTGGGGTGATGGATCAGGGGTGAACGGGAGGTGTCGCGGCGGCGCGCTCGGCCGGGGAGCGGACGACGCAGAACTCGTTGCCCTCCGGATCGGCCAGCGTCACCCATCCGGTCCCGGGACCGCCGATCCCCCGGTGGTCGGCGACCACCTCGGCGCCGTACGCGACGAGCCGGTCCACCTCGGCGTCCCGGCTCCCCTCGCGGGCGGCCAGGTCGAGGTGCAGCCGGTTCTTGACGACCTTCTCGTCGGGCACCTCGATGAACAGCAGCCGGTGGCCGGTCTCGGGATCGCGGATCATGCACTCCTCGTGCCCGGGCAGGTTCGGGTCACCCTCGAGGTCGACGTACCCGAGGACCGGCTTCCACCACTCCGAGAGCTCGTAGGCGTTGCGGCAGTCGATGGTCGTGTGCGAGACATAGGCCGTCATGCCCCCAGCCTGCCCCAGCGCGGACCACCCGACGCTGGTTGAGGTGCGAGGAGCCCCAGCGACCCCCACGCTGACTGAGGAGCGAGGAGCCCCAGCGACCCCGACGCAGGTTGAGGTGCGAGGAGCGCTAGCGACGAGCCTCGAAACCCCGTCAGCCGTACGACGGCCTCAACCGGCGTGGACGACCACACCGTGGCGCATCAGGAGCGTGCGCAGCGCCGCGTGCCCGTCGGCCAGCTCCCAGCGCTCCGCGGCCAGGCCGGCCGCGCGGGCGCCGTCGACGTTCTCCTGGCGGTCGTCGACGAACAGCACGGAGCCCGGCTCGGCGCCGATCATCGTGACCGCCTTGTCGAAGTACGCCGGGTCCGGCTTCGCGAGCCCGATGTCGCAGGAGTAGACGGCGACGTCGAAGCGGCCGTCGTCGAAGCCGAGCTCCTCGCGCATGAAGCGGGCGCGGTGGTGCTCCTGGTTCGTGCCGAGGTGGACGCCGTACCCAGCCGCGCGGAGCGCCGCCACCAGCGCCATGGAGTCCGGGTCCACGACGATCGAGCGCCACATCGTCGTGAACAGGTCGGCGGGGTCGAGGTCGACCCCGTGCCGGGCCGCGATCGCGACCGACTCGGCGAAGAAGTCGATCTCGCCGCGCAGCGCCGGCCACTCCAGCGACCACAGCTCGGCGCGGAGCTCCGGGGAGATCCGCGCGGCGTGCGGACCCGCCGCGGCGTCGACGCTCACGGGCGTGTGCTGGAGCACCTCGTCGGCGTCCAGCAGGACGTGGCGGATGTCGTGCGTCGTCATCCCGCCGAGGTGACGCCGTGCCGCCGGACGAAGTCGACGATCCGCTCGGCGAGCTCGGGACGGCACACGATCAGGTCGGGCAGGTAGACGTCGTCCTGGTTGTACTCCAGGGGGGTGCCGTCGATGCGCGAGGTGAACAGCCCCGCGGCCCGGGCGACCGCGACCGGCGCGGCCGAGTCCCACTCGTACTGACCGCCGGCGTGCACGTAGGCGTCGGTCAGGTCCCGCACCACCGACATCACCTTGACCCCGGCCGAGCCCATCGCGACCAGCTCGGCGTCGAGCTCCCCGGCGAGGACGTGGACGAACTCCGGCGGACGGCTGCGCGAGACGGCGATCCGGGGCCGCTCCGCGGTGCGAGGAGGTACGACGGGGGCGCCCGGCCCGGTCGTGAAGGTCTCCCCCAGCGCCGGCTGCGCGACGGCTCCGGCGGTGAGGTCGGCCGGTCCCCGCTCCCACAGGGCGACGTGCACGGCCCAGTCGTCGCGCGGCGGCTCGGAGAACTCCCGGGTGCCGTCGAGCGGGTCGATGATCCAGACCCGGTCGGCGCCCAGGCGGACCTTGTCGTCCTTGCCCTCCTCCGACAGCACGGCGTCGTCGGGACGGTGCTCGGCGACCAGCTTCATCAGCAGCTCGTGGGCCGCGGCGTCACCGGCGTCCTTGAGCTCGCGCCCCTCCAGGCCCTCCCCCCGGACCTCGAGCAGCCGCCTCCCGGCGGCCTCGGCCAGCCAGGCGGCGAGCACGTGGTCGTCGTGGGCGGCGGCGTCGGGCGGCGTACCGGGCTCGAAGGTCACGGGCGACACCCTAGGAGTTGAACTTCTGCTGCGTGCGCTCGAGGCCCTCGGTGACGAGACACTCGACCGCGTCGGCGGCGGTGTCGACCGTGAACGGCACGACCTTGCGCTCGGTGCTGGAGTAGTTCGACAGCACGAAGTCGGCCACCTCCTGGCGGCCGGGCGGCCGGCCGATCCCGACCCGGACACGGTGGAAGTCGCCGGTGCCGAGCGAGGAGCGCATCGACTTCAGGCCGTTGTGGCCGTTGTCGCCGCCGCCGAGCTTGACCCGCATCGTGTCGAAGGGGATGTCGAGCTCGTCGTGGATCGCGACGACCCGCTCCGGTGGCACCTTGTAGAAGGTGGCGAGCGCCTTGACCGGGCCGCCGACCTCGTTCATGTACGAGCGCGGCCGGGCCAGGACGACGCGGGGGCCGGGCTGTCCCGGCGTACCGAGCCTGCCCTCGACCACGTCGGCGCGGCCGGACTTGTGGGCGCGGAAGGACGAGCCCATCCGGCGGGCCAGCTCGTCGGTGACGAGGTAGCCGATGTTGTGGCGGTGACCGGCGTACGAAGGCCCGGGATTGCCCAGACCGACGACCAGCCACACGGGCGCGCTGGAGTCGGTCATGGGGTCCCGGGCCTTTCGACGAAAGAGGCGGAAGGTCACTCCTCGGTGGGAGCGGCCTCACCCTCGGCGGGCGCGGCAGCGGCCTCGTCGGACTCCTCGCGCTCGATGCCGGCCTCGGCCTCGGCCTCCTCCAGCTCGGACTCGAGGGCGGCGGCGCTGATCTGCTCGGTGACGTTGACGACGAGGGTGTCGCCGTCGACCAGCAGGGTGGCACCCGACGGGAGGGTCAGGTCGGAGGCGTGGATCTGGGTGCCGGCAGCGGCGCCCTCGACCGAGACCTCGATGAACTCGGGGATGTGGGTGGCCTCGGCCTCGAGCTGGACCGTGGCGTTCTCGGTGACGACCAGCGTCTCGGGGGCGGCGTCGCCGACCACGTGCACGGGGACGTCGACGGTGACCTTCTCGCCCTTGACGACGGCGACGAAGTCGACGTGCTCGATCACGCGGCGGATCGGGTCGACCTGGACCTGCTTGGTGAGCGCGAGCTGCGACTTGCCGTCGATGTCGAGGTCGAGCAGCGCGTTGGCGCCACCGTGCTTGAGCGCCATCATCGTGGCGTGGCCCGGCAGGGTCAGGTGGATCGGGTCGTTGCCGTGCCCGTAGACGACGGCCGGGATCTTGTTCTCGCGGCGGATCCGGCGGGCGGCGCCCTTGCCGAACTCGGTCCGGGTCTCGGCGGTGATCTTCTCGGACATGGTGACTCTCCTCAGTGCTGGCTTCTCGAAGGCTGCGGGCCCCGGCTCGACGGCACGGCGCATCCGGAGGAGGCCAGCCCTGTCGATCACGGAGCAGCACCGCCGTTCGGCCCGAACCGATCCGCGCAGCCGCTCCCTCGCCGAGGCAACCGCAGCATTCTAGCCAGCGCGGCGACGGGCGCGAAATCCGGGAGCGGGAAGGCTCAGGCGTGCCCGTCGAACATCGACGTGACCGAGCCGTCCTCGAACACCTCGCGGATCGCGCGGGCGACCAGCGGGGCGATCGAGAGGATGGTCAGCTTGTCGAACTGGCGGTCGGCGGTGATCGGCAGCGTGTCGGTGACGATGACCTCGACCGCGGAGCAGTTCTTCAGCCGGTCGACGGCCGGGTCGGAGAGGATCGCGTGGGTCGCGGCGATGATGACGCCCGCCGCCCCGTCCTCCATCAGCGCCTCGGCGGCCTTCACGATCGTGCCGCCGGTGTCGATCATGTCGTCGGTCAGCACGCACATCTTGCCGGCGACCTCGCCCACCACGCGGTTGGCGACGGTCTCGTTGGGCCGGTCGGTGCGACGGGTCTTGTGGATGAAGGCCAGCGGTACGCCGCCCAGCTTGGCCGACCAGCGCTCGGCGACCTTGATCCGGCCGGCGTCGGGAGAGACGACGCAGAGCTGCTCGCGGCCGTACTTCTCCTTGACGTAGTCGGTGAGGATCGGCAGCGCCATCAGGTGGTCGACCGGGCCGTCGAAGTAGCCCTGGATCTGGTCGGCGTGCAGGTCGACGGTGATCAGCCGGTCGGCGCCGGCGGTCTTGAACAGGTCGGCCATCAGGCGGGCCGAGATCGGCTCGCGGCCGCGGTGCTTCTTGTCCTGGCGGGCGTAGCCGTAGAACGGCATGACCACGGTGATCCGCTTGGCGCTGGCGCGCTTCAGCGCGTCGACCATGATCAGGTGCTCCATGATCCACTCGTTGATCGGAGCGGTGTGGCTCTGGATCACGAAGGCGTCGCAGCCGCGGACCGACTCCTCGAAGCGGACGTAGATCTCGGAGTTCGCGAACTTGTACGCCGAGGTCGGCACCAGCTCGGTGCCGAGCAGCGTCGCGACCTCCTCGGAGAGCGCCGGGTGCGCCCGGCCGCTGAAGACCATCAGGTTCTTCTCGGTGGTCTTCTTCATGCCGGTCACGGTTCAGCTCCTGGTCGCCGGAGGGGAGGAAACTCCTAGGATTCTGCCCCTGCCGACCCCGACGCCCCAACTCCGGGGTCGCCGTTGTGAGACGCGTCTCCCTCGCCGGTCCGCGGACTGCCGGCCGCCTCCGCCGCGGCCGCCTGGGCGGTGCCGGAGCGGCGGGTCTGCGCCCAGCCCGGGATGGTGCGCTGCGGGCCGCCGCTGATGGCGAGCGCGCCCGGCGGGACGTCGCGTCGTACGACGGTGCCGCCACCGGTGGAGGCGCCGTCGCCGATCGAGACCGGGGCGACGAAGGTGTTGTTGGAGCCGGTCCGGGCGTGCCGGCCGACCGTCGTGCGGTGCTTGTTCACCCCGTCGTAGTTGGCGAAGATCGTGCCGGCCCCGATGTTGGAGCCCTCGCCGATCTCGGCGTCCCCGACGTAGGACAGGTGCGGCACCTTGGCGCCGTCGCCGATCCGGGCGTTCTTGGTCTCCACGAAGGCACCGATCTTGCCGTCGGCGCCGAGGTTCGTGCCGGGACGCAGGTAGGAGAACGGGCCCACCGTGGCTCCGCCGCCGATCACGGCGAGCTCGCCGTGCGTGCGTACGACGCGCGCGCCCGGGCCGATCTCGCAGTCCTTCAGCGTGGTGTCCGGGCCGATCACCGCGTCCTCGGCGACGACCGTCGCACCGAGCAGCTGGGTGCCGGGCAGCAGCGTGACGTCGGGCGCCAGGACGACGTCCGCGTCGACCCAGGTGGTCGCCGGGTCCATCACCGTCACCCCCTCGCGCATCCAGCGGTCGAGGATGCGGTGGTTCAGCTCGGCACCGAGCTGGGCGAGCTGGGCGCGGTCGTTGGCGCCCTCGGTCTGGCGGACGTCGTCGAGGACGTGGGCGCCGACGGTCAGCCCGGCGTCGCGGGCCAGCTGGACCACGTCGGTGAGGTAGTACTCGCCCTTGGCGTTGTCGTTGCCGACCCGCGGCAGCGCGTCGGCGAGGAAGGCGGCGTCGAACGCGTAGATGCCGGAGTTGATCTCCCGGATGTCGCGCTGGTCGGCGTCGGCGTCCTTGTGCTCCACGATCGCCACGACGTCGCCGTCGGCGTCGCGCACGATCCGGCCGTAGCCGGTCGGGTCGTCGACCACCCCGGACAGCACGCTCACCGCCCGCTGCGCCGCCTCGTGCTCGGCCGCGAACTCGCTCAGCGACTCCCCGGTGAGCAGCGGGGTGTCGCCGCATGCCACCACGACGGTGCCGGACGCGCTGCCGGCCGCGGCCATCGCCTGGGCGACCGCGTGGCCGGTCCCGAGCTGCTCCTCCTGCACGGCGAGCACGACGCCGGGGAGCTGCTCCTCGACGTGCGGTCCGACCAGCTCGCGCTGGTGTCCGACGACCGCGACGACCCGGCGCGGCTCGAGCACCCGCACGGCGGCCAGCACGTGGCCGACCATGCTCTTGCCTCCGAGCTCGTGGAGGACCTTGGGGGTCTTGGACCTCATCCGGGTCCCGCCCCCCGCGGCGAGGACGACGACGGTCAGGTCAGTGGGCACGCGGGCTTCCTCCCGTGGACGGTGACCGGCTCACTGTAGATGGCGGACGTGACGCGGCACCGATCCGGCCGCGGCACTAGCTGTACCCGGCCACCACGTTGGTAGCGGCGCGGGTGGTTGAACGAGCGAGAACCTCCGAGTGGGATGTGGCTTGTCTAAGGCCCACTCCAACCCGGAGGTTCTCGTGTCCCACGGTAGTGCG
>Ga0335075_10000133_pt1 | contig 148593 bp, 137 predicted proteins | sample Lox_Sample_24_FD_206723 | JGI IMG/M metagenome (GOLD analysis project Ga0335075, IMG submission 206723) | Soil microbial communities from Loxahatchee National Wildlife Refuge, Florida, United States - Lox_Sample_2.4 | ecosystem: Environmental > Terrestrial > Soil > Wetlands | place: USA... | reverse complement strand
GCCCCGCGGGGCGCTCAGGACTCCGTCCTTCGCTGCTCGACCAACGGGGTCAGGTGAGCTCGCGCTTGAGGATCTTGCCGGTGGCGGTCATGGGGAGCTCGGGGACGATCTGGACCAGGCGGGGGTACTTGTACGCCGCCATCTGCTCCTTCCCCCACGCGACCAGCTCCGCGGGGGCGATGGAGGCGCCGTCGGCGAGGATGACGTACGCCTTGATCTCCTCGCCGTGGCTCTCGTGGGGTACGCCGACCACGGCGGCCAGCGAGACCGCGGGGTGGGTGAGCAGGACCTCCTCGATCTCGCGCGGGTACACGTTGTAGCCGCCGCGGATGATCATGTCCTTCGAGCGATCGACGATGTAGTACCAGCCGTCCTCGTCGCGGCGACCCAGGTCGCCGGAGCGGAACCAGCCGTCGCGGATCACCTCGGCGGTCGCCTCGGGCCGGCCGTAGTAGCCCTTCATGATGTTGTGGCCGCGGATCGCGATCTCGCCGATCGCGTCGGGGCTCCACTCGACCTCCTCCCAGCCGTCCTGCTGGAGCAGGGCCATCTCGACCCCGGGGATCGGGAGCCCGATCGAGCCGACGCGCACCGGCTCGCCGTACACGGAGAACGACGCGACGGGTGAGGTCTCGGAGAGGCCGTACCCCTCCAGGATCGTGACGCCGAAGCGGCGCTCGAAGTCGTGGTGCACCTCCACCGGCAGCGCGGCACCGCCGGAGACCGCGACCCGGAGGTTGCGCGCGATGGTCTCGACGTCGACCTCGGGGGTGAGCGCGCCGAGCAGGCCCCAGTACATGGTCGGCACGCCCGCGAAGAACGTCACGCGCTCCTTCAGCATCAGCTCCAGCGCCGGCCGGGCCTCGAAGCGCGGCAGCATCACGACGGTGCCGCCGAAGGCGAACGCGCCGTTCTGGATGACCGTCTGGCCGAAGGAGTGGAAGAGCGGGAGCACGCACAGGTAGGTGTCCGGCGACTCCGGGTCCGCACCGAAGAGCTCCTTGCTGGCCAGCGCGTTGTCGCGCATGTTGCGGTGCCGCAGCTCGGCGCCCTTGGGCTGGCCGGTGGTGCCGGAGGTGTAGAGGACCACGGCGGTGTCGTCCTCGTCGGTGGCCACGCTCTCGAAGGTCCCCGGCTGACCGGCCGCGGCCTGCATCAGCGTCTCGGTGCCCTCGATCGGGGACGGCGCCGCCGGGTCCGCGGTGATCACGAAGAAGTGCTCGCAGCCGGGGGCGTCGCGGAAGCCGGCGTACCCCTCCTCGCCGATGGGCAGCTCGGGGGTGCCCTGGAAGCAGACGTAGGCCTTCGCGTCCGAGTCGCCGAGGTGGTAGGCCACCTCGCGGCCCTTCAGCAGCACGTTCAGCGGTACGACGGCCGCCCCGGCCTTCAGGATGCCGAAGTAGACGATGGAGAAGTACGGCAGGTTCGGGCAGCTCAGCGCGACCTTGTCCCCGCGGCCGATGCCACGGGAGGTCAGCAGGTTGGCCACCAGGTTGGCGGCACCGTCGACCTGCGCGTAGGTGAGCCGGGTGTCGCCGAAGACGATCGCCTCGCGCTCGGGGTACCGCGCGGCGCTCCCTTCCAGCAGGCTCGAGAGGTTGAAGCTCACGGGTGACCTCCATCACGATCGGGTATGGCCAAACCTACGCGCTCCCCCGATGGGGTCTCGGGGTGCGACCCGGGGCGTCTCGGGGTCGGTCCGGATGCGCCCGGGCGCGCGTCCGGCCACGGTGTCGGTATGGCCTGGTCGACCGTCCTCCCCCGCTCCCGCCCCGTACCCGCCGCGGTGGTCGAGCTCGCGTCGGTGCTGGTCCTGATGGGCGCCTACAACCTCGGCCGGTTGCTGGCGACCGGCCGGGTCTCCTCGGCCGACGACAACGCGCACCGCATCCTCGACCTCCAGCACGCTCTGCGGCTGCCCTCCGAGGCCGTCCTGCAGGGGGCCGCGCTCGACGTGCACCACCTGGTCGGCCTCGCGGACCGCTACTACCTGCTGCACTTCCCGGTGACGATCGGCGTGCTGCTGTGGCTGTGGCGCCGCGACCGGGCGGCGTACCGCTGGACCAAGTGGGCGCTGGTGCTCGCGACCGGCGCCGCCATGGTCATCCACCTGCTGGTGCCCGTCACCCCGCCCCGGCTGCTCGCGGCGTCCGGCACCATCGACACCGGGCAGCAGGCCGGCGCGAGCGTGTACGACGGCTCCCCGGTCGCCGCCATCGCCAACGAGTACGCCGCCCTGCCGAGCCTGCACGTCGGCTGGGCGCTGCTGGTCGCGATCGTGCTCGTCGCGACGCTGCGCAGCCGGTGGCGCTGGCTGTGGCTGCTGCACCCCGTGCTGACGACGGTCACCGTGGTGGTGACCGGCAACCACTACCTGGTCGACGCGGTCGCCGGCGCCGCCCTCGTGGTCCTCGCCCTGGTGCTCACCCGGCGGGTGCGGTCAGGAGCGTCCCTCGAGGAGTCGGGCGGCGCGGCGCAGGTCGGCGCGGACGGCGTACGGCGCGAGGACGGAGAGCAGGAGCGCGAGCGGGCGGGCCGGGCCGGCGGCGCGCAGGGTCATCGTGGGCTCGACCACGCAACCGCCGGGAGCCGGCGCGAGCTCGAGCGTGAGCTCGGCCGAGAATCCCCGCCAGGTGCCGCGCTCGGTCCAGCGGTGCGGACGGTCGAGCTCGGTGGTCCGCATCTGCGGCCGCAGGCCCGGGACGGTGACGTCGACCCAGGTCTGACCCACGGCCGGTCCGGGCGCGACGTCCTCGACCCGCGTCAGGCTGGACTGCCACGCGGGCCGGTTCCGCGGCTCGACCAGGTAGTCGAAGACCACCTCGGCCGGCGCCGCGACGTACGTCATCAGAACGACAGGCCGGTGAGCAGCTCGTAGGCCTCGACGTAGCGGGCGCGGGTGCGCTCGACGACCTCGGCGGGCAGGACCGGCGGCGCCTCGCCCGAGGTGCGGTCCCAGCCGGACTCCGGCGAGGTCAGCCAGCCGCGCACGACGTCCTTGTCGAAGGACGGCTGCGGAGCGCCGGGCGCCCACCGGTCGAGCGGCCAGAAGCGCGAGGAGTCGGGGGTCAGCACCTCGTCGGCGAGCACGGTGGTGCCGTCGGCGCGACGCCCGAACTCGAACTTCGTGTCGGCGAGGATGATGCCGCGCTCGCGCGCGAGGTCCTCGGCGCGGGAGTAGACGGTGAGGGTCAGGTCGCGCAGCCGCTCGGCCGCGTCCGCGCCGACCTCCGCGACGACGGCGTCGAAGGAGACGTTCTCGTCGTGGTCGCCGACCGCGGCCTTGGTGGCGGGCGTGAAGATCGCCTCCGGGAGCCGGCTCCCGTCGACCAGGCCGCCGGGCAGCGCGATGCCGCAGACCTCGCCGGACTCGTCGTACTCGCGCAGGCCGGAGCCGGTGAGGTAGCCGCGGGCCACGCACTCGACCGGGAACATCTCCAGCCGCTCGCAGACCACCGCCCGGCCGCGCACGGCGTCGGGGACGTCGGTGGAGACCACGTGGTTGTCGACGACGTCGCGCAGCTGGTCGAACCACCACAGCGACATCCGGGTCAGGATCTCGCCCTTGTCGGGGATCGTCGTGTCGAGGACGAAGTCGTACGCGGAGATCCGGTCGCTGGCGACCATCAGCAGGTCACCGGAGTCGAGCACGTAGAGGTCGCGCACCTTGCCGGAGTGCAGGTGCTGCGCTCCGGGGATCGCGGGGGCGGCGGGGATGTTCAGGTCGGCCACGGCGTCAGCCTAGATCGGCGCTCCGACAGGAATCCTCCCGGGCACACGGGACGCCGCGCCCTGATCCTCAGGACGCCGGGCGCACCAGCCTCCGGTGCATGCTCAGCCGTCGTACGTGGTCCTCGCTCCTCGCCCTCGCCGCCCTCCTCCTCGGCCTGATCCTGGGCGGGCCGCCCGGTCCCGCCGGGGCGGCCCCGGCAGCGGCGGCCGCGCCCGACTGCGGCTGCGCCGAGACCGGCCCGTACGAGGAGCCCGGCGGGCTGAGGCAGCCGTACGTCGGCGGCGACGGGTCGTCGGCCTCCTCCGAGGCCAAGTACCGGATCGAGGCCGGTGGCACGTTCCCGTCGGTCAGCCTCGCCGTCCGCCGGACGACCGGCGGCACGGTGACGACGGTCCACACCTCGCACACCAACTGGGGCTTCAGCCCGGACCAGGACCGCCTGGTGACCTGGCGCGTGAACGCGCCGAACCTGGAGGTCGCGATGTACGACCTCGCGAGCTCGCGGCCCGGCACCCCGGTGCTGACGCGGACCGTCACGACCGGTGACGCCCGGATCGCGTTCTCCTCGGGCGGTCGCTGGCTGAGCCTGACCTCGATGGTCACCAACACCACGAACCAGGCGCGCATCGAGATCGTCGGCGCGACCAGCGGCGACGCGGCGTACACGACGACGTTCTCCTTCTTCGTGGCGCCGGCGGGCCAGCGGTTCGGCGAGGCGGGCTGGGGCTTCTCGCCGGACGAGGGACGGTTCTTCCACGCCCACACCAGCGCGGCCCAGCAGGCCCAGCTCACCCTCGTCGACCTCGACGCCGAGGAGCGCACCTGGTCGGCGACGATGTCCGGCACCGGGCACTGGCACTTCAGCCCCTGCGGCACCAAGCTCGCGGTCGTCGAGCAGACCGGCGCCGGCCAGATGCGCACCCGCCTGGTCGACACGGCCAGCGGCGACGTCGACGCCACCCGGACCGACCCGGTCTCCGGGATCGCCTTCTCGGCCGCGCCGAACGGCCACCTCGCGACCATCGGCGGCACCTCGCACGTGCTGGCCCCCAACCCGCCGAACGACTGCCCCGACGAGGAGGCACCGACCTGGCCGTCGAGCACGACCCTGACGGCCGACCAGGTCGGACGACGCTCGCTCACCCTGAACTGGTCCGCCGCTTCCGACGACCGGGCCGTCACGGGCTACCGGGTCTACCGCGGGGCGACCCTCGTCGACACGGTCACCGAGCGGACACTGAAGGTCACCGGGCTGGCCGCGGACACGGCGTACACGTTCCGGGTCGAGGCGGGCGACGCGGCGGGCAACTGGAGCACCGGCGGCCCCACCGTGCAGACGCGCACCGCCGCCGGCCTGCCGACCTGGCCGGACCGGTGGGTCGGGGCCGACCGGATCACCAACTCGACGGCGCGGCTGCGCTGGGCGGCGGCGGACGACGAGGACGGCATCGCCCAGTACCGGATCCTGGTCGACGGCACCCAGGTCGCCACCACCGACGGGGAGACCCGGACCCACCGGCTGACCGGGCTGGACGCCGATACGTCGTACGACGTGCGCGTCGAGGCGCGCAACGGGATCGGGGGCGTGAGCACCACGGGCCCGACCCGGACCTTCGTCACCGCGGACACCACGGTCCTGGACGTGCCCGAGGTCAGCGGGACCGTCTACCTCGACGCGAACGACAACGGCCGGCGCGACGAGGGCGAGGGTCCGGCGGTCGTCACCACGGGCTGGGGCTACTCGGTGACCCTGATCCGGGTCGACGGCGAGACCGAGAAGTTCGAGTGGTCCGACGACGCCACCGGCGCGTGGGACGCGCACGACGTCCCGGACGGGACCTACTGGGCCTCGTTCGCCGTGGTCGACGAGGAGATCCAGCGGACCGTCCAGAGCGCGCCGCGCGACAACCAGCCGTACCTGGTCGAGGTCGTCGACGGCCGGGGCGTCGGCCGGGTGGACTTCGGGGTCAGACCGGGGCAGCTGGGGCAGACCGGGAGCGCCAGCGTGTACGGGACCGTCTTCGTCGACGGCGACCTCGACGGCGTGCGCGACGAGGGCGAGCCCGGCTACGGCCACACCGCCATCCAGTGCTGGGCCCGTCCCCACATGTCGCGCGCCTGCACCCTGGCGGCGGCCTGGTCCGACCAGGACGGGCGCTACGAGCTCGGCGACCGCGCCCCCGGGCACTACGAGATCGCCACCTCCATGATGCCGAGCGACTGGCACCTGACGTCGGTGACGCGACCCGTGGTCCTCGCCTCCCGCGAGAGGGTCCGGTACGACATCGGCGTCGTGCAGGGCACGAGCACCCTGAACGGCGTCCTGTTCCGCGACGACGACGCCGACGGCGCGCGCGACGCCGGGGAGCCGACCCACCGCGGCACGATCTGCCTGCAGTACGGCTTCGGCTACCGGTCCGAGCGCTGCGCCTACCCGGAGGACGACGGGATCTGGAGCTTCGAGAAGGTGCCCCCGGGCCGGCACACGCTGCGGCCCATCGGCCCGGGTCCGGGCTGGCAGGTGACCGCCGGCACCTCCACCACCGTCGACGTCGCGGCCGACTCCACGTACGACGTGCTGTTCGGTGTCGACGGACCCGACGGCCTCGCGACCGGGACGGTCTTCGTCGACCGTGACCGCGACGGCACGCGGGACGCGGGCGAGCCCGGCCTGCCGCGCATCGTCTACTGCATGCAGGGACCCGCCGGGGAGTCCTGCGGAGGCACCTCGCGCGACCTGCCCGAGACCCCCGAGGTGGACGAGCGCGGGAGCTACGACCGGCCGTACCTCGCTCCCGGCGAGCACACGGTGACGCTGCCCGACGGCCTCGAGGCCAGCGTTCCGGAGACCCTCGAGTTCACGATCGGCGAGGACGAGCACCTGCACCACGACATCGCGGTGGCGCCCGGACCGCCGGCGGTCCCCCGCTCGGTGGACTCCGCGCCCGCTCCCGGCGCGAGCGTCCGGCTGACGTGGACGGCGCCCGAGCACGACGGCGGCGCCGCGCTGACCGACTACGTCGTCGAGCACGCCCTCGTCACGGACGACGAGGCCGGCCCGTGGACGACGGCCACCGAACCCGTGGCGTCGACGACCGGCGCCGTCATCAGCGACCTCACGGTCGGGCGGCGGTACGCCTTCCGGGTCGCCGCCGTCAACGAGCACGGCCGGGGGCCGTGGACGGAGCCGGTCGAGGAGGTCGTGATCGGCGTGCCGTCCGCGCCGACCGGTCTGACGGCCGAGCCGGACGGACCGGGCAGCGTCGGGCTGGGCTGGTCCGAGCCGGACGACCTCGCCGGCGGGCGGGTCGCGGCCTACCTGGTCCAGCACCGCGTGGACGGCGGCGAGTGGACCACGTCCGACGACGAGGACGACGAGACGAGTCGGACGGTCGCGGGCCTGCCGGGCGCCACCACCCAGGAGTTCCGGGTGGCCGCGCTGACCCAGGGCGGGCAGGGACCGTGGAGCGAGCCCGCGAGCGCGGTGGTGCCGGACAGCGCCCCGACCGCACCGCGGACCCCGACCGCCACGGCGACCGCCGACGGCACCGTGGCCCTCGCGTGGACCGCACCCGAGCACCCGGGCGGCCCGGCCGTGACCGACTACGTCGTCGAGCGCGCCGACGCGACCACGGGGCCGTGGGAGCCGGTCGCCGACGAGGAGGGCGACGCGCTCACCCACACCCTGACCGGCCTGGACGCGGGCAGCACCCACCACTACCGCGTCGCGGCCGTGAACGAGATCGGCCAGGGACCGTGGAGCCCGGTCGCGAGCGCCACGGTGCCCGAGCCGGTCGTCGCCCCCTCGGCACCCCTCGGCCTCACCGCCGGGGCCGGGGTCGGGAAGGCGTCCCTGACGTGGCGCGCCCCCGCCGAGGCCGGCAGCGCGCCGCTCACCGGGTACGTCGTCCAGCAGTCCCGCGAGGGCGGACCGTGGACGGCCGTCGGCCGGGTGACGGCACCGCAGCTGGTCGTCAGCGGACTCACGGGCGGGGCGGCGTACCGCTTCCGGGTGGCGGCGGTGAGCGACGCCGGCACCGGTGCCTGGAGCGCCGAGGTCCGCGTCGTGCCGGACTCCCCCGTCAAGCCGGTCACCCGGCCGAGCGCGCCGCGCGGGCTGCGGGCCGACGCGTCCCGCGGTCATGGCCAGGTCCGGCTCGCCTGGAAGGTCCCGGCCGCGACCGGAGGCGCGCGGGTGACCGACTACGTCGTCCAACGGCGGGTCGGCAACCGGTGGCGTACCGTCGCGGACGGCCGGGGCGCCAGGCTCACCGCCACCGTCCGGAAGCTCGCCGTGGGACGGGCGACGCTCCGCGTGGCCGCGGTGAACCTGGCCGGGCAGGGTCCCTGGGCGACCGTGCGCGTGCGGGTGCGCCGGTGAGGACCACCGGCTGCTCGTTGGCCGGCGGCTGCCGACCTGCGACCCTGGCCTCGTGGCTGAGTCAGCGGAAGAGGTCTACGCCCGGGTCGTCGCCGCGGTCGGGGAGGGCGGACGTCTGCCGCTGCCCTCCCTGGGCGAGTGGGACGTGTTCCCCTGGGAGGCGGTGAGCGACCGGGTCGTGCCGAAGGTCCTCCAGGAGCCGGCGGACGAGCCGCCGCGCTGGGGCGAGTCGGACGAGAAGCCGTGCGGGAGCTGCCGGGGCTTCGACCCCGACCGGGTGGTGTGGGAGGACGAGCGCTGGGTGCTGACCCACCAGGGCGCCCCGTCCGGGCTGCCGCTGGTCGTCGTGCTGCACACGCGTGAGCACCTCGACATGTCCGACCTCGGGGACGACCTCGCCTCCGAGCTGGGCCGGATCACCGTCCGGCTGACCCGGATCGTCGGCAGCCTCCCGAACATCGGCCGCGTGCACGTCGACCGCTGGGGCGACGGCAGCGCGCACTTCCACCTCTGGTTCTTCGCCCGGACCGCCCGGCTCGGCCAGGTGCTCGGTTCGTACGCCGTGGAGTGGGACGCCGTGCTCCCGCCCGGACCCGAGGACGTCTGGCGCGCCGACCTGCACACCGTGGGGACCAAGCTCGCCAACTGGGGCGGGCACGCGCGGGCCTAGTCCTCGCTGCATCTAGCGCGGCCGGCGCCACGGGGCCGGGCGGCCGTGCAGCCACCACTCCATCCGCCGGGTGATCCACGGCAGCGCGGCGTACGTCATCACCGGCGTCATCACCGCGATCGTCACGAAGACGCGCAGCGGCAGCGGCCAGTCGGGGATCAGCCGGCTGGTGAGCACGTTGACCACCAGGCTGAGCGGGAAGAAGACCAGGAAGATCACGCTCGCCTGCTTCCAGCGCGGCGGCGCGGGCGGGACCGGGCGGAGGTCCTCGACGTCGCGGGTGGCCGGCGGGTCGAACCAGCCCTCGATGCCGGTCCGCCGCTCGACCCGGGACTCGACGATCCCCAGGCCGGTCGCCGAGGAGCGCCACCACTGCCGTTCGTGCGACTGCTCCCAGGCGAGCAGGGAGTCGTGGTCGGCGAACCGGTAGAGCATGTGCCACTCGGTCGACCCGGCCTCGGGGCGCACCCAGCCGGAGCCGAGGAACCCGGGGAACTGCTGGGCGAGCGTGGTCCCCGCCTGCAGCCAGCTGAGCATCTCGGGATCGTGTCCCGGCTCGAGGTGGCGGGTGATCGCGACGGTCACGGGCTCGCCCATCAGCGCACCTCGAACCGGGGCGCGCCGGTCACGTCGCCGGCCCGGACGTCGACGCCGCTCACCCGGGCGTACGACGGCCCGCTGCGGCACCACGCGACCAGTTCGCGCACGGCGTCCTCGTCACCCTCGAAGTGGCCCGCGACCGAGCCGTCCGGCTCGTTGCGGACCCACCCGGTCACGCCGAGCCGGCGGGCCTCGGCCTCGGTGTACATCCGGAACGAGACGCCCTGCACCCGGCCGGTCACGAGGACGTCGACGGCGGTGGTCATGTCCCCATCATCACGCGGCCGGCCCGCTGCTTTCGAGACGGCCGTCCGATGCGTCCCGGGGATCGGGGTACAACGGTCGGGTGAGCGAGCACGTCGTCGACGACCGACCCCGGCAGTCGTCGGACCCGGCGTACCGGCCCCATCCACGACGGTGGCGGATCCTCTGCGTCTCGCTCGTCGTCGGCTTCATGTCCCTGCTCGACGTCTCGATCGTCAACGTGGCGATCCCGTCGATGCGCGAGGGTCTGCACACCTCGGCCGCGACGATCCAGTGGGTGGTCTCGGGCTACACGTTGGCCTTCGGGCTGACGCTGGTCGCGGGCGGCCGGCTCGGGGACGCCTACGGCCGCCGCCGGATGATGCTGATCGGCCTGGCCGGCTTCACGCTGGCCAGCGCGGCGGTCGGCCTGGCTCCGAACGCCGCCCTCGTGGTCCTCGCACGGCTGCTGCAGGGGGCCTTCGCCGGCCTGCTCACCCCGCAGAACTCCGGCCTGATCCAGCAGCTCTTCCGGGGCCGGGAGCGCGCGCGTGCGTTCGGGCTCTTCGGGCTCACCGTCTCGGTGGCGTCGGCGACCGGTCCGGTGATCGGCGGGCTGATCATCGCGCTCGCGGGCGAGGAGGACGGCTGGCGCTGGCTGTTCCTCATCAACGTGCCGATCGGGCTGGTGGCGGCCCTCGCCGTGCTGCGGATGGTCCCGAAGCGGCGGCCCGACCCGGAGCCGGCCGACCACCGGATCGACGTACCCGGCGCGGTGCTGCTGGGGCTGTGCGTGCTCTGCCTGCTCTACCCCGTCGTCTCGGTCGAGGGTGGGGAGCGGCTGCCGCTGCTGCTGCTCGTCGGCGTCCCGCTGTTCGGCTGGGCGTTCGTCGCGTGGGAGCGTCGTACGACGAGCCGCGGCCACCCGCCGCTGCTGGACCTCCGGCTGCTGCGGACGCTGCCCGGCTACCTCAACGGGCTGGCGATCGGCGCGCTGTACTTCACCGGCTTCACCGGGTTGCTGCTGGTGATCTCGATCCACCTGCAGGAGTCGCTCGGGCTCACGGCGCTGCAGGCAGGCCTGGCGATCATGCCGTTCGCGGTCGGATCGGCGATCAGCGCGCCGCTGGCCGGCCGGTTCGTCTCGGACGCGGGCCGCCGGCTGACCGTCGGCGCGCTCGCGGTGATGATCATCGGCGTCGTCCTGGTCGCCCTGCTCGCGCCCGGACGCGACCCCATCTGGCCCTGGCTGCTGCCGACCCTGCTGCTCACCGGACTCGGCGCCGGCGCGGTGGTCTCCCCGAACCTGACGCTCACCCTCGCCGAGGTCCCGCCCCGGATGGGCGGCGCCGCCGGCGGCGCCCTGCAGACCGGTCAGCGGATCGGCGCCTCGATCGGGGCCGCCCTGCTCGTCACCGTCTACCAGGTCACCGCCGACTCGATGTCCACCGACACCGCCCTCCGCGCCGCCCTGCTCACCGGCGCCGGGCTGGTGCTGCTGGCGCTGGCGATGGCGGTGCGGGCGATGCGTCAGTCCACCCGCGCTGCGACCTAGGAACCTAGAGGATCTCGCCCGGGGAGTACGCCGCCGCCTCGGGGTAGCGAGCGGTCACGTCCGCGACCCGCCGTACGACGGCCTGCACCTGGTCGACGGCCGCGCCGGTGAAGGTGATCGGCTCGGAGACGAGCGAGGCCAGCTGGTCGGCGGTCAGGCCGAGCCGGTCGTCGGCGGCGAGGCGGGCGAAGACGTCGTTCTCCGCCTGCCCCTGGCGCATGTCGAGGGCCGTGCCGACGGCGGCCTCCTTGATCGCCTCGTGGGCGGACTCGCGGCCGACGCCGTTGCGGACCGCGGCCATCAGCACCTTGGTGGTGGCCAGGAACGGCAGGTAGCGGTCCAGCTCGCGCTGGATCACCGCGGGGAAGGCACCGAACTCGTCGAGCACGGTCAGGAAGGTCTGGAACAGCCCGTCGGTGGCGAAGAACGCGTCGGGCAGCGCGACCCGGCGTACGACCGAGTCGGAGACGTCGCCCTCGTTCCACTGGTCGCCGGCGAGCTCGCCGACCATGGAGACGTAGCCGCGGACGACCACCGCGAGGCCGTTGACCCGCTCGCAGGAGCGGCTGTTCATCTTGTGCGGCATCGCCGAGGAGCCGACCTGGCCCTCCTTGAAGCCCTCGGTGACGACCTCGTTGCCGGCCATCAGCCGGACCGTCGTGGCCAGGTTGGACGGACCGGCGACCAGCTGCGCGAGCGCGGTGACGACGTCGTAGTCGAGCGAGCGGGGGTAGACCTGGCCGACGCTGGTCAGCACCCGGTCGAAGCCGAGGTGGGCGGCGACCCGCTGCTCCAGCTCGGCCAGCTTCGTGCCGTCGCCCTCGAGCAGGTCGAGCATGTCCTGGGCGGTGCCCATCGGGCCCTTGATGCCGCGCAGCGGGTAGCGGCCGAGCAGGTCCTCGATCCGTTCCAGCGCGATCAGCATCTCGTCGGCGACGGTCGCGAAGCGCTTGCCGAGGGTCGTCGCCTGCGCGGCGACGTTGTGGCTGCGGCCGGCCATCACGGTGGTCTCGTGCTCGGCGGCGAGCCGCGCCAGGCGGGCCAGGGTGGCGACGGCGCGGTCCCGGAGCAGCGCGAGGGACTGCTTGATCTGCAGCTGCTCGACGTTCTCGGTGAGGTCGCGCGAGGTCATCCCCTTGTGGATGTGCTCGTGGCCGGCCAGGTCCGCGAACTCCTCGATCCGGGCCTTCACGTCGTGCCGGGTGATCCGCTCGCGCGCCGCGATGCTGGCCAGGTCGACCTGGTCGACGACCTTCTCGTACGCCTCGACGACCCCGTCCGGCACCTCGATCCCGAGGTCGCGCTGGGCCTTCAGCACCGCGATCCAGAGCTGCCGCTCCAGGACGATCTTGTGCTCGGGCGACCAGATGGCCGCGAGGTCGGCTCCGGCGTACCGGGTGGCGAGGACGTTGGGAACGGTCACGATCGTCGATTCTCCCATGACGGCACACCCGGTCCGCGCCGTGCGGGCTGGCGTGGGCGGGCTGCGCCACGGCCGCAATTGCGGCCTTGGGGCAGACTGACGGCGCTCCGGCCTGTCCAACGGCTGCAATTGCGGCGGTTGGGCGACGGTCGCCGGTCCCTCAGACGTTCGCGGCGATGTCCGTCCGGTGCTGCTCCCCGGGGAACTCGATCCGCGCGACCCCGGCGTACGCCGACTCGCGGGCGGCGGCGACGTCCGTGCCCCGGCCGACGACGGCGAGGACGCGGCCGCCGGCGGTGACGAGGTGGCCGTCCGAGAGCGCCGTGCCGGCCTGGATCACGTGGACGCCGGAGAGGGCCTCGGCGGCGTCGACGCCGGTGATGACGTCGCCCTTGCTGGCGGTCTCCGGGTAGCCCTTGCTGGCGAGGACGACGCCGACGGCCGCGCCCGGCTTCCACGCGGGCGGCGGGACCTCGGCGAGGGTGCCGGTCGCAGCGCCGAGCAGCAGCGGGCTGAGCGGGCTGTCGAGCAGCGCGAGCAGCGGCTGGGTCTCGGGGTCGCCGAAGCGGGCGTTGAACTCCACCACCCGCACGCCCTGCGAGGTGAGCGCGAGGCCGGCGTACAGCAGGCCCGCGAACGGGGCGCCGCGGCGGGCCATCTCGTCGACGGTCGGCTGCAGGACCGTCGCGAGGACCTCCTCGACGAGACCGTCGGGCGCCCACGGGAGCGGCGTGTAGGCGCCCATGCCGCCGGTGTTCGGGCCGGCGTCGCCGTCGAAGATCCGCTTGAAGTCCTGGGCCGGCTGCAGCGGGTAGACCGTGCGGCCGTCGGTGATCGCGAAGAGCGAGACCTCGGGACCGTCGAGGTACTCCTCGACCAGCACCCGCTCGCACTGCGCCGCGTGGTCGAGCGCCGCCTGCCGGTCGTCGGTGACGACGACGCCCTTGCCGGCGGCCAGGCCGTCGTCCTTCACGACGTACGGCGCGCCGTACTCGTCCAGGGCGGCCGCCACCTGCTCGGGGGTGGTGCAGGTGCGCGCGGCGGCGGTGGGTACGCCGGCCGCGGCCATCACGTCCTTCGCGAACGCCTTGGAGCCCTCCAGCCGGGCCGCCGACGCGGTCGGACCGAAGACCGGGATCCCGCGAGTGGTCACGGCGTCCGCGACGCCGGCGACCAGGGGCGCCTCGGGACCCACGACCACCAGGTCGACGCCGAGGTCGAGGGCCAGCGCCGCGACCGCCTCGCCGTCCATCGGGTCGACGTCGTGCAGGGTCGCCACGGCGGCGATGCCGGGGTTGCCGGGTGCGGCGTGCACCTCGCTCACCCCCGGGTCGCGGGAGAGGGCACGGGCGAGGGCGTGTTCGCGGCCACCGGTGCCGATCACGAGCGTCTTCACGGGCTGAGAGCCTAGAGGACCCGGTTCAGACCAGCTCGTGGCGCACGATGGTCGCCGCCCGCGAGGGGCCGACACCGACGACCGAGATCCGGGCGCCCGACATCTTCTCGACGGCCAGGACGTAGTCCTGCGCGTTCTTCGGGAGCTCCTCGAAGGTGCGCGCCTCGCTGATGTCCTCCCACCAGCCGGGGAAGTACTCGTAGATCGGCGTCGCGTGGTGGAAGTCGCTCTGGTTGACCGGCATCTCGTCGTGACGCACGCCGTTGACGTCGTACGCCACGCAGACCGGGACCTGCTCCAGGCCGGTCAGCACGTCGAGCTTGGTGAGCACGTAGTCGGTGACGCCGTTGACGCGGGCGGCGTACCGGGCGATCACGGCGTCGAACCAGCCGCAACGGCGCGGCCGGCCGGTGGTGGTGCCGTACTCGGCGCCGACCTTCGCGAGGTGCGCGCCGAAGTCGTCGAACAGCTCGGTCGGGAAGGGACCCTCGCCGACGCGGGTGGTGTACGCCTTCACGATGCCGATCACCCGGTCCAGGCGCGCCGGCGGGATGCCGGAGCCGGTGCAGGCGCCGCCGGAGGTGGCCGACGAGGAGGTCACGAAGGGGTACGTGCCGTGGTCGACGTCGAGCAGCGTCGCCTGGCCGCCCTCGAGGAGGACGACTTCGTCGCGGTCGAGGGCCTGGTTGAGGAACAGCCCGGTGTCGCAGACCATCGGACGGAGGCGGTCGGCGTACTCGAGGAGCTCCTCGACGACCGCCTCGACGGTGGCGGCACGGCGGTTGTAGATCTTGGAGAGCACCTGGTTCTTCAGCTCCAGGACGCCCTCGACCTTCTGGGTGAGGATCTTCTCGTCGAAGATGTCCTGGACCCGGATGCCGACCCGGTTCATCTTGTCGGCGTACGTCGGGCCGATGCCACGGCCGGTCGTCCCGAGGCGGCGGCTGCCGAGGAAGCGCTCGGTGACCTTGTCGAGCGCCCGGTTGTAGCTGGCGATGACGTGGGCGTTCGCGCTGACCTTGAGGCGGCTGGTGTCGACCCCGCGGGCCTCCAGCGCGTCGAGCTCCTGGAACAGCACCTCGATGTCGATCACCACGCCGTTGCCGATCACGGGCACGACGTTGGGGCTCAGGATGCCGCTCGGCAGCAGGTGCAGGGCGTACTTCTCCCGCTTGCCGTCGGGGGTGTCGATGACCACCGTGTGGCCGGCGTTGTTGCCGCCGTTGAACTTCACGACGTGGTCGACGCGGCTGCCGAGCAGGTCGGTCGCCTTGCCCTTCCCCTCGTCACCCCACTGGGCTCCGATGATGGCGATGGCGGGCATGAGCACTCCTCATTCACGCGGTAGTCACGCTGTGTTCGTCTCGGACAAACAAAAAAACCCCGGCAACAGCGCACCGGGGCTCTTGCGACGTCACGCTACCAAACGAAGGACCTGCGGCCTCACGGGCCGCGGGATATGGTCCGCCGCGTGGACCCCCTCCTCGTCATCACCAACAGCGACGCCGGGACCTCCGACGAGGAGACGCTCGGGCGCGCACTCTCCGTGCTGCGCGAGCGGGTCTCGGTCGAGGTGGTCGGTACGTCGAACCCCGGCGAGCTCGACGGCGCGCTGACCCGGGCCGGATCGCGGCGGATCGTGGTCGCCGGCGGCGACGGGAGCTTCCACGCCGTGGTGTCGGCGCTGCACCGGCGCAACGACCTGGCCGGCACGGTGCTGGGCCTGCTGCCCCTCGGCACCGGCAACGACTTCGCCCGGGGCAACGGCATCCCGCTCGACGTCGAGGACGCCGCGCGGGTCGTGCTCGAGGGGAAGGTCGCGCCGATGGACCTGATCGTCGACGAGGTCGGCGAGGTGGTCGTCAACAGCGTGCACGCCGGCGCCGGCGCCCAGGCCAGCCGCCGCGGTGCGCGTTGGAAGACGCGGCTGCACGCCGTCGGCTTCGGCAAGGCCAACCTCGGCAAGCTGGGCTACCCCATCGGGGCGGCGCTGGCCGCCGTCAAGCCGCCGTTCGTGCGGGTCCGGGTCGAGGTCGACGGCGAGGTCGTCTCCGACTTCGACCGCCCGGTGCTGATGGTCGCCGTCGGCAACGGCTCCTCCGTCGGCGGCGGCACCGAGCTCACCCCCGACGCCGACCCCGGCGACGGCAAGGTCGACGTGATGGTCTCCCGGGCCATCGGCCCGCTGGCGCGGTTCGGGTACGTCGCCCAGCTCGTCCGCGGGACGCACACCGAGCGCGACGACGTGATCGAGCGCCGCGGCTCCACGGTCTCGGTCCGGGGCGAGGAGTTCTGGTGCAGCGCCGACGGCGAGATCTACGGCCCCGAGCGCTCCCGCACCTGGCGCGTCGAGCCCGCGGCGTACTCCCTGATCCGCCCCTGACCGTCCCGCTGGTCGAGCCGGTGGTCGACCCGGTGGTCGACCCGGCGGTCGAGCAGCGAAGGACGAAGTCCTGAGCGCCCGTCGAGACCCCGCAAACCCGAAAAGCAGCAGTGGCCGAGGCCGACTGTCGGCTCACCGGGTTTCGAGACGGTTGCTGCGCAACCTCCTCAACCACCGCCCAGGCCGCCCCACCCGGCGGTCGAGCAGCGAAGGACGAAGTCCTGAGCGCCCGTCGAGACCCCGCAAACCCGAGAAGCAGCAGTGGCCGAGGCCGACTGCCGGCTCACCGGGTTTCGAGACGGTTGCTGCGCAACCTCCTCAACCACCGTTGGGGCCGCTGCGCAACCTCCTCAACCACCGCCGGGGCAGCCCCCCACCCGGTGGTCGAGCAGCGAAGGACGAAGTCCTGAGCGCCCGTCGAGACCCCGTGAGCCGAGCAGCAGCCGCGACCCGGGCCGCTGTCACAGCCAGCCGCGGCGGGCGGCCTCGACGCCAGCCTGGAAGCGGCTGTCCGCGCCGAGCTCGCTGAGCAGGTCGGCGACCCGGCGGCGGACGGTGCGCAGGCTGACCCCGAGCCGGCGGGCGATCTGCTCGTCCTGGGCACCGCTGGCGAGCTGCTGCAGCAGGAAGCGCCGCAGGTCGGGCCGGGCGACCGGGTCGCCGAGCCCCACGACCGGCGTGGCCCGGTCCCACATCGACTCGAACCACAGCGTCAGCGCCTCGACCAGGCCCCGCTGGCGGGTCAGGGAGCGCGGCTCGTCGGCGAAGCCGAGCGGCTCCGGGAGGATGACGTGCGTCGTACCGATGATGAACATCCGCGTCGGCAGCTCCGCCAGGACCCGCAGCTCCTCCCCCGCCTCGGCGCGGTGCACGAGCGTCTCGCGGGCGTCGGTCAGCGCACGGACCGGGTAGATGGCCCGGGAGCGGCGCCCCTGCTCGACCGCACGTCGTACGACGTCGGCCATCGCGTCCTCGCGGGGCTTCTGGAACTGGTCGGGCCGCAGCCACAGCAGGTCGCCCTTGCTCGCCTCGACCAGGCGGCTCAACAGCTCGACCGGCCGCCCGCCCGAGCTGATCTCGCCGTCGATCGGCAGCACCTCGGTGACCTCGCCCGGTCTCGGCTTGGCGGCGGGGGCGGTCAGGAACGGGATCGAGGCGGCCACCGCGTCGAGCTGGGCGTGCGCCCGTGCGGCGGACGCGGCCGTCTCCGAGAGCATCCGGCCGACCGCCTCGACCGGGTTCGCCACGAACAGCCGTGACTCCTCGATCCGCGCGATGTCGTGCTCCAGCAGGGGCGCCAGCTGGGTCTCCAGCTCCTCGGGGGTCATCAGCAGCGAGGTCGCCACCGAGACGAGCTCACGACCCGACTGGGCGAGCACCCGGTGGTAGAGCCGGTCGACGCTGCGCGGGAACCCGAGCGCGGTCATCAGGGTGCTGGCCGGACGGGACATGGGGGCAAGGTACGCCGGTTCCGGTCCCCTGACCCCCCTTCTCCGGCGCGCTGCCTAGTAGCGTGATCCGCTCAGCCGACCAGCACGACCCAGGAGACGAAGCGGACATGGCACGAGGCAGCAACCAGGGCGAGCCCACCGACTGGGTGACCCGCGCCGCCGACGACGCCGTCCGCCACGCCGGCGAGACCGGCGGTGGCGACCGGGTCATCACCTGCGCCTCCGGCGCCAGCCCGTCGGGGCCGATCCACCTCGGCAACCTGCGCGAGTTCCTGACCCCGCACCTGGTCGCGGAGGAGATCCGCCGCCGCGGGATCGCCGTACGACACCTGCACAGCTGGGACGACTACGACCGGTTCCGCAAGGTTCCGGCCGGCGTGGACCCGTCGTGGAGCGAGCACATCGGTCGCCCGCTGTCCGCCGTACCCGACCCGTGGGCGTGCCACGAGTCGTGGGCCGAGCACTTCAAGGCTCCGCTGCGCGAGGCCCTCGCCGAGCTCGGCGTGGAGATGGTCGAGATCTCGCAGACCGAGCAGTACCGCGCCGGCGCCTACACCGAGCAGGTCCTGCACGCGATCCGCAACCGCGGCCTCATCGAGGAGGTGCTGGCCAAGCACCGCACGAAGAAGCCCGAGGCGGAGTCCGAGCAGGAGGCCGCCGCGCTCGAGGACTCGGTGGCCGATGCCGACGAGACCCCGGCGGGCGCGGGCGATCTGGCTCGGTTCCCCTACAAGCCCTACTGCCGCGAGTGCGGCCGCGACACCGTCGAGGTCACCGCCTGGGACGACGAGACCACCGACCTGTCCTACACCTGCTCCTCCTGCGGGTTCGCCGGCGTCATCAACGTCGCGACCCAGCACGAGGGCAAGCTCGTGTGGAAGGTCGACTGGCCGATGCGCTGGGCCTACGAGGGCGTCGACTTCGAGCCCGGCGGGCTCGACCACTCGACGCCCGGGTCGTCGTACACGGTCGGCAAGGAGCTGGTGAAGCGCGTCTTCGGCTTCCGGGCTCCGTCGTACGTCGCGTACGCCTTCGTGGGCTTCGCCGGCATGCAGAAGATGTCGTCCTCGTCGGGCGGCGTCCCGACCGCCTCCGACGCGCTGAAGATCCTGGAGGCGCCGATCCTGCGGTGGCTCTACGCGCGCCGCCAGCCCAAGCAAGCCTTCGACATCGACTTCGGTGCCGAGGTCGTGCGCCTGTACGACGAGTGGGACGCCCTGGGCCGCAAGGCGGCGAACCCGGACAAGCGGGACGCGCAGGTGCTCGCCTTCGAGCGCGCGTCGTCGACCGCCGCCGCGGGCGTGCTGCCGACGCCGCGCGTGGTCCAGCCGTTCCGGCTGCTCTCGTCGGTCGCCGACGTCACCGCCGGCAACCTCGACCAGGTCAGCCGGATCGTCGGCGCGTCCATCGACGACCTGGAGCCGCGGCTGGTGAAGGCCGCGACCTGGGCGACGGAGTTCGTGCCGGAGGAGGAGCGCACGATCGTGCGTACCGCACCGGACACCGAGCGGCTGGCGGCGCTCGACGAGGACGAGAAGCGGTGGCTGGACCAGCTCCTCGACCGGCTCGCCGACGACCCGTCCGCCGACGAGCTGACGGCGCTGATCTACGGCGTCCCGAAGCTGACCCGGGGGCTCGGCCTCGACGACGCGCCCACCGACGAGGTGAAGGCGGACCAGAAGCGCTTCTTCAGGCTGCTCTACCAGCTGCTGGTCTCAGCGGAGCGCGGTCCGCGGCTGCCCACGCTGTTCCAGGCGCTGGGCACGTCGCGGGTGCGCTCCCTCCTCCGCCCCTGACGCTGGTTGGGGTGCGAGCGAAGCGATCCTCGCTCGCGCTCGTCGCACCTCAACCAGCGTGCGTGTCAGGCGCCGCCCAGCAGCTCGTCGTACGCCGTGGGGCTGGAGTCGCGCAGGAACTCCGAGCAGCGCTCCCACTCGGCGGTCTCGCCGATCGCCCTGGCGGACAGGGCGAGCAGGGCCAGCGCGCTGAGGAAGCCACGGTTGGGCTCGTGCTCCCACGGCACCGGACCGTGGCCCTTCCAGCCGTTGCGGCGCAGCAGGTCCAGGCTGCGGTGGTAGCCGACCCGGGCGTAGGCGTAGACGGTCACCGGGTCCAGCCCCTCGTCGGCGGCCTTCGCGGCCAGGGTGGCCCAGGCGAGCGGCGACTCGGGGTGGCGGCGTACGACGTCGACGGGCTCGACCGAGCCGGTCAGCTCGGCGCTCGCGGGGTCGACGGGGAGGTGGGTGGGCGGCGGTCCGGCCATCAGATCGACGTGGCTCATGGGTCAAGTGTCCACGGTGTGGTGTTCAGTGGAACCGTGACCCGTCCCGCCACCCCGACCACCGCACCCGCCACGGAGGAGAAGGACCCCTGGCCGGCGCTGTTCGCGCTCTGCCTCGGCTTCTTCATGATCCTGGTCGACTCGACCATCGTGTCGGTCGCGACGCCGGCGATCATCGCCGACCTCGACGCCGACGTGAACTCGGTCGTCTGGGTGACCAGCGCCTACCTGCTGGCGTACGCCGTGCCCGTGCTGATCACCGGCCGTCTCGGCGACCGCTTCGGGCCGAAGCGGCTCTACCTCACCGGGCTGACCGTGTTCACGCTCGCGTCGCTGTGGTGCGGGCTGACCGACTCCATCGAGGGGCTGGTCCTCGCCCGCGTCGTGCAGGGCCTGGGCGCCGCGATGATCACACCGCAGACGATGGCCATCATCACCCGCATCTTCCCGGCGCAGCGCCGGGGCAAGGCGATGTCGCTGTGGGGAGCGACGGCCGGGGTCGCGACCCTGGTCGGCCCGATCCTCGGCGGCGTGCTCGTGGACGGCCTCGGCTGGGAGTGGATCTTCTTCATCAACATCCCGGTCGGGATCGTCGGCTTCGTCCTCGCCTGGCGGCTGGTGCCTACCCTGCCGACCAACCAGCACCGCTTCGACTGGCTCGGCGTGGTGCTGAGCGGGGTCGGCATGTTCCTGCTCGTCTTCGGCATCCAGGAGGGCCACGAGCTCGACTGGAGCAGCACGGTCATCGCCATGATCGTCGGCGGCGTGGTGGTGCTGGGCGCCTTCGTGGTCTGGCAGGCGCGCAACACCCGCGAGCCGCTGGTCCCCCTCGAGCTGTTCCGCGACCGCAACTTCTCGCTGGCCAACGTCGCCATCTCGGTGATGGGCTTCGCGATCACCAGCATGGCGATCCCGCTGATGCTCTGGGCGCAGGTGGTGCGGGGGCTCAACCCCACCCGGGCCGCCCTACTGCTGGTGCCGATGGCCGTGATGACGATCGCGCTCGCCAAGCCTGTCGGGATCCTGACCGACCGGGTCCACCCGCGGGCGATCACCGGCGTCGGCTTCACGCTGCTCGTGGGCGCCACCGTCGGGATCGCCGCGGTGATGGCCTCGGGCGCCGCCACCTGGTGGCTGGTGCCACCGATGATCGTGTTCGGCATCGGCAACGCGACGGTCTGGGCGCCGAACTCCGCCACCGCCACCCGCAACCTCCCCCTGCACCAGGCCGGAGCGGGCGCGGGGGTCTACAACGCGACCCGGCAGGTCGGCGCCGTCATCGGCTCCGCCGCGATCGCGGTGCTCATCGACGCCCGACTGGCGGCCGAGGGCCTGCCGTCGTTCTCCGGAGCGTCCGAGGGCGGCTCCGGAGGCGGCCTGCCTGCGGCAGCGCTGGCGCCGTTCGCCGACGCGATGGCCGCGTCCGTGCTGCTGCCGGCCGCAGTGCTGGTGATCGGACTGGTCGCGGTGCTGTTCTTCGAGCGACCCGACCACGCCGGGTTCGAGGCTGCGCGCCCCGCCCCGGCGGCGGCCGAGTAGTCAGCCCGGGTTCAGCCCAGGGTCCTGCCGGCGGAGCGCAGGTTCTCGCACGCCTCGACGACGCGCGCGGCCATCCCGGCCTCGGCGGCCTTGCCCCAAGCGCGCGGGTCGTACTGCTTCTTGTTGCCGACCTCGCCGTCGACCTTCAGGACGCCGTCGTAGTTCTGGAACATGTGCGCCGCGACCGGGCGGGAGAAGGCGTACTGCGTGTCGGTGTCGACGTTCATCTTCACCACGCCGTAGTCGACCGCCGCGGCGATCTCCTCCGGCGTCGAGCCCGAGCCGCCGTGGAAGACGAGGTGGAACGGCTTGCTGCCGGCCTCGAGCCCGAACTCGCCGACGACGGCCTCCTGGGCCTCCTTCAGCACCTCCGGGCGGAGCTTGACGTTGCCCGGCTTGTAGACGCCGTGCACGTTGCCGAAGGTCAGCGCGGTCATGTAGTAGCCGCGGTCGCCGTACCCCAGCGCCTTGGCGGTCGCGATGGCGTCCTCGGGGGTGGAGTAGAGCTTGTCGTTGATCGCGTTCTCGACGCCGTCCTCCTCGCCGCCGACCACGCCGACCTCGATCTCGAGGATGACCTTGGCCTTGATGCAGCGCTCGAGGAGGTCCTCAGCGATGACGAGGTTCTCCTCCAGCGGCACGGCCGAGCCGTCCCACATGTGCGACTGGAACAGCGGAGCCTCGCCGCGCCCGACCCGCTCCTCGGAGATGGCGAGCAGCGGCCGGACGAAGCCGTCCAGCTTGTCCTTGGGGCAGTGGTCGGTGTGCAGCGCGATGTTGACCGGGTAGTTCTTCGCGACCTCGGCGGCGTACGCCGCGAAGGCGACCGAGCCGGCGACCATGTCCTTGACCGAGGGGCCGGAGAGGTACTCCGCGCCACCGGTCGAGACCTGGATGATGCCGTCGGAGCCCGCGTCCGCGAAGCCCTTCAGCGCCGCGTTCAGGGTCTGCGAGGACGAGACGTTGATCGCGGGGAACGCGTAGGCGTTGCCCTTCGCGGCGTCGAGCATCTCGGCGTACTTCTCGGGGGTGGCGATGGGCATCTCTGGCTCCTCGGGCGGCGACGACGATCGCCCGCCACCCTAGTCCTACGCCGGGTCCGCCCACCGCCGCGGTCCCGGCCCTGCCCAACCGCCGCAATTGCGGCCGTCGGGCAGCGCGGCGGCCGCGACCTTCGTCAAGGAAGTTTTTACGTTCGGCCTCCGGCGACGTCGCTCCGGCCATACGGTGTCGCAGCCCCACCGTTCTCGACCTCCGGAGTACCCATGCGATCTGCCCCGTCCATCACCCGCCTGCTCGGCCTGGTCCTCGCCGCCGTGCTGGCGGTCGCCGGCCTCGTCGCGGCGTCCGCGCCGACGGCCCAGGCCGCCGATCCCCTCGCCGGAGCCCCGGCGGTCGGGACCTGTCACGACGTGGGGATCAAGCAGGCCATGAAGGACTCGCTCGCGGCGGCTCCGGTCGCCTGCTCGGCGGACCACACGCTGCTGACCACGGGGGTCGTGCAGGTGACCACCGAGGGCGACCTCGCGGGCCCGAAGATCTACCGCGAGGCGTCAGCGGCCTGCCGCGAATACGACGAGCGGTGGATCGGCTCGAATGTGCTCCGTCGCGCCCTCACGCTCTACCACGGCTTCGTCTTCATTCCGAACTCCGCTCAGCAGCAGGCGGGCGCCCGCTGGGTCAGCTGCCACCTCGCGGTGTGGGACACCAAGGGACTCAACGACCTCCCCGAGACCCTGCCCAAGCTGAGCAAGAAGCCGGCAGTGTCCGTTGCGCGTTGCGGAACCCGCACCACCTACGTCACCTGCGCCGAGCGGCACACTTACCGCGCGACCGTCGCAGCCTTCGTCAAGGCCAAGGGCAAGGACCGTGCGGTCATCAAGACTATGCGCGACCGGGGACCCAAGGTCTGCTCGCGTAGGGCGGGCGGCGCCGGCCGGTTCACCTACTGGCGCTACACCCCGACCAAGGTCGTGCTCGTCTGCCTCAAGAAGACCCGCAGGTAGCGGCTATCCGCGCCACGCCGACCCGTCACCCAGGTCGGCGTGGGCGCGGACCCAGGCGTGCATGGCGATCGCGGCCGCGGCCGAGGCGTTGATCGAGCGGGTCGAGCCGAACTGCGCGATCGAGAACGTGCCGTCGCAGAGCTCGCGAGCACCGGCCGAGAGGCCGGGACCCTCCTGGCCGAACAGGAAGCACACCCGCTCGGGCAGCGCCATCGTCTCCAGGTGCTCCGAGCCCGGCAGGTTGTCGATGCCCAGCAGCGGCATCGGGCCACCCGGCAGGTCGCGGAGGTACGCCGCGAGCGCCGCGACGTCCGGATGGTGCCGGACGTGCTGGTAGCGGTCGGTGACCATCGCCCCCCGGCGGTTCCACCGGCGGTTGCCGACGATGTGCACCTCGGCCGCCAGGAAGGCGTTCGCCGAGCGCACGATCGTGCCGATGTTGAAGTCGTGCTGCCAGTTCTCGATGGCCACGTGGAACCCGTGCCGCCTCGTGTCGAGGTCGGCCACGATCGCCTCGAGGCTCCAATAGCGGTACCGGTCCACCACGTTGCGCCGGTCGCCCTCGGCCAGCAGCAGCTCGTCGTACACCTCGCTGCCGGGTCCGGTCGGCCAGGCGCCCTCCCACGGCCCCACCCCGACCTCGGCCGGCCCGTGCGGCATCGGGTCGTACGGCGCCCGCCGTTCGTCGTCCGTCTCGTGACCCACGTCGCAGAGACTAAAGACGGGTCCGGTACGACAGGAGGGGCAGGTACCGTAAGCGGGTGATCTCCGGCCTGATCCTGACTCCGCTGCTCTTCGGGATCAAGTGGCTGGACCCGGAATGGCTGCAGCACGAGTACGGCGCCTACTTCATCTGGATCAGCCTCGCCATCGTCTTCGTCGAGTGCGGGCTGTTCTTCCCGTTCCTGCCCGGTGACACGCTGCTGTTCGCCCTCGGTCTGTTCATCGCCGGCGGACAGATCCACCTGTTCGGCATCGAGAACGAGGTCGTCGAGCTGGTGCTCGCGATCGGCCTGCTGACCCTGATGGCGTTCCTCGGCAACGTCGCGGGCTACGAGATCGGCCGCAAGATCGGCCCGCCGCTCTACGAGCGCGACGGCCGGATCATGAAGAAGAAGTACTTCGACCAGACCGCCGCCTTCTTCGACAAGCACGGCAGCAAGGCGCTGGTCGGCGGCCGGTTCGTGCCGTTCGTGCGCACCTACATCACCGTCGTCGCGGGCATCACGCTGATGGACCGGCGCCGGTTCTTCGTGTGGAGCGCCATCGGCGCGGTCCTGTGGGTCGTCAGCATCACGCTGCTGGGCTTCTTCCTCGGCGCGGCCTTCCCGGCCCTCGGCGAGAACATCGACTACGTGACGATCGCGATCCTCGCGTTCACGATCGTGCCGTTCGGCTACGAGTGGTTCCGGCACCGTCGTACGGCGGGCCCGCGCGGCGACGACAACGACGGCGACGGCCGTCCGGACGTGGACATCGCCGGCTTCGACAACACCGGCGCGCACTGAGCCCGAGCCGGCCGGCTCAGGCGGTACGCCGGTGCCGCACCCGCCGGACGATCCAGCGGCCGGCCCACAGCACGACCACGGCCACCACCACCCACTGCAGCCAGCCGACCACCGGCTCGACGCGGTGCCACTCGTGGCCGAGCAGGTAGCCGGCGAGCACGAAGGTGGTGTTCCAGATCGCGGACCCGATGGTCGTCAGCACCAGGAACTGCCAGATCGGCATCCGGTCGACGCCGGCCGGGACCGAGATCAGGCTGCGGAAAAGCGGCAGCATCCGGCCGAAGAAGACCGCCTTGCGGCCGTGCCGGCCGAACCACTGCTCGGTGCGCTCGAAGTCGTGCTCCTCCACCAGCGGCAGCCGCAACCAGATCGCGAGCACCCGCTCCCGGCCCAGCGAGCGCCCGAGCAGGTAGAGCACGAGCGCGCCGATGACCGACCCGGCCGTCGTCCACACGATCGCGCCGGTCAGCGAGAAGCTGCCCCGGCTGGCCGCGAACCCCGCGAGCGGCAGGATGATCTCGCTCGGCAGCGGCGGGAAGAGGTTCTCCAGGGCGATCAGCAGGCCCGCCCCGGGGCCGCCGAGCCGCTCCATCACGTCGACCGCCCAGCCCGCCACCCCCGTGAGGTCGTCGGAGTCCGTGGCGGTCATCGCGGCGGCGTGCATGCCCCAGACCGTAGGGGTTGCCCTCAACTCAGGCCGAGGCGGCGTCCCGCGCGACGTCGAGCTGCGCCTTCGTGAGCACCGGGCGAACCTCGAGACCGACGTCGGCGAGCGGGTTCTCGCCCGCGGGACTACGGTCGATCGCGCAGACGACGACCTCCACGATCGCGCCCGCCTCACGGAGCGCCCGCGTGGCATCGCGTACGGCGCCGCCCGTGGTGATCACGTCCTCGACCAGGGTGACCCGCTTGCCGGCCACGTCCGGCCCCTCGGCGAGCTTGCAGGTGCCGTACTCCTTGGCCTTTTTGCGCACGAACAGCGCCGGGTGGCCGGTCAGGTAGCTGACCATCGTCGCGATCGGCACGCCCCCCAGCTCCAGCCCGCCGAGCAGCTCGGTGTCCGCCGGCAGCAGCTGCACCATCTCCCGCGCGACCCGCGACAGCAGGGCCGGGTCGGCCTCGAAGAGGTACTTGTCGAAGTACTCCGACGCCACCTGCCCCGAGCGGAGCGTGAAGGTGCCGGTCAGGCGGCAGCAGGCGTCGATGTCGGCAGCGAGGTCGGTGTCCACGGTCGTCACCGCCCCATCATCTCGCACGGCGACGACCGACCCGACGCTGGTTGAGGTGCGAGGAGCGCTAGCGACGAGCCTCGAAACCCCGCACGACGACAGACGCCCCCATCGAGGCTGCCGCTCGACTCACCGGGTTTCGAGGCTCCTGCGCTCGTACCTCGCTCCGGAGCACCTCAACCAGCGCCCCGCCCGAGGTGAACCAACGTCCGTCGTACGCTCGCCCGCATGGCGACGCAGCGACTGGCCCAGCGGCTGCACGGGATCGCGCCGACGATCTTCTCGGAGATGTCGGCGCTGGCGGTGCGGACGCAGTCGGTCAACCTCGGGCAGGGGTTCCCGGACGTGGACGGGCCGCCGGAGGTGATCGCGCGGGCGGTGGCGGCGCTGGAGGGCGGGCAGAACCAGTACGCGCCGGGTCCCGGCGTACCGGCGCTGCGCCAGGCGATCGCGCGGCACCAGCAGCGGCACTACGGCATCGACCTCGATCCCGACGGCGAGGTGGTGGTGACGACCGGCGCGACGGAGGGGATCGCGGCCGCGCTGCTGGGGCTGGTCGACCCCGGCGACGAGATCGTGGTGCTGGAGCCGTACTACGACTCCTACGTCGCGATGATCCAGATGGCCGGCGGGGTACGGCGACCGGTCACCCTGCGCGCGCCCGACTTCCGGCTCGACCCGGACGAGCTGCGGGCCGCCGTCACCGACCGCACCCGCTTCGTCCTCCTCAACAGCCCGCACAACCCCACCGGCACCGTGCTGACCCGCGCCGAGCTGCAGGCGGTCGCCGACCTGGCGGTCGAGCGGGATCTCGTGGTCATCACCGACGAGGTCTACGAGCACCTGACGTACGACGTCGAGCACGTCCCGATCTCGACCCTGCCCGGCATGGCCGAGCGGACGCTGACCCTGTCGAGCGCGGGCAAGTCGTACTCCTTCACCGGCTGGAAGGTCGGCTGGGCCACCGGCCCGCGCGAGCTGGTGCAGGCGGTGCTGGCCGCCAAGCAGTGGCTGACCTTCACCTCGGGCTCGCCGCTGCAGCCGGCGGTCGCGCACGCGCTCGACGACGAGCCCGACTACCCCGCCCGGCTGGCCGCGGAGCTCCGTGAGCGGCGCGACCTGCTCTGCGCCGGGCTGGCGGACGTCGGGCTGGAGGTCCGGGTGCCGGAGGGCACCTACTTCGCCACCACCGACGTCACCGCCCTCGGCTGGCCGGACGGCATGTCCTTCTGCCTCGCGCTGCCGGAGCGGGCCGGGGTGGTCGCGATCCCGAGCCAGGTCTTCCACGACGACGCCGAGGCGGGTCGTCAGCTGGTGCGCTGGGCGTTCTGCAAGCAGCCCGAGGTCATCGAGGAGGGGCTGCGCCGCCTCGCGGCGGCGCAGCTCCACGCCTGAGCCGGTCGGCCCTCAGCCCCAGGGCTGGGTGGTGCCGAGGGGGAGCTCCGGCTGCTGCCGGCGCCGCGAGTACCACTCGTTCGCACCGCCGGTGAACAGCAGCACGATGACGGCGACCCCGCCGATCAGGGTCACGGCGCTCACCCCCGAGGCGATGCCGAGCAGGCTGACGAGCGCGGTCACGGCGGACGAGACCACGAGCAGGATCCGCGCGACGTTGGAGCGCCGCATCGCGAAGATCGCCAGCACCAGCGCGATCAGGCACCAGACGGCGAAGACCACCACGATCGCGGTGATGAACGTCGCGAGGTCGTCGCCGCTGAACGCGTCGCGCTGGTCGGCGGTGAGCTCGTCCTCGATCGCGTCGATCATGTCGTCGCGGGCCACGAGGGTGAGCAGCGCGACGACGGCGTACAGCAGGAAGCTCAGGCCGGAGAGCACGATCGTCACGATCCCGGCGGCCGTGACCGTGCCGGGCCGCCGCTCGGGGTCGCGCGCGGGCTGGCCGTACGGCGCGCCCGGCTGGCCGTAGGGATTCGCCGGCGGCTGCTGGCCGTAGGGGTTCGCGGGCGGCTGCTGGCCGTCCGGGTTCTCCGGAGGCGGCGGCCCCCAGGGCGGTTGCTGGTCGCTCATGACTCAGATCGTTCCACGGGCGGCGTACCAGGCGCGCACCTCGGGGCGCAGCAGCAGCGAGACCGTGACCGCGCACGCCGCCAGCGGCACCAGCAGCGGGAAGCTGCCGACCGCCGCGCCGAGCAGGCAGCAGGCCGCGGCGACCCCTGCCGAGATCATCAGGGCCACCCGCCCCCAGGACGCGCGGCGGAAGGCGAACCACGCGAAGACCGTGGCGGCGGCGCACCACAGCACCACGATGGCGGCCATCGCGATCATCGTGCCGAGGAGCATGTCCTCGGTGATGTCGTCGGCCATGGTCGGCTCGCGCCGCCTCACCTCGTCCATGACGAGCTCGGGCGAGAGCCCGATGACGACGGTCGCCATCACCATCCCGCCGGCCATCAGTCCGGACATCACCCAGGTCAGCACCGCGGCCCAGAGCACGGCGCCGGGTCGCCGTCCGGGTGTGCTCGGGCGTACGGCGCCGTACGGCGGCTGCGGTGCGGGCGCCCCCTGCACCGGACCGGCCTGGGGCTGCGGAGCGTCGCCGAACCCGGTGTACGGCCGCGGCTGGGTCGTCGTCGGGGCCGTGCCCTGCGACGACGGCGGCGGGCCCCACGGCGACGGGGGCTCGCGGTCCGGGGTCGGCGCGGGATCCGGGCGCCGCTCGGGCGCGGGACTCGGCGTGACGCCGTCGAACCAGTCGCGGGACGGCTGCAGCCAGAGCATCACGACCGCGACCGCGACCGCCGACGACAGCAGGCCGCCGAGGACCAGCCCGGTGGTCGCCACGACCGGCGCGAGGACGGAGAGCGCCACCCGCGCCGAGCGCGAGCGCTGCAGTGCGTAGAAGCCTAGGATGGCCGCCGCGACGGCGCTGGACGCGGCCACCATGGTGAGCACCCGCATGATCGTCAGGACATCCGGGACGCTCAGGCCCATGCCGTCACCCGGCGGACCGGAGAGGAACTCCTCGACCGCCTCGCGGGTCTCCAGGGACCGCAGGCCCGAGATGCTCTGGAAGGCGAACAGCACGAGCAGGATCGAGCCGCCGATGACGAGGCCCGCCGCGAAGGTGGTCTGCGGGGGACGAGGCGGGCTGCTCATGCCGCTCATTCCATCAGAGAGCCGGTGGCGGCCGAACGGTCGTGTGCCCCAGGACGCGCCGGAGCGCGTCCTGGGGCACACGACTCGGGTCAGACGCTGCGCAGCTCCAGGCCGCCGCCCTCGGCGACGCCGACCTGCACGGCGGCGCCGTCGCTCACCTCACCGGCGATCAGCAGCTTGGCCAGCGCGTCGCCGATCGAGGTCTGGATCAGGCGGCGGAGCGGGCGGGCGCCGTACGCCGGGTCGTACCCGGTCTCGGCGAGCCAGCGCTTGGCCTCGTCGGTCACCGTGATCGTGATCCGCCGGACCGCCAACCGCTTCTCCAGCAGCGCGAGCTGCAGGTCGACGATGTGGGTCAGCTCCTCCGGCGTCAGCGCGTCGAAGGTGACGACCTCGTCGAGCCGGTTGAGGAACTCCGGCTTGAAGGTCGAGCGGACGACGGCCATGACCGAGTCGCGCTTCTTCTCCGCGTCCAGCGTCGGGTCGACCAGGTAGTGCGAGCCCAGGTTGCTGGTCAGGATCATGATCGTGTTGCGGAAGTCGACCGTGCGGCCCTGGCCGTCGGTCAGCCGGCCGTCGTCGAGCACCTGCAGCAGGATGTCGAAGACCTCCGGGTGCGCCTTCTCGACCTCGTCGAGCAGGACGACGGAGTACGGCCGGCGGCGGACCGCCTCGGTGAGCTGGCCTCCCTCGTCGTACCCGACGTAGCCGGGAGGGGCACCGACGAGGCGCGCCACCGAGTGCTTCTCGGAGTACTCGCTCATGTCGATGCGGACGATCGCCCGCTCGTCGTCGAAGAGGAAGTCGGCCAGCGACTTCGCGAGTTCGGTCTTGCCGGTGCCGGTCGGACCGAGGAAGAGGAACGAGCCCGTCGGCCGGTTCGGGTCGGCGATGCCGGCGCGCGAGCGGCGTACGGCGTCGCTCACCGCGGTGACGGCAGCCCGCTGGCCGATCAGGCGCTCGCCGAGGACGTCCTCCATCTTCAGCAGCTTGGCGGTCTCGCCCTCGAGCATCCGGCCGGTGGGGATGCCGGTCCAGGCCTCGACGACCTCGGCGACCTGCTGGGCACCGACCTCCTCGCCGACCAGCGGCGCCTCGTCGGTCGCGGCCTTCTCGGCCTCGGCGGCCTGGCGGATCCGGCTCTCCAGCTCGGGGATCCGGCCGTAGAGCAGCTCGCTGGCCTTCTCGAAGTCGCCCTCGCGCTGCAGCCGCTCGGCCTCGATGCGCTGCTGGTCGAGCTGGCGGCGCAGCTCGCCCTCGCCCTCCAGCGAGGACTTCTCGCGCTCCCAGCGAGCCTCCAGGCCCCGGAGCTCCTCCTCCTTGTCGGCGAGGTCGGCGCGCAGGTCGGCCAACCGGGCCGCGGAGGCCTCGTCGCTCTCGCGGCCGAGGGCGAACTCCTCCATCTTCATCCGCTCGACCCGGCGGCGCAGCTGGTCGATCTCCTCTGGGGAGGACTCGATCTCCATGCGCAGCCGGGAGGCGGCCTCGTCGACGAGGTCGATGGCCTTGTCGGGCAGCTGGCGACCGGTGATGTAGCGGTCGGAGAGGGTCGCGGCGGCGACCAGCGCGGCGTCGGTGATCCGGACGCCGTGGTGGGCCTCGTACTTCTCCTGGATGCCGCGCAGGATCTGGATGGTGTCCTCGACGCTGGGCTCGCCGACGAAGACCTGCTGGAAGCGGCGCTCCAGGGCGGGGTCCTTCTCGATCCGCTCGCGGTACTCGTCGAGCGTGGTCGCGCCGATCATGTGCAGCTCGCCGCGCGCCAGCATCGGCTTGAGCATGTTGCCGGCGTCCATCGCGGAGTCGCCCCCGGCGCCCGCGCCGACGACCGTGTGCAGCTCGTCGATGAACGTGATGACCTGGCCCTCGGCGTCCTTGATCTCGTCGAGGACGGCCTTGAGCCGCTCCTCGAACTCGCCGCGGTACTTCGCGCCCGCGACCATCGCGGCCAGGTCGAGGCTGAGCACCCGACGACCCTTGAGCGAGTCGGGGACGTCGCCGTCGACCACGCGCTGGGCGAGCCCCTCAACGACGGCGGTCTTGCCGACGCCGGGCTCGCCGATGAGCACCGGGTTGTTCTTGGTACGCCGGGAGAGCACCTGCACGACCCGGCGGATCTCGGAGTCGCGGCCGATGACCGGGTCGAGCCGGCCCTCCTCGGCGGCGGCGGTCAGGTCGACGGAGTACTTCTCCAGCGCCTCGTACGTCGACTCGGCGTCCTGGCTCGTCACGCGGCGGCTGCCGCGGAGGGTGGTCAGGCTCTCGCGCAGCCCGTCGGCGCTCAGGCCGGCGTCGGTCAGCACCTTCGCGGCCGAGCTCTCGACGGTGGCGAGCGAGATGAACAGGTGCTCGGTGGCGACGTACTCGTCGTTCATGCCGTTGGCGAGGTCGAGCGCGCCGGCGAGCACCCGGGTGAGGGCGGGCGAGGCCTTCGGCGTCTGGACGCTCGAGCCGCTCGCCTTCGGGAGGTTGTCCCGCTGCGCGGCCGCCGTACGGACGAGTGCCGCGGGGTCGGCGCCGGCCTTGGTGACCAGCGACGCGGTGGTCCCACCCTCCTGGAGGAGCAGGGCCACCAGCAGGTGGACGGGCTCGACGGTCGAGTTGCCCGCCGTGGTCGCGGCGAGCTGGGCGGCCTCGATCGCCTCGCGGCTGCGCGTGGTGAACTTGTCGGCGCCGAACTGGCTCATGCGTGATCTCCTGGGTCTCGTGCGGTGCTGCGAGGAGTCTCCCTCGTCATCGAGTCCAACGCAGCAGAACTTGAGTCTGTTCCACTCAACTTTGGCAAAGTTCGTCACCCCGCAGGCGGGCGCTCCGAGGAGCGGCGGGTGAGAATGGTCCGGTGCCCGTCACCCGAGGATTCACCGGACGGCGCCGCGACGCCGGCGCCCGGTCCGACCGACTGCCGCCCGGCCAGTACGACACCGGCCCCGGCTGGCCGACGCTGACCGCCGAGGTCACGCCCCACCTCGATGCCGAGAAGTGGACGATGACCGTCGACGGTCTCGTCGAGACGCCGCGCACCTGGACCTGGCGCGAGATCCACGCACTGCCCGGGTCGTCGTACTTCGGCGACATCCACTGCGTCACCACCTGGTCGAAGTTCGACGTGACCTTCGCCGGCGTCAGCGTCGACACGCTGCTGGAGGCGGCCGGGCCGCGGCCCGACGCGGCGTATGTGAAGGCTCATTCCACCACGGGATACACGACCAACCTCCCCCTCGCCGACGTCACCGGCGGCAAGGCCTGGGTCGTGTGGGAGTACGGCGGCCGCCCGCTGCCGGTCGAGCACGGCGGCCCCGCGCGGCTGCTGGTGCCGCACCTGTACTTCTGGAAGTCCGCGAAGTGGGTGACCCGGCTCGAGCTGATGGCCCGCGACCGGCCGGGGTTCTGGGAGCAGAACGGCTACCACGACCGCGGGGACCCGTGGCTGGAGCAGCGCTACCAAGGAGATCCCTAAGTGGCGGACACGCCGGCCGGTGGGTGGACCACCGGCCGGTTGATCGAGATGGACAGGCCCACGGACCGGCTGGTCCGGCTGCGCTTCCACGTCGAGGACCGGGTCGACCACTGGCCCGGGCAGCACTACGTGCTGCGCCTGCGCGCCCCGGACGGCTACACCGCCCAGCGGTCGTACTCGATCGCCTCCGACCCGCACGACCCGCTGCTGGAGCTGATGATCGAGTGCCTGCCCGACGGGGAGGTCTCCGGGCACATGCACGACGTGGCCGAGGTCGGCGACGTGTTCGAGCTGCGCGGACCGATCGGCGGCTGGTTCACCTGGACCGGCGAGCAGCCGGCGCTCTGCGTCGTCGGCGGCTCCGGGGTCGTGCCCGCGGTCTCGATGGCCCGCTACGCGCGGCGGCTCGGACTCTCGGATTCGCTGCGGATCGTCGCCGTCGGCCGGACGTACGACGACCTGCCGTACGCGCGTGAGCTCAAGCGGTACGGCGCCTTCCTCGCCCTGACCCGCGAGAACCACGGCGACCGGGTCGCGCACCCGCCGTACCCCGACGAGGTCCTGCCGCTCGCCGAGGGCGTCGAACGCGCCTACGTCTGCGGGTCGGTCGGCTTCGCGTCCTTCGCCACCCGGCTGCTCGGCCAGGTCGGCGTACGCGCCGACACGATCCGCGTGGAGCAGTTCGGGGCGACGTCCTGAGCCCACGAGGCCGACTCCCGGCACGACGGGTTTCGAGGCTCCTCGCTAGCGCTCGTCGCACCTCAACCAGCGTCCGGCACCGACCCGCTGGCGCTCGTCGCACCTCAACCAGCGTCGGTCACCGACCCGCTGGTTGAGGTGCGAGGGCCTCCAGGCCCGAGCCTCGAAACCCGACGAGTCGACCGTCGGCCTCAGGCGCGGCCGCGCCGCCAGACGACCATGGACTGGCCGGGCTCGGGCGAGCGGAGGACGGGGAGGCGGCTCGGGGGGCGGTCGGCGCGGCGGGCGGCGAGGGCCTGGCGCAGGGCGTCCCGGGTCGCCTCCAGCTCGGCGACGAGCTCGGCGTTGCGGGCGCTGAGCGCGGAGATGCGGTTCTCGAGGTCGAGGATCCGGCGTACCCCCTCGATGCCGATGCCGGAGGAGGTGAGGTCGGCGATCTCGCGGAGCCGCTCGATGTCGCGGTGCGAGTAGCGCCGACCACCCCCGCCGGTCCGGCCGGGGGTGATCAGCCCCATCCGCTCGTACGTACGCAGGGTCTGCGGGTGCAACCCGCTCAGCTCAGCGGCCACGCTGATGACGAACACCGCGGCGTCGGGCCCCGGTGCCTCGAAGGGTGGCCGCTGCCTCATGACCCGGCCTGCTCGAACAGGTTCGCCCGGAGCGGGGCGCCGGCCATCGCGTCGCGGTAGGCCTCGACGGCCGAGCGCGCCTGCTCGTTGAGATGAGCGGGCACGTGCACGTTGACGGTGGCCAGCAGGTCGCCGACGGTGCCGTCGGCCTTCCTGGCGCCCTTGCCGCGCACCCGGAACGTGCGCCCGTTGGGCGTGCCGGCCGGGATCTTCAGCGTGACCGGAGCACCGGCCAGCGTCGGGATCTTCACCTCGGCGCCCAGCGCGAGCTCGTCGAAGGAGACGGGTACGTCGATCGTGAGGTTGTCGTCCTTGCGGCCGAACACCCGGTGCTGACCGACCTTGACGGTGACGTAGAGGTCACCGGCCGGACCGCCGCCCTCACCGGCACCACCCTTGCCGCGCAACCGGATCCGCTGCCCGTCCTTGACCCCCGCGGGGATCCGGGCCTGGATGGTCCGCGCGGAGGTGCCGCGGCCGGAGCCGTGGCAGACCGGGCACGGGTCGTCGTACACCAGCTGGCGACCGCCGCACGACGGGCAGGTCTCGTTCATCGAGAACCCGCCGCCGACCGACGCGACGACGTAGCCGGCCCCCTCACACTCCGGGCAGACGTGCGGCTTGGTGCCGGGCTTGCCCCCGGTGCCGTTGCACTCGGTGCACGCGGAGTCCGAGGTCAGCCGCAGCGCGATCGTGACCCCCTCGAGGGAGTCGGCGAAGCTGATCGTCGCCGTGCTCTCGACGTCCGGACCCTTGCGGGCCCGACGCGACTGCTGACGCCGGCCGCCGCCCCCGAAGAGGTCGCCGAACATGTCGCCGAAGCCGCCGCCGGTCCCGCCGCCCGGCGTCCCGCCCGCACGGTCGCGGAGCAGGTCGTCGAGGTTGAAGCCGCCGCCGGCCCCACCGAACCCGGGACCGCCGCCGGAGTAGCGGAACCCGCCGGAGCCCATCGAGGAGCGGAACTCGTCGTACCGCTTCCGCTTGCCGGGGTCGCCGACGACGTCGTACGCCTCGGCGACCGCCTTGAACTTGTCGTGCTTGGCGGTGTCCCCCGGGTTGGAGTCGGGGTGGTTGGCCCGCGCGAGCTTGCGGTAGGCCTTCTTGACCTCGTCCGCCGTGGCGTCCTTCTTGACGCCGAGCTCGGCGTAGAAGTCCTTCTGTGCCCAGTCGGCGCGGTACTCCTCGCTCACCCGGTCACCCCCTCTCCGTGTCTCGTCATGGTCTCGTCATGCCGGTCAGGCGGTCGGCCCGGACGGCGGGTCGACGACCAGCACCTGCGCGGCGCGCACCACCCGGTCGCCGATCCGGTAGCCGGCCTTGGCGATCACCTTGCAGGTGGTCACCTCGACCTCCGGGTCCTCGCCGATGTGGCTCAGCGCCTCGTGCAGGCTCGGGTCGAACGCGTCGCCGGGCTCGCCGTACTTGGTCAGGCCCGCCGTCGTCACGGTGCGCTCGAGCTGCTCGGCGACGGCCTTGAAGCCGTCCTCGAGCGGCGCGTGCTCCCGCGCGCGGTCGATGGTGTCGAGGACCTCGGTGATCGGCGCGAGCGCGGCGTACGTCGCGTTCTGCTTGATCAGCTCCCGGTCCCGCTCGACCCGCCGCTTGTAGTTGACGAACTCGGCCTGCAGCCGCTGGAGGTCGTCGGTGCGCTCACTCAGCGCCTGCTGCGCCGCCGTGAGCGGGTCGACCTCCTCGGCCGGCTCGTCGACCGGCGGCTCCTCGGCCTGAGGAGCAGGGGTCTCCTGCTCCTCAGGCTCCGGAACGACCTGCTCGTCGTAGGACGGGTCGGTCACTTGTTCTCACCCTCGGCGCCGTCCGCCGGGGTCTCGTCGACGATCTCGGCGTCCACGACGTCGTCGTCGGACTCGCCGGTCGCACCGGTCGCGCCACCGGCGGCCGCGGAGTCGGCCTCGGCCGCGGCGTACATGGCCGCGCCCATCTTCTGGCTCGACTCGCCCAGCTTGGTGATGCCGGCCTGGAGCTCGTCGGCGGTCGCCTCGGAGTTCTCCAGGGTGGCCTTCAGGGCGTCGACGTCGGCCTGGACCTCGGTCTTGACCTCGTCCGGGATCTTCTCGGCGTTGTCGGCCAGGAACTTCTCGGTCGTGTAGACGAGCTGGTCGGCCTGGTTGCGGGTCTCGATCGCCGCGCGACGCTGGGCGTCCTCCTCGGCGTACTGCTCCGCCTCCTTGACCATCCGGTCGATGTCGTCCTTCGACAGCGCGGAGCCGCCGGAGATCGTCATGGACTGCTCCTTGCCGGATGCCTGGTCCTTGGCGTGCACCTGGACGATGCCGTTGGCGTCGATGTCGAAGGTGACCTCGATCTTCGGCAGGCCGCGCGGGGCCGGCGGGAGGCCGGTCAGCTCGAAGTTGCCGAGGGGCTGGTTCTGCGCCCACATCTGGCGCTCGCCCTGGGCGACCTTGATCTCGACCGACGGCTGGTTGTCGTCGGCGGTCGTGAAGATCTCGGAGCGCTTGGTCGGGATCGTGGTGTTGCGCTCGATCAGGGTGGTCATCACGCCGCCCTTGGTCTCGATGCCCAGCGACAGCGGGGTGACGTCGAGGAGCAGCACGTCCTTGACCTCGCCCTTGAGGACGCCGGCCTGCAGGGCCGCGCCGACGGCGACGACCTCGTCGGGGTTGACGCCCTTGTTGGGCTCCTTGCCACCGAGCAGCTCCTTGACGACGTCGGTCACGGCGGGCATCCGGGTGGAGCCGCCGACCAGGACGACGTGGTCGATCGCGGAGACCGCGACGCCGCCGTCCTTCAGCACGCTCTGGAACGGCGCCTTGGTGCGGTCGAGCAGGTCGGCCGTCAGCTTCTGGAACTCGCTGCGCGTGAGCTTCTCCTCGAAGTGCAGCGGGCCGGACTCGCCGTGGGTGATGTACGGCAGGTGGATCGTGGTCTCGCTCGAGGAGGAGAGCTCGATCTTCGCCTTCTCCGCGGCCTCCTGGAGGCGCTGCTTGGCGATCTTGTCGGCGCCGAGGTCGACGCCGTTGTTGTCCTTGAACTTCTTGATCATCCAGTCGACGACGCGGGCGTCCCAGTCGTCGCCACCGAGGTGGTTGTCACCGGAGGTGGCCTTCACCTCGACGACGCCCTCGCCGATCTCGAGCAGGGACACGTCGAACGTGCCGCCGCCGAGGTCGAAGACGAGGATCGTCTGGTCGTCGCCCTTGTCGAGGCCGTACGCCAGCGCGGCCGCGGTGGGCTCGTTGACGATCCGGCTGACGTTGAGGCCCGCGATCTCGCCGGCCTCCTTGGTCGCCTGGCGCTGGGCGTCGGAGAAGTACGCCGGGACGGTGATCACCGCGTCGGTGACCGTCTCGCCGAGGTACGCCTCGGCGTCCCGCTTCAGCTTCTGCAGCACGAACGCGCTGATCTGCTGCGGGGTGAAGTCCTTGTCGTCGATCTTCTGCTTCCAGTCGGTGCCCATGTGGCGCTTGACGGAGCGGATGGTCCGGTCGACGTTGGTGACGGCCTGGCGCTTGGCCACCTCGCCGACGAGGACCTCGCCGGACTTGGCGAAGGCGACGACCGACGGGGTCGTGCGCGCACCCTCCGCGTTCGCGATGACGGTGGGCTCGCCGCCCTCCAGGACCGACACGACGCTGTTCGTCGTACCGAGGTCGATGCCGACCGCACGTGCCATGTTTCTCATACCTCCGTGTGAAGAACCTGCTGTCTCAGACAGCCTGGGGAAGACTCAGCGGCCCATCTTGCGCGGTCCCGCTGGGACAAGCAAACAAGTTGAGTCGGGTGAACTCAAGTTTGCTCACTGGGCTCAACGGAGGGTGTGCCGGAGTTGTTCCCGCTCCTGCCCCTCATCGCCGACCCGGCGCGAGTTCGCGCCGGGTCGGCACCACATTCACGCCGGGTCGGCGATCAGTCGAAGACGATGACCCGGGACCGGTCGAGCAGGAGGCGGGACTCGGTGTGCCAGCGCACGGCCTGGGCGAGGACCCGGGCCTCGACGTCCCGCCCGGCCTGGACCATCTCCTCGGGGGTGGTGCGGTGGTCGATGCGGATGACGTCCTGCTCGATGATCGGCCCCTCGTCGAGGTCGGCGGTGACGTAGTGCGCGGTGGCGCCGATCAGCTTCACGCCGCGCTCGTGCGCCTGGTGGTACGGCCTGGCGCCCTTGAAGCTCGGCAGGAACGAGTGGTGGATGTTGATGACGCGGCCGTCGAGCTTGGCGCAGGTCGCGTCGGAGAGCACCTGCATGTAGCGGGCCAGCACCACCAGGTCGACGCGCTCGCTCTCGACCAGCTCCAGCAACCGCGCCTCCGCGGCCGCCTTGGTGTCCGCGGTGACGGGGACGTGGTGGAACGGCAGGTCGTACGTCGACGTCAGCCGCTCGAAGTCGCGGTGGTTGGAGACCACCCCGGCGATCTCGACGTTCAGCGCGCCGGTGCTGTGCCGGAACAGCAGGTCGTTGAGGCAGTGCCCGAACTTCGACACCATGATCAGGGTCCGGTACGGCGCGTCCGCGGCGACCAGCTGCCACGACATGGCGTGGGTCTGCGCGACCGCGACGAAGGAGCCGCGCAGCGTCTCGACGTCGACGTCCTCGGCGCGGAACTCCACGCGCATGAAGAAGCGGCCGTTGACCGGGTTGTCGAACTGCTGGGAGTCGGTGATGTCGCCCTGGTGGCCGACGACCCAGCCCGCGACGGCGTGCACCAGGCCGACGTGGTTGTCGCAGGCGAGGGTCAGCACGTAGCGGTCGGGGCCGGATCTCATGGCGAGAAGGGTGGGGGAGTCGCCGCGTCCGCCGCAACTCGCTGAGGAGCGCCTGGGATGATGCTCGCCGAGAAGGCAGCCGACCCGGGGCCGACCGACCACGCAGGGAGCTCGCAATGACCGGCCAGCCGACCAGCCCCGCCCTGCGGGTCGAGGGGCTGTGGAAGGTCTTCGGCCCGCGTGCCGACCGGATCCTCGGGCCCCCCGAGGCCGACCTCGACCGCGCCACGCTGAAGGAGCGCACCGGCTGCGTGGCTGCGGTCCGGGACGTCTCCTTCGAGGTCGCCCCGGGCGAGGTGTTCGTGGTGATGGGCCTCTCGGGCTCCGGCAAGTCGACGCTGGTGCGCTGCCTGACCCGGCTGATCGACCCGACGGCCGGCGCGATCACCGTCGACGGCCAGGACGTCGTCGCGGCCTCCGAGGCCGAGCTGCGCGACCTGCGCCGCCACCGCGTCTCCATGGTCTTCCAGCACTTCGGCCTGCTGCCGCACCGGCAGGTCCTCGACAACGTCGGCTACGGCCTCGAGGTCCGCGGCATGAAGAAGGGCGAGCGCCACGAGCGGGCGCGGCAGCTGGTGGACCTGGTGGGCCTCGCCGGCTACGAGCACTCGTACCCCGACCAGCTCTCCGGCGGCATGCAGCAGCGGGTCGGCCTCGCCCGGGCGCTGGCCAACGACCCGTCGATCCTGATCTTCGACGAGCCGTTCTCGGCGCTGGACCCGCTGATCCGCCGGGACATGCAGGACGAGGTCGCCCGCCTGCAGGCCGAGCTGCACACGACCGCGGTCTTCGTGACCCACGACCTCAACGAGGCGCTCCGGCTCGGCGACCGGATCCTGATCATGCGCGACGGCGCGGTGGCCCAGATCGGTACGCCGGCCGAGATCGTCGCCCGCCCCGCCGACGACCACGTCCGCGACTTCGTCAGCTCGGTGCCGCGCTCGCACGTGCTCACCCTCGAGTACGTCATGCGCCCACCGACGCCCACCGACTCGCTGGAGGGCCCGGCGCTGGCCGCCGACCTCGTCGTACGGCAGGCGGCGCGGATCGCTCTCGCCTCCGCGCACCCGGTGCGGGTGATACGCGACGGCGAGCTGGTGGGCATCGTCGACGACGACGCGATCCTGCGGGTCGTCGTCGCCGAGGAGACGCCCTCGGCATGACCGCCACCCTCGAGCGGCCGGCGACGGCCCCGTCCGCGCCGCCCGAACCGCGGTCGCGGCGGTCCGTGCCGCGCTGGGCGTGGGTGCTCGGCATCCTGGCCCTCTGGGCGCTGGCGGCGTACGTCGGCCACGGCCGGTCGACGATGAACCTGTCGGGCGGCAGCGCCACCGAGCTGCACGACGGGCTCTCCCAGCTCAAGCGCGACCTGATCGCCGGCCGCGACGACAACGTGCTCATGCAGGCCGTCGGCGCCGTGTCGGACGTCTTCAACGCGGTGGTCGAGCAGCTGCAGCGGCTGGTCTCGGTCCCGGCGCTCCCCCGGCCCGTGCCCCAGATCGGCTGGCTCGGCGTGCTCGGCATCCTCGGCTGGGTCAGCCTCGCCGTCGCGGGCTGGCGGCACGCGCTCGGCACCGTCTGCGCGCTGACCGCCGTCGGTCTGCTCGGCTACTGGAGCACGGCCATGGACACCCTGGTCGTCACCCTGGTCGCGGTGGCGATCTGCGTGGCGGTCGGCGTACCCCTGGCGGTCCTCGCGGGGACGAACCGCCGGGTGAACGCGGTGCTCACCCCGGCGCTCGACGTCCTGCAGACGATGCCGTCGTTCGTCTACCTGGTCCTGCTCACCCTGTTCTTCAGCCTGGGGCCGGCGATCGCGGTCGCGCTGACCGTGCTCTACGCGATGCCCCCGGTCGTCCGCATCGGTGCGGTCGGCCTGCGCGAGGTCTCTCCGGTCACGCTGGAGGCCACCGACTCCCTCGGCCAGACCCGGTGGCAGCGGCTGACCCGGGTGCAGCTGCCGATGGCCCGGCGCACGATGATCGTGGGCGTCAACCAGACCACGATGGCGGCCCTGTCGATGTCGGTGATCGCCGGGTTCGTGGACGGTCCCGGCCTCGGCAAGCCGGTCATCCGGGCGCTGAGCGCCGGCATGAACCAGGTGGGCGCCGGCTTCACCGCCGGCCTGGCGATCGTGATCCTGGCCATCATGCTCGACCGCGTGACGACGGCCGCCAGCGAGCGCACCGAGACCATCGCGCGGGGCGGCGGCGGGTCGCGCCGTACCCGGCGGATCGTCCTCGCCGGCGGGGCCGTCGTCGCTGCGGTCCTCGTCCACCTGTCGCGGACCTACCGCTCCCTCGCGGAGTTCCCCGAGACCTCCGTGGGCCGCACCGTCGCCGACGCGGCCCAGGCCGTCTCGGACTGGACGACCGACCACCTCTCCGTGCTCACGACCGGGATCCAGGAGGCCGTCACCACGGTCTTCATCAACCCGGTCCAGGATGTCGTGGCGAGCTCACCCTGGTTCGTCACGGGTACGGCGCTGCTCGCGCTGTCCGCCGTGCTCGCGGGCCGGGCGGGCGCCCTGTCGACCCTGGTGTGCCTGGCGGGCATCTGGCTGACCGACCTCTGGTACGACGCCATGGTCACCCTCACCAGCGTGCTGGTGGCGACCCTGTTCGTGATGGCGATCGCCCTGATCCTGGGGGTCGCGATGGCGCGGCGGCGTACCGTCGACCGCGTCCTGCGCCCGGTCCTCGACGCCGCCCAGGTGATGCCGGCGTTCGTCTACCTGATCCCGGTCCTCGGCCTGTTCGGGCCCAACCGGTTCACCGCGATCGTGGCGGGCGTCGTGTTCGCCGCGCCGGTGGCCGTGAAGCTGGTCGCCGACGGTGTCCGCCAGGTCTCGCCGACCGCGGTCGAGGCCGCGACCGCCGCCGGGTCGACCCCGTGGCAGCTGATCACCAAGGTCCAGCTGCCGATGGCCCGCAGCCACCTGGTGCTGGCGGCAAACCAGGGCCTGCTCTACGTCCTGTCGATGGTCGTCATCGGCGGGCTGGTCGGCGGCGGCGGGCTCGGCTACGACGTCGTGTTCGGCTTCGCCCAGGGCGCCTACTACGGCAAGGCCCTCGCGGCCGGCATCGCCATCGTCCTGCTGGCCGTCATGGTCGACCGCGTCGCCCGCCGGGCGGCCGCACGCTGATGCCCGCTCCCGCCGCACCCTCCAGTCCCCGAGAGAGAAGGAACCATCACGTGAAGCCCAGGAAAGCCAGCGCCCTCGCCGGCTCGCTCGCCACGCTCGCGCTCGCCCTCAGCGCCTGCGGCGGAGGCGACATCGACGACGAGACGGCGGCCAACGAGGCCAAGGCCGCCGATGCGGGTGACTGCGGCGAGCTGAACATGGCCGTCAACCCGTGGGTCGGCTACGAGGCGGACGCGTACGTCGTCGGCCACGTCGCCGAGACCGAGCTCGGGTGCTCGGTGACCTACAAGGACCTCAAGGAGGAGGTCTCCTGGCAGGGCTTCGGCACCGGCGAGGTCGACGTCGTCATCGAGGACTGGGGCCACCCCGACCTGGAGAAGCAGTACTTCGCGGACCAGGGCGGCGACGGCAGCGCGATCGGCGCCGGGACGACCGGCAACGTGGGGATCATCGGCTGGTACGTCCCGCCGTGGATGGTCGAGGAGTACCCGGACATCACGAACTGGGAGAACCTCAACAAGTACGCCGACCTCTTCGAGACCCCCGAGTCGGACGGCAAGGGTCAGTTCCTCGGCGCGGACCCGTCGTACGTCCAGTTCGACGAGGCGATCGTCGAGAACCTGGACCTCGACTTCAAGGTGGTCTTCTCCGGCAGTGAGGCGGCCTCGATCGCCGCCTTCGAGAAGGCCGAGAAGAACCGGACGCCGCTGATCGGCTACTTCTACGAGCCGCAGTGGTTCATGTCCGAGGTGCCCCTGGTCAAGGTGAAGCTGCCGGCGTACACCGACGGCTGCCAGGACGACGAGAAGGCCGTCGCCTGCGACTACCCGGAGACCGAGTTGAAGAAGGTCGTGTCGACGGAGTTCATGGAGTCGAACAGCCCGGCGGTCGGGCTGGTGCAGAACTTCCAGTGGACCAACGACGACCAGAACCTGATCGCGAAGTACATCTCCGAGGACGGCATGTCCCCCGAGGACGCCGCGGCGAAGTGGGTCTCGGAGAACCCGGACAAGGTCGAGGCCTGGCTCTCCTAGGCGACGGCGCCCCGTGGGCTCCTCGTCAGTGCCGCATCGCGTGCCACCGAGAGGTGAGGTGCGCGGTCAGGCCGACCAGGGAGCCCACGGCGGTGGCGCCGACCGCGATCATGGCGACGCCGATGACGAAGAGCCCGTCCGATCCGGGCTCGCTGCCCCAGTCCGCGAACGCGATCGCGCACAGCCCGAGGACGGCGCCCGTGACCACCGCGGCGGGCGGCCACCACCACGCGGCCGCGAACACCAGCACGACCAGGGTCAGGCCCAGCCCCACGACCTGGTAGGGCTGGTACGGCCCGGCCGTGTCCATGGTCCCGGGCTCCGTCCAGCGCTCCGCGTGCCAGCCCAGCCACGCCAGCCAGACGACGACGGAGGCGGCGGCGGACACGACGAGTGCGGCGGTGGTCTTCATGCCCCCAGCCTCGCCGCTCGGGGCGCTGCCGCGCCTGAGCACGCGTGCTCAATCGAACGCATGGGGTTGACTCGGGGCATGCGCCGTACCGCCGCGCTCCTGATGATGGCCGCGCTCGTCGCGGGGTGCACGGACGCGCCGTCGGCCGAGCGGCCGGGCTCGTCACCTCCCGCATCGCCGTCCTCGCCCTCGGCGTCGACACCGGCACCCGTCGTCCCCGACCCGCCGACCCCGCGGGTCTCGCCCGACGACGTCCGCGTGGGTACGGCGACGGCGGCCGTCCGCCATCTCGCGGACCGGGTCGGGCCGCGACCCGGCACCTCGCCGGCGTACTTCCGGGCGGCGGCGTGGGTGCAGCGCCGGTTCCAGGAGCTGGGCTGGCAGGTCGAGCGCCAGCGGTTCCCGACGCCGGCCGGCTACTCGTGGAACGGCCCGGTCGACGCCGGCCCGTCGGTCAACGTGCTGGCCACCCGCGGCGACGTCCGACCGGGCGAGCCCTGGCTGGTCGTCGGGGCGCACCTCGACACCGTGGTGGGCTCCCCCGGCGCCGAGGACAACGCCTCGGGCGTCGGGGTCCTGCTGGCCGTCGCCGAGGCGCTGGCCGGTCGGCGTACCCGGCTGCCGGTCGTGCTGGTCGCCTTCGGCTCCGAGGAGCCCCGCGGCCAGGGGGACGCGCACCACCACTACGGCTCGCGCGCGTACGTCGCCGCACTCACACTCGCGCAGCGACGGTCCGTGCGCGGGATGGTCTCGCTCGACCGGGTCGGGGTCGGCGCGGCCGTCCCCGTCGGCAGCCCCGGCGATGACCTGGACCGGCCGACGCGGCGGGTCCTCGCGGCGGCCCGGCGCGCCGGCGTACCGACCCTGCCCGAGACGGGCCAGCGCTCCAGTGACCACTGGTCCTTCGCCCGCGACGGGATGCCGGGCGTCCGGCTCGGCAGCACGCCGTACGCCGGCTACCACTCGGCCGGCGACGTCCCCGCCGTGGTGGAGGCCGACCAACTGGAGCGGACCGCGCGGGTCGTGCTGGCCTGGTTGAGGTGAGTCGGTGCCGTGCCGGCTAGTTCCACGTGACCGTCGGGTTGCCGGCGACGACCGGGAGCTCGGTGGCCGATCGGACCTTCCGGCCGACGGACCAGACGATCACGTCGGTGTCGTCGGGACCGTCGGCCGTGGGTCGCGCCCGGTAGGCGAGCAGTTCGGTGCCGTCGCGGTTCGGCGTGACGTCGTGGTAGATCGTCGTGACACCCGGCTTGCCGTTGCTCAGGAGCCGACGGGCATGGCCGCCGTCGGCAGCCGCGATCCAGGTCGACGACCGCTCCCCTCGGCGACGCTCGATCACGATCCGACGGTGGTCGCCGGTGATGCGGACCGACCGGACGTTTCGCAGCACGAGCTTCGAATGACCCGCCCGGGCCGAGCGCAGGTTCGTCCCGTCGGAGTAGAGGATGCCGTCCCGGGTCCACCCCAGCGCATCGTTGATGACCACCTGGTGGTGCTCGTCCGGCGACGGCAGCACGAGCACCTGCGTCAGCTCACGCCCGTCGAGGCGGACCGTCCAGATTCCGTGGACCCGTTCGCCGTTCCGTTCGGACACCGCCTCGAAAGCCAGGCGCCTTCCGTCGTGGGACCAGCCGATGCCCCCGACAGCCACGAGGTGTGGATGCCGCGCGAGCGGCTCGATCGGCTTTCCGCCCCGGACCGGCGCCACGACGAGCTGGGGAAGCCTGTCACTGCAGCAGGTCGCGAACGCGACCCGACGTCCCGCACCGTCCATCGTCAGACTCGTAGTGAAGCCCTTCGGGAGGTCGTAGATCCGGCGCACGCCGGTCCCGTCGACCCGGGCGGAGCGCAGGTGGATGCCCTTGACCCCGCGCCGGTAGTGGTCCCACACGACCCGGTGCCCGACCTTCGGCGCAGCGAGGCGCTCCGCGCCGACCATCGGCGTCGCCGGGGACGGGGTCGAGCCCGCGGCGACGGCCGCCGGTGCGCACGCAAGGAGCGCGATGAGGGTGGCCAGGGCGCCGCGGCCGGAGATGTTCACTGCGAGAGGGTACGAGCCGCCGCCGGTTCCGGGGTGGGAACCCCGGGATCGGCCGACCTCAGCCCGCGGCCGGGACCACCATGGGGGTACCCGCGACCGGGTCGGGCACGACCAGGCACGCCAGCCCGAACGCCTCCTCGACGAGCTCGGCGGTGACCACGTCGCCCGGCGCGCCCTCCGCGAGGATCCGGCCGCCGCCCATCACGACGAGGTGGTCGCTGTAGCGGCACGCGAGGTTCAGGTCGTGCAGGACGGTGACGATCGTGCGACCGGTGCTGCGGTTGAGGTCGCGCAGCAGCCGCAGGAGATCGACCTGGTGGGCGATGTCGAGGAACGTGGTCGGCTCGTCGAGGAGCAGGAGGTCCGTCTCCTGGGCCAGCGCCATCGCGACCCAGACCCGCTGCCGCTGACCGCCGGAGAGCTCGCGCAGGGGGCGGCGTACCAATGCCTCGGTGTCGGTGGCGGCGAGCGCCGCCGCGACCGCCTCCTCGTCGCGGTCGCTCCAGGCCCGGAACCAGCCCTGGTGGGGGTGGCGGCCGCGGCCGACGAGGTCACCGACGGTGATGCCGTCCGGTGCCACCGGGTTCTGGGGCAGCAGGCCCAGCACGCGCGCCACCTCGCGGGAGTCGCGGTCGAGGATCGGCGTCCCGTCGAGCAGCACCTCGCCCGTCTGCGGGCGGAGCAGCCGGGCAAGCCCGCGCAGCAGGGTGGACTTGCCGCAGGCGTTCGCCCCGATGATGGCCGTGACCCGGCCGTCCAGGATGTCCACGTCCAGGGAGTCCACGACCGTCCGGTCGTCGTACCCCAGTGACAGCCCGCGGGCCGCCAGCCGCGGCCTCGTGTCGATGGCAGCCTCGCTCATCCGCCCAGTCCTCTCCGGTTGGTGGTGGCCAGCAGCCACAGCAGGTACGGCGCGCCGATGGCGCCGGTGACGACCCCGGTGGGGAGGTCGGTCGGCAGCACCTCGACCGCGATGAAGTCTGCGACCAGCACGACGGTGGTGCCGACCAGCCCGGCGGCCAGGATGCTGCCGGCCGCGGTGCGCAGCAGCCGGTCCGCGACCGGACCCGCGACGAGCGCCACGAACGCGATCGGGCCCGCGACGGCCGTGGCGAGCGAGGTCAGCACGACGGCGACCACGATCAGCACGAGCCGGATCAGCTCGGCGGGAGCGCCCAGTGCCCGCGCGGTGTCGTCGCCGAGCTGCAGGCTGCGCAGCATCCGCTGCAGGACCAGGCTCGCGGGCAGCAGGACCGCCACGGCGACCAGCAGCACGCGCACCTCGTCGTCCCCGCCCTGGCCGATCGAGCCGACCAGCCAGTGCATCGCGGCCCGCGCCCCCTGCAGGTCGGTGCGCGTGAGGGCGTACGACGTCAGCCCGGTCGCGAAGGCCGAGACCCCGATGCCGATCAGGATGAACCGGTAGCCCGAGATCCCGTCCCGCCACGCCAGGGCGTACATGAGGACGGCGGTCGCGAGGCCGCCGATCAGGGCGAGCGCGGGGATCCCGACCCCGCTGACCCCGGGCAGCGCGATGCCGATGACCGCGGCGAGGCTGGCGCCGGCGGAGATGCCGACGAAGTCGGGGGACGCGAGCGGGTTGCGGAGCAGCTGCTGGAAGATCGTCCCCGCGGCGCCGAGCGCCAGGCCCACGCCGACCGCGGCCTCGACCTGGGGCAGCCGGAGGTCGCGGACGATGAAGTCGACCGCGGGGTTCTCGCGCAGGTGCAGCAGCGACGCGACCACCTGGTCGATGCTGAGCCGGACGGACCCGAAGCAGAAGGTGACCACGACCAGCGCGAGGCAGGCCGCGGCCAGCGCCAGGTTCACGACGACGGTACGCCGCCGCCGGGACCGGCGGTCGGCTCGCAGGTCGGCCCGCACCTCGGCCAGCGCGCCGGCCGTCACAGCTCGCTCATCCTTCCCCAGCGGACGAGGGCGACGAAGAACGGCGCACCGAGCACGCCCATCACCACGCCGACCTGGAGCTCCCCGGGGGACCCGGCGACCCGGCCGATGATGTCGGCGCCGAGCAGGAGCACCGGGCCGAGGAGCATGGAGTAGGGCAGGATCCAGCGGTAGTCGGGTCCGCAGACGAGCCGCGCCACGTGGGGCACGACGAGGCCGACGAAGACGATGGGACCGCAGGCCGCCGTACCGGCTCCGCACAGCAGCGCCACCAGCCCGAGCAGCAGCACGCGGGTCCGCCCGACCCGGAGGCCGAGGGCGCGCGCGGTGTCGTCGCCGAGGGCGAGCCCGTTGAGCGCTCGCCCGCACAGCAGCGCCCCGACGATCCCGACGACGAGGAACGGGGCGATCCCCTCGACGATCGGGGCGTAGCGTCCCGCGAGCGAGCCCACCTGCCAGAAGCGGAGCTGGTCGAGCACCTCGACGTCGGTCATCATCATGCCGGTGGTGAGGGAGGTGAGGCCCGCCGTCACGGCCGCACCGGCCAGCGCCATCTTGACCGGCGTCGCACCCTCCCGGCCGAGGGACCCGATGACGTAGACCAGGGCGGTCGCGAGCACGGCACCGGCGAAGGCGAACCAGATGTAGCCCGAGACGCTGCCGACGCCCAGCACGGTGATCGCGAGCACCACGGCCGTGGCGGCACCGGCGTTGATGCCCATGATCCCCGGGTCCGCGAGCGGGTTGCGGGTCAGGCCCTGCAGGATCGCGCCGGCGAGGCCGAGCGCCGCACCGACCAGGATCCCGAGGATCGTGCGCGGCACCCGCAGCTGCAGGGCGACGCGGTCCTCGATCGCCCCGTCGTCGAAGTGCCGGAAGGCGTCCACCACGTCACGCAGCGGGATGGACCGGGAGCCGTGCGTGACGCTGAGGAAGGCGATCGCCGCCAGCACCACGAGCAGCACGACGATCCCGCCGGCCAGGTACGGCGACCGGCGGGAGCTCGCGTCGCGCGTCGCGGGGCGAGGGGCGGTCGACGTACTCAGGACTAGTCGCCGACGGTGACGTCGACGTCCGAGAGGTCGTCGGTGAGCTTCTCGAGCGCCTCGGCGTAGTCGCGGTAGGTGTGCAGCCAGAACGCCGGCCACTCGATGACCTGGCCCTCCTGCGCGGCGCGGATGCTGGTCCACGTGGGCTGGTCCTCGGCGGTCTTGACCGAGTCGTCGAAGGTCCGGCCGTCGATGAGGACGACGTCGGGCTGGTACTTGTCCGCGTTCTCCCAGCTCAGGTTCTCCCAGTAGGGGAAGTCCTTGTCGACGGCGTCCGGCTCGATGACGCCCAGGCCCCACTCGGCGAAGTCGAGGAGCTCGGGGGCGAACTCGGGGTTCGCGACGTACAGCAGGTCGGAGGCCGGGGAGACCGCGAGCGCGCTGATCTCCTTCTCCTCCATCAGCGCGGAGAACTCGTCGCGCGCGGCCTCGAAGGCGGCGCGGTCCTTCGCACCCTGCGAGCTCTCGATGTCGGCACCCAGGCTCTCGGCGAGCTTCTCGTAGCCCTCGGTCAGGGCCATGATCGACCCGCCCTGGGGAGCGCCGACGACGTCAGCGAGCTTGGCGAGGTCCTTGCTCTTCTCCTTCACGCCCTCCTCGAGCCCGGAGTGCGCCTTCTCGGCCGGCCACCAGTCCGCCACGATGAGGTCGGGGTTCAGCGTCGACGCCTTGGCCACGTCGATCGATCCCCACTCCTCGCCGAGGATCTCGATACCGTCGAGGTCGAGGCCCTGCAGGTTCGGGTCGGTCTTGACGGACTCGTCGGCGTAGATGCCGATCGGGCGGATGCCGTAGGACATCAGCGCCGCGGCGGCCCCGGAGTGCGCGATGATGCGGGTCGGCACCTCGTCGAGGGTGACCGTCTCGCCGTCGGCGTCGTCCCACTCCCACGGTCCGGCCGGCGTGGCGTCCTTCGTGGGCGCGGCATCGGTGTCCTCGGCGACGTCCGAGCTGCAGGCGGCGAGACCCAGGACGACGAGGGCGCAGACCCCACTGGAAACCAGGCGCTTCATGGCATGTCCGATCTTCTCAAGAACTAAGGCGGACCTAAGTTAGGGCAACCTTGCCCACCGTGGGAACAGCGGGGGCGTGATCCGCCTCACGGGCTCAGAGCCGCGACGCGGTGCGCACCAGCCCGGCGACGCCGGGAGACGTGCTGTGCGGCGGCCAGGCGATGACCGTGGTGACCTGCGGAGCGTCCGCGAGGGGTACGACGGCCAGCCCGTCGCGCAGGTTGGCGCGGGCCGACTCGGGCAGCACGATCGCGGTCCGACCGAGCCGCACCAGTTGGAGGACCTGGGTCAGGTCGCGGAGCTCGGGGCCGGGTCCGTCGGGGTAGGAGCCGTCGAGGTTCGGCCACCGGGGCAGCGGCAGGTCCGGGATCGAGGTCGCCTCGGCCATCGTCATCGAGGTCCGGGTGCTCGACGGATGGCCGGCGGGCAGGATCAGGACCTGCTCCTCGACCGTCAGCGTGTCCACGTCGAACCCGCTCACGTCGTCGAAGGGCCGGTGCAGGATCGCGACGTCGGCGCGCCCGTCGCGCAGCATCAGCGCCTGGTGCCCGGGCGGGCTCAGCACGACGTCGATCGCGACGGCGTCGGGCTCGGCGGCGTACGCGTCGAGGAGCTTGACCATCAGCTCGCTCGACGCCCCCGCCTTGGCGGTGAGCACCACGGCGGCGCGACCGCCGGCGTCGACGGTGCGACGCGTACGCCGCTCGGCGGCCTCGACCGCGGCCAGCGCGGCTCGGCCCTCGCGGAGCAGGGTCTCGCCGGCACTCGTGAGGGTCACGCCGCGCGGGGTGCGGACGAACAACGCGCCGCCCAGCCGTCGCTCGAGCTGGGCGATCGCCCGGGACAGCGGCGGCTGGGCCATGCCGAGTCGCTCGGCGGCCCGCCCGACGTGCGACTCCTCGGCGACGGCGACGAAGTAGCGCAGCTCGCGGGTCTCCACCTCGTCGAGGCTACGCGCCTCACCTGGGGTCATACCGCCGCGGTATCGACCGCGACCCGATCGGTCTTGGATCGCGGCGGCGTCGCGAGCACAGGATCGAGGCATGGCAGAGATCAGCACTGAGAACAGCACCGAGAACACGAAGATCGCGCTCGTCACCGGCGCCAACAAGGGCATCGGCTACGAGATCGCCGCCGGGCTCTCCCGCCTCGGCTTCCGCGTCGGGGTCGGCGCTCGCGACGCGGGTCGTCGCGAGGACGCCGTCGCGAAGCTGACGGCGGAGGGGCACGACGTGTTCGGCGTACCGCTGGACGTCACCGACGACGCGTCGGTCGCGGCCGCCGCTGCGCAGCTCGACGCGGCGGGCGGCCTCGACGTCCTCGTCAACAACGCCGCCATCACCGGCGGGATGCCCCAGGAGCCGACCCGGGTGAGCGCCGGGCAGGTCCTGGCGGTCGTCGACACCAACGTCGTCGGCGTCATCCGGGTGACCAACGCGATGCTGCCGATGCTGCGCCGCTCGCCGTCGCCGCGCATCGTCAACGTCTCCAGCACGGTCGGCTCGCTCACCCTGCAGACCGCCCAGGCCGCCGCGGTCGGCCCGATCTCGGCGGCGTACTCGCCGACCAAGTCGTACCTGAACGCCGTCACGATCCAGTACGCCAAGGAGCTGGCAGGCACCGGCATCCTGGTCAACGCGGGGTGCCCCGGCTACGTCGCCACCGACCTCAACGGTCACCAGGGGACTCGGACACCCGAGCAGGGCGCCGCGATCTTCCTGGAGCTCGCCACCCTGCCCGACGGTGGGCCGAGCGGGACCTTCCGCGACGAGACGGGCATCCAGCCCTGGTGAGGTGCGCGGCAGCGACCACACCCGACGCTGGTTGAGGTGCGAGGAGCGCAAGCGACGAGCCTCGAAACCCCGCGAGCCGCACGCCGGCCTCGACCCGCACCCCATCCCCGTCGCGCTGTCGAGACGCGCACGGACCACGTGATCCGCCCGCCGTGGCCGAAAGTGGACTGGACCACCAGTTTTACTTTGACGCCGTTCGGGGGAGTGATCGGGGGCGGGGGGCACGCGCTCCCTCGCCCACCCCCGACGTCGACGAGAGAGACCCCACGTGAACCTGCTCAGCCGCACGACCGCCGCCGTGGTCACCACCCTGGCGCTGACCATCCCCGCCGGCGCCTTCGCCACGAGCGCCCAGGCAGCGCCGGGCGGCGCGGTCGGCTCCGAGACCCACGGCCAGGAGCTGGCGAAGAAGAAGGCCAAGAAGCCGAGGATCAAGCTCAAGCGGTCGGCCGCCTACTCCCACGTCGGCCAGCCCGGCGTGAAGGTCACCGCGGTGCTCAAGCGGTCGGCCAAGGGCAAGGTCACGTTCACGGTCAACGGCGCCAAGGCCCGCAAGGTGAAGCTGAAGAAGGGCAAGGCCTCCTTCCGGCTGCCGAGCACCACCGCCGCCGGCACCTACAAGGTGACCGCGAAGTACAAGCGCGCGAAGAAGACCACCAAGGTCCGCGTCTACAACTCGGCCATCAAGCTGTCGGCGACGTCGTTCACCATCTCGAAGTCCGCTGACAGCTGGGACCTGCCGACCCTCACCGGCTCGGTCGTCTTCAAGGGCACGCCGGCGAAGAAGGGCTACGTCGACATCTACCAGGACGGCCGCAACAAGGCGGGCAGCTCCTCGCCGTACTACTGCTGCATGGCGACGGTCGCCGCCAACGGGACGTTCACGTTCGGCTCGTCCACCTTCCTCGGGCGCGTCAAGGACCGGCAGCAGCCGGGCACCTACACCTACCAGGCGTTCTACACCGACGGCCCGGCGTTCGCCGACTACATCTACTCCACCCCGATCACCGTGACCGTCACCCCCTGACGCCCCACACCCCGACGACGGCCCGCCAGCGATGCTGGCGGGCCGTCGTGCTTCCGGACGTCGGTGACACCGACGCTGGTTGAGGTGCGAGCGAAGCGAGCCTCGAAACCCGGTGGAGAACGACGAGAGGCCGCGTTCCGGTCAAGGGAACGCGGCCGGTCCGATCGTGGGCGACGCCGGTTGTGCCGAGATTCCTACTGGTGCTGGGATGCCGTCTGCTCGGCCATCAGACCGAGCTGAGCCATCATTGATCCGGTGTCGAAGTACGTCGTCTGACTCTGGACCTTGCCGTCCTTGAACTCCATGACGTCGCAGAGCTGCAACGTCAGGGACCGCCCGGTGGCGGGGATGTCACCCATGCTGGTCGCCAGGGTCCCCGTGTGGGTTCCTCGAGGAGATCGCCCAGCTGGAGTCCGGCATCCGCCGCCACCTCGCCTCCGCCACGGGACGGTTCGAGTGCTGGCTCGCCGCCCGGCAGGTTCGCGGGCAGGCCTAGCGCGACAGTCCTAGTTCTTGCCGATCTCTTCACGCTGGACGTTCTGGACCAGCCACGTGGCGATGAGCGCCGTCACCGAACCGACGACCGCGATACCGACGACCATCAACGCCACGGCGATGCACCGCCCCGGGGTGGTCACCGGGAACCGATCCCCGTAGCCGACCGTGGTGACCGTCGTACACGCCCACCACAGGGCGTCCCCGGCGGTGTTGATGTTCGCGCCGGGTGCATCTCGCTCGGCATCCAGGATGGCGAGAGCACCGAGAACGACTGACATGAGCGCGACACCGGAGACGTAGACGCCGACGCGTCCGACGAGGCCACCCGCAGCGGACCGGTTCAGGATGCGGGCGAACGCGAGCAGTCGCAGCAGACGCAGGGGACGCAGCATCGGGGCCGCGATCAGCACAAGGTCGTACCAGTGCCTCAGGGCGTACGAAGGACGGCGGTCCGCGAGATAGATCCTCACCAGGAAGTCGATAGCGAACGCGCCCCATACCGTCCACGACGCGTAGGCGAGCAAGGTCTCGAGGTCAGGGTCGATGCGCGGATCAAGCACCGGCCACGCGTAGGCGATCAGGAAGGCGGTGGCGAGGAGCAGCAGGGGGACCTCATTGGTCCGTTCCCACTGTTCGACACGGCTCGGCTCGGACGACACAGGCCGGGACACTAGCGATGCGGGCGCAGCAAAGCGCGGGATCGCGCGAACCCGTCGGCGCCGGGCCGGCATGGCTCACCCCACCGCGTGGAACGTCAGACCACGCCCTGGTGCCCAGACGAAGAGCGCGGCGCGCTCGTGGGCCGATGGGTGCCGGCAGCTGAGACTGTCCCCGCTGCCACCTTGCGAGGATCTCCCTCTGTCTGGCCTCGGCGGCCTCGACGGTGTCGAAGAACTCGAGACCGACGGTGCGAAACAACGACGGGATCTTCCGCCTGCTGCGCGACACGACCACCTTCGTGCGGTCGTCCCCGGATCTCAGCCAGCGCCAGACGCGCCGACGAGCAGCGGCGAGAGCGGCGAGGAAGATCGCGTGCTCCAGGCTGAACCTCTCCGCCCTGGTGCCCCACGTCATCACCTCGACCGGAAGGACCTGGACGCAGGCGAGTCCGGTGCCGTCACGGAAGACGGCGTCGGGATCATCGAGGTCGGGCCCGAGCCGGACCCAGAACCCCTTCGGATCACTGGACATGTTGCTGAAGATGACCTCGTCGCACGTAGTGGGACTGACACAACTGGCCCGAGTGCGCGCAGCCGCAGCCGCAGCACGTGTCGGGTCGACGACTTCTGTAGGTCCGTCTACGGACCACTCACCATCACCCCACCCGGGCACTCCGCACGACGCCGCCGGCGTCGTGCCCGAGGTTGAGGCGATCGGGACGGAAGTCCATCGTCAACATGGCGTCGAGCGGGTGGGCGCGCACGTGCCAGCCGGCGTCGGTGGCGAGGCGGGTGGCCTCGGCGACGTCGAGGCCGACGAGGGTGGCGGGGTCGCGGGGGTCGGGCGGGGTGGCGGAGGTGCGCAGGAACGGCCGGAGAGCGCCGACCGACTTCGCCGGTACCGTGACCGCGATGCCCTGGCCGATGGCGCGCAGCCGCCAGCCGGTGCCGTCGCGGAAGAGCGTGGCCATCGCCAGACCGGTCTGGGAGACCCCCGAGGTCAGCGTGAACCTGGCCAGCTCGACGTCGGTGGCGTCGTCGACGATGCGGCAGTAGGCGTTGGCGATCCAGTCGAGAGGGTGCCCCTGGTAGCTGCTGACCAGGAAGGCGATCGTGTCGACCTTGGCGTACACCTTGCTCAGGTCGACGGCGATCACCTCGTCGTCGCCCTCACCGCTGCCGCTGCGGTTGTCACCCTGGTGCGCCACCGACCCGTCGCGGGTCGCGAGGTTGTTGTAGAAGGCCAGGTCGAAGAGCTGCTCGCCCATGAACTGCACGGCCGACGCGTCCAGATCGACGTCGCGCGCGGCGCCGGCGGGTCCCGCGTTGCTCTCCTTGTCCCAGCCCACGCCGAACCGCAGCCGGGTCACCGGCTCGCCCGACTCGGTGGCGAGCGTCCACTCCTGGCCGGGGCTGAGGTCGATCACGGCGCCGAACCTACCCCTGCGGCGTACGGGCCGGTGCTCGCCGCCCACACGTCGGCGAGCACGCCCGCCCCGTCGACGCCGTCGAGCAGGCGGGGCACGAACGTCACCGGGTCCATCCGGTACGGCGCCAGCCGCACCGCCTTCAGCTCCGCTCCCCAGAACGTCGCCTCCAGCAGCACCCCCTCGCGCGCCTCGACGGGGAACCGGTCGGGACCCATGTCGAAGACCAGGTTGCCCAGCGAGTGCAGGACCGGTACGCCGCGGACCGCGTCCACGCCCTGCACCCAGTGCGGGTGCCCGCCGACGACCAGGTCGGCACCCGCGCGGACCAGCCGCCGCCCGACCGTGCGCTGGAGCGGCTCCGGCTGATGCGTGTACTGCGTGCCCCAGTGCGGCAGCACCACCACGACGTCGGCGCTCCGCGCGGCCCGTCGTACGACGGCCTCGACGTGGGCGACGTCGGCCGGCACCAGCGGGCCGGTGCGCGGCGGCATCCGCACCGACAGCGCGCCCGGCTCCGTGCGGGTCGCGCGCGGGGTCTCGCCGATGGCGTTGAAGGCGACGAACGCGAAGCGCACCCCGCCGCGCTCGACGTACGCCGGCCGGCTCGCCGCCGCCAGGTCGCGACCCGCGCCGACCGGCACGATCGGGCTGTCGGCGAGTACGTCGACGGTCTCTAGCAGCGCCCGCGGCCCGTAGTCCCCCGCGTGGTTGTTGGCCAGCGACAGCACGTCGAGGCCCGAGCGGCGCAGCGGGCCGAGCAGCGCGGCGCTCGCGCCGAAGGAGTCCCCGCCCTGGGTCGGCGCCCCGTCGATCGACAGGGTGCTCTCCAGGTTGGCGACGGCCAGGTCCGCCGCTCGGAACGGCCGGGACAGCGGCCGGAGCGCGTCCGCCGCGGAGGGCACACCCCGCACCAGCATCAGGTCCCCACCGACGACCAGCTCGACGGCCCGCGGGTCGTCGCGCACCGGGTCGACACCCGCCACCCGGGCCGCGACCACGGTCGGACCCACCTCGTCGAGGGGGACGACGTCGACGTCCCGCCCGCGCCATCGGTCGAGGTTCCCCTCGACGATGCGGCGGTACGCCGCCCGCGACAGCTCCAGCCGCGGCTCGGTCGCGTGTCCGACGACGGCGAGCACGGGGTCGGCCGGAGGCGAGGTCGCCTCCGAGGGCGTGACCGACGGCGGGTCGGCCTCCGGCGAGGACGAGGACGACGACGGGCTCGTGCAGGCCGTCAGGGTGAGCAGCAGGACCCCGACGACCGCCCGCACGTCAGCGCCCGTCGAGGTAGGACAGCGCGATGTCGACGAGCGAGACCCGGGGCAACCGGCTGATCTCGTCCTTGGCGAACCAGCGCGCCTCGTCGGTGGTGCCGTCGACCTCGTGGGTCAGCTCGCCGCCCGTGACGGTCGCCGCGAAGACGACGCGGACCGCCTTGAGCGGCCGATCCGTCCCGGTGGAGCGCCGGTTCGGCGAGAAGACGGCCGAATCGACCCCGAGCAGGCCGTCGAGGCGGACGTCGTACCCCGTCTCCTCGCGGACCTCGCGGACCGCCCCCTCCTCGACCGTCTCGGCGAGCTCGACGCCGCCGCCGGGCAGCGTCCAGCGCCGCTGCTCCCCCTCGTTCCACAGCGCGAGCAGGATCCGGTCCGCGTCGTCGCGGATGAGGGCGTACGCCGCGAGCCGGGTGTCGTACTCGGTGTAGTGCGGAAGGTCGGTCACGTGAGCATTCTCGCAACTGCGCCCCAACGGAATGTTCCGAACCGCAGAGGGATTCCGGAAGGTATGACCGTTCCGACCATCACCCTGAACGACCAGACGACCATCCCCCAGCTCGGCTTCGGCACCTACCAGGTCCCGCCCGAGCAGACCGCCGCGACGGTCGGCACGGCGCTCGAGGTCGGCTACCGCCACCTCGACACCGCGCAGATGTACCAGAACGAGCAGGGCGTCGGCGAGGCGATCAAGGCCTCCGGGATCGCCCGCGAGGAGCTGTACGTCACCAGCAAGCTGAACAACGGCTTCCACCGGCCCGACGACGCCCGTCGCTCGTTCGACGAGACCCTGACCCGCCTCGGGCTGGACCGCATCGACCTGTTCCTCATCCACTGGCCGCTCCCGACGCTGTACGACGGCGACTACGTGTCGACCTGGCGGACGCTGGCCGAGTTCGTGGCCGACGGCCGCGCGGCCTCCGTCGGGGTCTCGAACTTCCATCCCGAGCACCTCGACCGGATCATCTCCGAGACCGGCGTGGTGCCGGTCGTGAACCAGATCGAGGTGCACCCGTACCTCACCAACGAGGCCGCCCGCGCCGCCTCGATCCGGCACGGCGTCGAGGTGGAGGCCTGGTCCCCGATCGCCCAGGGCGCCGTCCTCGACGACCCGGTGATCGGCGAGATCGCGGCCGCCCACGGCAAGACCCCGTCGCAGGTCACCCTGCGCTGGCACGTCGAGCGCGGCGACATCGTCTTCCCGAAGTGATGCGCGAGGAGCGGATGCGGGAGAACTTCGACATCTTCGACTTCACCCTCACCGCCGACGAGGTCTCCGCCATCACCGCCCTCGACCGGGGCGAGGACGGCCGGACCGGCCCGAACCCGGACACGTTCGACTACGTCCCCTCCTGACCCACCCGCCACCCGCCGACCCGGCGTGAGTTTGCTGCCGACCCGGCGCGAGTTCGCGCCGGGTCGGCAGCAAACTCACGCCGGGTCGGCGATTTCGGGGTCAGTCGAGGGCGCGGCCCCAGGACTCCAGGATCCGGGCGAGGGTTTCGCGGTCGTCGGCGGGGAGCAGGCCGACCAACCGGTGCTCGTTGGCGATGTGCGCCTCGAACGCTCGGTCCATCAGCGCCCGGCCGGCGGGGGTCAGGGCGATCACGCGGCCGCGGCCGTCCTGGTCACTGACCCGCCGGGTCACCCAGCCCTGCTGTACGCAGCGGTCGACGCGCTTGGTGATCGCCCCGGAGGTGACCATGGTGCCGGCGGCCAGCGCCCCCGGCGTCAGCTCGTACGGCGCCCCGGACCGCCGCAGCGTCGCCATGACGTCGAACTCCCCCTCGCCGAGGCCGAACTCGCCGTACACCGCGACCAGTTCCTCGGTCAGCCGGGCGCCGAGACGGTGCAGCCGCCCGATCACGGCGAGCGGTGAGACGTCGAGCTCGGGGCGCTCGTCGCCCCACTGCGCCATCACCACGGCGACGTGGTCGGGTGCGTCCTCGGGGTTCGTCGTCACGATGCGGAATATATCTGACGGGGAAACTATTATGCTTTCCATGGAAACGAATTGGCGCATCCTCGCCACGACGGCGATCGCGCCGATCGCGTGGGGCTCGGGCTACTACGTGACCGAGACGTTCCTCCCGCCCGACCGCCCGCTGTTCGGGGCGATGGTGCGAGCGCTGCCGTTCGGGCTGCTGCTGCTCGCCTTCCGCCCGCGGCTGCCCACCGGCGACTGGTGGTGGAAGGCCGCCGTCCTGGGGATCCTCAACGTCGGGGCGTTCTTCGTGCTGATCTTCGTGGCGGCGTACCGGCTCCCGGGCGGGATGGCCGCCACGCTGACCGCCACCTCGCCGATCGCGATCATGCTGCTCGCCTGGCTGCTGGTGCGCGAGCGACCCCACGTCGCCTCGCTCGCGGGTGCCGTGACCGGCGCCGCCGGCGTCGCACTGCTGGTGCTCCGGTCCGGGTTCGCCGCCGACCCGGTCGGCGTGGCCGCCTCGCTCGGCGCGGTCGCGATGTCGTCGCTGGGCTACGTGCTGATCAAGCGCTGGCGTGCTCCGGTCGACCTGCTCACCCTCACCGCGTGGCAGCTGGTCGCGGGCGGCCTCGTCCTGCTCCCGATCGCCCTGGTCGTCGAGGGCGCACCGCCGCCGATCGACGCCCGCGCCGTCGGCGGCTTCCTGTTCCTCGGCCTGGTCGCCACGCTGCTGGCGAACGTCATGTGGTTCCGCGGGCTCCGTGACCTCCCTGCCGCCGCGGTCTCGCTGGTCGGCCTGCTCAACCCGGTCGCGGGCACCGTCCTCGGTGTCGCGCTCGCCGGGGAGGCCTTCGGCGCGGCTCAGGCCGCGGGCATGTCCCTGGTCCTGCTGGGCGTCGTCGCGGGCCAGCCCGCCGTGCTCGCCGCCGTACGCCGCCGCCGTCGTGCGGACGACGTGCCGGAACCCGCAGACACCGAGGAGCTCGTGCGCGTGGCCGCGTGAGGCCGATCAGCCGATCGTCACCGTCACGACGTTGGAGACCTTGCCGCTGTCGGTGTCGCGCATCCGGAACTTGTTCTCGCCGAGCTGGCCGGTTTGGACGTACGTCGAGAACGACTCGCCGCTCACCGACGCGGTGACCGGGAACTCGACCCAGTCGTCGCCCGCCAGCCGCTCGACCTGCAGGATGGCGCCCTCACCGCCGGGGTAGACGCCCGCCAGGTCGACGTTCTGCATGGGTCCGACCTCGGGCTGGCCGAGGGTGAGGACGATCTCGTCGTCGGGGCTCTCGGACTCCGTCGGGCTCTCCTCCCGCGTCGGCTCGTCGCCGGGCGCGAGCGTGAACGCGGGGTCCTTCGAGTCGGGCGTCTTCGACGGCGTCGGCAGGTAGAGCGACTCGGCCGAGGTGCTCTCCGCGGACCCGCCGTCCTCGCCGAGACCGAGCACCTGGGTGGCCGCGAGCGCGCCACCACCGAGGACCAGGCCGACGACCACCGCCACGCCCACCAACGCGACCAGACCCGTCAGGACGGGACGGTCCTCTCCATCGGCCACGTGCGGTCACTCCCGGGTCGTCGTGCGGTCGGCGTACGCGGCCATTGTCCGGTACGCACCACGGCGGACCAAGCCGGGCTACCGCGCCTCGAGGACCACCACGGGGATCTCGCGGTCGGTCCAGGCGGCGTACTTCTCGAAGTCGGCGTAGAGGTCGACCAGCCGCGGCCACAGTGCGGCCCGCTCCTCGGGCTCGGCGGTGCGCGCACGGACCGCGCGGCTCTCGCCGGGCAGGTGGACGATGGTGTCGGGCGCGGCGAGGAGGTTGGCGTACCACTGCGGGTTCTTCGGCAGTCCGCCCTGCGAGGCCACGACGACCAGGTCGCCGCCGTCGCGGAGGTAGAGCAGCGGCGTCGTGAACCGGGCGCCGGACTTGCGGCCGACGTGGTCGAGCAGCAGCGTCGGGACCGGCTTCTTCCACCCGGCGCCGACGCGCCACTTGTTGCCGATCCGGCCGTTGGTGGCCCGGAAGACCGCGACCTGGACCTTAGCCATGTACTTGATGACCGTGACGGTCCAGGGCGAGTCCAGCCCGTCGGGGCGCTGCTCGGGAAGCCCCACTAGATCGTTCGCTTCCAGACGATCTCCTCGTGGAGCTGCCGGCTGCGCCAGCCGTCGGGGGTCCGCACCATCGTGTGGTGGTAGATCCCGCCGAACTCGGCCACCTTGCCACCGGCGTCCGGCCCACTGAGCGGCATGGGGTTGTGGAAGTAGGCGTCCACCGTGGCCTCGTCGCCGTCGAGCGCGATGTCGACCTGCGCGAGCGAGTGCAGCCGCTTCGGGAAGAAGATCGGCAGCACCTCCGCCAGCCACGGCTTGACCTCGGCGTACGACGCCGCGATGCCGCCGGACTCGGTGTAGTCGATCGCCGCGTCGGGCGTGAACACGGTGTCGAGGCCGTCCCAGTCATCGGTATCGATCGCGCGCGTGTAGCGGATCAGTACTTGGGTGATCTCGAGCCTGTCGCTGATCTCCTGGAGGTCCACGGTCGGAACTCTGGCAGATAACTGAAACACGTTCTAGTGTTCGGGACATGCGATTCACCTACGCCGAGGCGATGACCCAGGCGAAGTTCTACGCCCCGCTGGCCCAGGCCGCCGAAGCTGCCGGCTACACGAGCATGACCGTGGCCGACAGCCTCATCTACCCGGAGACCTCCGACTCGAAGTACCCCTACACCGATACCGGTGACCGGGAGTTCCTCGACGGCAAGGAGTTCATCGAGGCGATGGTGCTGTGCGCGCACCTCTTCGCGGTCACCTCGACGCTGCGCCTGACGCCGTTCGTGCTGAAGCTCCCCGTCCGGCCGCCGGTCCTGGTCGCCAAGCAGGCCTCCTCGCTGGCGTACCTCTCCGACAACCGGCTCGGCCTCGGCGTCGGCATCTCGCCGTGGCCCGAGGACTTCGCGAACCTCGGCGTCGACTGGGCGCGCCGCGGCAAGCGGATGGACGAGTGCATGGACATCCTGCGCGGTCTCACGACCGGCGAGTTCTTCTCGTACGACGGCGAGTTCTACCAGGTCGACTCGCTCAAGCAGTGCCCCGGCGCGACCGAGAAGATCCCGCTGCTCGTCGGCGGTCACGTCGACGCCGCGCTGCGCCGCGCGGTCCTCAAGGGCGACGGCTGGATGCACGCCGGCGGCGACGGCGAGGAGCTCGACCGGCTGCTGAAGCGGCTCGCCGAGATCCGCGCCGAGGAGGGCGACACCCGCGACGACTTCGAGGTGCATGTCATCTCGTACGACGCCTACACCCTCGACGGCATCAAGCGCCTGGAGGACAAGGGCGTCACCGACTGCATCGTCGGCTTCCGGGTGCCCTACATCAAGGGCCCCGACACCGAGCCGCTGGAGACCAAGATCAAGCACCTCGAGCAGTACGCCGAGAACATCATCAGCAAGGTCGGTGGTTGAGGTGCGAGGCGGCATCGATCGAGGCCGACTCTCGGCACGACGGGTTTCGAGGCTCAGGCCTTCGTCCTTCGCACCTCAACCAGCGTCGACAGCGCTGGTTGAGGTGCGAGGCGCGCCAGCGCCGAGCCTCGAAACCCCCGCAGCCCGAGAAGCAGCCTCGACCAGCGTCGAGCCGACGGGAGATGTCGCATGAGTGAGTCGCTGAACCTGACCAAGCCGCTGCAGGACGCGATCGCGGAGGCGGAGGAGCTGATCGCCAACGCGTCGTTCATCCGGACCGAGGCGGACCGGCTGGAGGGCTACGACTACCTGGCGGGGCGGATCCGGATGGCCATGCAGATGGCCTTCGACTACGACCTCGACCGGCCGATCTTCATCAACCCGACGCACCAGTTCTCCCGGCAGGGCCTCGACAACCCGGACGCGGTCTACTTCAACGCCTACCTCCGCGAGGGAGTCGAGTACGTCGTCCGCGGTCGCCGCGGCACCAGCGCGGACCTGTCCTTCCAGGTGATGGGCGGGACGTACTCCGCCGACTCCGCGGCGACGAGCCTGATGGCGTTCGACGACCGGGAGCTCGACGTACGCCCCGACGGGACCTTCGAGTTCACCTACACCGCGGAGCCGGGGGCGAAGACGCTGATCGTGCGCGAGGTCTTCAACGACTGGGACACCGAGGAGCGCGGGACGCTCACCATCGAGCGGCCCGACACCCTCGGCCGGCCGGCGAAGCCGTTCTCGCAGGCCACGCTGGCGAAGAAGTACGAGGTCGCGGCCCGGTCGCTGGTCGGGTCGATCCAGACCTGGTTCGCCTTCCCGCACTTCTTCCAGTACAAGGAGCCGGTCAACACCCTGACCGTGCCGCAGTCGACGCCGGGCGGACTGGCGTCGCAGCGCTCCTCGATCGGGCACTACGAGCTCGCCGAGGACGAGGCGATGATCGTGACCGTCCCCGCGTGCGACGACTGCTCGTACCAAGGCATCCAGATCGGCTCGGACTGGTACGCCTCCACCGACTACGAGACCCACCAGACCTCGCTGACCAAGGCGCAGGCGGTCACCGACCCCGACGGGAGGATGCGCTTCGTCATCTCCGAGCAGAACCCGGGGATCGCGAACTGGCTGGAGACCCTCGGCCACCGCACCGGCGCCATGATGCTGCGCTGGCAGCGCCTCGAGCGCGACCTCGGTCCCGAGGACGGCCCGGTCGTCGAGATCTGCAAGCTCACCGAGGTGGCCGACCGGCTGCCCCACTTCTCACCCATCACCACCGAGGAGTACGCCGAGCGCATCGCCGCCCGGCAGCGCTCCGTAGCCCGAAGGATGATCTCTTGAGCGAGCTTGGACTGGCCGAGGCCCACGACACCTCCATCGAGGAGCGCTACACCGCCGTACCCCTGCTGAAGGGGAAGGTCATCGTCATCTCCGGCATCGGCCCCGGCCTGGGCCGGTCGCTGGCCGACGAGGCCGCGAAGATGGGCGCCGATTTGGTGATCGCCAGCCGCACCGAGTCCCGGCTCCTGGAGCTCCAGGCCGACCTCGAGGGCTACGGCGTCAAGGTCCTCAGCGTGGTCACCGACGTGACCGACGAGGACTCGCGGGTCAACCTGCGCGACAAGGCGCTCGAGGCGTTCGGCCGGGTCGACTGCGTCATCAACAACGCGTTCACGATCCCGCCGATGGACCCGATCACCCAGATCGACCCGCGCAAGCTGGCCAAGGTCAACGAGACCAACGTCTTCGCGCCGCTGCGGCTCTCGGCGCTGTTCGCCGACGCGCTCGCGGAAAGCAAGGGCTCGATCATCATGCTGAACTCCTGCGTCTCCTTCAGCAGCCAGCCCGAGTACGCCGGCTACAAGCTCTCCAAGGGCGCGCTCGAGCACCTCGCCTCCTCGCTGGCGACCGAGCTCGGCCCCCGGGGCATCCGGGTCAACAGCGTCGCGCCGTCGTACATCTACGAGGACGTGAACCGCGGCTACTTCGACTTCCTCGCGGCCGTCGAGAGCAAGACGCACGAGGAGGTGTACGCCGAGAAGGCCGCCCCGACCGACCTGAAGCGGCTGGCCTCCTCCGAGGAGGTCGCCCGCGCGACGCTGTTCCTCGCCAGCGACCTGGCCTCGGCGGTCACCGGCCAGATGCTGACCGTCGACTGCGGCGAGTTCCACGACTAACGGTGGTTGAGGTGCGAAGGACGAAGTCCTGAGCCTCGAAACCCGTCTTGCCGGCCGACGGCCTCGATCGAGGTCGGCTCACGGCTCACCGGGTTTCGAGGCTCCTCGCCAGCGCTCGTCGCACCTCAACCAGCGTCGACAGGAGAGACCATGAGCGACAACATCATGACCCGCGAGCGCGCGGACGTCGGCAGCTACGAGGACATCGCGGCGGCCGCCGTCCGCACGACGGGGCTCATCGACTTCGGCGACGGCGTCCACGAGGAGGGGCTGCGGATCCTCACCGAGGACCTGGCGTCCCCGGAGGCCGGGCTGACCCCGCGCGGCAACTACTTCCAGCGCTCGGAGGTGAAGAGCGCGCTGGTCGGCGTACTCCTCACCCAGGCGCAGTTCGCCGCCCACCCCGAGCACCGCGACGTACCCATCGAGCGGCCGATCTTCCTGATGGGCCTGCCGCGCACGGGCACGACGGCGCTGCACCGGCTGCTGCACGCCGACCCGATGTCGCAGGGGGTGGAGATGTGGCTGACGCAGTACCCCCAGCCGCGTCCGCCCCGCGAGACCTGGGAGAGCGACCCGATCTTCAACGCCATGCAGCAGGGGTTCGCCGCGCACCACTCCGAGTCGCCGGAGTTCATGGGGATCCACTACATGGACGCCACGACCGTCGAGGAGTGCTGGCGGCTGCTGCGCCAGACGGGGAAGTCCAACTCGTACGAGGCGCTGGCCCAGGTTCCGCGCTACACCGAGTGGCTGGCCAAGCAGGACTGGACCGACGCCTACGCCCGGCACCGGCAGAACCTCCAGCTGGTCGGGCTCAACGACCCCGAGAAGCGCTGGGTGCTGAAGAACCCCTCGCACATGACCGCGCTGGACGCGCTGATGACCGCCTACCCCGACGCGCTGATCGTCTACACGCACCGCGACCCGGTCGTCTGCATCGCGTCGTCCTGCTCGTTGTCCGCCGAGACGACGGCCGGCCACAGCACGACGTACGTCGGCGACGTGGTCGGCCGCACGCAGCTCGACCTGTGGTCGCGCTCGTTCCACGCCTTCCACGACGCGCGGCCGTCGTACCCCGCGGAGCAGTTCGCGGACGTCGCCTTCGCCGACCTGCGCTCGGACCCGCTCGGGGTGACCCGTGGGATCTACGAGCAGTTCGGGCTGGACTGGACGCCCGAGGCCGAGGCGGCGATCACCGCGATCGACCGTGAGGGGCGGGAGGGGAAGGCGGCGCCGTCGCACCGCTACTCGCTCGACGACTACGGCCTGACCGAGGCCGAGGTGCGAGAGGCGTTCGACCGATAGCTAGCCAGCCGGCGGTCGAGCCCGACGCCGGTTGAGGCGCGAAGGACGAAGTCCTGAGCCTCGAAACCCCGCAACCCAAGGAGCAGCATGGAGCGCAAGCGGATCGTCGTCTGGGGCACCGGCGTCGTCGGGAAGATGGTGGTCGCCGAGATCGTCGGCCACCCCCTCTTCGAGCTGGTCGGCGTCGGGGTGTCCAACCCGGCGAAGGTCGGTCTCGACGCCGGCGAGATCTGCGGGCTGCCGGCCACCGGCGTACTCGCGACCGACTCCGTCGAGGACCTGGTCGCGCTGCAGCCCGACGCGCTGGTCCACTACGGCCCGACGGCGCAGCACGCGGACGAGAACATCCGGGTGATGTCGGCGTTCCTGCGGGCCGGGATCGACGTCTGCTCGACGGCGATGACGCCGTGGGTGTGGCCGGCGATGACCCAGACCCCGCGGGCGTGGCTGGACCCGATCGAGCAGGCCTGCGCCGAGGGCGGCGCGTCGTGCTTCACGACCGGCATCGACCCGGGCTTCGCCAACGACCTGTTCCCGCTGACCCTGATGGGCCTGTGCGGCCGGGTCGACTCCGTACGCGCCTCGGAGCTGCTCGACTACACCGACTACGAGGGCGACTACGAGGACGAGATGGGCATCGGCCGCCCGCCGTCGTTCAAGCCGCTGCTCGAGATCCCCGAGCTGCTGGTGATGGCCTGGGGCGCGACGGTGCCGATGATCGCCTCCGCGGCCGGCATCGAGCTCGACGACATCACCACCACCTGGGAGAAGTGGGTGACGCCGACCGACCGGAAGACCGCGAAGGGCGTCATCGAGGCCGGGAACGTCGCGGCGATCCGGTTCACCATCAACGGCGTGTACGACGGCCGTGAGGTGATCACCCTCGAGCACGTCAACCGGATCGGCCTCGACGCCGCCCCCGAGTGGCCCGCCGGCTCCGCCGACGACGTCTACCGCGTCGACATCCTCGGGTCGCCGTCGATCAGCCAGGAGACCGCCTTCCGCTTCACCGACGGCTCCGGCCGCTCCCCCGCCGTCGCCGGCTGCCTCGCCACCGGCCTGCGCGCGCTCAACGCCGTCCCCGCCGTCAACGACCTGCCGCCGGGCTGGGTGACCGCGCTGGACCTGCCGCTGGTGCCGGGGGTGGGGACGATCCGGTAAGGGGCGCGGATTCGCCGGTCCACCGGGGAATCTGGACGTTCTCAGCCGAAATTCTGACCCAGAACGTCAGGTCCTGCCCCAGAGGTACGCCGCTTCAGCGCACCACGACGGTCACCGTGCCGAGCACCAGACGCTCGCCGTCGACCTCGATCGAGAGCTCGATCTTGCTTCGGCCCGGACGGTCTGCGATCCACGAGTTGGGATAGTTCGGCCCGTCCTTCCAGCCGTCCTCCTGGATGGCGTGGCCGCTGACCTGCGCACCGTAGGTGCGTTGCCGTTCGCCGTGGGCATAGGTCCACAGGCGGTCGCCGACGGCCAGACGCACGGTCGGGTTCCTCCGGAGCCGATCGTCGGACACGTCGATGTCCTGGCCACCACGGTTCCCGGCCATGCCCATCACGATCTCGTCACCCGGTCCGGAGGGCGCCGCGACGACCGTGACCGTGACCCTGGAGCCCGCCTCGACGACGGCACCAGGCGACGGGACCGCGCCGAGCACGTAGCCGGGCTCGATGCCTCGCCGCGTCTGCGTGACGATCTTCACCTGCAGGCCGGCGTCACGGAGCGCCTCGGAGTACGCCGCTCCCGCGCGTCCCTGGTGGTCGAGCGCGAGGAGGGAGTAGCCCGGTACGGCGACGTCCTGATCGAGGATCGCGACCCGGGCGAGGATGTCGTCGAGCGCCGCGCGCCCGCGACTCGTCTCTGCTGCGAACACGATGTCGCGGGCGGGGAGCACCAGGGTCCGCCGGCAGGTGTGCGCGCCGGCGGTCCGTCCGCGAGGGCATTCGACCGGGCTGAGCAGCGCCTGCTCCCCCTCGACCCGGGTCTCGGTGTACCCGTCGCGGTCGTCGACGGAGTAGCGCGGGCGGACCTCGACCGCACTCGTGTCGGCGGGGAACGGGAACAGGGCTGCGCAGACCGCGCCCTGGTCGACGATCACCGTGTCCCGCTCCGGCGTACCGCACCGCACCGCGTTGGTCCCCCACTCGTGCGGCACGGCGACCACCGCGGCTCCGATTCCCACCCATCTGAACCCGGCCGGTGGGGTGTCGGAGGCCGTCGCGACCTCGGCCGGTCGCGGCTGCGGGGACGCATCGTCGCCCGTCGCTGCGAACAGCCCGCCGACCATCGCGACGCCGACAGCCGCGACGACCACGGCCGAGCGCCCGCGTCGTCGCCGTGCGGCGTCGCGGTGCATGGCGTGGAGCGGAGGCTGCCCGACGCGCTCCTGCGAGATCCGGTCGTGCAGTAGGTGTGTCAGGCGCTCATCGGTCACGGGGTGCGCTCCTCAGGTCGGCCAGCTGCGGGTCCTCCGCCAGACGGGCAAGAGCCCGCGACAGGCGGCTCTTGACCGTGCCGGGCGCGATCCCGAGCACGCTCGCCATCTGGGCCTCGGTCAGATCGTGGTGGTACCGGAGCACCACGGCGACTCGCTGCTCAGGGCTCAAGCCTGCGAGCGAGCGATCGATGGCGTCGCGTCGAAGCACGTCGAGGGTCCGGTCGGCAGCGACCACCTCCGGAACCTCCGCGGTCGGGCGCTCCCCACGCCAGCGTCGCCGTCGGCTGTCGATGAAGGTGTTGACCACGACGGTGTGGACGTAGGCATCGCGATCGTCGGCCCGGCGCACTCGGCCCCAGCGGACGAGACACTTCGTCAACGCGGTCTGCACGATGTCCTCCGCCTCGTGCGGAGAGCATCCCAGCAGGATGGCGCCCCGGACCAGGCGGTCCCAGCGCAGGACGACGTACTCGTCGAACTCCGCGTCATGTCGTCCAGCCATGGCCACCACCTCACCCGAGAGACGTGCCAGTGGCAGCGATGGGTTCCCTCGGCCATCCACAGGTATGGACCGGCCGCGTTTCCCCGACCCCGGCCGCGGGCCAGGCTGCTCGGGCATGACGAGACTCCTGGACCTGACCATCGCGCTGCCGCCCCGCTGGCGCCGGCGCTCCGACCCGGAGCACGGGGTGCTGGTGCACGCCCGGGCGGGCGGCGTACCTGCCGGCGGCGCGGCGCCCGAGCTGGTGCTGCGCTGCGCACCGGTCGACGACGACCTGGCCGCGTGGCGACGGGCCGCGCACGCCGAGCTCGAGCAACGGCTGGTCGGCTTCGACCTGGAGGACGAGGACGCGTTCGAGCTGGTGGGGAGGCCGGTGATCTACGCCCGCTTCGGGCACCGGCTCGGCCTGGCCGAGCTGGTCAGCGAGCAGTGGTCGTGGCTGATCGGCCGCACGGGCATCACCCTCACCGGCACGGTCGCCCGGGACGAGTACGCCGACTACTGCGACGTGTTCGAGGCGGTCGCGGCGACGTTCGAGCCCGGGTCGCGCGTGGCCTGACGCCGGTGCTCGCGCGGGCTCACGCCACGCGCCCGCTTGAACGCGGCCGACAGCGCGAACGGCGTGCCGTACCCCACCCGGCGGGCGACCTCGGCCAGGGTGAGCGCGGGGTCCAGCAGCAGGTCGGCGGCGAGCGCGAGGCGCCACTCGGTCAGGAACGTCATCGGCGGTACGCCGACCACCGCCGCGAACCGGCGCGCGAACGCCGCCCGCGACACCCCGCCCGCCGCCGCGAGCTCGGCCACCGTCCAGGACTGCTCCGGGTGGTGCTGCAGCAGCCGCAGGGCGGGGCCGACGACCGGATCGCCCTGCCCGACGTACCACCCCGGCGGGTCGGCGTCGGGCCGGTCGAACCACGCGCGCAGCACTGCGATCAGCAGCAGGTCGAGCAGCCGGTCGAGGACGGCGTCCTGACCCGGAGCGTCCTTGACGATCTCGTCGCCCAGCAACGGGACCAGCGGCGAGTCGAGCTCCGCGGCCCGCAACACCAGCAGCGGCGGGAGTGCCCGGAGGAGCCGGCCGCTGACCTCACCCTCGAGCAGGTACGCACCGGTCAGCAGCACGGTCTCACCCGTCGCGCTGTTGCCCCAGCTGCGCACCCCCTGGTGCAGCTCCTCGGCCAGCTCACGACCGTCGGGCGTCACACACACCTGGCCCGGAAGGATCGTCGCGAACGCCTCCGTGCCCGGCGCGTCCGCGACCCGCCAATGGCCGGGACCGCTGGCGATCACGACGTCCCCGGCCTCGAGGCGTACGGCGTCGCCGCGGTCCGGGATCGCCCACGCGTGCCCGCGCACAACGGCCGTGAGCGAGAGCGGCGACTCGTCCTCCAGCCGGACGGCCCAGGGCGCCGCCAGCAGCACGCGGACCAGGAACGCGCCTCGGGCGCGAGGACCGTCGAGCAGCGCGGCGAGTCCGTCCATGCCGCCACGGTAGACGCTGGCGTATGAAAGTGACACCTCAGACCATGGATCGTCTCGCCGCGTCGGACCAGTCTGGGGTCATGACCGAGACCCTGGAGTCCCTCCGCGGACCGATCCTGACCGCCGCCGTCGTCCTCGGCGGCCTGCAGGCCGGCACCTACTACACCTGGGCGAGCGGCGTGATGCCCGGCCTCGGGCGGGTCGACGACCGGACCTTCGTGCACGCGATGCAGCAGATGAACCTCGCCATCGTGAACCCGGTCTTCATCGCCAGCTTCCTCGGCGCCCCCGCCCTGGCAGCGGTCGCCGTCGCGGCCACGGGCGGCTCGGCCCGGACGTGGGTCATCGTGGGAGCCGGCCTCGCGGTCGCCACCGTGGTGATCACCGGCGCTCTCAACGTCCCGCTCAACAACGCCCTCGACGCCGCCGGGCCGGTCGACTCGATCCGCGACCTGGCCGCCGTACGCGCCGACTTCGAGTCGGCCTGGCGTCGGTGGAACGTCCTGCGCACCCTGACCTCGACCGCGTCGGTCGCCTGCCTCGCGGTCGCCGCGCTCAGGAGCGGGGGCTGACCCGGATGCGCGCGCCGTCCCGCGGGACGCTGGTGATGTTGCGGACCTTGGGTCCGTCGGCGCCGACGGCGTGCACGTCGTACGCCGCGAACACCTCGCGCAGCACCTGCACGCCCTCCATCTGCGCGAAGCCGGCGCCGATGCAGCGCCGGGCGCCGCCGCCGAACGGGATCCAGGTGTTCGGAGGCGGGTTGTGTCCGAGGAACCGCTCGGGCCGGAAGACCTCGGGGTCCGGGAAGCTCTCGGAGCGCTGGTGGGACACGATGATCGACGGCCCCACCGTGGTGCCGGCCGGCAGGTCCCAGCCGCCGATGGTGGCGGGCTTCATCAGCGTGCGCACCACCATCGGGATGATCGGGTGCAGCCGCATCGACTCCTTGAGGACCGCGTCGAGCCAGGCGTCGTCGCCGTCGTCAGCGGCCTGCTGGGTACGCCGCAGCAGCGCCGGGTCGCGCCCGATCTCGTAGAGCGCCCACGACAGGGCGCTGGCCGTCGTCTCGTGGCCGGCGAGCAGCAGGGTGACGAGCTGGTCGCGCAGCTCGGTGTCGTCGAGCGGGTCCTGGTCGTCGACCAGCATCAGCCGCGACAGCACGTCGGTGCGCTCGGCCAGGTCGGGAGCCGACCGGCGCTCGCGGATCTCGGCGTACATGAGGCGGTCCAGCTCGACCTGGTTCTCGACCGTGCGCCGCCACGGCCCGAACCGCTGCAGCCAGGGGTAGCCCCAGCCGAGCAGGATGCCGGGACTGATGTCGACGGTCGCGGTCACCCGCGGTCGCAGCTCGCGCAGCCGCGCCTCGTCGGTGACGCCGAAGACGACGCGCAGGATCACCTCGAGGGTGAGCGCGTTCATCCGGTCGAGCGAGCGGAACGGCACCCCCGGACGCCAGTGAGCGACCTCGTCGCGGGCCAGATCGGTGACCAGGTCGCGGTAGTCGCGCAGGGCGTGGCCGTTGAACGCCGGCATGATCAGCTTGCGCGCCCGCTTGTGGTCGGCGCCGTCCTGCAGCAGCAGGGAGTGCTCGCCCATGATCGGGCCGAGGATCGAGTTGCCCTTGCCGGCGTGGAAGACCTCCGGGTCGGCGGCGAAGATCTCCTTGGTGTGCTCCGGCCGGGTGAAGAACACCAGCGGCCGGCCGCCCGGGACCAGGCGCACGGTGAAGACGTCGCCGTACTTCCGGTGCGCCCACGGGTGGAAGCGGTGCCGGAACCGCAGCAGGCCGGCCGTCTGCAGCAGCGCCGGCCACGACGGCCCCGCCGGCAGCAGCGCCCGGTCGACCTCGACCCGCGGCGCCTTGCCGAGTCCGCTCATCCGGCGCATCCGCGCGCCCGTCAGCGCGCGGGTATCGGGCGTCTCCTCGAGGGTGGCCACGCGTCCAGGGTGGCGCGGCTGTTGAACATCTGTCAACAGGCTGGGCTGCTCAGCTGTAACGCGACGTTCGCCGCACTAGCAGCCCGTTACAGCGTGCTGGTAGTGCAGCGAACATCGCGTTACAGCACGGGCGCCGCCCCGCCGCCCAGGTGCCGCCGCAGGAACGCCACCTGGTGCTCCAGCGCCGGCTCGAACCAGTCCTTCCCGGGCCACACGTCGAAGTGGTCGCACGGGTAGTGACGGACCTCGGCGCGGGCCTCGAAGGCGGCCTTGGCGGCGGCGTACGGCGGGGCGCTGCGGTCGAAGTCGGCGATCTGGACGAGCAGCGGGGCGCGGACGTGCTTGGCCTCGCGGCCCGGGCGGTGACCGCCGAGCTCCAGCCCGACGGCGGCGTCGACCTCGTTGCGCCAGGTCGGGCCGGCGATGGCGAGGTAGTCCTCCTGCGCGCCCGGGAGCGTCAGCGCACCGAGCTCGCCTGGAGCGGCGACGACCGGCATCAGCACCTGGCTCCCGACCCGGCTGCGCACGCCCGCGACCGTGGAGCGCAGCATCGCGGAGGGTTTGTGGTGCGCCATCGCGTGCCGGCCGGCGGCGAGCCCGTCGACCAGCGGGGTCAGCGAGACGACCGCGGCGACGTCGTCGCGGTGCGCGGCCGCGGCGAGCACGTGGCCGCCCGCGAGGGAGACCCCCCAGAGCACCAGCCGGCGCGGGTCGACGCCGGGCAGCCGGGCCGCCGCGGCCATGGCGGCGCGGTAGTCCTCGAGCTGGCCGGCCATCGAGACCACCTGCCGGGGCGAGCCGGCAGGAGCCTCGGAGGAGCCGAAGCCGCGGTAGTCGAAGGCGAGTACGTCGAGCCCGGCCTTCGCCAGCCCGACGGCGAACGGCTCCAGCCCGGAGTCCTTGGTGCCGGCCAGCCCGTGCGCCATGACCACGACCGGCCGCCCCGCGGCGGAGGCGAGCTCGTCGCCGGCGCCCGCGAAGTGCCAGGCGTCGCAGGCGACGCCGCCGGAGGTGAAGGTGAGCGACTCGTAGGTCATCGGATGCTCCCGTAGATCGTGCTCAGCCAGAGGTGGACGACGGCGTCCACGTGCGTCTCCCAGTCGAAGCTCTCGCCGTCCCCGGGGTCCTCGCCCGCGCGCACGAACCGCTCCAGCGTGCGGTCGTTGACGTCCAGCAGCGCGGTCGCGATCGCGACCGCCGGCGGCCCGCCGGTCTCCTGCCGGGCCACCCGCTCGGCGTCGATCACGGCAGCGACGACCTCGACGAACGACGCGACGTGCGCCTCCCAGCGCTCCCGCGCGGCCGGGCTGGTCGCCCGCGCCTCGAGCATCGCGCGGTAGACGTGCGGCCGCTGGGTCCATCCGTCGAAGACGGTGCGGATGGCAGCCGCGGTCCGGTCGCGCATCGACCCGTCGCCCCCGAGCAGGTCGGCGGCGCCCCAGGCCTCGTCGTACATCTCATCCATCAGGGCGGCCACCGCGGCCGCCTTGTTGTCGAAGTAGAAGTAGAACGCCGACCGCGTCACTCCTGCACGCCGCGAGAGGTCGGCGACGTTGATGTCGTCCAGGCGCGCGCCCGGTCCGGCCTCGCGAAGGTGCTCGTCGAGGGCGGCGAGCAGAGCCGTACGGCGCCGGTCGCCCCGGGTGACGGTCACGCGACCACCTCGGCCCGTCGTACGCCGGCAGGCAGCTCGCGGGTGCGCAGGTCGTGCTCGTAGACGAAGTAGTCGAGCTGGTGGGTGTGCCGCGGCCGGTCGAGCATGTGGCCCGTGTACAGCTTCATGTCGGCGTCGATCACCCGCTCCATCTCGGCGGTGTCGGGCAGCGCGTAGCGGCCGACGGCGTACGCCCCGAGCAGCCGGGCCTGGCTCTCGACGAACGGGAACAGCGTCGGCGTGGCCTGCGCGAAGCCCATGAACACCAGGTCGTCGAGGCCGGGCTTGAACATCCGCTTGTAGAGCCGGATCTGGTTCTCCGGGGCGCTGACGAAGTCCTCGTCGAAGAACGGGAAGGTGATGTTGTAGCCGGTGGCGTAGATGATCACGTCGAAGTCGGCGCTGGTGCCGTCCTCGAAGTGCACGGTCTCGCCGTCGAGCCGCGCGACGTCGCCCTTCGGCGTCACGTCGCCCGACTTCAGCCGCAGCGGCAGCTCGCCGGACTGCGTCGGGTGCGCCTCGAAGAACTTGTGGTTGGGCTTCGGCAGGCCGTACAGCGTCGGGTCGGAGGCGGTGAACCGCTGGCCCCACTGGGCGAGCTTGCGCTGCCAGCTCAGCGGCAGGTGCGGGTTCGTGCGGTAGTTCATGTCGGCGGCCTTGCCGTACATCAGCTTCGGCACGATCCACGCGCTGCTGCGCGTCGACAGCGTCACCTCGTTGCGCAGCGCCCGCTGCGAGAGCTCGACGGTGATGTCGGCGGCGCTGTTGCCGAGACCGACGACGAGGATCCGCTGGTCCATCAGGTTCAGCGGGGTCCACGGGTCGATGTAGTGGTGCGAGTGGATCGACCGCCCGGTGAACTCGCCCGGGAACTCCGCCGTGCGCGGGTCCCAGTGGTGGCCGTTGGCGACCACGAGCAGCTCGAAGCGGCGTACGTCGCCCGCCTGGTCGGTGATGTCCCAGCCGCCGTCCGGCCGCCGCTCGGCGTGCTGCACACCGTTCTCGAACTCGATGTGCTCGCGCAGGCCGAACGCGTCGGCGTACGCGTCGAGGTAGTCCTTGATCAGGGTGTGGCGCGGGAAGTCCGGGTAGTCGTCCGGCATCGGGAAGTCCTTGAAGGACAGCTGGTGCTTGGACGTGTCGATGTGCAGCGAGCGGTAGGCGCTGCTGTGCCCGTTGGGGTTGCCGAACGCCCAGTTGCCGCCGACCCGGTCGGAGGCCTCGAAAACGGTGTACGGCACGCCGTAGTCGCCGAGCATCTTGGCCGCGGTGAGGCCGCTGATGCCCGCGCCGATCACTGCGGTCCGCGGGAGGTAGCTGGGTGCTGGCATGACGGGGACGCTAGGGCCTAAGTTGACACGCGTCAATTGGTGTCCCGGCTCGGTCATGGCCGTCGCGAGCGTCGCTGTCCGGAGCGCCTGGCAAGGCGGAGGAGGGAGCCGTGGCGGAGCCACGGCGACCGACGACAACGCCGCCAGGTGCCCGGAGAGCGAGGCGCAGCAGGCCAGGGCCGAGCCGGGACACCAGGTCCCAGATCACTAAGCGGAGGTCCTTGTGCCCGAATCCAGCTCTCATGTCGCCGTCGTCTTCGGCGGTGCGTCCGGCATCGGCGCGGCCTGCGCCACCGCGCTCGCCGCCGACGGGTACGACGTCGAGGTCGCCGACCTGCCCGACGTCGACGTCACCTCGGAGCCGGCGGTGTCGGGGTTCCTCGACGGCGTGGTCGACCGGCACGGGCGGGTCGACGTGGTGGTCAACAGCGCCGGGGTCAGCACCCTGATGCCCGTGGCCGACCACGACGTGGCGGAGTTCCGGCGGGTGGTCGACGTGAACCTCACCGGCGGGATGATCGTGATGAAGCACGCCGCCCGGGTGCTGACCTCCGGCGGCTCGATCACGTCCCTGACGTCGCTGAACGCGCGCCAGCCGGGGTCGGGGATGGCGGCGTACTGCTCCGCCAAGGCGGGTCTGGCGATGCTCACCGAGGTCGCCGCGCTCGAGCTCGGCCCGCGCGGGATCCGGGTCAACGCGGTCTCACCCGGCTTGGTCGTCACCCCGCTCACGGAGTCCGCGATGGGGATCCCGGGGATCGAGGAGGACTACCTCGCCAACACGCCCCTCGGCCGGTCGGGGTCGCCGGAGGAGATCGCCGACGCGGTCGTCTGGATCTCGCGCGCCGGGTGGCTGACCGGCGAGGTGCTGGACCTCAACGGCGGGGCGCACCTGCAGCGCTACCCCGACCTGCTGGGCCACGTGGCGCGGGCCTTCGGCTAGGCGGCGCCGCTGCTGTAACGCGGTGTCCACCGACCTGGTGCGGTGCTGCAACGCCGCACCAGGTCGGTGGACACCGCGTTACAGCAGGCCTCGCCGCCGCGCCACCGCCGCCGCCTCGGTCCGGCCGGCGGCGCCGAGCTTGGCGAGGATGTTCGAGACGTGCACGGAGACCGTCTTGGCGCTGATGAACAGCTGCTTGGCGATCTCGCCGTTGGAGCGGCCCTCGGCGACCAGGGCCAGGATCTCGGCCTCGCGGGCGGTCAGGGTGGCGGGGGCCGATGCGGCCGCGCGGACGGGGGCGGAGCCCAGCGCGCGGAGCTCCTCCAGGAGCGGCTTGGCGCCGAGCGCGCGGGCCGCCGTACGGGCCTGGTCAGCGACCTCCCGGGCGGCGGCCGGGTCGCCGGTCGCGCGGAGGATGCCCGCCAGTCCGGTGCGGACCCGGGCCAGCTCGTGGACGTGCCCGAACTCCTCGACGTCCGCGGCCGCCCGGCGCCACGCCTCGAGCAGATCCTCCTGGGTGGGGGCGTCGACGCCGGCGAGCCAGCGGCCGCGGAGCCGCTCGGCGTCGAGCCGGCTGACCCAGGATCGACCCTCCGGACCCCAGTGGCCGGACGGGTCGGAGTAGCGCAGCAGCACCTGGTGGCCGTCGGCGTGCAGCCGGTCGACGTCGGCCGCGACCCGCTCCCGCTCGGCGGCGCTCATCCGCGGGATCAGCGGCGCCAGCGCGGCGATGGTCACGGCGGCGAGCCGGATCCGGGCGCTGAACCACTCGTGCCAGATCTCGCTGAGTACGCCGACCGCGTCCTCGTACGCCGCCAGCACGGCCGCCGCGTCCTCGCGGCGCCCCGCCGCGACGATCTGCAGCTCGGCGGCGTGGATCGCGATGCCGCCCTCGCGCTCCCAGAGCCGGCGCAGCTCGCGCGCCTCCCGGGACACCTCCCCGCCCCGCGCCTGCTCCACGAGCAGCCGGACGGCGTCGAGGATGGCCCGCGGGATCGGAGGCGGGTTCGGGTCGGTGACCTCGGTGAGGGCCAGCACCTCGTCCCAGCGGCCCTGCACGTGCAGCACCCACGCCAGCTGCCACCGGGACTCGAACCCGTACGGCGCCCACGGCACGCCCGCCGCCGTCGCCGTGGCGATCGCGCTGCGGAACCACTCCTCGGCCGCCGCGAACTCGCCCCAGTCCTCGAAGGAGCGGCCGAGCAGGAAGCGGCCGCGGAGCTCGCTCATCACCGCCCCGGTGCGCTCGGCCCGCTCGACCGCCTCGACCAGCGCGGCCCGCAGTCCCTCCTTCGGCCCGGCCTTCTTCAGCCCGCTGAGGGTGGTGATCGCATCGGAGGCCATCTCGTTGAGGTCGAGCTGCTCGGCGAGGGCGAGGGCCTCCATCGCGACGGCGTGCGCCTCCTCGTACCGACCCCGCGACGCGAGGATCCGGGCGTGGACGGTCAGGGCGCGCGCCCGCAGCGGGCTCTCACCCGGCGGCGCCAGCGCGAGGGCCTCGGCGGAGAGCGTGGCGGGGTCGAGCGCGGTCTCGGTGACGTAGAGGGCCGTGGCCTGGGCGATGAGCATCCGCGAGCGCTCGGCGTCGGTGGCGTCCTCGGGCAGCCGGCCGAGCTGCTCGTCGATCAGCGCGGCGGCCCGCTCGGGGTCACCGCTGGCGTTCAGCGCCTCGGCCGCCGCGACCACCAGCTTGGAGACGTCGACCTCGCTGGACTCGGCGAGGCGCGGGTGCGCGAGCAGCTCCAGTGCCTGCTGGTAGTGGTACGCCGACTCGGCCGGCCCGGCGACCTCCTTGGCCTCGTCGCCGGCCTGGATGCTGGCGTCGAGGGCAACCTCGAGGTTCATCGCCAGCCGGGCGTGGCGGGCCAGCTCGGCCGCGGTGCCGCGCGCCCGGCGCTCGCTCAGCGCGGCGGCGTACTGGCCGTGCAGCCGCACGCGCTCGCCCGGCAGCAGGTCGTCGTACACGGCCTCGGCGAGCAGGGCGTGCCGGAAGGCGTAGTTGCCGCGGTCGGACACCAGCACGTTCATCTCGACCGCGCGGCGCAGGCCCTCGTCGAGCGCCGCCGGGTCGAGCCCCGAGGCGGACGCGAGCATGTCGTGGGCGACCTTGCGGCCGCTGACGCTGGCCGTGCGGACGACCTGGCGGGCGGTGTCGTCGAGCCGGTCGAGGCGCACGAGGAGGACGTCGGCGAGGTCGGCCGGCACCCAGCTCCCGCCTCCGGCGGCCGCGCTCGCGAGCTCCTCGACGAAGAACGCGTTGCCGTCGGCGCGGTCGACGATCCCCTCGACCAGGCGGGCGAGCTCCTCGGCGCCGAGCCCCTCGGGCACCAGCTGCGTCACCAGCACCCGCACGGCCTCGTCGGGCAGTGGACCGAGGGCGACCCGGTCGACCCCGCGCAGCCGCGACCACTCGGCGACGTGGGTGCGCAGCGGGTGGCGGCGGTGCAGGTCGTCGGAGCGGTACGACGCCACCAGCGCGACCGGTCCCGCGAACGGCCGGGAGAACAGGAAGCTGAGCAGGTCGCGGGTCGACCGGTCGGCCCAGTGCGCGTCCTCGATAACGAGGAGCAGCGGGGCGCGCTCGGCGGCCCGCTCGAGGAGGAGGTGCACGGCGGCGAACAGGTCGCCCCGGTCGAGCGCCGCGGCGTCGCCGCGGCCGGCGTCGTCACGGCCCGCGTCGGCGCTGAGGACCCGCCGACCGGGCTGGAGCCGCTCCAGGGCGGGGTGGGTGGCGACCACGCGCTCGACGAGGTCGGTCTGCTCGCCGGCCAGCCGTCCGAGCACCTCGGAGAAGGGCAGGTACGGCAGGGCGCTGTCGCCGAAGTCGAGGCAGTGCCCCGCGACGACCTGCCACCCTTCCGTGAAGGCCAGGTCGCGCAGCTCGGTGAGGAGCCGGGTCTTGCCGACGCCGGCGTCCCCGGACAGCAGCACGATCCCGCCCCCGTCGTTCCCGGACGCACCGACGCCGAGGGACGTCGCGATCTCCGTCAGCTCGGCGTCCCGCCCGACCATCTCGGTCGGCGTGCTCCGGTTGGGGTGCTCCACGGGATCCATGATCCCGGGTACGACGGTCAGGTGGCCGGCATTTCTCGTGGGGGTCGGCACCGCCGGCGTCAGCGGGCGTTGTCGCTGGCCTCGGCGGGGCGGCGTACTCGCGGTACGCGGACGCGGCCCCGGCGGCTGCCGGCGACCCCGTTGCGGATCCGGTTGCTCCGGACGTCCATCTCGCTCTTGACGAACACGTTGCTCTCGAACATCTCTGGGGCTCCTCAGCTCCTCGGCGGATGCTCCGAGATTCGTCCTCTGAGGTAGGCCCGCACATCGGGCAGATGCCTTAGGCGAGGTGGCGGCTACCTCAGATCGGCCGGCCGCCGACCCAGGTGCCGGCGACGAGAGGGACCCCCGGGCGGTAGGCGAGGTGCACGTGGCTGGGGGCGTCGAGCACGAGGACGTCGGCCCGGCTGCCGACGGTGAGCCGTCCGACGTCGTCGCGGTCGAGCGCCGCCGCTCCTCCCGCGGTCGCGGCGTGCACCGCCTCGGCGGGCGTCATCCCCATCTCCCGGACGGCGAGGGCGACGCAGAACGGCATCGAGGAGGTGTACGACGAGCCGGGGTTGCAGTCGCTGGCCAGCGCGACGCGGACGCCGGCGTCGAGGAGCCGGCGGGCGTCCGGGTAGGGCTGGCGGGTGGAGAACTCCACGCCCGGCAGCAGGGTCGCCACCGTGCCGCTGTCGCGCAGGGCGTCCACGTCGGCGTCGTCGAGGTGGGTGCAGTGGTCGACGGCGACCAGCCCCAGCTCAGCCGCCAGGCGTACGCCGGGGCCCGGCCCCAGCTGGTTGGCGTGCAGCCGCCCGCGCAGCCCGGTGGCGGCGCCGGCGGCCAGGACGGTCCGCGCCTGGTCCTCGTCGAAGGCCCCGCGCTCGCAGAAGACGTCGATCCAGCGGGCGTACGGGCGCACGGCCTCCAGCATCGGGCCGGTCACCAGGTCGACGTACTCCTCGGGGGTCGTGCCGTCGGGGACCACGTGCGCGCCGAGGAAGGTGGTCTCGTCGGTGAACTGGTGCGCGACGGCGAGGCTGCGGAGCTCGTCGCGGACGCTGAGCCCGTAGCCGCTCTTGATCTCCACGGTCGTGGTGCCCTGCCGGCGCATCTCCGCGACCAGCCGCGCGACGTGGGCGGTGAGCTGCTCGTCGGTGGCGGCGCGGGTCGCGGCGACCGTCGTCCGGATCCCGCCGGCGGCGTACGGCTCCCCGGCCATCCGCGCGGCGAACTCCGGCGCCCGGTCTCCCCCGAACACCAGGTGGCTGTGGCTGTCGACGAAGCCGGGCAGGACGGCGCGGCCGGCGAGGTCGTACGCCGCGTCCGCGGGCGGAGCCTCGGCGGCGGGTCCGATCCAGGCGACGCCGGCGCCTTCGACGACGAGCGCGGCCTGCTCGTGGACGCCGAGGAGGTCGTCGCGCTCGGGGTCGTTGGTGACCAGCTCGGCGATGCCGGTGAACACGGTGGCGGTCATCGCCAGACCTCCTCGATCTCCTGCCGCAGGGCGCGGCCGACCGCGGCGCGGTCCCCGTCGTACACGACCCTGCCGTCGACGACCACGTGCGTGACGTCGGCGGCGGTCGCGGCGAACACCGCGGTCTGCTCGTCGGCGCCGGTGCCCGCCGTGCTGGGGGTGTCGGTGGCGATGGTGACCAGGTCCGCGCGGGCTCCGACCTCGATCCGGCCGGCGTCGGGGAAGCCGAGGCTGTCGTGCCGGGTCCCGGCGGCGAGCAGTTCGGCGGCGCTCCAGTGCCCGCGCTGCCGGGTGGCCAGCCGCTCGTCGAGCTCGACGGCGCGCATCTCCTCGAACAGGTCGACCACCGCGTGGCTGTCGCTGCCCAGGCTCAGCCGCGCCCCGGCCCGGCGCAGCGCCCGGCTCGGGCCGATGCCGTCGCCGAGGTCGCGCTCGGTGGTGGGGCAGAAGCAGGCGGTCGTGGCGGTGCGTCCGAGCGTGCGGACGTCCTCCTCCGTGAGGTGGGTGGCGTGGACGACGGTGGTGTCCGGCCCGAGCGCGCCCGCATCGTGCAGGAGTGCGGTCGGGGTGACGCCGTACGCCGCCACGCAGTCGTCGTTCTCCGCGGGCTGTTCGCTGAGGTGGACGTGCAGCGGCCCGCCGCGGGTCGCCTCGACGACGGTGGGCAGCTGCTCGCGCGGAACCGCTCGGACGGAGTGGATGGCCGCGCCGCGGGCGACGTGCGGGTCGCCCAACGGCCGCAATTGCGCCTTCCGTGCGGCCCAGGCCTCCGCCGACCCGTCCGAGTAGCGCAATTGCGGCCGTTGGACAGGCCGGCCGAAGCCGCTGCTCAAGTAGCACGTATCGAGCAGCGCGATCCGGATCCCGGCATCGGCCGCAGCCTGGAGCAGCGCGCGGCCCATCGCGTTCGGGTCGTCGTACGGCGTGCCGCCGGGCTGGTGGTGCAGGTAGTGGAATTCCCCGACCGTGGTGATCCCCGCCGCCGCCATCTCCCGGTAGACCGCCCGCGCCAGCCGGAGGTAGGAGTCGGGGTCGAGCCGCCCCGCGACGTCGTACATCTGCTCGCGCCAGGTCCAGAACGTCCCCCGCTCGCGCTGGGTCCGGCCCCGCAGCGCCCGGTGGAAGGCGTGGCTGTGGGCGTTGGCCAGGCCGGGGAGGGTCAGGCCGGGGAGCCGGTGCGCAGATTCCCCGGTGAACCGGGGAATCCGGACGTTCTCAGCCGAAACTTCCCCCGAGAACGTCCGGCTCTCCCCCAGAACCCCCACCTCGGTGAACCGGCCGCCCTCGATCTCCACCACCACGTCGTCGACCACCGCGCCGCCGACCCAGGCCCGCTCGAGGAGGTACCTCGTCACAGCAGTCCCTGGAGTACGTCGGCGAGCGCGGTCACCCCGGTCAGGCAGTCGGCAAGTTCTGCCGACTCGGCGGGAGAGTGCGAGACGCCCGTCGGGTTGCGGACGAAGAGCATCGCCGTGGGGATGCCCGCCGCCTGGAGGATGCCGGCGTCGTGGCCGGCCTGGGTCGGGATCACCGGCCAGCCGCGTGGCTCGGCCAGCGATGCCGCGAGCGCCGGGTCGAAGCCGACCGCTCCGGAGACCGACTCCGCGGTCACCGCCACCGCCGTGCCGTCCCGCGACGCCCGGTCCGACGCCTGCCGCTCCACCGCCTCGACCAGCGCGGCCAGTGCGTCCTCGGACGAGCAGCGCGCGTCCAGCCAGCCGGTCACCTTCGAGGGGACGGCGTTGGTCCCGTTGGGCTCGACCGCCACCCGGCCGAACGTCGCCCGCTGGTCGGCCAGCCGCGCCTGCTTGTTCGCCGCGAGCACCGTCATCGCGTACGTCAGCATCGGGTCGGCCCGATCGGCCATCCGGGTCGTCCCGGCGTGGTTCGCGGCCCCGGTGAAGTCGAAGCGGTAGCGCCCGTGCGGCCAGATCCCGCTGGCCAGCCCGACGGCGGCGTCCCGGTCGACCAGGTCCCGGCCCTGCTCGACGTGCAGCTCGACGAAGGTCCCGACAGACGACAGCAGGTCCGACGTACCGCCCGGCAACACGTCGCCCAGCGCCACCCCCGAGGCGTCCCTCAGCGACCGCGCGTCGTCCCACGACAGCGCCCCCGTGGCCAGCCGCGAGCCCAGGCAGGCGAGCCCGAAGCGCGACCCCTCCTCCTCGGCGAAGACCCCGATCCCCAGCGGTCGCGTCGGTACGACGCCCCGTGCGCGCAGCTCGTCCACCGCCGCCAGCGCGGAGACCACGCCGAGCGGCCCGTCGTACGCGCCGCCGTCGAGGACCGAGTCGAGGTGGGAGCCGGTGAGGACGGCGTCGGTGCGTGAGCTGCGGGGGTTTCGAGACGGTTGCTGCGCAACCTCCTCAACCACCGTCGGGTCCCACCAGGCGACCGTGTTGCCGAAGCCGTCGGCCTCGACGCGCAGGCCGCGGGCGGCGCACTGCTCGACGAACCACGCGACCAGCTCGCGCTCGGCGCTCAGGAACGGCTGGCGGAAGTAGCCCCCGCTGGTCGCGGACCGGCCGACCGGCGCGAGGTCGGCCCACATGGCCTCGAAGTCATCGGGCAAGGTTTCCTCCATGGAGTTCTCCGATGTCGTCCGCCGCCGACGGATGGTGCGCCGCTACACCGACGAGGCCGTCGACCCGGCCGTCGTCGAGCGCGCGCTGGCCAACGCGACCCGGGCGCCGAGCGCCGGGTTCAGCCAGGGCTGGGCGTTCCTGGTGCTGGACACCCCCGACGACGTACGACGCTTCTGGGCCGCCACCAGCGACCCGGGCCGGGAGCCGGACTCCTGGCTGCGCGGGATGATGACCGCGCCGGTCGTGATCCTGCCGTGCAGCAGCAAGGCCGCCTACCTCGATCGCTACGCCCAGCCCGACAAGGGCTGGACCGACCGCGACGAGGCCCGCTGGCCGATGCCGTTCTGGCACCTGGACACCGCGATGGCCAGCCTGTTGATCCTGCAGACGGCGGTCGACGCCGGGCTGGGCGGCTGCTTCTTCGGGGTACCGCCGCACGCGGACGGCGCCGTGCGGGAGGCGTTCGGCATCCCGGACGACCACGACCCGATCGGTGTCATCACGCTCGGTCACCCGGCCGACGGCGGGGCGCCCGGATCGCCGGCCCGGCGAGGCCGTCGTCCGCTCGACGAGGTCGTGCACCGGGGCAGCTGGGGTCACTGACCCAGCAGACCGTTCGGGGGTGCCGCTCCACAAGCCGCCACCCCGCGGGCACGTCTCGGATACGAGAACGGTTAACCACGAGTAACCTCCGCGCCATGACAGTCACGAGTGACCGCGCGGTCGCGAAGCTGCAGGCGCTGATCCGGATCCCGACGGTCAGCCACCGCGACGCGCAGCAGATCGACCGCCAGGCCTTCGACGACTTCCTCGTCGAGCTCGAGCGGCAGTTCCCACTCCTCCACGAGCGGCTGGAGCTCACCCGGATCACCAGCCACGGCCTGCTCTTCCGCTGGCCGGGCGCCAGCCACGAGCGTCCGGTCGTACTGATGGCCCACCTCGACGTGGTCCCGGTCGAGGGCGAGTGGCAGCACCCGCCGTTCTCCGGCGCGATCGTCGACGGGAGCATCTGGGGCCGCGGCACCCTGGACGACAAGGGCCAGCTGGTCGCCGTCTGCGAGGCGGTCGAGACGCTGCTGGAGGCCGGTCACACTCCCGCCCAGGACGTCTGGCTGAGCTTCGGGTGCGACGAGGAGGTCTCCGGCGCCGCCGCCCCGGAGGCGGTCGCCGAGCTGCGGCGCCGCGGCGTACGCCCCTGGTTCGTGCTCGACGAGGGCGGCGCGGTCGCCAGCGAGGCGTTCCCGGGCGTCGGCGCGCCGATCGGCGTGGTCGGGGTGACCGAGAAGGGCGTGACGTCCTTCGAGCTCACCGTCACCGGCCGTGGCGGGCACGCCAGCACGCCCGCCAAGTGGGGTCCGACGGCCCGGATCGCGCGCGCCATCACCCGCATCGAGCGGTCCCCGATGGCGGCGAGCATCCCGGAGCCGACCGTCGAGCTGTTCCGCCGGATGGCCCCGCACGCGCCGCTCCCGCTGCGCCCGCTGATGGCCGGCGCCGAGCGGATCAAGCCCCTGCTCACCCGCGCGCTGCTCGCGGCCGGCCCCGAGCCGGCGTCGATGGTCCGCACGAGCTTCGCCGTCACCACGCTCTCCGGCAGCCCGGCGCTCAACGTCATCGCCGCCACCGCCACGGCCGGCGTCAACGTGCGGATCATGGTCGGCGACACGGTCGCCGGGGTGCGCGAGCACCTCCGCAAGGTCATCGGCGACGACCAGGTGGAGATCAGCATCGTCGAGGAGCACGAGCCGAGCCCGATCTCGCCGCGCGACGACGCGTTCGCGTTGATCGAGCGATCGATCACCGAGATCTTCCCCGACGCGGTCCCCGCGCCGTACGTGATGATGGCCGCCACCGACTCCCGCCACTTCACGGAGATCTGCGAGCGGGTCTACCGCTTCGCGCCGTTCCGGATGACCAAGGCGCAGCGCCAGGCCATCCACTCGTACGACGAGCATCTCGGGGTCGACGCCTTCCTGGACGGCGTCCGCTGGTACCGCCACCTGATCGAGAGGCTCCCCGCGTGAGCGACACGTCCCTGAAGCCGGTCCACGGCCTGTTCGCGATCGTCGGCTTCCTGGTCTGCGTCGAGATCGCGAGCGGCGTGCTGCAGGGCTTCTACACGCCGATCTACCCCGACATCGCCGAGCACCTCGACATCCACGAGGGCGACGTCAACTGGTTCGAGGCGGCCCAGCTGATCGTCTCGGCGCTCTGCGTCCCGCTCCTCGCGCGCCTCGGCGACCTGGTCGGCCACAAGAAGGTGCTGCTGCTCTCGACCGCCGTCACCGCGCTCGGCTCGTGGGTGCTCGCGTTCGCGCCGAACTTCACCACGTTCCTGATCGGCTGGGCGATCCAGGGCGCGTACGTCGTCTGGCTGCCGCTCGAGGTGGCGATCATCTACCGGCGTACGGCGGGCTCGCGCGAGCAGAACCGGCTGACCCGCCGCTCGGCCGCGGTCCTGGTCGGCGCCCTCGAGCTGGCCGTGATCGTCGGCGCGCTCACCTCCGGCGCGCTGGTCGAGTCGACCTCGATGACCGTGCTGCTCATGCTCCCCGCGATCGTCGTGACGATCTGCCTGGGCCTGGTCTGGTGGGGCATCGAGGACGTGCCCGGCGAGTCCTCGGGCGGCATCGACCTGGTCGGCCTCGGCCTGATCACGCTGGTGCTCGGACTGGTGATGGCCGGCCTGGTGGTGATCCGCCTGGAGGGTGCCGGCAGCGTCGTCGCCTGGCTGCTGGTCGTCGCGGGACTCGCGGTGCTGGTGCCGTTCGTGCGCTACGAGAACCGCATCGCGGATCCGCTCATCGACGTACGCCTGATGGCGACGCCGGGGCAGTGGCCGGTGCAGCTGACGGCGTTCCTCTTCGGCATGTCGGTGCTGGGTGCGCAGATCCCGCTGTCGACCTTCGCGCAGACCGACCCCGACGTCGCCGGCTACGGCCTCGGCGCGAGCTCGTCGTTCGTCTCGACGCTGATCGGGGTCTACGTCGTCTTCATGGCGCTGGGCGCGTTCAGCCTGCCGCTCACCAGCCGGCTGCTCGGCGCGCGCAACGCGCTGGTCACGTCGGCTCTCCTGGTCGCCGTCGGCTACGGCATGTGGCTGGTCCTGCACGACACGACCGCGCAGGCGCTGCTCAACATGGCCGTGATCGGCCTCGGCTCCGGCGCCCTGGTCGCCGCCCTGCCGGCCACCGCCGCCGCCACCGCTCCGCCCGAGCGCACCGGCTTCGCCACGGGCATGACCAACGCGACCAAGACCGTCGGCGGCGCGATCGCCTCCTCGGTCTTCGCCATCGCGCTGACCGCCACCGGCTCGATCGAGGGCTTCGACGACGCCAAGGCGCCGCTCTCGGGCTACCTCACCGTCTGGGCGGTCTGCGCGGTCGCCGCCCTGGTCGCGGCCGCCGTGCTGCTGATGCTGCCGACCCCCGACCGCGACGAGGTGGACGAGCGGCCGGTAGTGGTCTGACCGCCGGGGTAGTCCGTCACACAGGGGGGCATTACCGACGAGTAACTCACCTCTGTGTGACGGACTATCCTCGGAGGGCATGAGCGAGGAGCGGGACGAGCGCACCGGACGCGCTGCGGCCGCCGCGCGGATCGCCCAGCAGCAGACCTGGGTCGACCAGCAGATCCGGATCGCGATGGAGCGCGGCGACTTCGACGACCTGCCCGGCGCGGGCAAGCCGTTGGGCGCCCTGGGATCGGGGCACGACCCCGACTGGTGGTTGCGGAAGCTGGTCGAGCGGGAGCGGCTCGTCGTGCTGCCGCCCAGCGTGCAGCTGCGCAAGGAGGATGCCGAGCTCGACGACCGGCTCGACACGCTGCACTCCGAGCGGGAGGTACGCGCGGCGGTCGAGGACTTCAACCAGCGGGTGATCGCGGCCCGCTACCGGCTGCCCGAGGGGCCGCCGCTGATCACCATGCCGCGCGACGTCGAGGAGACGGTGGCCGCGTGGCAGGCGCGCCGCGCGGCGCGCGCCGCGGCCCGGCGTACCGCCCGCGCGGCGGAGCCGCCCCGACGCCGGTGGTGGCAGCGCCGCCGCTGACGTGGGCACCGTCACCCCGCGAGGGGGTGTCGGGCGTCGTTCCATACCGTCAGTATGGAAGTCCAGAGGGAGCCGTCGTCTCCGAAAGGACACACCATGACCGACTCGTTCCTCGACGCATTCACCCCCGATCAGGTCGCGCGGATCACCGCGGCCGGGACCCGCCTCCACCTGCCCGCCGGCTGGTCCCCGATCCGGGAGCGCACCCCGGCCGACAAGGCGTACATCATCCTCTCCGGCGAGGTCTCCGTACGCCGTGGCGGCGAGGAGATCGCCCGACTCGGACCCGGCGAGATCATGGGCGAGACCGCGATCGTCGCCGACACGCTGCGCACCGCGACCCTCGTGGCCCTCACCCCGCTGGAGCTCATCCACTTCACCGACGACGCCGTACGACGCCTCCGCGAGGAGCTGCCCGACTTCAAGCAGGCCCTCGACGAGGTCGTCCGCGCCCGTCGAGACATTGCTCATACTCCGGAGTAACCCGCCGCTGCTACGTTCGCGCGCATGAGCGGATCACGCAGCGCGAAGGACTTCTTCCGGCCCCTGGCCGTCGGCGCGCCGACGCCCCTGACGGAGGTCCCGGCGCGGCCGAGCCGCGCCATCCACTTCTTCGACCCGAGCAACCCGAAGATGGCGGCGAAGGTCCCCGACATGGTCGGCACCGTCGACGTGCTGCTCGGCAACCTCGAGGACGCGGTCAAGGCCGACAACAAGGTCGCCGCCCGCGAGGGTCTCGTCGACATCGCTCGATCCACGGCCGATCTCGGAGGGCAGAGCGGGCCGACCCAGCTGTGGACCCGGATCAACTCGCTCGACAGCCCGTGGGTCCTCGACGACCTGACCACCCTGGTGCCCGCGATCGGCGACAAGCTCGACGTGATCATGGTGCCGAAGGTCCAGGGCGCCGAGGACATCCACTACGTCGACCGCCTGCTCGCCCAGCTCGAGGCCAAGGCCGGCCTGGAGCGGCCGATCCTGGTCCACGCGATCCTCGAGACCGCCCGCGGCGTCGCCAACGTCGAGGAGATCTGCGGCGCCTCCCCGCGCATGCAGGGCCTCTCGCTCGGCCCGGCCGACCTGGCTGCCGACCGCCGGATGAAGACCACCCGGGTCGGCGGCGGCCATCCCGGCTACCTGGTCCGCGAGGACCCGAACCCGGCGCAGCCCGACGCCCGCCGGACGACGTACCAGCAGGACCTGTGGCACTACACGATCGCCCGGATGGTCGACGCCTGCGCGATGCACGGCATCTACCCCTACTACGGGCCGTTCGGCGACATCGCCGACGTCACGGCCTGCGAGGACCAGTTCCGCAACGCCTTCCTGCTCGGCTGCGTCGGCACCTGGAGCCTGCACCCGAAGCAGATCGCGATCGCCAACCGGGTCTTCTCCCCCAGCGTCGAGGACATCCGGCACGCGCGCCGGGTGGTCGCCGCGATGGGCGACGGCACCGGCGCGGTCATGCTCGACGGCAAGATGGAGGACGACGCCTCCCTCAAGCAGTGCCTGGTGATGGTGGAGCTGGCCGAGCAGCTGGCCGCCATCGACCCGGAGCTGAAGAAGCAGTACGACGCCATCGAGCTGGAGGCCTGAGATGAGCGAGTTCACCCCCCTCCGCTCGGTCCTCTACATGCCGAGCTCCAACGCGCGGGCGCTCGAGAAGGCCACGTCGCTCCCGTGCGACGCCCTGATCCTCGACCTCGAGGACGCCGTCGCGCCGGACGCCAAGGAGTCCGCACGCGACGCGGCCTGCGCCGCGGTCGCGTCGGGCGAGTACGGCCGTCGTACCGTCACGATCCGGGTCAACGGCCTCGGCACCGCCTGGCACGACGCCGACCTCGCGGCGGCGGCGCAGGCCGGCCCCGCGGCGATCGTGGTCCCGAAGGTGAACAGCGCGGCCGAGGTGCAGCAGCTCGTCTCCGCGATGGAGCGCGCCGGCGCGCCCGAGCACACCAAGCTCTGGGCGATGATCGAGACGCCGGTGGCGATCCTCGACGTGCTGGCGATCGCCCGGGCCTCCGAGCGGCTCACCGCGTTCGTGATCGGCACCAACGACCTGGTCAAGGAGCTGTACGCCGAGCACGTGCCCGGCCGCGCGCCGATCCTGCCGTCGCTGCACACCGCCCTGCTCGCCGCCCGCGCCGCCGGGATCGCGATCGTCGACGGCGTCTACAACGACGTGAAGGACGCCGAGGGCTTCCTCGACGAGTGCCGCCAGGGCCGCGAGATGGGCTTCGACGGCAAGACGCTGATCCACCCCGGTCAGGTGGAGGGCGCCAACGCGGCCTTCGCGCCGTCCGAGCAGGCCGTCGAGGACGCCCGCGGGCTGATCCGCGCCTGGGACGAGGGCGCCGGGGCCGGTGTCGTCACCTTCAACGGCAAGATGGTCGAGAGCCTGCACGTCGAGTCCGCCCGTCGCACGCTCGACATCCACGAGGCGATCCAGGCGCTCGACGCCTGAGCGAACCGGTCAGGCGGGGCTCACCCGGGCGTCCGGGCCGGGCCAGCACAGGCCCTCGTGGCCGTCCGGCCACCGCACGAGGTACGGCGGGGCGCCCTCCTCGCCGTGCACCTCGATGATCTCGCCCTCGCGGCGGTGCTGCTCCGCCGAGGCGCTCTCCACCACCAGCCGGTCGCCGACGTTCGCCCTCATGGGTCCTCCTCGAGCCGTTGGTTCCACGATGCGCCTCATCCCGCTCGCGGGACAACAGGCCGGCGCCGGTCAGCTCGCCACCTGCTCCAGCACCGGTACGACGTCCGCCACCGGCGGCAGCTGCGCCATCTGGTCGGCGACCGTGCGGGCGGCGGCGCGGTAGTCGCCGTCGTGCAGCACCAGCGCCAGCGCCGCGGGCAGCTCCCCGGCGGCGGCCGGACCACCGGCGACGGTCAGCCCGGCCCCCACGGCCGCCACGTGGTCGGCATTGACGAACTGGTCCATCGCGAACAGCGGTAGCACGACCTGCGGTACGCCGGCCGCGAGCGCCGCCATCGTCGTACCGAAGCCGCCGTGGCCGACCACCGCGGCGGCGTACGGCAACACGTCGGCCTGGGGCCACCACTGCTCGACCCGGGTGTTCGGCGGGACGGTCAGGGTGTCGACCGCGACGCCGCGACCGGTCGTGAGCAGGACGCGGACGGGCTCCTCGGCCAGCGCCTCCAGCACCGCCGGGTAGATCCCGGCGAACGGCGGGAGCGCCGCGGCGACGGACCCGAAGCTGACGTAAACGAGGGGCTGGTCGGGGTCACCCCAGGCCTCGGGCAGCCCACCGTCACCGGAGGCCGCTGGCGCCCGGTAGCGGTGCACCGGACCCGCGTGCTCGGCGTCGGACGGGCGGACGTCGTCGAGGACCGTCGGCACGCTGCTGAGCGTGGGCGCGGTGCGGGCCGCGGCCGAGCAGGATCCCAACGGGAGGCCGGCGAGGGTGTCGAGCTCGGCCAGCGACGGCGCGACCATCGCGCCGACCTGCTCCATCAGCGCCGCGACGCCCACCGCGACCACCGCGTGCGGCACGCCGGCGCACAGCGCCGCGGCGAGCGAGCCGAACTCGACCGGCTCGCGGAGCACCAGGTCGGGCCGCCACTCCTCGACCGTCGCCGTCGCGCCCGCCAGGGCGGCCTGCGCGTCGAGCCGGCCGAAGACCTCCGCGACGACGGTCCGGTTGGCCTCCTCCATGGACATGCCCGGCAGCCGGCCCATCACCGCGCCGAGCGCGTCGGGCGGTACGTCGGCGAATGGCCGGTGCTCCAGGCCGGCGTCGGCGACCTCGGCCGCGAACGACTCCGGCGCCGCGACCGCCACCTCGTGCCCCGCCTCGCGGCAGGCGTGCGCGACGGGGACCAGCGGACCGAAGTGGCCCGACCCCGCGGTGCTGGCGACGAGCACGCGCATCTCGACATCGTCGCAGCGCCCGCGCGCGCCGACAGCCCCGAATTTGATGAGTGCCGGGGTTACTCCACGCCGGGCACCACGCGGATCTCGCGGACGGCGCCGCCGTCGAGCGCGGCGAGCGCCTCCTGGTACGCCGGGCTGTCGTGGGCGGCCCGGGCAGCCTCGACCGAGTCGAAGCGGATCACCACGGTCCGGGTCGCCTCCCCCGACTCCCACGTCTGCGCCGGCAGGCCACGGGCCACGAAGGTCCCGCCGGCCTCCTCGAGGGCGGGTCCCGCGAGCACGGCGTACGCCGCCAGCTTCGACTCGTCGAGGATCTCCTTGTAGATGCTGATCCAGTAGGCGCTCATGGGGCCATCCTGCCGAACCCGGGTGACCCGTCTCGGACTTCGGGGTACCGGAACCGCAGACGCTCCCGGAAGGAGACTGAAATGATCGTCCTCGGACTGATCCTGCTGGTGCTCGGCCTCGTCACGACCACGAGCATCCTCACCACGATCGGCGCGATCCTGCTGGTGGTCGGGTTGATCCTCAACCTGGTGCCGATCGGTGGCACCCGTCGACGGGTCTACTAGCGAGAGCCTCGGCACCTTCGTCACGACCCCGGCCGGACGGCCGGGGTCGTGTCATGTCCGGGGCTGGGCATCGGCTGGGCCGGGTTGCGGGCTCATCACGGTATGCAGACCGATTGTCGGTTCCCACGGTGGGTACGCCGTGGGAACCGAGAGTTCGTCTGCATACCGTGATGAGCCTGCACGGCCCGACCCCACCCCGACCAGGCTCAGGACCGCCCCGGCGCCCGCCAGCCCGGGTCCCGCCCGATGAACCCGAGCAGCCGGGTCTGCGGATCCGCGTCGGCGGGTACGGCGACCCGCGGGCCGTACTGCCCGCTGGCCCGGATCATCTCCTCGACCGGCTCCATCCCGGCCAGCATCCGCGCGCAACGCTCGGGGTCGAGCGACTCGTCCTGACCGGTGGCGCGGGCGAGGTCCCAGGTGTGCATGAAGACGTCGGCGGTGAAGAACTGCGACACCGCCCGGTCGAGCGGCACGTCGCCGATGTGCGGGTTGCTGAGCACCCGGGTGGCGGTCGCCGGGTCGTCGAGCAGGTCGCGGACCCCGCGCTCCAGCTCGTTCCAGGCGGCGGCCGGGTCGTCCTCGACCGAGGTCGCGACCTCCAGGCGGATGCCGGACCCCGACTCCAGGAAGCCGGGGAACCACTCGACGAGGTGGCCGACCACGTCGCGCGCCCGCCAGCCGTCGACCGGCGCCGGGGCGTCCCAGGACCCCGGGTCCGCTCCGTCGACGCGGCGGGTGAAGCCGCCGCCGATCTCGCGCCACTCCTCGGCCGCGCCCTGACCCGTGTCGTCGCTCATGCCGCTACCGACCGGCCGGGCGACCCGGATTCATCGGCGACGGCTCACGCGCCGCGGGTGCGCCGTACGGCGTCGTCGAGCCAGACCTTGGCGGTGCCGAGGAACCCGGCCAGGTCGTGGGCGAGCTTCCCGACCGCGTCCTGGCTGTGCTCGAAGACCTCGGAGTAGCTGCGCGCGGCCTCGCGGGCCGCGTCGGTGACGGTCGCCGTGGCGTCGTCGTCGCGGCGCGGGTAGGTGCCGCCGAGCATCGCGGTGTACTCGCCGGAGTCGACCCAGCGCCGCAGCTCGGCCGCGCGTACGACGGCGAACGGGTGCGACTGGTTCTCGATCAGCAGCAGCTTCAGCACCGAGTCCCGCAGGTCGCCGGCCTCCAGGTACTCCTTGCCCTGCGCGAAGAACGCCGGGGTGTCGAGGTCGTCGAGACGGCCGCCCGACGCGAGCTTCATGTGAACCCGGAACGCCGTCGCCGGATCCTGGGTCGCGAGCAGGCCGGCCCGGTCGGCCGAGAGCTCGGACTTGCGCGACCACTCGTGCAACGCCGCCACGATCGCGCGCACCCCGAGACCGCCGATCGGGATCGTCGACATCAGCCCGGAGAGCTTGATCAGGCGCTGGAGCAGCGTCTGGTAGACCGCGTGCCCGCTCAGCGCGTGCCCGAGCTCGTGCCCGATGACGAAGCGCAGCTCGTCCTCGTCGAGCAGGTCGACCAACCCCGAGGTGAGCACGATGAACGGCTCGTTCATGCCCAGGGTGTGGGCGTTCGGGACCGGGTTGGCGGCGACGTACACCTCGGGGAGCTTCGGCAGGTCCGGGGCGTCGAGCACCTCGGCCACCTCCCCGAGCAGCCGGTGCAGCGTCGCGAACTGCCGCTCGTCGACGCGGACGGCGGACCCGAGGAACACCAGGCGTACGGCGCGCTCGTTGACCAGCCCCGACATGGCCTTCAGGACCGTGTCGAAGCCCTTCAGCTTGCGCAGCGCCACCAGCGCGCCGCGGTCGGCGGGATGCTCCCAGGCGCGGGAGCTGATGTCGCGGAGGATGGCACGGGGGCGAGCCGGCGAGGTCGTCACGGGGTTTACTCTCGCAGGCGGCTGGAAAAGTGCGTCACGTTTTCAACGCTAAGAGCGCTCTCAACGTCGAGAACGTGACGCACTTTCCCGACCTCAGTGATGGGTGAGTTCCTCCACCATCCCCAGGCGCACGAACCGATCGTCCAGCGTCTCGGGCGCCGTGTCCCACGGAGGACGCTCCACCGTCCAGGCCCGTGACTCGGGGGGCAGGAACTTGGCACGGCCGCGTGCCGCCAGCATCCGGGCCGCTGCCACTCCTCGCGTGTCGCCGCGTACGACTGCGAAGCACTCGATGCCGTGGTTGCGGAACCGTTCCTCCCGCGCGACGTCGTCCCGCGCCTGGGTGACCTCCTTGTGGTGCTCCCCGTTGTACTCGCCAGCGAGACCCGCCACGGGGTCGAAGAGATCGGGGATCCCCACCAGCTTGCCGTCGAGGTCGTACACGGGCTCGTTCACCAGCGGCGGCTCGAGCCCGGCCACGAGCTGCCAGACCAGGCGCATCCACGGCTCCCGCGGCGACCAGCTCTCGTCGACGGCCAGGGAGGCGGCGTGCCGAGCCAGCGGTGCACCGTTGCGTGAGTTGAGGTCCGCGACGTACGCCGCGAACAGCCAGGTTGAGATGAGGCCCGCCGCAGCGGTCATGTCGATCGCAGTCACCGCCGCCCACAGCTCGCCGCGGCGGCGAACCTCGTCGAACAGGGCACGCTGGACCGTCGCAACGGGGACTCCGTCTACGACCTCTCTCTCGGTGGGCGCCAACCGCGCGCGCGAGATCGTGCATCCCAGCGATGGCCGGAGGTTCGCGTGCGCGCCACCGAGCGCGAGCGGGACTGGGAGCGGTTCCAGCGCTCCCTCGGAGAGGCCGTCGAAGTAGGCGGCACCCCGCCACCGCAGCGCCGCCCAGGCTGTGACACAACCCGACGAGCCGTCAGGTCGGAGCCGCGCCGCCTGCTCGACGATCCGCTGCTCGACGCATTCCGGCGCCTCCGCCGGGACATACAGGCCCACCCCGGTCTTGCGGAACCCCCGGCCGTTGGCCTGCCGCCAGGTCGGACCACTCTCGCCGGTGGGATCGACGCGGGTGGGCACGACGAGGTGGGCCGGTCGCGTGCATACCGCACTCCATCGATTCGATGACATGCACCGGGTCTGTCCCGTGCAGGTCCAGGGCTCCCGTTCCCGGGCGCGAGCCTGTGGAGGACGCGCGCACCTCGCCGACTGTGCAGCTTTGGTGGAGCACCCCGGTGCGGCGCTTGGGGAAAGTGCGTCACGTTTTCGACGGTAAGAGGGCTCTCAACGTCCAAAACGTGACGGACTTTCCGCTACTCCCCCATCGGCACCCGCACCCCCCGCTCGGCGGCGACCTCACGCGCGCGGTCGTAGCCCGCGTCGACGTGCCGGATCACCCCCATGCCGGGGTCGTTGGTGAGCACCCGCTCGATCTTCTCGGCGGCCAGGGCGGTGCCGTCGGCGACGCACACCTGGCCCGCGTGCAGCGACCGGCCCATGCCGACGCCGCCGCCGTGGTGGAACGACACCCAGCTGGCGCCCGAGGCGGTGTTGACCAGCGCGTTGAGGATCGCCCAGTCGGCGATGGCGTCGGAGCCGTCGAGCATCGCCTCGGTCTCGCGGTACGGCGAGGCGACCGAGCCGCAGTCGAGGTGGTCGCGGCCGATGACGATCGGAGCGGAGAGCTCCCCGCTGGCGACCATCTCGTTGAAGCGCAGCCCGGCGAGGTGGCGTTCGCCGTACCCGAGCCAGCAGATCCGCGCCGGCAGGCCCTGGAAATGCACCCGCTCCTGCGCCATCCGGATCCACCGGTGCAGCCGCTCGTTGTCCGGGAACAGCGACAGGATCGCCTCGTCGGTCGCGGCGATGTCGGCCGGGTCGCCCGACAGCGCGGCCCAGCGGAACGGGCCCTTGCCCTCGCAGAAGAGCGGCCGGATGTACGCCGGCACGAAGCCCGGGAAGTCGAACGCGCGGTCGTAGCCGCCCCGACGCGCCTCGTCGCGGATGGAGTTGCCGTAGTCGAACACCTCGGCTCCCCGGTCCTGGAACTCCACCATCGCCCGCACGTGCGCGGCCATCGAGGCCCGCGCCTCCTTGGTGAACCCCTCCGGGTCGGCGGTACGACGCGCCTCCCACTCCTCGAACGGCACGCCGACGGGCAGGTAGTAGAGCGGGTCGTGGGCCGAGGTCTGGTCGGTGACGATGTCGACGGGCGCGTCGATCTCCAGCAGCCGCGGCAGCAGCTCGGCGGCGTTGCCCAGCACTCCGATCGACAACGGCGTCCGCGCGTCGCGCGCCTGCACCGCCAGCTCGAGGGCGTGCTCCAGCGACGTCGCGCGTACGTCGAGGTAGCGGTGGTCGATGCGCCGCTGGATGCGCGCGTCGTCGCACTCGATGCAGATCGCCACGCCGTCGTTCATCGTCACGGCGAGGGGCTGCGCCCCGCCCATCCCGCCCAGCCCCGCGGTGACCGTGATGGTCCCGGCGAGCGTCCCGCGCTCCCCGGTGGTCGAGGCCGTCGAGATCTTGTCGGCCACCGCCGCGAAGGTCTCGAAGGTCCCCTGCAGGATCCCCTGCGTGCCGATGTAGATCCACGAGCCGGCGGTCATCTGCCCGTACATCGTCAGCCCGAGGTCCTCCAGCCGCCGGAACTCCTCCCAGTTCGCCCAGTCGCCGACCAGGTTGGAGTTCGCGATCAGCACCCGCGGCGCCCACGCGTGGGTACGCATCACGCCGACCGGCTTGCCGGACTGCACGAGCAGGGTCTCGTCGTCGGCCAGCGAGCGCAGCGAGGACACGATCGCGTCGTACGCCTCCCAGGACCGGGCGGCGCGGCCCGTGCCGCCGTACACCACCAGCTCGGCGGGGTTCTCGGCCACCTCGGGGTCGAGGTTGTTCATCAGCATCCGCAGCGGCGCCTCGGTCTGCCACGACCCCGCGCTCAACGTCGTGCCCCGCGGGGCGCGCACCTCTCTCACGACAGTTCTCCGATCACGTCTTCGACAGCGGACAGGACGGCACCCGAGGCGACCAGGCCGACGGCCGTCTCGATCTCGGGCGCCAGGTGGCGGTCGGGCCCGGGCCCCTCGACCCCGGCCTCACGAAGCAGGCGTACGACGGCGCCCGTCGCCGGCGACGGCTCGAGCGGCCGCCGGAGGTCGAGCGCCCTCGCCGCGGTCAGCACCTCGATCGCGACGACCCGGGTCAGTCCGTCGACGGAGCGGCGCAGCTTGCGCGCGGCCGACCAGCCCATCGACACGTGGTCCTCCTGCATCGCGCTGGAGGGGATCGAGTCCACCGACGCCGGCGCCGCGAGTCGCTTCAGCTCGGACACGATCGCGGCCTGGGTGTACTGGGCGATCATGTGTCCGCTGTCGACGCCGGGGTCGTCGGCGAGGAACGGCGGCAGCCCGTGGTTGCGTGCCTTGTCGAGGAACCGGTCGGTACGGCGCTCGCCGATCGACGCGACGTCGGCGGCCACGATGGCCAGGAAGTCGAGCACGTAGGCGACCGGGGCGCCGTGGAAGTTGCCGTTCGACTCGACCCTCCCGTCGAGCACCACCGGGTTGTCGACGGCGGAGGCGAGCTCGCGCTCGGCGACGGAGGCGGCGTGCTCGACGGTGTCGCGGGCCGCACCGTGGACCTGGGGCGAGCAGCGCAGCGAGTACGCGTCCTGGACCCGGTTGCAGTCCGGCCCGCGGTGCGAGGCGACGACGCCGGAGTCGCGGAGGAGGGCGACCAGGTTGGCGGCCGAGAGCGCCTGACCCGGGTGCGGCCGGATCGCCTGCAGCTCGGGCGCGAAGACCCGGTCGGTGCCGAGCTGGCCCTCGACCGACATCGCCACCGCGATGTCGGCGGTGCGCAGCAGGCGACGCAGGTCCTCGATCGCGAGCACCAGCATCCCGAGCATCCCGTCGGTGCCGTTGATCAGCGCCAGCCCCTCCTTGGCGGCCAGCCGCACCGGCTCGAGTCCGGCGGCGGCCAGCGCGTCGGCCGCCGGCATCAGCGTGCCGCTCGCGTCGCGCACCTGACCCTCGCCCATCAGCGCCAGCGCGCAGTGCGCGAGCGGAGCGAGGTCGCCCGAGCAGCCGAGCGAGCCGTACTCGTGCACCACGGGCGTGATCCGGTGACTCAGCAGCGCGGCCAGCAGCTGCGCCGTCTCCGGCCGTACGCCGGTCCGCCCCGTCGCCAGCGTCGAGAGCCGCAGCAGCATCAGCCCGCGCACGACCTCCCGCTCCACCTCGGGGCCGGACCCGGCCGCGTGCGAGCGGACGAGCGAGCGCTGGAGCTGCTCGCGCAGCTCGGACGGGATGTGCCGGGTCGCGAGCGCGCCGAAGCCCGTCGAGACGCCGTACGACGGAGTCTCGGCCGCGGCCAGTCGCTCCACGACGGAGCGGGACCGGGCGATCGCCTCGAGGGCGCCCGGCGTCAGCTCCACCGGGGCGTCGTGCCGCGCGACGGCGACGACCTCCGCGAAGGTCAGCGGGCCGACGTCGACGGGCACGAGCGAGCACATGCCCTCATCCAAGGCCGGGCTCGCACGGCCCACCAGCGGGTGGCGGGACCCCACGTCTCAGATCCGAGACAATTGGTAGAACGTGTTGCAGAAAAAGCGTTTGCCGCCGCGACCGGCCGGGCAGGTCAGACGTCGACGGCGCCGCTCCACCTGCGCGGATGCCCACCCGTGATCCCCCTGAGGAGTTCTCTCGATGCGCCGGTTCATCCCCCTCGGCACCGCCCTGGTGCTCGCCGCCACCACCCTCACGGCCCCCCTCGCCGGCACGGCGGCGGCCTCCGACCCCGACGCCGCGTCGGTCGTCGCCAAGGCCAAGCCCAAGAAGCCCAAGGCCAAGAAGAAGCCCACGCCGTACGCCTTCCGCGCCCACGGCTACGGCACCCGGGTCGTGGGCGGCCAGCTGCCCGCCGCGTCCGGGGCAACGGCGCTCGCGGTGATCGGCTGCACCAACAAGACCGGCGTCCACCGCGACAACAACGTCGCCGAGGTCAAGCTGCCCGGCCTCGGCACGATCTCCGGCGTGCGCACCGACGTCCGGACCGTCAAGACCGCGACCGAGACCGCCTCGATCTCCGAGCACAAGGTCGCCCAGATCGTCCTCGCCGAGTCCGCGCTCGGCCGGTTGTCGATCGAGGGCATCACGTCGTACTCCAAGGCGAGCGCGACCTCGGCGGGCTACGCCACCGAGACCGACACCACCCTGGCCAAGCTCGTCTTCCGCGCCCCCGGCGGCCAGGCCCAGGAGCTGCCGCTGCCCACCCTGAAGCGGCCGATCGAGGTCCCCGGCCTGCTGCGGGTCGCGATCGGCGACCAGAAGGAGCGCACCGGACCGGACTTCGCCCGCGCCCGCGCCAACGGCCTGACCATCACCCTGATCCCGACCAAGACGAAGGTCGTCGTCGGGCGCACGGTCGCCTACCTCACCAAGGGCATCCAGACCGGCCTGTTCGTGGGCTCGTCGAACGCCACCTCGACCGAGCTCCTCGGCGGGCTCGTCGGCACCGGCCGGACCCAGCGGATCACCATGCCCTGCCAGGGCACCGACGGGAAGGTCGAGCACTCCAGCGCGCTCGACCTCACCATCCCGGGCATCCTCGACGTCGGCGCGGCCCGCTCCAGCCAGATGGGCGAGCAGCGCCGCCGCCGCGCGTTCGGCTACGAGGAGTCCTCGGTCGCCAGCATCAACCTCGGCAACGGCGCCCTGGTCGTCGACGCGATCAAGGCGCGGGTGAACGTCTCCCGGGTCAAGGGCCGCAAGGCGAAGGTGAACTTCAACGGCACGACGGTCGCCGGCATCACCGTCAACGGCCAGACCTACTCGCTGCCCAAGCTCGACGGGCTGGAGATCCCCGGGATCGCCAAGGTCGAGACGATGGTCGAGGAGCGCTTCAACAACGGCGGCCAGATCACCGCCCTGCGGATCACCCTGCTCGACGGCACCGGCGGCGTCGTGAACCTCGGCCAGGCCAAGCTGAAGATCGCGCGCAGCGGGCGCTGACGGGCGGTCAGGTCCGTCCAACGGCCGCAATTGCGGCCGTTGGACACCCTGGCCCGTCCTCACCCTGCGCAACCGCCGCAATTGCGGCCTCCGGACAGCCCGGCCTCCGGACAGCCCCCTTCGACCTGTCGACAACCTCACACCCGCCATCCGTGAGACGTGCGCTCACCACCGGATCGCGGGGCGTTGACTGACCCGCGTGGACGACGTCAGCACCCTGCGCCGGTGGGCGATGCTGGCCGCCAGCACCCTCGCCCAGGCCTCGGCCGCGGTGATGATGCACGGCCCCGCGTTCCTGATCCCCGTCCTGCACGAGCGGGAGGGTCTCAGCCTCGCCGAGGCCGGGCTCGTGGCGGCGGCGCCGACGGTCGGGGTGATGCTCACCCTGGTCGCCTGGGGCGCGCTCACCGACCGGATCGGCGAGCGGCGGGTGCTGCTGAGCGGGCTCGGCGCCACCGCGGCCGCGGGGACGCTCAGCGTGCTGGTCGAGGGGCTCGTCCCGCTCGCGCTCGCGCTCCTCCTCGCCGGGGGCGCCGCCGCCAGCACCAACGCCGCGAGCGGCCGGGTCGTCGTCGGCTGGTTCCCGCCGCACCGGCGCGGTCTCGCCATGGGCATCCGGCAGATGTCCCAGCCGGTCGGCGTCGGCGTCGCCGCCATCAGCATCGCGGTCATCGCGGACCGCGCCGGCATCCAGGCCGCCCTGCTCGTGCCGACGATCGCCGCCGCGCTCGCCGCGCTCGTGGTGGCCGCGATCGTGATCGACCCGCCGCGCCCGGCCCGGGTCGCCGGGGACGCGCCCAACCCGTACCGGGAGAACAGCTACCTGACCCGGATCCACGGCGTCTCGGTGCTGCTCGTGGCTCCCCAGTTCGTGGTGTGGACCTTCGCCCTGGTCTGGCTGGTGCAGGACCGGGACTGGTCGCCCGCGGCCGCCGGCGGCCTGGTCGCCGGTGCGCAGGTCGTCGGCGCGCTGGGCCGGATCGCCGCCGGCCACCTGTCCGACGTCGTGGCGAGCCGGATGCGTCCGCTGCGCTGGGTGGCGGTGGCGGCCGCGGTGACGATGGGGCTGCTCGGGGTGGCCGCCGGCCAGGAGCTCGCGATCGCCGTACCCCTGGTCGTGCTGGCCACGGTCGTCACCGTCGCCGACAACGGCCTCGCGTTCACGGCCGTCGCCGAGCGCGCCGGGCCGTTCTGGTCCGGACGCGCCCTCGGGGTCCAGAACACCGCGCAGTTCCTGACCGGCTCCGCGGTGCCGCCGATCGCCGGACTCGCGGTCACGCACCTCGGGTACGCCGCCGCCTTCGGGCTCGCCGCGCTGTGCCCGCTGATCGCCGCGCCCCTGGTGCCGGTCCGCGAGGAGCAGACCCCCTCCTGACTGGGTGGACAGGCGTCCGGGTACCGGACGGAACCCGACCTAGGAGGCACTCGTGGATGACGTCGTCGTCTGGATCATCATCGCCGTGGTGGCGCTCGCCGTGCTCGCCCTCGTCGCGTGGCTGTTGAGCCAGCAGCGCAAGCGCAAGCAGCACCAGGCCCACGAGCACGCCACGCACCTGCGCCGGGAGGCGCTGGCCCATACGCCGGCGGTGACCGACGCGCAGCTCGAGGCGCGTCAGGCCGAGGCCGAGGCGGAGCTCGCCCGCGCCGAGGCCGAGCGGGCCGACCGCCGGGCCGCGGAGGCCCGCCAGGGGTCCGCCGTGGCCGAGGCCAAGCAGGAGGACGTGCTGCGGGAGGCCGACCGCCTCGACCCGCACGTCGACCACCGCTCGAAGGACTACACGCCGACCGTCGGCACGGACGCCGACCCGCGCACCGACCCGCGCACGGAGCCGCGCGCCGACCACGACGGCACCGACCCCGTCACTCCCACCGACACCCAGCACGGCGGCCGCCACAAGGACGTCTGATCCGCCGGCGGGCGCACTAGCCTGCCCGCATGAGCCAGGTGCCCGCAGCGACCCGCGCGCTGCGGGTGCTGCGCTTCCTGGCCAGCCAGCCGGAGGCCGTGCCGCTGGAGCGGATCGCGCGGGCGTGCGACCTGCCGCGCAGCTCGGCGTACCACCTGCTGCGCGCCATGGTCGACGAGGGCTTCGTCTCCCACCTGGCCGACGAGCGCCGCTTCGGGCTCGGGCTGGCCGCCTTCGAGGTCGGCAGCGGCTACTCCCGCCAGGCCCCGCTGCAGCGCATCGCGCGCCGCGCCGTCGCGGCCCTGGCCGACCGCACCGGCGAGAGCGCCCACCTCGCCGTGCTGCACGGTCGTGACGTCCTGTACGTCGTCGAGGAGCGAGCACCCGGACGAGCCCCGCTGGTGACCGACGTCGGGGTCCGGCTGCCCGCCCACCTCACGGCCAGCGGCCGGGCGATCCTCGCGGGGCTGCCACCGGCCCAGGTGCGCGCGCTCTACCCCGACGCCGCCGCGTTCGCCGACCGGCACGGCGTCGGGCCGCGCGGCCCGGCCGCGCTGCGCACCCTGTTGACCGAGACCCGCCAGCGCGGCTGGGCGACCGAGGACGGCGAGGTCACGCCCGGCTTCGCCAGCGTCGCCGCCGCGGTCGTCGACCACAACGGGCACCCCGTCGCCGGGGTCGCGGTCACCTACGCCAGCGCGGACCCGCCCGACGTCAGCGCGGAGGTACGACGGACCGCGGAGCTCGTCACCCGCCGGCTGGGCGGCCTCACCGCGCCGACCCGTCGATGAATCGGCGAGACACGCCGGTCGAGGGCCACTCCACGAAACCGGGCTGCCGCAAACCGCCCCGATCGGGGAGGATGCTCCTCGTGATCTCCCGCGTGCTCCATTTCGGCATCCTGCCGCCTCCGGTCGCCTGACCGGAGCGCCCCACCAGGCGTGCTCCGACCACCGCCCCCGTCGGACCTCCCCAGGAGCACACGCATGCCCACGCACACCTCGTCGACCCCCACGCTCTCCGCCCGCACCGGGCTGCTGCAGGTCTCCCTCGCCGGAGTCCTGTGGGGCACCGGTGGCCTCGCCGTCCAGATCATCCGCGACGTCCTGCCGATGTCGGTCGTCGTCATCAGCGCCTGGCGGATGGTCATCGCCGCGCTCGTCCTGGTCGCCGCACTCGCCCTGACCCGCCAGGTCGCGGGCGTGCGCACCCTGCTGCGCACGAGGCCGGCGTACGCCGTCCTGGTCGGTACGGCGACCGCGGCGTACCAGGTCCTCTACTTCGTCGCGGTCGTCAACGTCGGCGTCACCGTCGCGACCGTGGTCAGCCTCGGCCTGGCACCCGTGCTGCTGACCGTCGGCGAGGCGGTCCGCGACCGCCGCCGGCCCGACACCGCGCACCTGGTCGTCCTGGGCGTCGCCCTGACCGGCCTGCTCCTCGTCAGCGGTACGGCGCACACCGGCGACGGCGGCCCGCACCCCGCGCTCGGCCTGCTCGCGGCCGTCGGGTCCGGGACGGCGTACGCCCTGACGACGGCGCTGGGCCGCCCGCTCGCCCAGGTCACCTCGCCCCTCGCGCTCACCACCACGACCACGACGGTCGGCGCGCTGGCGCTGCTGCCCCTCGCCGCGGTCAGCGCGCTCGGCGGCAGCCCCGTGGTCACCACCGACCCGGTCGCCGCCGGCACGCTCCTCTACCTCGGCGTGATGACGATGGCGCTCGCCTACGGCCTCCTGTACGCCGGCCTGCGGACCACTCCCGGCAGCGCCGCCGTGATCGCGACGCTCCTGGAGCCGGTGACCGCCGCGGTCGTCGCGGCCGTCGTCCTCGACGAGCGGATCGGGGTCCTCGGTGCGATCGGCACGGCACTGATCCTGCTCGCCGTCGCGGGGCTCGGCCGGAAGCCGGTCGTACCTCCGGGTTGAGCCGCTCGTTGAACGGGCACGTAGAACGCGTTCCTGTTCGATCTGGGAGGCCCGGATGCGCGCGACCCGCCCGTACCTGCACCTGCTCGTCGCCGGCCTGACCGCGGCCGCGGTCGTCGTCAGTGCGGTCGTCGTCGGGGACGTCCCGGGCGAGCGGACCGGCACCCTCGCGGCCGGGTTCGACGCGCGGAAGGCCGCCGCGGGTCTGCCGCACGTCGACCCGCCCGGCACGCCGCCGCACACGCACGACGACCCCGCCACGAAGAACTCGCTGTCGCGGACCGCCGAGGCCGGGGCCGACACCCAGGACCCCACGACGTCGCCCCAGCGGCGCGCGGCGGCGGCGTACGTCGAGCGCCAGCGGCGCCTGAAGGACCCCCGGCTGACCCGGACCCGGGTCATGCAGAAGCGGCGGGCACGACCGCAGGACCGCTACGCGATGGCGAAGGGCTGCTACCGGATGGCCGGCCGCCCGGTCTTCTTCAAGCCGACCCGGCTCGGGACCTACCTGCTCTACACCGCCGACCGCCGGTTCCTGAGCGTCGGCGGGGAGCACGTCGCCAAGCCGTCGCCCGAGGTCGAATGGCAGGCGACCAAGGTCGGCCGCCGCAACCTGACCTTCCGCAACGCGGGCGGCTACCTGCGGATCCGGGGGCAGGCGCACTTCCCGCTGGAGCGCACGACGGGCTGCGCGGCGTACCCCGAGTCCCAGGTCGACGTCGTCGGTGCTCCGCACGGCGGCGTCACGCCGTACCAGGAGGTGCGGGGGTACGTCGACGCGCACACCCACGGCATGGCCTTCGAGTTCCTCGGCGGCCAGGCGCACTGCGGCCGGCCCTGGCACCGGTACGGCGCGCCGTACGCCCTCGTCGACTGCGTCGACCACACGGTCACCGGCGGGTACGGCGGGGTGCTGGAGAGCGCGCTCTCCGGGGAGCCCGGCCACGATCCCGTCGGGTGGCCGACGTTCGAGGACTGGCCCGCGCCGGACTCGCTGACCCACGAGGGCACCTACTACCGCTGGCTGGAGCGCGCGTGGCGCGGCGGACAGCGGCTCTTCGTGAACCTGCTGGTCGAGAACAACCAGCTCTGCCAGCTCTACCCGCTGAAGCGGAACTCCTGCGACGACATGGACTCGGTGCGGCTGCAGGCGCAGCGCATGTACGAGCTGCAGGACTACGTCGACGCCCAGTTCGGCGGCCCGGGCAAGGGCTTCTACCGGATCGTGAAGAACCCCTGGCAGGCCCGGAAGGTGATCAACGCCGGGAAGTTGGCGGTGGTGATGGGCATCGAGACCTCGGTGCCGTTCGGCTGCACGATGAAGGTCGACATCCCGCAGTGCTCGCTGGCCGACATCGACCGCCAGCTCGACGAGGTGCACCGGCTGGGCGTGCGGCAGATGGAGCTGGTCAACAAGTTCGACAACGCCCTCTCCGGCGTCGCGGGCGACAAGGGCGCCGTCGGTCCGCTGGTGAACCTGGCCAACTTCCTGGAGACCGGGTCGCTCTGGGACATGCGGCACTGCGAGCCGGCCGACGGGCGCTCCCACGACAACAGCCAGGTGGCGCTGCCCGACATCAGCGGCGGGCAGCAGGACGCGCTGTTCGGCGCGGTGGCGAAGCTCGGGCTCGACCTCGGCCTGCCCAACATCGCCCTGCCGCTCTACCCGCCGCCGGAGCACTGCAACAGCCGCGGGCTGACCACCCTCGGCGAGCACATGATCCGGGCGCTGGCGAAGCGCGGGATGCTCTTCGACCCCGACCACATGAGCGTCAAGGCCCGCCGGGCCGCGATGGACACCATCGAGCGGCTGGGCTACTCCGGCGTGCTCTCCAGCCACTCGTGGTCCACCCCGGACACGTACCCGCGGATCTACCGCTCCGGCGGCTTCATCACGCCGTACGCCGGCGACTCGACGGGCTTCGTCACCAAGTGGCGCGAGCACGTCGGCTGGGCCGACCCGCGCTACTACTGGGGGATCGGCTTCGGCGCCGACATCAACGGCCTCGGCGCGCAGGGCGATCCCCGCGGCGCGACCGTGCGGAACCCGGTGCGCTACCCCTTCCGCGGTCTCGGCGGCGTGCAGGTGAAGAAGCAGCGGGCCGGCCAGCGGGTCTACGACATCAACGTCGACGGCGTCGCCCAGTACGGCCTCTACCCCGACTGGATCGAGGACCTGCGGAAGGTCGCCGGCGGCCGGGCCGGCCGGGCGATCGTCGACGACATGGCCCGCGGCGCGGAGGCGTACCTGCAGATGTGGGAGCGCGCCGAGGGCGTCCGGGCCGACTCGTGCCGCAACCCCGGACTGCGCGAGCCGGTCTCGCGGGTCACGAAGCTGGTCCGCCGCGGCATGAGCACGAAGGCGGTCATGCGCGCCGTCGGACAGCCGTTCACGCGGCTCGGCTCGTCGTACGGCGTGTGCGCCCGGACGGCGAAGGACCCGAGGGTGCGGGTGACGATCACGTTCGGTCGGGGCGGCAAGGTGACGCAGGTGCGGGCGCGGCGCTGACCCCAGCTAAGGAGATTTGCTCAAACCTGGGGTACGCCGGGCTGTCCGGTGATGGAATCGGCGTTCCGCCGCCCTCCCGAGGAGTCCCGTGAACCTGCGCGCCCCGCGCCTGCTGCCCCTGCTCGCCCTGGTCGCGCCCGCGCTCGCCGTCCTGCCGCAGGGCTCGCCCGCCACGGCCGCGGTGCCGACGCCCGCGCCGGTGAACGTTATCGCGAGCGAGCGTGTGAACTTCGGCGACACCCTCCCGGCCGACCGCGCCTACCGCCAGGTCGCTGTCGGCTACTCGATGACGTACGGCCTGCGCCCCGACGGCGCCATCGACGCCGTCGGCCCCTACCCCGGGCTCCCCTCCCCGCCGGCGCCTCCCAGCGGCCGGTCCTGGGTGAGCATCGCCGCCGGTGGCCAGCACGGTCTCGCCCTCGACTCGGCGGGGCACGTCGCGACCTGGGGGTTCGCCGACGACAACCGGACCGTCCCGGCGACCGTGCCGCCCGGCATCGCCTCGACGACGTTCCAGCAGGTGAGCGCCGGACGCAACCACGACCTGGGGCTCACCACCGACGGCCGGGTCGTCGGCTGGGGGACCCCGTCGCACCTCAACGAGCTCGCGATCCCCGCCGCGCTGACGGTCCCGGACCAGGCCGACCCGGTCGTCCAGGTCGCGACCGCGTACGGCATCTCCGCCGCGGTCACCGCGAGCGGGCAGCTGCACGCCTGGGGCAGCATGCTCGGCACGCCTCCCGACGGCCTGGACGGGCCCGTCGCCGAGGTCTCCGCGGGGCGGGGCCACCTGCTGGTCCGCACGGTGGCCGGGGACGCCTTCGACTGGGGCGTCTACTCCGCCGGCCCGATGCCCGACCTGGGCGACGACACGGTCGTCGACGTCGAGGCGGGCTACGAGCAGCGCTCGGCGGTGATCACCGAGGACGGCCAGGTCGTCGTCTGGGGCCAGGGTGAGGGCCAGCTGCCCACCCCGCGCGACGACGCCCGGCCGGTCGGCATCGACCTCGACCGCAGCCGCGGCGTGATCACCTACGGCGCCCTCACCAGCACCGCGGCGCCCACGATCGACGGTGCGCCGCGGTTCGGCGACGAGCTCACCGCCACGCCGGGCGCGTGGAGCGAGCAGCCCGACGACGTCCACTTCGAGTGGCGGGCCCACGACCGCAACGGCGGCTCGGCCGTCGTCGGGACCGACGCACCGACGTACACCCCGACGGCCCAGGACGCCTGGGACTGGGTGACCCTGTCGGTCACGGTCACCGCGACCAAGGACGGGTTCGTCGGCGCGACGGCGACGTCCGAGCAGACCGCGAACGTCGCTCAGCGGCTCTTCGCCGAGGCACCGGAGATCACCGTGACCGGCGAGGCACGGGTCGGCGGGACGCTCACCGCCACCGCGACCTCCGCGTCGCCGCTCCCCGACGACGTCGCGTGGGGGTGGTACCTCGTCGACCGGGACGAGGACATGGTGGAGCGGATCGACGGGACCGCGTCCGGGGTCCTGACCGTCACCCCCGAGCTCGAGGGCAAGACGGTGTCGGCCAACGTCACCGTCACCAAGGAGGGGTACGAGCCCGCCTTCGACCAGGTCGACCTGACCATCGCCGCGGGCACGCTGGCCGCGCCGAGGGTCTCCGTCAGCGGACGGGCCCGGGTCGGCCAGACCCTGACCGCCGCTGCCGCGGCCGACCCCGCTGCGACGAGGACGACGTACCAGTGGCTGCGCTCGGGGGCTCCGATCGCCGGGGCCGTCGCGGGCACCTACCGGGTGACCGCCGCGGACCTGGGCTCGCGGCTGAGCGTGCGGACGACCAGCACGGCGCCCGGCTACACGCCCGTCGCCGGCGCTTCCGCCAGCACCCCCGTCGTCACCCTCGGGGCCGCACGCCTGCGGGTCGTCGCTCCCTCCCGGGTCACCGTCGGCCGGCGGGCGGCGATCTCCGTCCGGGGCCTGGCGGCGAACGAGCGCTTCACGGTCCGGGTCGGCGGGAGGAAGGCGACCGGGACGGCGAACGCCTCGGGGACCGGCAAGGTCCGGCTGAAGATCGCCGGGAAGCCCGGCCGGCGCCCGGTCGTGGTCGTCGGCTCGGTCGCCGACCGTGCGGGCAAGGCCACGCTGCGCGTCGTACGCCGCAGGTAGCACCCAAGCGTCGTCGGCGAGGTTACCCACCAGTAGGATGATTCTCACGCCGACCGGGCACTGACGGGGCACCCGGGGGCCTCTAGGCTCGCGGACGGCCCTGCGGCCGCGCGTACCACGACGAGGAGCCCTACTCGATGCAGACCTTCGCCATCATCGTCTCGCTGGCCATCACGGCCGTGGCGGTGGTCCTGACCGCCCGAGCGGTCCGGTCCATCCTGGCCACCCTGAAGGTCGGCGGGCCAGCCCTGGGCCGCACGGACCGGCCGGGACGCCGTACCTGGACCATGGTCAAGGAGTCGCTGGGTCACACCCGGATGCTGCAGTGGACCTGGGTCGGCATCATGCACTGGTTCGTGTACGCCGGGTTCATCGTGCTCAGCGGCGCGGTCGCGACGGGGTACGTCCAGCTGTTCAACCCCGACTTCGCGCTGCCGATCATCGGCCACTTCTTCCTCTACGAGTGGGTCAGCGAGGGCCTCGGCCTGCTCAGCACGGTCGGCATCGTCTTCCTGATCGTCTACCGCCAGCTCAACCACCCGCGGCGCAAGGGCACCAAGAGCCGCTTCTACGGCTCCAACTTCTGGCAGGCCTACTTCGTCGAGGCGATGGCCCTCCTCGAGGGCTCGGCGATCCTGTTCATCCGCGCCGCGGAGTACAACCTCGGCCAGATCGACAGCGACCACCCCGAGGACTTCGACAACTTCCACTTCCCGATCAGCTCGCTGGTCGGCGACGCGATCTTCCCCTCGGGTCCCGGCTCGGAGGCGACCCTCGAGAACATCATCGTGGTCATCGCGATGATCAAGATCTGCCTGGCCATGGTGTGGCTGATCGTGATCGCGAACAACCTGACGATGGGCGTCGCCTGGCACCGGTTCACCGCCTGGTTCAACATCTGGTTCAAGCGCGAGGGCTCCGGCCGCACCGCGCTCGGCGCGATGAAGCCGCTGACCAGCGACGGCAAGGCGATCACGCTCGACGACATCGACGACCTCGACGAGGACTCGAAGCTCGGCGTCGGCTCCATCGAGGACTTCTCCTGGAAGGGCATCCTCGACTTCACGACCTGTACCGAGTGCGGTCGCTGCCAGTCGCAGTGCCCCGCCTGGAACACCGAGAAGCCGCTCTCCCCCAAGCTGCTGATCACCGCGCTGCGCGACGCGACGTACGCCAAGGCGCCGTACCTGCAGGCGGGTGCGGACGACGAGGCGCGGGCCGCCGTACTCGAGGGCAGCGACACGCTGACCAAGGAGGCCGAGCGGCCCCTCGTCGGCGAGACCGGCGGCCGGATGGACGGCATTGAGGACGGCGACTGGTTCTACATGCCGGAGAACGGCGCCGCGGTCATCGACCCCGACGTGCTCTGGTCCTGCACCTCCTGCGGCGCCTGCGTCCAGCAGTGCCCCGTCGACATCGAGCACGTCGACCACATCATGGACATGCGGCGCTACCAGGTGCTGGTCGAGTCGAACTTCCCCGCGGAGCTCAACGGCCTGTTCAAGGGCCTGGAGAACAAGGGCAACCCGTGGAACATGTCGCCCAACGCCCGCATGGACTGGGCCAAGGGGCTCGACTTCGAGGTCAAGGTCGTCGGCGAGACGGTCGAGTCGCTCGACGAGGTCGACTGGCTGTTCTGGGTCGGCTGCGCCGGTGCCTATGAGGACCGCGCCAAGAAGACGACCCGCGCGGTGGCGGAGCTGCTCGACATCGCGGGCGTCTCGTTCGGCGTCCTCGGCAACGGCGAGACCTGCACCGGTGACCCGGCCCGCCGCGCCGGCAACGAGTTCGTCTTCCAGGGCCTCGCGCAGCAGAACGCCGAGACCTTCAAGGAGTACAAGGTCAAGAAGGTCGTCTCGACCTGCGCCCACTGCTTCAACACGCTGAAGAACGAGTACAAGGAGTTCGGCGTCGAGCTGGAGGTCGTGCACCACACCCAGCTGCTGAACCGCCTCGTCCGCGAGGGCAAGCTGACCCCGGTGCGCGACGGGGCGGGTGCGCACCAGCGCACGATCACCTACCACGACCCGTGCTACATCGGCCGCCACAACGGCGTCTACACGCCCCCGCGCGAGCTGCTGCAGGTGCTGCCCGGCGCCCAGGTCGTCGAGATGGAGCGCAACAGCGAGCGGTCCTTCTGCTGCGGCGCCGGTGGCGCCCGGATGTGGATGGAGGAGAACCTCGGCGAGCGGATCAACGTCAACCGCACCGTCGAGGCGGTCGGCACCGGTGCCGACCAGATCGCCGTCGGCTGCCCGTTCTGCCGCGTGATGCTCTCCGACGGGCTCACCGCCCAGCAGGCCAAGGGAGAGGCCCGCGAGGAGGTCGAGATCCTCGACGTCGCGCAGATGCTGCTCGCCTCGGTCAAGGGCGAGATGGCGACCAAGCTGGCGCCGGGCGCCGGTGCCGCCGCGGCGCCTGCCGCCGCTCCGGCCGCTCCTGCCGCTCCGGCCGCGAAGGCCGCCCCGGTCGAGACCAAGGCGGAGCCCGAGGCCGGCGACGCGACCATCACCGACGACACCGTGGTCGCCACGGAGGACGCCGGCCCGGCCGCGAAGGCCTCCGGCGGATCGTCGCTCTTCGACGACGCCTCCTCGATGTTCGACGAGCCCGCGGCCACGGCCGCTCCGGCCACCGCCGACGAGGACAAGGCGCCCGCCGAGGAGGCGCAGGCCGCCAAGCCCGCGTCGTCCGGTGGGTCGCTGTTCGACCTCGGTGACGACACGTCGGCTCCGGCGGAGGCTCCGGCGGAGGCCGCCCCGTCCTCGGGTGGGTCGCTCTTCGACATCCCGGCCGGCGAGCCGGCGACGGCCGAGCCCGCCGCTGCGGCGGAACCGGCCGCGAAGGCCGAGCCTGCGGCGGACCTGGGCTCCGGTGGCTCGCTCTTCGACATCGCGGCGGACGAGCCCGCTGCGCCCGCCGCGAAGGCGGAGCCGGCAGCCCCGGCCGCTGCGCCGAAGGAGGAGCCGACGAACGCCGAGCCCGCCGTCGACCTGAGCTCGGGCGGTTCGCTGTTCGACATCGCCGCGCCCGAGCCGGAGGCGGCTCCGGCGGCACCCGCTGCTCCGGCCACGCCGGAGGCGAAGTCCGAGCCCGAGCCGGCCCCCGCTGCTCCTGCTGCTCCGCCTGCTGCGGCCGCCTCGACGTCCGCCGGGGCGCCGGCATCGGACGTCGACATCGACAGCCTCGGCTCGCTCTTCGACGTCACCGCGCCCGAGCCGGTCGCCGCCGCCCCGGCTGAGCCCGAGCCCGCGGCCGCGGCCGAGGTCGAGGTCCCCGCGGAGCCGGAGACCCCGGCGGTCGAGGAGCCCGTGGCCGAAGCTCAGCCCGAGCCGACGCCCACCGCGTCGAGCGCCCCCGCGGCCGCGCCGGCCACGGGCGTCGACTTCGACAACCTGGGCTCGCTCTTCGACATCGAGGCACCCGAGCCCGTTGCCGCTCCGACGGCTCCGGCGGCTCCGGCAGCCGAGTCGGCTCCGGCAGCTCCCGCCACTGAGTCGGACAGCCCCGGCGCCGACCTGAGCGCCGCCGCCACTGCGGCGGCGAACCAGGAGCCGGCACCGGAGCCGGAGGCAACTCCCGACCCGGAGCCGGAGCCCGAGGTCGAGCTCGAGGTCGAGCCGGTGGTCGCTGAGACCCCCGACGAGGAGAAGCCGGCAGAGAACAAGCCGCAGCCGACCGTCAGCGGCGAGGCGCACCAGCCGCGCACTGACGCCGACATCGACCAGGCCTCGTCCCTCTTCGACCTCTGAGAGCAAGCCTGAGCAGGAACGCGGTGGATCCGTTCAACCTGGTTGAACGGATCCACCGCAGTCCGGGCAGCTGACCGGCCCGCGTCGTCCAACGGCCGCAATTGCGGCCTCCCGACACCTCCAGGGCGCCTGAGCCTGCCCTACCACCGCAATTGCGGCCGTACGACATGGGCATGCACCGCCCAACCCCCGGCCCGCCCCGTCGCCGCGATCGAGGCCGCAGACATGCCGCGTGCTCCCCGGCCGGCCAACACTTGCGGACGCGACCCGAGCCACCTCAGCCCGCACGCTCGCTCAGCACCTTGTTCAGCAGCACCGCCGCGCGGACGCCGACCTCGGGGCCGCCCACACATCGACCTGTGGACGGCGAGCTACGGCAGGTCGTCCTTGTCGGTGTGCTCGGGGACGAGCACCGGCCGCAGCCGCGCCCAGACGAGGAACCCGATCCCGACGAGCAGCATGATCAGCCCGGCCCACAGGTTCGCGTTGGGGCCACCGGTCTTGTCGGTCTCCGGGTCACCGAAGATGCCCATGAGCGTGAGGATCACGCCGTACACGCCGATCAGGCCGCCGATGATGTTGCGGATGTCGAACGCCCCGGCCTGGTGCTTGCGCTCGGTGCTGGAGTTCGAAGACATGCGGTCCTCCTCGGGGGACGCCATCAGAACACGACGTTCAGGACGATGACCAGGGCGAGCGCGACGCCGGCGAGCGGCATCGTGCGGCGGTACCAGGGGTACGACGCCTCGTTCTCGTCGACCAGGTCCTCGCGCGGGGTCTCGGAGTAGACCAGGCCGCGCAGCTCCTCGGGCGGCTTGGGCTTGGTCGCGAGCGACACGACGATGCTGAGCACGATGTCGACCACGAACGCGGCGCCGGCCGCGACGAAGGACGCACCCTGCCCGGCCAGCGGGAGTACGCCGAGGCTCGCGGAGCCGAAGGCGTCCTCGCTGAGGAAGGCCACCAGGACGGCCGACAGCGTGCCGGCCGTGAGGCCGACCCAGCCGGCCGTGGCGGTCATCCGCTTCCAGAACATGCCGAGGATGAAGGTCGCGAAGAGCGGGGCGTTGAAGAACCCGAACAGCGTCTGGAGGTAGTCCATGATGTTCGAGAAGTTCGAGGCCAGCTGCGCGGTGCCGATCGCGATCACGGCGGAGGCCACGGTGGCGACCCGCCCCACCCGCAGGTAGTAGGAGTCGTCGCGGTCCTTGACGACGTACCGCTGCCACAGGTCGTAGCTGAAGACGGTGTTGAACGCCGAGACGTTGGCGGCCATACCGGCCATGAACGCCGCGAGCAGACCGGCGATCGCCACGCCCAGCAGGCCGTTGGGCAGCAGGTCGCGCATCATCAGGATCAGCGAGTCGTTGAACTGCACCGTGCCGTTCGCGCCGCCGGCAACCGTCTCACCGGCTTTGGTCCTGGCGATCTCGGTGACGAGCACCGCGGCGATCATGCCCGGCAGGATGGTGATGAACGGGACCAGGATCTTCGGGAAGGCGCCGATGATCGGGGTCTTGCGGGCCGAGGAGATCGAGTCGGTCGCCATGGCCCGCTGGACCTCGACGAAGTTCGTCGTCCAGTAGCCGAACGAGAGCACGAAGCCGAGGCCGAAGACGATGCCGACGACCGACCAGAAGTCGGACTCGAAGCCGGTCAACGCGTTGCCGGGCCAGGAGTTCAGCTGCTCGGCCGCGGACGCCGAGCCGCCGATCCCGGCGTTCTCGGTGATCCGGTCGGTCAGCCCGTCCCAGCCGCCGACCTTGTGCAGCCCGATCAGGGTCAACGGCAGCAGCGCGGCCACGATGACGAAGAACTGCAGCACCTCGTTGTAGATCGCGGCCGAGAGGCCGCCGAGGGTGATGTACGAGAGCACGATGACCGCGGCCAGGACGAGCGCGAGGGTGAGGTTCCAGCCCAGCAGCGCCCGGATGATCGTCCCGAGCAGGTAGAGGTTGATGCCGGCGATCAGCAGCTGGGCGACGGCGAACGAGATCGAGTTGACCAGGTGTGCCCCGGTGCCGAACCGGCGGAACATGAACTCGGGGACCGAGCGCACCTTCGAGCCGTAGTAGAACGGCATCATCACGACGCCGAGGAACAGCATCGCGGGGATCGCGCCGATCCAGAAGTAGTGCACGGCCGGGAGCCCGAACTCCGCCCCGTTGGCCGACATGCCCATGATCTCGACCGCGCCGAGGTTGGCGGAGATGAACGCGAGTCCGGTGACCCAGGCGGGCAGCGAGCGACCACTGAGGAAGAAGTCGATGGAGTCGGAGACCTGGCGGCGAGCGACGATGCCGATGCCGAGGACCACCGCGAAGTACAGGGCGATGATCAGGTAGTCGACGGCGTGCGCGGAGATGATCGTGTCAGTCGCGAGCGGACTCGTCATGACGGTGCCTTTCGTGCAACCGGACCGGTGGCGTCCTCCCGGTTTGAGCCTCCAATGAGTGCCCTCTGGCCCGCTCGCACAAACGGCGGCGTCGTCACGACGCCGTCGACGACTCCCGGATCAGGACTTCATGGCGACGCCCTCGCGCCAGTAGCCCATGAAGGCCACCTGGCGGCGGTCGACGTCGAGACCCTTCACGAGCGCGCGGCGCAGGCCGGTGACGACCTTCGACTCGCCGGCGATCCAGGCGTAGAGGTCGTCGAGGTCGTGGCCGACGTGCGTGACCGCGGTGTCGACGTCCTCGCCCGAGGAGGAGTACGACGGCGTCTCCCACAGGTCGGGGTCGATCTCGTCGTCGGCGACCTCGACCGGCTTCAGCGGCGCGCCGAGGTGCTTGAGCACGGCGGCGTGCAGCGCCTCGCCACGGGGCGCGCCCTCGCGCGGGAGCCAGGTCAGCTCGACGCCCGCCGGGTGCTGCAGCGTCTGGACGTCGGCCGCCTCCGGCACCTCCAGGTACGCCGCCCCGCGGGCCTCGTCGGGGAGCATGGACAGGATCGCGGCGACCGCCGGGACGGCGGTCTCGTCGCCGACGAGCAGCAGCCGGCCCGCCGTACCGGGGACGAACTCGATGCCGCCGTACACGGAGCCCTTGCGGGGCGCGAGGACGACGATGCGGTCGCCGACGGTGGCCCGTCCGGCCCACGTCGACCCGGGGCCGGCCTCGCCGTGCCCGTCGACACCGTGCAGCACGAAGTCGACGACGAGGCGGGTGTCGGCGCCGGAGCCGACGACGTCGCGGACGGTGTAGGTGCGCATGTGACCGCGCTCCTCGGCGGGCCGCTCGAACCAGGACGTCATCCACGCCTCGTCGACGTCCACGAGCGGCGGCAGCGGCTGGTCGCCGTGCGGGAAGACGAGCTTGATCCGCTGGTCGTACAGCGGCCCGTCGACCCCGAACTCCGCCAGCGCGGGCGAGCCGAGCTCGATCCGCAGGAAGCTCGGCGAGAGCCGGTCGATCCGGACGACCTCGACCTCCTCCAGGAGCATCGGCAGGTCGGGGGCAGCGAGCGTGGTCATGAGCGTCCTCGTGTTAGGTGAACCTAAGTAAGGCGCACCTTACGCGAGGATGCTCGTCAGATCGAGGTGCGGTGGAAGTTCTGGAAGGAGCGCGACGGCGTGGGGCCGCGCTGGCCCTGGTAGCGCGAGCCGTACTTCTCCGACCCGTACGGGTGGGCCGACGGCGAGGAGAGCCCGAAGAAGCAGAACTGGCCGATCTTCATGCCCGGGTAGAGCTTGATGGGCAGCGTCGCGACGTTGGCCAGCTCCAGCGTGACGTGACCGGAGAAGCCGGGGTCGACGAACCCGGCGGTCGCGTGCGTCAGCAGGCCCAGGCGGCCCAGCGACGACTTGCCCTCGACCCGGGCGGCGATGTCGTCGGGCAGCGTCACGACCTCGTACGTCGACCCGAGCACGAACTCGCCCGGGTGCAGGATGAACGGCTCGTCGCCCTCCGGCTCCACCTCGCGGGTCAGGTCCGACTGGTCGGCCGCCGGGTCGATGTGCGGGTACCGGTGGTTCTCGAAGACCCGGAAGAAGCGGTCCAGCCGCACGTCGACCGACGACGGCTGCAGCATCGCGGGGTCCCACGGGTCCAGGGCGATCCGGCCCTCGTCGATCTGGGCGAGGATGTCGCGGTCTGACAGCAGCACGCGCTCAACCTACCGGTCAGCCGCCCGGCGCGGCCCCGGCTTCCACGGGGACGACCAGCACGGGCACGCCGGCCGCGGCCGCCATCCGCTCCTGGAGAGCCGACCGGTCGTCGAGGTCGGTGTCGGGCGCGACCCCGACGACCAGCCCGGTGCCGTCGGCGCAGCCGTACGCCGCGGTCACCTCGACGCCCAGGTCGTCCGCGTCCTCGACCGCCGACGCCGCGCGGTCGACCTGGTGCCGGGAGAGCGGCACCTCCTCCACGAGCACGCGCACCCGGTCCGGCCGCTCGCCGGCAAGCGCGGTCACCACGCCCGGGACCGGCGGGCGCCACTGCACGACGACGGCACCGCCGGCGACCCAGGGCACGACGTCGTAGCCGCCTTCCAGGCCGCGGGTCGCGCGTCGTACCTCTCGCTCGACGGGCCTGAGCCGCGCCGCCACCACGTCGGTGACCTGGGCGATCGGGTTCACGTCGCCCTTCGGGTCGTGCCAGCGCTCGACGATCGCGACCCCGCGCGGGATCAGCTCCGCGCGCGCCTTCGCCAGGTCGCCGGAGACCAGTGCGATCAGGCCGAGGCGGCTGCTCGCGGTGCGGCGTACGACGTAGCCCTCGCCGACGTAGCCGCCGGCCCACTCCGAGATCCCGCCCTGCTCGACGAGGTCCGCGGGCGGCTCGGCCTCGTGGGTGAAGGTGCGGTCGCAGGAGAAGACGTCGGCGGCGGGCGACTGTTCCGCCTCGTCGTCGCAGCCGGCCAGGACCGCGGCCATGACGAGCACCACCGCGACGGCGAGCCCGCGCCGTACCCCTGTCATGTCCTCATGGAACACCGACCAGAATGTCCGCATGCAGCATTTCCGCCGCTTCGTCGCCCTGGGCGACTCGTTCACCGAGGGCGTCGGCGACCCCGACCCCGCCCGCCCGAACGGCCTGCGCGGCTGGGCGGACCGGGTGGCGGAGGTACTGGCGGCGCAGTCGCCGGACTTCGGCTACGCGAACCTCGCCATCCGCGGCCGCAAGCTCGACGGCATCCTCGCCGAGCAGCTCGAGCCCGCGATCGCGCTCGCGCCCGACCTCGTCACGATCTACGCGGGGGCCAACGACATCCTCCGTCCGCGCGTCGACCTCGACGTGCTGGTGGAGCGGTACGACGCCGCGCTCGGCAAGCTCGCCGCTACCGGTGCACGGCTGCTCGTGTGGACGGCGTTCGACCCGGGCGGGAGCGCGATCTACCGTCCTGTGCGCGGCCGGTTCGCGCTCTACAACGAGCTGGTCCGCGAGGCCGCCGAGCGGCACGACGCGACCGTCGTGGACTTCTGGCGGCTGCGGGACTACCGCGACTGGCGGCTGTGGGACCTGGACCGGATGCACATGAGCCCGGCCGGCCACCAGCGGATGGCCACCGAGGTCCTCGACCTCCTCGGCGTCGCTCACGACCTCCGGCCGCTGCCCCTGCGCGAGATCGTGCCGCTCTCCCGCGCCGAGCAGCGGGCGGCCAACACCGTGTGGGTCCGCGAGTCCGCCGGCCCCTGGGTTCGTCGCCGGCTGACCGGCCGCTCGTCCGGCGACGGCCTGGAGCCGAGGTACCCCGCTCTCGCCCGACCCCACCTGGGGTAGCATCCTCCCGCCGGTCCCACCGGCCTGCGGATGTAGCTCAGTTGGTAGAGCGCGACCTTCCCAAGGTCGATGTCGCGAGTTCGAGTCTCGTCATCCGCTCCAGTCTCCGCCAACGGCCCAGCTCCTTCGAGCTGGGCCGTTCTCCATGCCCGACCCGGCGTGAATGTGGTCCGTCGTTCACCGACATTCACGCCGGCTCGGCGCCACATTCACGCCGGGTCGGCGGTTCGGTGCGAGGTGGATGTGACTGGTGGGGCAATTGACAACTCGTGGGACCAGTGGTGATGGTGGAGCGGCTCCCTCTTCCCCCCATGTTCGGAGTCTCGGATGTCTCGCCCTCGATGGATCGCCATCGGCGCGCTGGTCCTGCTGCTGGCCGTCGGCCCCTTCGTCCCCCGGGGAGGTGACCGCGACGACGGGGCGATCACGCCCTCCGGGCAGCAGGAGTACGACGCCCGCCCGGCCGCCGCGGCGGGCCTCGGGGAGCTGACTCCCGCCGCCGCGGCGGAGATCGACCGCGTGGTCGGCCAGGGACGGCGCGACACCGTCGCGGCCCGGGCCACACCGGCCGCACAGGCGGCCGCGCTGACCCGGTGCGCCGAGTTCGAGGGGCAGCGGTACTGCCTCGGCACCGGCTGGACCCGATCCACCCCGGCCGAGGTCCGGAGCAGGGTCGCCACCGAGGCACGTGCCGCCGCCCAGCCGGTCGCCGGCCGGGCGCGCCGCGTCGAGCGGACCGGCGATCTCGACACGGCGGCGCGCCTGCGTCGTACCGCCGCCCTGACCCCGGCCCAGCGCGCCGCCCAGGAGCGGGCCGAGCTGACGGCCGCCGCGCGCTCCGTCGCGAAGGTCTGGCTGCTGCGGCACGAGCTGCAGGGCGTCCCGCTCCCGGCCGGGTTCCTGGAGCGACACCCGGAGGCCCGGGCGATCCCGGGTGCCGCCCCGGTGGCGCGCACGAGCGCGAAGGACTACCCGCCGTACGCCCGGGTCATGAAGGCGCGCCAGGTCTCCTCGCAGACGCGGACGTACTGGTGCGGCCCCACCGCGATGCAGATGATCGCCTGGGGCTGGCGCGACAAGAAGCGCGCCCAGTCGAGGTGGGCGGCCCGGCTCGGCACCACCAGCGACGGCACCGCCATCTCCAGCATGGTCGCGACGATCAACCGGTCGACCGGCTGGGACCGCCCGGACCACGCGGGGCCGTACATCGTCCTCGACATCGGCGACTGGTCCTACCGCCAGTGGTCCCGGCTGCTGATGAAGCACATCGCCGTCTACCGGGCGCCGGTCGTGCTGCACCCGATCCTGCTCAAGCGCTTCTACCCGTACCTCGACGACGACGCGTCGGGACACTTCCAGGTCGGCCGCGGCTACCGGCAGCGCCCCGGCAAGGCGATGGCGATCTCCTACTTCGAGCCCTGGGACCAGCAGCGGTTCGACCCCTCGGAGCCGTACATCGAGCGGGTCCAGTGGCGCAGCGCCTACAAGAGCTACCGCGCCAACAAGGCCCACCCGCACCAGAACATCGGCGTCTGATGCGCGCCCTCCGGTACGCCGTCCCCGCCGCCCTCCTCGTGCTCGCGGGCTGCTCGAGCGACGCCGGCTCGGGTACGCCGCCCGACGCCGACGCGCCGTCGACGACCGAGTCCGCGACCGGGTCTTCTACCGCCGCCCCCGCGCCGGCGCCCGACTGGCAGCCCGTCGACGGTCCGGTCGACCGCGCGGTCACCCGCAACGCCCGCGGGACCGAGCTCACCGGCGCGACCCATCGCGAGACCTTCCTGACCGAGACCCACTCGCTGGTCGTCGAGCAGGAACCGGAGGAGTCGGAGCCGGCGCGCGCCGTGCTCACCGACCTGGAGTCCGGCAAGGAGAGTGTGCTCGACGGTGACTCCGAGGTGCCGACCACCACCGGCGGCACCTGGGCGCTCGGCCCCGGGTCGCTGGTGCACGCGACCGTGGCACCCGACGGCTCGTACTGCCTCGCCACCGTCGAGCTCGACACGCTCGCGGCCACGCGCGGCTGGTGCGCGCCGCAGCGGCACGGCTTCACCGGCGCCCGGATCACCGACGCCGGCACCACTCTGCAGACCTTCGACGACGCGCGCCCCTCCTGCCGCACTGTCGGGACGGTCGAGGGCACCGAGGTCGTGCCGTTCGCCGATGCTCCCGCCTGCACCGCCTGGGACGCCCTCGTCCTGGACTCCGGTCCGGTCTGGTCGGTCGTCCGCAACGAGCGGAACATCGAGCAGGTCGACCTCTTCGCCCAGGGTCCGGGCGGCCCCGGCGACGTCGTCGAGCTCGGCGTCGGCACGTCCGGCACGCTCGTCGGCTGCGGCGGGGCGGCGTACTTCGTCCGGGACCCGCAGGACGCGAGCGACCCCGCCCGCCTGGTCCGCTGGGACGGCACCAGCGTCGAGGTCGTCTACGAGTCGCCCGCCGGCCCGGCGTTCCTGGAGACACCACGCTGCGGCGGGGACGTCCTCACCCTCACGGCGTACGCCGAGGGCGGCGACGAGCAGGTCTCGGCGCGGGTCCGCTGAGGCGTCCGTACGCTGGGCCGGTGAGCGAGTTCGCAGGCTTCCCGGTCGCCGCCCTGGACTTCTACGACGACCTCGAGGTCGACAACACGAAGTCGTTCTGGGAGAAGCACAAGACGGTCTACGCCGAGTCGGTGAAGGCGCCGATGACGGCGCTGTGCGCGGCGCTCGCGCCCGAGTTCGGCGACGCGAAGATCTTCCGCCCCTACCGCGACGTCCGCTTCGCCAAGGACAAGACGCCGTACAAGACCCACCAGGGGGCGTTCGTCCGGGTCGGCGAGGCGACCGGGTGGTACGTCGAGGTCTCGCCGCGCGGGGTCCGCACCGGCGCCGGGTTCTACGAGGCCAGCGGCCCGCGGCTGGCTGCCTTCCGCGAGGCGGTCGCCCACGACCGCTTCGGCCCCGAGCTCGAGAAGATCCTGCGGAAGCTGGAGAAGCAGGACTTCGAGATCGGCGGCGACCGCCTCAAGACCTCCCCGCGCGGGTACGACGCCGACCACCCGCGCATCGAGCTGCTCCGTCACCGGTCGCTGACCGTCGGCCGCTCGCTCGGCTTCGAGCCCGTCATCCACACGCCCGAGGTGCTCGACCTGGTCCGGGACGACTGGCGCGCGCTGCGCCCTCTCGTCGAGTGGGTCGCCCGGCACGTCAGCACCTGAGCCGGGCGCGAACGGCCTCAGGCCTTCGTGAAGCTCGCCATCGTGCGCTCCGGCTCCCAGAACGCCTTCATGGACGCGACCCGCCCGTCGTCGTGGACGACGTACACCATGATCAGCTCGGTCGTGGTGTGGCTGCCGTCGGGGAAGCTGGTGCGGATCCGGCCGATGTTGGCGCACGTGTTGCTGCCGGGGTTGGCGAACGACTCGTAGATCTCGAACTCGAACTTCGCGATCGGCTCGATGGCCAGCTTCCAGAACGCCGAGATGCCCTCGTGCCCGTGGTGGCCCTTGCCGTCCGGGTCGAACATCGACGGCCCGACCGGGTCCTCCAGGACGGCGTCCTCGGCGTACACGGTCAGCCACTCGGCGAGGTCGCCCTTGGCCACGGCGGAGTACGACCGCTGCGACGCGGCGCGCGCCGGGTGCGGGTCGTTCGGGGCGGTCCAGGTGATGGCGTCGGACGTGATCATGCTCGCAGCGTAGAACGAGTTCTAGTTCTGCGCGAGGGTCGTCCCGGGGGTCGCGGCTTCATCACGGTATGCAGACGAGCTCGCACTCCCCACGGCGTACCCACCATGGGAACCGTCGGCCGGTCTGCATACCGTGATGAGCCCGCAGACCCGCCCCGAACGAATCAGTGCGGCTGCCAGGCGTCCTCGTCGGCGGTACGCGTGGTGACCGCCTTGGGCAGCTTCCCGTCGGCCAGCTGCTGGATCGAGACCTGCTCGAAAACGTCGCGCAGGGAGCGCCGGGCGGCGATCCAGACGTGCTGGAGCACGTCGGCGGCCTCGTTGTAGGTGACGGCCTCGGGGCGGAGGCCGTAGACCGAGACGAGCGGGCCGTCCACGGCGCGGATCACGTCGGCGACGGAGACGTCGTCGGCGGACCGGCCCATCCGCCAGCCACCCGACTGGCCGCGCTGCGACATCACGATGCCGGCGCGGCGCAGGTCGGCGAGGATCGCCTGGAGGAACCCGTGCGGAATCTCCTGGAGCCGACCGAGCTCCTCAGCGCTGACCGCGCGGCCGTCCGCCCGCGACGCCATCTCGATCAGCGCACGGAGCGCATAGTCGGACTTCGCGGAAACTCGCATGGGTGCAGTGTGTCAGAAAAATCGATGCACACACTCGACGACTCCCCGCCCAGCGAGAGGTGTGACTACTCAGGCCAGGACCAGGTCGTCGTCCTTGTCGTCGTCGACCTCCATCGCCCGCGAGCGGCGCTCCTGGCGGACCGCCCAGACGATGCCGGAGATCCACAGCACGCCGACCACCGACGCGACCGTGATGACGACCGCATCGGAGCCGCCGAGGGACTCGACGATGGTCTTGGAGTTGGTGAGCACGATCAGGCCGCCGGCCGCGACGCCGAGCACGCGGGCGGCGAGCTTCTTGACCAGCCAGGCGGCGATCGGCGCGGCGATCACACCACCGGCGAGCAGCGCGGCGGCGTACGACCACTCGATGCCCTGCGAGCCGAGGGCAAGGATGAAGCCGAGCGAGCCACCGACCGCGACGACGAACTCCGAGGTGTCGATCGAGCCGATCACCTTGCGCGGCTCCAGCCGGCCCGACGACAGCAGCGTCGTGGTACCGACCGGACCCCAGCCGCCGCCACCGATGGCGTCGAGCGCGCCGCCGATGACGCCCATCGGGGCCAGCATCTTGGCGGAGGGCCGGCTCTTGAACGTGGGTCGGCGCCCACCGAGCACCAGGAACCGCCAGATCACGTAGATGCCCAGGCCGAGCAGGATGCCCGCGACCCAGGGCTTCGCGGTGTCGCCGTCCAGGCTGACCAGGAAGGTCGCGCCCGCGAACGCGCCGGCGAAGCCGGGGATCGCCAGGATCGAGACGGTCCGCCAGTCCACGTTGCCGAGCTTGTGGTGGGAGAACCCGGACACCAGCGAGGTGCCGATCTCGGAGAAGTGCACCGCGGCGGAGGCCGCGGCCGGCGCAACGCCGGCCGCGAGCAGCAGCGTCGAGGACGTGACGCCGTACGCCATCCCGAGCGAGCCGTCGATGAGCTGGGCCAACAGGCCCACGAAGCCGAGCACGATGAGCTTACGCATGAAGGTTGCACCCTTGGTCGTTCGGTGACTGCACCATCACCGACCGGACATAAGACAGTCGAGAAGCCTGATTTGGCTTATTCGACTTACCTAGTAGAGATTGCGCGGCCCCCTGCTGTCAAACTTCCGGCCACCTTCGACGTGTTGCGTGGGCGAAGACCCCGACCTACTATTAAGTTACCGGTCAGTAGCACTCGTCATCCCGAGCGCGCATGACCGCCTTCTCCACAGACGATCGATCACGGAACAGATCAGGGATAGGTGTGCACCAGTGAGCCACTACAAGAGCAACCTGCGCGACATCGAGTTCAACCTCTTCGAGGTGCTCGGACGCGACCAGGTCCTCGGCACCGGCCCCTTCGCCGAGGTCGACGCCGAGACCGCCCGCGAGGTGCTGGCCGAGGTCGACCGGCTCTCGCGCGAGGAGCTCGCGGCGTCGTACGAGGACAGCGACCGCAACCCGCCGGTCTTCGACCCGCAGACCCACACCGCGCCGATCGGCGAGTCGTTCCAGAAGAGCTACCAGGCCTGGATGGACGCGGAGTTCTGGCGCCTGCAGATCCGCGAGGAGCTCGGCGGCACCCCCGCGCCCCCCAGCCTGATCTGGGGCCTGGCCGAGATGGTCCTCGGCGCCAACGCGCCGATCTGGATGTACGCCGCGGGCGCGCCGTTCGCCGGCGTCGTGTGGAACAACGCCAACGGCGTCGAGCGCGACCAGCGCGTCGCCCAGATCATGGTCGAGCGCCAGTGGGGCTGCACCATGGTCCTCACCGAACCCGACGCGGGCTCCGACGTCGGCGCCGGCCGCGCGAAGGCCGTCCCCAACGAGGACGGCTCCTGGAACATCACCGGCGTGAAGCGGTTCATCACCTCCGCCGAGCACGACATGAGCGAGAACATCATGCACCTCGTGCTCGCCCGCCCCGAGGGCGTCGAGGGCGTCGGCGGCCCGGGGACCAAGGGCCTCTCGCTCTTCTGGATGCCGAAGCACCACTTCGACCACGAGACCGGCGAGCTGACCGGCGAGCGCAACGGCGTCTACGTCACCAACGTCGAGCACAAGATGGGCATCAAGGTCTCCAACACCTGCGAGGTCACCTTCGGCGACCCGCAGGTCGGCGGCGGCGAGCCGGCCAAGGGCTGGCTGCTGGGCGAGGTGCACAACGGCATCGCCCAGATGTTCGACGTCATCGAGAACGCCCGGATGATGGTCGGCACCAAGGCGATCGCCACCCTGTCGTCGGGCTACCTCAACGCGCTGGAGTACGCCAAGACCCGCGTCCAGGGCGCCGACCTGACCCAGTCCGGCGACAAGACTGCCCCGCGCGTGACGATCACCCACCACCCCGACGTACGCCGCTCGCTGCTGACGCAGAAGTCCTTCGCCGAGGCGATGCGCGCGCTGGTGCTCTTCACCGCCACCGTCCAGGACGACGTCTACTTGGCCGAGGCCAACGGCACCTCGGACTCCGACGAGGCCCGGCTGGCCGCCGCGCTCAACGACCTGCTGCTCCCGATCGTCAAGGGCTACGGCTCGGAGCGCTCCTGGGTGCTGCTCGGCACCGAGTCGCTGCAGACCTTCGGCGGCTCCGGCTTCCTGCAGGAGTACCCGCTGGAGCAGTACGTCCGCGACGCCAAGATCGACACCCTCTACGAGGGCACCACCGCGATCCAGGGCCAGGACTTCTTCTTCCGCAAGATCGTCAAGGACCAGGGCAAGGCGCTGGGCCACCTCGCGGGCGAGATCAAGAAGTTCATCGACTCCGAGGCGGGCAACGGCCGGCTGAAGAACGAGCGTGAGCTGCTCGCCACCGCGCTCGACGACGCGAACGCGCTCGTGGGTCACATGATCAACGACCTGATGTCGGCGCAGGAGGAGGTCCGCAACCTCTACAAGGTCGGCCTCAACACCACGCGCCTGCTGATGGTCCTCGGCGACGTCGTCTGCGCCTGGCTGCTGCTGCGCCAGGCCGAGGTCGCGCTGGACAAGCTCGGCGGCGACACCGGCAAGGACCAGGCGTTCTACGAGGGCAAGGTCGCGGCCGCGCAGTTCTTCGCGCGGACCAACCTGCCGCGGATCAGCGCCGAGCGCGCGATCGCCGAGGCGACCGACCTGTCGGTCATGGATCTCGATGAGGGCTCGTTCTGACCCCAGGCTCCACCGCACGACGGCCGCCCCGGTTCCCGGGGCGGCCGTCGGCGTTCCCGGGCACTCAGGGCCGCAGGTGCGCCCGCGCGGCCCGTCGTACGGCGTCGGTGAGGCGGGTCAGCGCCGGGGAGTCCAGACGCCACCGCTGCCAGTGCAGGGGTACGTCGAGCCGCGTCCGGCCGCCCAGCGTGACCAGCCGGCCCGCCTCCAGGTCGGGGAGCAGCTGGGGCTCGGGGAGCATCCCCCAGCCGAGCCCGAGCCGGACCGCCTCGTGGAAGTCGGCACTGGTCGGCACCCGGTGCACGACCGGCACGGAGTCGACGCCGTACCCGCGGAGCACGTCGTACTGCAGGTCGTCCTTGTCGTTGAAGAGCACGACCGGCATCGCGGCCCAGTCGTGACCGCGGCCGCGCCGCCACCGCTCGGCGAAACCCGGGGCGGCGGCCGGCCGGTAGCGCAGGGACCCGAGGCGCTCGACCTCGCAGCCCTGGACCGCGACCGGGTCGCTCGTCACCGCGGCGAGCACGTCACCGCCGCGCAGCAGGCCGGCCGACCAGGCCTGGTCCTCGACGTGCAGCCGCAGGACGCTGTCGTCCCAGGCGGCGACCTCGCCGACGACATCGCGGAACCAGGTCGCGAGCGAGTCGGCGTTGATCGCGAGCGGGAGCTCGACCCGGTGGCCGCCGTGGCCCAGCGCATCGCGGGCCTCGTCGTACAGCAGCTCGGTCTGGCGGGCCAGCCGGAGCAGCGCCTCGCCCGCCTCGGTGGGCCGGCACGGGGTGCCGCGCCGAATCAGCACCCGGCCGGCCGCGGACTCGAGTGCGCGGATCCGCTGGCTCACGGCGCTGGGCGTGACGTGGAGCTGCCGCGCGGCCGCGTCGAAGGTCCCGTGGTCGGCGATCGCGACCAGCGCCGCCAGCTGGTCCGGGTGCGGCCTCATGAAGCGATGCTAATGCTGCTGCAGATTCTTTCGCTGGCCTTCATCGGAGCGCGACCGTAGCGTCGCCGTGTGCTCGACTCCACCGCCGCCGGCCTCGTGACCGGCCTGACCCTGATCGTCGCCATCGGCGCGCAGAACGCGTTCGTGCTGCGGCAGGGCATCGCGCGCGAGCACGTCGTCCCCGTCGTCGCGGTGTGCGCAGTCTCCGACCTGGTGCTGATCTTCGTCGGAGTGAGCGGCATCGGCACCGTCGTCGAGCGGGCGCCCGCCGTCATCGACGTGGTGCGCTGGCTCGGCGTCGCCTTCCTGACCTGGTACGGCGTCCGCACGCTGCTCGCCGTACGGCACGCCTCCGGGCTGGCCGCGAACGGCGGGCAGCGGCTGTCGCGCCGCTCGGCGGTCGGCCGGGCGGTCGCGCTGACCTGGCTCAACCCGCACGTCTACCTGGACACCGTCCTGCTCCTGGGTTCGATCGCCAACACGCACGGACCGGACGGCCGATGGGCGTTCGCGGTGGGAGCGGGCGCGGCGAGCCTGCTGTGGTTCTCCGGGCTGGGCTTCGGCGCCCGCCTGCTGTCGCCCCTGCTCGCGCGCCCCCGCGCGTGGCAGGTCCTCGACGTCGTGATCGGCCTGACCATGCTGGCCATCGCGGTCTCACTCGCCCTCGGCTGACGGTGGCACTCGCTACGCTGCATCGCCATGGACGACCAGCAGCGGCTCGCGGCGTACGTCGAGGTGTGGAAGCAGGCGGTCGACGACCTCGTCGCCCTGCTCGAGAGCCTCCCCGAGGAGGACTGGTCCCGCCCGACCGACCTGCCGGGCTGGGACGTCCGCGCCGTCGCCTCGCACATCGCGCACCTCGAGGGGATCCTCGCCGGCGGCCCCGAGGAGTCCGCCGACATCGGCGAGCCCGAGCACGTCACGGGCTTCCTCGGCCAGTACACCGAGATCGGGGTCGTCAACCGGCGCGAGCTCCCCGCGGCCGAGATCGTCGAGGAGATCCGGCAGGCCGCCACGACCCGCTACTCCGCGCTGCAGGCAGACCCGCCGACCGACGCGAGCGCCAAGCCCGAGGTCATCTTCGGCGGCGTGCCGTGGGACTGGGAGACCCTGTTGCGCAACCGCCCGCTGGACGTGTGGATGCACGAGCAGGACGTACGCCGCGCGATCGACCGCCCCGGCGGCATGGACGGCGAGCCGGCCCGGCACACCGCCGAGTACCTCGCCGAGTCGCTCGGCTTCGTGCTCGCCAAGAAGGCCGGCGCCGCCCCGGGCTCGACCGCGGTGCTGGAGATGGCGGGCAGCGAGCCGTTCGCGTTCACCCTCAACGACGCCGGCCGCGGCGAGCGGCTGCCGCAAGCGCCGGCGTCGCCCGACGTGACCCTGCGGATGGACCGCGAGACCTTCGTCCGCCTGGCCGGCGGCCGGCGCGCGGAGCCCGACCGGGTGGTCGTCGAGGGCGACGCCCAGCTCGGCCGGAGGATCCTCGACTCCCTCGCCGTCACGCCGTGAGCGCGCCGCGGACCGACGCCTGGCAGCTGGCGGACCTGCCCGACCAGGCCGGGCGCACCATCCTCGTCACCGGCACCAGCGTCGGCGGGCTCGGCCACCACACGGCCCTCGAGCTGGCCCGTCGCGGTGCCCGGGTCGTGCTGGCCGGGCGGACCCCGTCGAAGATCGAGGAGACCGACGAGGCCATCCGCGCCGAGGTGCCGCACGCCGACCTCGAGCGGCTCGAGGTCGACCTCTCCAGCCTGAAGTCCGTACGCCGCGCCGCGGACGCCGCGACGGCGTTCGGGCCGATCCACGTCCTGGTCAACAACGCCGGCGTGATGGGGACGCCGCACTCCCGCACCGCCGACGGCCTCGAGCTGCAGCTGGCCACCAACCACTTCGGACCCTTCCTGCTCACCGGGCTGCTGCTGCCGCAGCTGGTCGCGAGCGAGGCGGGCGTCGTGGTGACGGTGTCGTCGCAGTTCCACCGCTACGCCCGCTCGGCACCGCTCGGCGATCCCCGGGTCGAGGGCCGCTACTCGCGCTGGCCGGCGTACGCCCAGACGAAGCTGGCCAACCTGCTCTTCACCTACGAGCTCGACCGCCGGCTGCGCCAGGCCTCGCTGCCCGTCCGCGCGCTGGCCGCCCACCCCGGCTTCGCGGGCACCCACCTGGCCGCGAACGGTCAGTACGGCCGCGCCCAGGGCGGCCGGGCCACCATCCTCGACGCCGCGATCCGCGCGGTCTCGCAGTCCGCCGCCGCCGGCGCGTGGCCGACGCTGATGGCGGCGACGGCCGACCTGCCGGGTGCGACCTACTGCGGTCCGAGCGGGCCGCTCGAGATGGCCGGCGCGCCTCGCGTCGTCACCAGCACCCGACGCTCGCACGACGAGGTCGCCCAGCGTCGGCTCTGGGAGCTGAGCGAGGACGTCACCGGGGTCCGCTACCCGTAGACCAAAGTCGGAGCCGGCACCGACGAGCGGCCGATGCGGTGGCGGCGCCGGTCGTCCTAGCCTGCCGGGGTGGCCGAGCAACCGCAGCAGACCTGGGAGCTGGTCATCGACGGCCAGGCGCACCTGGTCGAGGTGCACGGCTCGGTGAACCGCCGGATCGAGTGGTACGTCGACGGCGAGCTGGTCGGCACGGAGAAGTCCACGGACGACCGGATCCAGGTCAAGGCCGACGACGACCCTGACCTGGGCTCGATCGGCGTCTTCTTCTCCGGGCTCGGCAGGCCACGGCGGGCGACGTACTTCGACCCGGGCCAGCAGGGCGACCTGAAGGCGCTGGCCGGCGTCGGCGGGCTGGACCTGGTGCCCGAGGAGGGCTCGAAGGCCGCGGCGTACGAGGAGCGGGTCCGCGCGCACCCGACGACCTATGCGCTGCTGGCGGCGGGTGGCGGGGTGGCCAAGGTCGTCGTGCCCATCCTGCTCGCGCTGCTCGTGGCGCGGTTCGCCGTGTCGATCCCGTGGCCCGACTGGAACCTCCCGTCGATCCCCACCCCGGACCTGCCGTCGATCCCGTGGCCCGACATCCCGTGGCCGTCGATCCCCTGGCCGGACGTGAGCGTCCCGGGCTGGGTGGAATGGGTGCTCGACAAGGTGAAGTACGTCTGGCCGATCGTGCTCGCGATCGTCATCGCCCGGACCGAGATCCAGCGTCGGCGCAAGCAGGACGAGCTGCGGCAGCAGCGCCGCGAGCGTCCGGCCCCGCCGTCCGATCCGTCGTCCGACCCGAAGGACGACGACGCCTGAGCCCGGCTCAGCCTCGGCCGAGGAGCAGGTCCAGCGGTCGGGTGCCGACCGGAAGGCCGTAGCCGTCGTAGTAGTCGAACATCGCCCGCAGCCACGGGTGCTCGACGTCGTTCTCGACCCGCCGCGCGCTCCTGCCGGCCTCGGCCGCCAGCTCCCCGATCGTGGCGGCGCGGGTCGCCAGCTCGTACGTCGCCCCGACGTGGCCGTCCGTGGTCAGCACGACCGCGGCCGCCTCGCCGACCTCGGCCAGGTCCGCGAAGCCGAAGACCGCGTCGACGTCGTACGGGACGTCGAGATCGGCGGAGAGATCGAGGTTCTGCAGGTAGGCGCCGGGCTGCAGGATCGTCCAGGCCAGCCCGGAGCGGCGGACGAGGTCCTCGGACGCGGCCTTGCCGAGGTGGTGCGGCATCGCGGGGACGTACGGCGACGCGACCGAGTGGTAGCCGATCCGCCCGACACCCGCGTCGCGCAGGGCGTCGAGGACCTCCGTGACGTACGCCGGCTCATCCGGGTGCAGGTTCGGCGCGATCAGGTACGCCGCGTCGCAGCCGGACAGCACGCGGCGCAGGTCCGGCCACTCCGCCCGCCCGATGGGCACCGTCTCCACGCCGCGCCGCTCGAGGGCCTCGCACACGGCCCGGCCCGTCTTGCCCCGTCCTCCGATGACTCCGATCGTCATCGGTCCAGTCTGGAGCATGGCCCTCGGCGGCGAGTATCGTCCCCGGCGTGAGCGACGACTGGCGTAGCGAGACCGTCGACCGGGTGCGGACCCTGATCCGCACGGCCGAGCCGGAGGTGGTCGAAGAGGCCAAGTGGCGCAAGGCGTCGAACCCCGACGGCGTCCCCACGTTCTCCTGCGACGGCCTGGTCTGCACGGTCGAGACGTACAAGGACAAGGTCAAGCTCACCTTCGCCAAGGGCGCCTCGGTCGCCGACCCGACCGGGATCTTCAACGCCAGCCTGGACGCCGGCACCCGCCGCGCGGTCGACCTCCGCGAGGGCGACACGCTCGACGAGGACGCGTTCGTGGAGCTGGTCCGTGACGCGGTGGCGCTGAACCGGGCGTGAGCTCTACTCGCTGACCCGGTCCCGCACGCGCACCAACCCGGCGAGCGTGGCGATGTACGCGGACCCGTCGGGGGCGAGCGTGACGGCGGCGTAGTGGTTGTTGAACATCGTGCCGAGGCCGGTGCGGACGGCGAAGGCGGTGCGGCCGGTGCGGGCGTCGATGGCGGTGAGGTACCAGGCGCTGGCGCCCCAGCGGCTCGGCCGCTTCGTGTACGCGTAGACCAGGCCGGTCTGCAGCGAGACCTTCGGGACCGAGGTGGGGGCGACCTGGTCGGAGGTCCACGACACGCGGCACTCGCCGTCCGCGACGTCGACCCGGGCGAAGCCGGGCTGGGTCGCGAAGCCGAGCATGGTGCTCCAGGGGCCGGCGTACCCGTGGTTGTTCTCCACCACGACGCCGCCCTCACCGACGGAGACGAGCGAGTTGTCGGTGGCGCCGGCGCCCTTCTCGAAGACCTCCGCCCGGCAGACCTCCTCGCCGTCGTCGGTGCGCAGGAAGAGCACGCGCATCCGCTGGTCGGCGTTGTCGGTGATCGCGACCAGGCCGTCGGGCAGCAGCGTCGGCGTCGTACCGCTGCCCTGGCTCAGCTGGCCGGGCTTCTGCGACGTACCCCGGTCGTACGTCGTGCGCCAGCGGACCACGGGGCGGTGCCGCCGGTCGTCGGCGACCAGCTTGTAGAGCGCCTCGACGGTGACGACGTACACCCCGCCGTCCTCGCCCGTGGCCAGCGAGTTGGCCACCTCCTCGCCCAGGTCGAGGGTGCGTACGACGGGCTCCTCGGCCCCGGTCTCGGTGATCGTCCCGATCAGGCCGTCGCCGGTGACCCACCAGATCCGGCCCTCCCAGTCCGGCATCAGCGCGATCAGGCAGTCGTCCTCCGGCACCACCCCGGAGAGGTCGTAGCTCTCCTCCGTGGTCAGGTCGGGGTCGCCCTCACCGTCGTGGGTTGCGACGACGAGCACCCGGCGGTCGGTGGTGGCGAGGACGGCGCGGTCCTCGGCGTCGAGGTAGAAGTACGACCCGCCGCACAGGTCCTGCCAGGGTCGCTTGCCGGAGTTGCCAACGCGGTCGGGCAGGTCCTTGGTGACCAGCGGCCGCATGGTGTCGGGGTCGATGACGTGCAGGGTCGGGCCGCTGAGGTCACCGCAGAGCGCGACCAGCCGCTCGCGCTCGTCGAAGGCGAGGGTCGCGCACTCCTCGACGCCGTACCAGGCCGTGTCGACCTCCGGGGAGTCGCCGGTGGGGCCAGGGCCGGCGTACGCGTCGGAGGCCCAGGCGTCGTTGTGCATCGAGCTGCGCCCGTTCGGCGCCAGCTCCGGGTGCTGGGGCAGCTCCATCGGGATCGGCTGCTCGCTCACCGCGCGGCCGACGTACGACGGCGTCACGAGCGCGCCGCCTCCGGGCGGGAGCGGGAACCACCCGTCGGGCGCGATGACGGGGATCGCCACCACCAGGGCCACCGCGCCGGCCCAGGCCGCCACCACCCGGCGGGTCGGGCGCAGCCACGGCCAGAGCCTCCGGCGGCTGCGCGGAACCGCGAACGCGACCACCACCGCGAGCACCACGACGGGGCCGAGCAGCAGGTAGAGCAGCGCCGTCCCGAGCAGGGCGAGCGAGCGCGCGTACCTCAACGGGCTCGGGGTCGGGGGGCGGGCATGCCCCGCATTGTGCCTGCTGGCAGGCCCCGATCAGCGGAAGAGCGCGCTGTACGCGTTCAGTGCGGGCTGGCCGCCGAGGTGCGCGTAGAGCACGTTCGACTCCGGCCCGATCTCGCCGGTGCGGACCAGGTCGAGCAGGCCGGCCATCGACTTGCCTTCGTAGACGGTGTCGAGGATGACGCCCTCCAGGCCGCCGACCAGCCGGATCGCGTCGAGGGTGGAGTCGACGGGGACGCCGTACAGGTCGCCCGCCCAGCCCTCCAGCACGGTGATCTCGTCGTCCCGCAGGTCGCGCGGGACGCCGATCAGCTCGGCCGTACGACGCGCGATCCGCTCGACCTGCTCGCGGGTCTCGTCGAGCTTGGCGCTCGCGTCGATGCCGATGACCCGGCGGCGCCGGCCGCCGGCGACCTCGAGGTCGGCGAAGCCGGCGATCATCCCGGCGTGCGTCGAGCCGGTCACCGAGCAGACCACCACGGTGTCGAAGAAGACGCCGAGCTCGGCCTCCTGCTGCGCGACCTCGTGCGCCCAGTTGGCGAACCCGAGCCCGCCGAGGCGGTGGTCCGAGGCGCCGGCGGGGATCGCGTACGGCGTACCGCCGCGCGCCTCGACGTCGGCGAGGGCTTGCTTCCAGGAGTCCTTGAAGCCGATGCCGAAGCCGGCGGGGTCGAGGCGCACCTCCGCGCCCATGATCCGGCTGAGCAGGATGTTGCCGACCCGGTCGTTGACGGCGTCGGGCCAGTCGACCCAGTTCTCCTGGACCAGCACGCACTGCAGGCCGAGGTGCGCCGCGACGGCCGCGACCTGGCGGGTGTGGTTGGACTGGTAGCCGCCGATCGAGACCAGCGTGTCGGCGCCGGAGGCGAGCGCGTCGGGGACCAGGTACTCCAGCTTGCGCACCTTGTTGCCGCCGTACGCGAGGCCGGAGCTGACGTCCTCGCGCTTGGCCCAGATCCGGGGGCCGGTGCCGGCGGAGGTCTCGGTCGCGAGGTGGGCGCTGAGCCGGTCGAGCGGGTGCACGGGGCTCGGGCCGAAGGTCAGGGGGTGCCGGGGGAAGTCGGAGAGGGCCATGGGTGTCTCGGTCAGCTTTCGGCTCGGGGATCGTCGGTGAGGGTGTGCCAGGTGTCGTAGGTGACCAGGGCGGCCTGCTCGGCGTGGCCCGCGGCGCAGTGCTCGATGAGGGTCGTGTGGAACTCGACCGAGCGGAGCCCGGCGTCGGAGGCGAAGCGGAGGTTCTCGGCCCGGCGCAGCACGGGCGTGTACTGCTCAAGGACGGCGGTGATCGCCCGGTTGCCGGCGATCCGCAGGGGTACCCCGTGCAGCTGCCGGTCGGCCTCGTGGGCGGCGTCCAGGTCGCCGGACCGGACGGCGGCGGCGAACCGCTCGTTGGCGGCCCGCATGATCTCGAGGTCGGCCGCGCTCAGCCGCTCGACGGCCTGCCGGACGGCGACGGCGTGCAGGCCGGCGACCACGTCGCGGGCCTCGCGCACCTGGACGAGGTCGAGCTCGCTGACCACGGTGGAGCGGCCCGGCCGCGCGACGACCAGGCCGACCTCGCCGAGTCGCAGCAGCGCCTCGCGGACGGGAGTGCGGCTGACGCCGAGCCATTGCGCCAGGTCGAGGTCGCGCAGCTGCTCGCCCGGGGCGAGGGTGCCGTCCACGATCGCATCGCGGAGCCGGTGGAAGACGTCGTCGCGCAGCAGCGACCGCTCGGGCAGCGGCGGACTCGCGGGGATCGGCATGCAATATATTGCACATCGCGTGGCTGCCGTTCGTCAAGCGTCGTGGCGCTCCGCCCCTTCGCGGCGCCCGGCATGATGACGCCATGGCCTCCCCCCGCGCTGGACAGCCCGCCGAGCCCTCCGACCTGGTCGACGTCGCGCACCTCGTGACGGCGTACTACACCGGGGTCCCGGACCCCGACGACGTCGACCAGCAGGTCGCGTTCGGCACCAGCGGTCACCGCGGCAGCTCGCTCAAGACCTCGTTCAACGAGACGCACATCCTCGCCACCACCCAGGCGATCTGCGACTACCGCCGCTCGCAGGGGTACGACGGCCCGCTGTTCCTCGGCCGCGACACGCACGGCCTGTCCGAGCCGGCGTGGGCCTCGGCCCTGGAGGTGCTGGCCGCGAACGACGTGACCGTGCTGGTCGACTCGCGCGACGGGTACACCCCGACCCCCGCGGTCTCGCACGCGATCATCCGGGCGAACGGCGGTCGTGCAACGGGCTCCGGGCTCGCGGACGGCATCGTCGTCACGCCCTCGCACAACCCGCCCACCGACGGCGGCTTCAAGTACAACCCGCCGCACGGCGGGCCCGCCGACAGCGACGCCACCTCGGTGATCGCGCAGCGGGCCAACGAGCTGATCGCCGGCGGGCTCGCCGAGGTGAGGCGGACGTCGTACGACGCGGCTCGCCGGGCCGCCGGTTCGTATGACTTCCTGGGCACGTACGTCGACGACCTGCCGTCCGTGGTCGACCTGGACGCGATCCGGCGCGCGGGGGTGCGGATCGGCGCCGACCCGATGGGTGGGGCGTCGGTGCACTACTGGGGCGAGATCGCGGAGCGGCACGGGATCGACCTGACGGTCGTGAACCCGCTGGTCGATCCCACGTGGCGCTTCATGACGCTCGACTGGGACGGGAAGATCCGGATGGACTGCTCGTCGCCGAACGCGATGGCGTCGCTGATCGCGCAGAAGGCGTCGTACGACATCGCGACCGGGAACGACGCCGACGCGGACCGGCACGGCATCGTCACGCCCGACGCGGGGCTGATGAACCCGAACCACTTCCTGGCCGTGGCGATCGAGTACCTCTTCGGCGGCGCGCGCCCCGACTGGCCCGCCGGAGCGCGGATCGGCAAGACGCTGGTGTCGTCGTCGATGATCGACCGCGTCGCGGCCGCCGTCGGGAAGCCGATGGTGGAGGTGCCGGTCGGCTTCAAGTGGTTCGTGCCCGGGCTGATCGACGGGTCGTTCGGCTTCGGCGGCGAGGAGTCCGCGGGGGCGTCGTTCCTGCGCCGCGACGGATCGGCGTGGACCACCGACAAGGACGGGCTGATCCTGTGCCTGCTGGCCGCCGAGATCCAGGCCGTGACCGGGTCTTCGCCGTCCCAGCGGTACGCCGCGCTGGTGGCACGGCACGGCGAGCCGGCGTACGCCCGCATCGACGCGCCGGCCTCCCGCCCCGAGAAGGCCGCGCTGGCCGCCCTCTCCCCCTCCGACGTCTCCGCCACCTCGCTGGCCGGCGAGGAGATCACCGCGAAGCTGACGGAGGCGCCCGGCAACGGCGCGAAGATCGGCGGCCTGAAGGTCACGACCTCCTCGGCGTGGTTCGCCGCCCGGCCGTCCGGCACCGAGGACGTCTACAAGATCTACGCCGAGTCGTTCCGCGGACCCGAGCACCTCGCGCAGGTGCAGGACGAGGCGCGCGCGGTCGTCACGGCGGCGCTGGGCTCGTGATGACGGCGGGGGAGGTGTTCCAGGTCCGCCTCGAGAAGCACGAGCACACCGGCTGGCGGCGGCTCCGGGTCGGCGCCTGGGCGCTGGCCACCGCCGTCGCCCAGGGCTTCGTCGGCAGCCCGTCGGTGGGCGAGTGGGTGGTGCGCCACCGCACCGACGGGCGCGAGCTCTTCCGGGTCGACGCGGGCGACGAGGAGGAGGCCGCGGTCCTGCGGGCCGAGCTCGACCGGCAGCTCGAGGAGCTGACCCCGGACGAGTTCGCCGCGCGCTGGGCGACCGCTCAGGAGTAGCGGTGGCTCTTGGCCGCGTGGCCCTGCTCGCGGGTGCAGGTGCGGCCGCTCATGTTGCGGTGTCCGCAGAGCGCGTCTCCCGTGGGCTCCTCCGCTCGGGCCGCCGCCTTCTTGGCGGGGGTCGCCGCCGGCTTCTTCCGCGGGGCGGCGGGAGTCGCCGCCCGCGCGGTCATCTCGGCGTACCGCGCCTCACGCATCGCCCGCAGGGCGTCCATCTTGCTCATCGCTGCTTCACCCGAGGAACCCTAGGACCCGGCACCGACAGTCGGACTCACCGCACCCACAGACCGTGCGGCCGGAGCAGCTCGACCACCCGGCCCTCCAGCCACCGCGCCTCGTCGCGGTCGGCGCAGACGGCCCAGGAGACGTCGAGCTCGAGACGGCGTACGGCGCTCGCCGCCCACCGCCGCGCACGCCTCTCTCCACCCTCGACCTGCTCGCGCACCCAGTCGGTGTCGGCCAACGCCCGATCGAGCGCGGCCTCCGAGAAGCCCGACACGGCCGCCTGCCCGGTGAGGTAGGCGCGCAGCCGCCCGTACAGCCCCTGCGGCGACCCGCCCCCGGCCCGCTCCCCCGCGTGGCCGACGTGCCGGACGACCCGGCTCGGACGCTCCAGGAAGAGGTAGACCCCCGGCGCCCGGGGCGCCTCCGCGATCGCCTCGACCAGCGGCGCCCACGCCGACCACTCGGCCAGCCCGGGCAACTCGGAGTACGCCGCCAGCCGGGCCTCCTCGTCGGCGTACGTCGTCATGCGCCCATGCTGCCGGGAGCCGCCGACAGGGTGGGGTCGGGCGGGTGTGCGCGGGGTCGTCGCAGGAGCCGCAGGTTCATCACGGTATGCAGACGAGCTCGCACTCACCACGGCGTACCCACCATGGGAACCGACAACTGATCTGCCTACCGTGATGTGCCTGCACGCCCCGCCGATTCGCCTGCATACCGTGATGAACCAGCAGCAGCGCGCCCCCTACCGGAACTGCGTCGGCAACCCGTGCCGGATCGCCCAGGCGACCGCCTCGGCGCGGTTGGTGGCACCGATCTTGCGGTACGCCCCCGGATGTGGGTCTTGATGGTGTTGACGCCGAGGTGGATCTCGCCGGCGATCTCGAGGTTGGAGTAGCCCTGCGCGATCAGCGCGAGGATCTCGCGCTCGCGGGGGGTGAGGCCGAGGTCGGAGCCCACCCGGTCCTTGAACCGGGCGGACTCGCTCGACCCGACGACCGGGTTCTCGCCGGTGTCGCCGGGCTGCCAGCCGGTCTGGGTGGAGTGGACGGCCGCGCAGATCTCGGCCTCGTCGGCCCCGATGTCGAAGAAGCCCTCCGCGCCCCGGGCGAGGGCCTGCGAGCCGAGGTCGGGGCGCAGTCCGCGGGTCACCGCGAGCACGGTCGAGGCGGTCTTGTCGATGAGGATGTCGAGGTCCGAGCCGTCCCCGCCGAGGAGGCCGATCACGTCGTACAGGACGACGTCCGGGTCCGGTCCCGTGGCGTTGAGGGGGACCACGTCGACCCGGCACTCACACTCGGTGAGGATCGCGCGAAGACCTGAGGTCACGACCGGCTGCGGGCTGACGATCGCGACGCGAACTGGCAACTCGTCCACGACGAAATTCTGCCAAAAGCCCAGGTCAGCGATCAAGACGACGCCTCACCGGACCCACCCCAACGGTTCCTCACCCGTTCGGGTGAGGGGCAACGATTTCCGGTCCGATGCTTCCTGTACGCGAGATTTTCTGGTGATGTTCTCGATGCGGACCGTCTCGGGCCCGCCGGAGCGGCGCCTTTCCGGGCGCCCTTCGCACATATCTCGGAGGATCATGTGAATCGACGCATCTCTCGGGTCGTCGGTGTGGTCGCAGGTCTCGGCCTCGTGTCGATGGCCGTGCCTGCGACCGCTCAGGCGACAGTGCAGGCACCAGGTCAGGCGGCCCCGCGGCTCGACGAGGTCACGGCCGCCACGGGCGAGCCGCGGACCAAGCCCGACAACTTCCCCGACCCCCTCGCACGCAAGCGCACCGCCCTGCGCCAGCGGGCGGTCGGCGACCTGGTCGCGGGGGAGGCCCGGACGGTCGGCAAGGGTCGGGACCGCACCATCCGGATGGCCGACGGCACGGAGGTCGAGTATCCCGTCAAGCAGACCTCGCAGCTGCTGACCTTCCTCGTCGAGTTCGGCGACGGCGAGGGCAACCCCGACTTCCCGGACAACACCTCCGGTCCGCTGCACAACGAGATCCCGGAGCCGGCCCGCAGCGACAACACGACGTACTGGAAGCTCGACTTCTCCCGCCAGCACTTCCTGGACATGTTCTTCAACGGCCTCGCCGACCAGGACGGCGAGTCGTTCAAGGACGTGTACGACGAGATGTCCAGCGGCCGCTTCGACCTGAAGGGCGACGTCTCCGACTGGGTCAAGGTCGACCACCCGGCGTCGTTCTACCAGGAGCTCCAGGACGCCGACAACGACCCGGAGACCCCGGAGACGGGCGAGGAGACCGGTCAGAAGATGACCAGCTTCCTCCAGGACTCCGCCGACGCCTGGTACGCCGCCCAGGTCGCCGCGGGCAAGACGGACGCGCAGATCCAGGACTACCTGAAGACCTTCGACGTCTGGGACCGCTACGACTACGACGGCGACGGCGACTTCAACGAGGCCGACGGCTACATCGACCACTTCCAGGCCATCCACGCCGGTGAGGGCGAGGAGGCCGGCGCCGACACCTGGGCCATCTGGTCGCACCGCTCCGCGGTCAACCAGAACGCCGACGTCGGCCCGGCGGGCAACGAGAACGGCGGCGTCCAGATCGGCGACACCGGCCTGTGGATCCGCGACTACACCACCGAGCCCGAGAACGGCGGGCTCGGCGTCTTCGCCCACGAGTTCGGCCACGACCTCGGCCTGCCCGACTACTACGACACCCAGGGCGGCGACAACGGCACCGGCTTCTGGAGCCTGATGAGCTCCGGCTCCTGGCTCGGCCACGGGGACGGCACCACCGGCACCACGCCCAACCACATGGGCGCGACCGAGAAGCTGTTCCTCGGCTGGTACGGCGACAACAGGGAGGACCTCGCCATCGTGGACGGCACCGCGCCGGCGAAGACGATCACCCTCGGCCCGTCGTACCACGCGACCACCAAGGGCAAGCAGGCCCTCGCGGTCCAGCTCCCGCAGGGCAGCTCCACCGTCGACGTCGTCGAGCCCGACCAGGGCACGCACTACTTCTACTCCGGCAACGGCGACGACCGCGTCGCCACGGTGACCGGCCCGACGACGACGGTCCCGGCGGAGGACCCGACGCTCACGGCACGGGTCAGCTACTCCATCGAGGACGACTGGGACTACGCCTACGCGAAGGTCTCCACCGACGGCGGCGCGAACTGGACCTACCTCGAGACCAACCTGTCGACCACCGACGACCCGAACCAGCAGAACGCCGGCTTCGGCATCACCGGCTGCTCGGGCACGCGGGACGACGACGGGGTCTGCGACAACGCGTGGACCGACCTCACCGCCGACCTGACGCCGTACGCCGGCCAGCAGGTGCAGGTCCAGTTCGAGATGTTCAACGACGCGGCGTACCACGAGCTCGGCTTCTCGGTGGACAGCATCGCCATCGGCGACACCCTGCTCACCGACGTCGAGGACGGCGCCCCGAACTGGACGCTGAAGGGCTTCCAGGTGATGGACGGGCCGTCGTACACGAAGGTCTACGACCGCTACTACGTGGCGGAGAACCGGCAGTACCAGGGCTACGACAAGACCCTCGCCGAGGGTCCGTACAGCGCCGACTACCCCGTGACCGCGCCCAACCGGGTCGACCAGTTCCCCTACCAGGACGGCCTGCTCGTCTGGTACGCCAACGGGCTGTTCACCGACAACAACACCAGCGCCCACCCCGGCGGCGGCCAGGCACTGCCGGTCGACGCCCGGCCGGCGTACCAGCGGTGGCAGAAGAACGGCGTGGACGCCGCCGCGGCCAGCGGCCGGCTGAACGCGTACGACGCCACCTTCGACGTCGACCAGACCGACGCGTTGCGGCTGACCAACGAGAGCCTGGACGGGGTCACGTACGACGTCGCCGCGCGTCCCGGCAACCCGGTCTTCGACGACAGCGACGTCAACCGCTACTGGGACAACGCCTCCGTCCGCGCCTCCTGGTACTCCACCCAGGTCGCCGGCGTCGGCGCGATGATCCAGGTGCTCTCCTCCGACGAGCGCACCGGTCAGATGGTCGTCAAGGCCGGTCGCCGGTTCGCCGCCGCGACCGCGCCCGTCGCGATCACCGGCCGGGCGCGCGTGGGCCAGCGGCTGGGCGTGGTCCCGGCCACCTGGGCCGTGGGCGGCACGAGCACCTTCACCTGGACCGTCGGCGGCAAGACGGTCGGCACCGGCACCGGCTACCGGGTGCGGCCCGCGGACGCCGGCAAGACGGTGAGCGTGACGGAGACCCGGACCGCGACCGGCTACGACAGCGGCACGTCCACCACCTCGACGGCACGGGTCCGGCCCGCCGCGGTCAGGCTGAGCGTCCGCGCGCCGAAGACGGTGAAGCGGAACCGGACGGCGGTCGTCAAGGTCGCCGTCACCTCCCCGGGCCTCACGGCGCGGGGTGCGATCAAGGTGACGTACGCCGGCACGTCGCTGCGTGCCAAGGCGCTGCGCGACGGCCGGGCACGCGTCGTACTCCCGAAGCAGGCGCGGCCGGGCCGGGTCCGGCTGGTCGTGCGGTACGACGCGAGCACCGGTTTCAGCGACGCGCGGACGGTGAAGACCGTCCGGATCGTGCGGTGACCGCGCACTGATCGATCGCAGGACATCGGAGCCCGGCACCGCACGGTGCCGGGCTCCGGTGCGTCCTGGCCGCTACCGTGGCGTGGTGGCCGTGATCGAGACCGTGGGGCTGACCAAGGCGTACCCCGGCGTCACGGCCCTGGACCGCCTCGACCTCGCCATCGGCGAGGGTGTGACCGGCCTGGTCGGCGCCAACGGGGCTGGCAAGTCGACCTTCATCAAGATCCTGCTCGGCCTGGTGCCGGCGACGGCCGGGACCGCGCGGGTGCTGGGCTACAACACCGCGACCGAGGGCGCGTCGGTGCGGGCGCTGGTCGGCTACATGCCCGAGCACGACTGCCTGCCGGCCGACGTGTCCGCGAGCGACCTGGTGGTGCACCTCGGGCAGATGTCGGGACTGCCGTACGCCGCCGCCCGCGAGCGCGCCTCCGACGTACTCCGCCACGTGGGCCTCGCCGAGGAGCGCTACCGCCCCATCGGCGGCTACTCCACCGGCATGAAGCAGCGGGTCAAGCTCGCCCAGGCGCTCGTGCACGACCCGCGGCTGGTGCTGCTCGACGAGCCGACCAACGGTCTGGACCCGTCCGCGCGCGACGACATGCTCTCCCTGGTGCGCCGCATCGGCGCCGACTTCGGCATCGCCGTCCTCGTCACCTCGCACCTGCTCGGCGAGCTGGAGCGGATCAGCGACAGCATCGTCGTGCTCGACGGCGGCCGGCTGCTGCAGTCGTCCGCGACCGCCGACCTGCTGCACGCCACCGGCAGCCTGCTGGTCGAGGTCCAGGGCCGGCCCGACGCCGACCGGCTGCTCGGCCAGGCGCTCGTCGACGCCGGGCTGGCCGCGCGGCCCGCCGGGGGCCGGCTGATCGAGGTCGACGTCCGCGACGAGCACACCCCCGACCAGGTGCGTGACCTCACCGTCGACCTCGGGCTCGGGCTGGTGCGGATGCAGGAGCGGCACCACCGGATCGAGGACGTCTTCCGCCAGGGAGGTGCCGGTCATGTCCAGCCTGCCTGAGACTCCCGGCGCCTCGGCGCAGCCCACCGGCGTCATCCACGACCTCGGCTACCGCCCGTACGCCGGCCCGCGGCTCGGCGATCGCTCGGTCGCCTGGACGTTCTTCGTCACCGGCCTGCGCAACACCTACGGGCTGGGGCGCTCGGCGCGCTCCAAGGCACTGCCGATGATCCTGCTCGGGCTGATGCTGCTGCCGGCGCTGATCCTGGTCGGCGTCCTGGTCCAGGCGCGCGACCTCCTCGACCTGGACAGCCAGCTCGTCGCGTACTCGACGTACCCCCTCACGACGCAGCTGCTGATCTCGGTGTTCGTCGCCGCCCAGGCGCCGGCGCTCATCTCGCGCGACCTGCGCTTCCGCACGCTGACGCTCTACCTGGCGCGGCCGATGCGGCGCACGACGTACGTCCTGGTCCGGCTGGCCTCGCTGACCGTGGCGACGTTCGTGCTCATCGGCTCGCCGCTGCTGCTGATGTACGTCGGCGGGCTGCTCGCCGACCTGGCACCCGGGCGGGAGACCGAGCGGTTCCTCGGCGCGATCGTGGGCGCGGCCCTGCTCGCCGCCTGCCTGGCCGGGCTCTCCGCGGTGGTCGCCGCGTTGACGGTCCGGCGCGGGCTGGCGGTCGCGGCGGTGATCGTGGTGCTGCTGGTCAGCTACACGGTGGTGTCGACGGTGCAGGGCGTGTCCTCGGAGGTCGACAACGACCGGGTCGGCGAGGTCGCGGGGCTGTTCTCGCCGTACACGCTGGTCAACGGGGTGCAGCACGCTCTCTTCGACTCCCCGGCCGCCACCCCGACGCCGCCGGAGGGTGCCGCGATGGGGCTGCTGTACGTCGTCGTGACGGTGCTCGTCGTGCTCGGGTCGATCGGCGCGCTCCTGCTCCGCTACCGGAAGGCCGACTGATGACGTCGATCGTCCTGGACCACGTGTCGCGGTGGTTCCGCAACGTGGTCGCCGTCAACGACGTCTCGATGACGATCGGCCCCGGGGTGACCGGCCTGCTGGGGCCGAACGGCGCCGGCAAGTCGACGCTGATCGCGATGATGTCGGGCTTCCTGGCGCCGTCGGCGGGGACCGTCACGCTGGACGGCGAGCCGCTGTGGCGCAACGAGCAGGTCTACCGCCGGCTCGGACTGGTGCCGGAGCGGGATGCGCTGTTCGACTACCTGACCGGGCGGCAGTTCGTGGTCGCGAACGCGGAGCTGCACGGGCTGCCCGACCCCGGGGCGGCGGCGCAGCGGGCGATCGCGCTGATCGAGATGACGGACGCTCAGGACCGGGAGATCTCGACGTACTCCAAGGGGATGCGGCAGCGGATCAAGATGGCCTCGGCGCTGGTGCACGACCCCGCCGTACTGCTGCTGGACGAGCCGTTCAACGGCATGGACCCGCGGCAGCGGATGCACCTGATGGACCTGCTCCGGTCGATGGGGGCCGAGGGGCGCACCATCCTGTTCAGCTCGCACATCCTGGAGGAGGTCGAGCAGGTCGCCCGGCAGATCGAGGTCGTCGTCGCGGGCCGGCACGCGGCCTCGGGCGACTTCGGCGCGATCCGGCGGCTGATGACCGACCGGCCGAACCGGTTCGTGCTGCGCACCGCCGACGACCGGCTGCTGGCCTCGGTGCTGCTGGCCGACCCGTCGGTGCGCGGCGCCCGGCTTCGTGCGGAGGGCGGGATCGAGCTGGAGGCGTCCGACTTCGGGCGGTTCAGCGAGGTGCTGCCGCGCCTGGCCCGGCAGCACGGCGTACGCCTGCACGAGGTGACGCCGACCGACGAGTCGCTCGAGAGCGTCTTCGCCTACCTGGTGTCGTCATGACGACCCCGATGCCGATCAACCGCACGATCGTCCGCCTCGGCGCGCTCAGCGTCTTCGGCCGCTGGCGCGGCCTGCTGCTGATGGTGCTGCCCGTCGTACTCCTCGGGCTGGCGGTGCTGATCCGGGTGCTCGTCGGGGAGGACCAGCCGGTCACCGAGAACACGCTGTACGCCTTCGGGCTCTCCGTCGTCACGCCGCTGGTCGCGCTGCTCGCCACCTCCGGCCAGCTCGCGCCGGAGATCGACGACGGCTCCATCTCCTACCTGCTCGCCAAGCCGCTGCCGCGTTCGTCCATCGTGGTCAGCAAGCTCGTCGTGGCGATCGGCTGCGTCCTCGTCTTCGCCGCCGTACCCCTGCTCGTCGCCGGTCTCGTCCTGCTCGCCTCCGAGCCCGCGATCGCCGTCGGCTTCGGCCTCGCCGGCCTCCTCGGCGGCGTCGCCTACTGCTCCCTCTTCGCGCTGCTCTCGGTGCTCACCCGGCACGCGATCGTCGTGGGCCTGATCTACCTCTTGATCTGGGAGGGCCTCCTCGGCGGCCTCCTCGACGGCGTCCGCTGGCTCTCCATCACCCGCTGGTCCGGCGAGATCGTCGACGCCGTCGCCTCCACCACCATCGTCACCGACGTCCCCACCTGGTACGCCCTCGTCGCCTCGTTCGTCGTCATCCTCGGCGGAGCCTGGCTCACCGGGCACCGGCTGCGGGGGTTCAACCTGACGGGGGACGAGTAGATTCTTAAACCGGCACCCGAGGGCGTGTCGCATGGCAAACTACGAATGAGTCCTTGTCCTCGTTCAACGACCGTCCGACCACATAAGTGACCTGGCAACGGACCCTTCAACCGGCAGGTCTCAAATTGGTCCGCATACTCACTCCACAAGCCGTCTCGCTAACGACCGGACTGCCGCTAACGGACCGACCTGGGATGCACCGGGGCGTACGTCGCTTCCGCACCGTGTTTTTCCCTGGAGTTCCACCTACAATTGCACCACTGCTCAGCACTGATCTCGGCGACGACGCTCCGCGATCACCCACTCTTTGAACCCAGGAGCTCGCGCGCTCCGCTCACGTCGCTTCACCCGACTGTGCATCGTACTTGCCAAGCCGTGGCACGAATCTCCCTCCAAACGGACCGAGACTACGGCAGCACGGGCAGTCACAGAACAGCAAGTCCGCCGTTCGCGTTAGGCCCAATTGGAACCACCGAACGTCGGTGGAGCCGCACCAGCGACTCCACCGAGAGCTGGCTGCTCGGCAGGCACACGGCAGACTGACCTCCTCGGCACGACTAGCGAACGAGGATCACCATCCATCGCATGGCTCGAACGGGATCGTCACCGATCGGTGCCGATCAGTCACCATCGCGCGTGCGTCCTCTCCACTTCACTGGACCACAAACCTCGATGCCGCCCGGAATGCCAAGTCGCACCACCAGAGTCCCCTCCGATTCCGTCAATCTCCAACAACCGCGCCCCAAACGTGGCAAGGTCTCCTCGGAACGGATCCGACCACCACATTTCTGGAGTTCTGAGTGCGCGTCCACCTTGTAGAGCCCGACTCCAACCGCCGCGGCGACCTCTTTACGAAGAGGGTTTCCGATGTACTTCATGTCCTAGGGTGGCAGAACTTTCGCTTCGATATCGCCAAATCCGGACGAGAAATTGACGTCACCGCAAATCACCGCACAGAGCGACGCCAGCTTCGCGCCGAGTGCAAAGCCAAGAAAGATCCAGTTGGTGGGGGCGACCTCAACAAGTTCGCCGGAGCGGTCGACGTTGAATCACGAAAAGCCGAAGAGCCCGTAACTGCCTACTTCATATCGCTGAACGGGTTTACTGAGACTGCGGTCGAACAAGAGCTCGAAGCAGACGGCCGGATCTCGCTCATCGATTCAACGAGGATCATCGATGAACTTGTTCAGTCGTCCGTTATAATCTCGCCCGACCGAGCCAGACAGGCGATCATCGAGCGCCTCGGAGGCAAGTTCGAGGTCGATCCGGTCCGCGACCTGATCGCCCACGAGGTTGGTTGGACTTGGCTAGTCTTCTTGTCGGGCGGCCGCGATCGGAAGTGCTTTACGCTGGTTCACGCCAACGGCGAATCACTCGATCAACGAATCGTCGAACAGATCTGTTCCGACGACGGGGACTACGAGCAAATTCTGAAGGACTTATCGTATATCGGGCACAATGGTTCGACCACTACTTCGGCTTCTGCTCGGACGACCGCCGCCCGAGCATACTTGGCCCATCTCCAACGAGACGCCGGATTCATCACGCTCGAGGGAATGCCGGCGGACGAACAAATCGGCAGCCGCGCCATCCCGCTACACGATCTTTTCGTTCCGCTCAATGTTCATCCCGAGATGCCACATAGTTCGGGTCCCTCGACCCCGGGCTCGGACTTCGAGTTCGATGCCACGGCGGTATCGACCGAGACATTCATGAAGGCGCACCGAGCCGCCGCGATCGTTGGGCCGCCCGGATGCGGCAAGTCCACTCTCATGAAGAGACTAGCTACAGGCAGCCTCAATTTCCTTGCTGCCGATGCCGACACAGAGACGGAGGCCTATCCGTTACTGATCCGCTGCCGATCCCTAGGGGATTTGAGCAGGTCGCCAATGCAGGACATTCTTGCGAACGCGATTCGCCGCGCCGAGCTGGGCGAGCTTGAGCAGCCCTTTCTGGAGGTTGTCCGCGAGAAACTTGGAAACGGATCGCTCCTGCTTCTGATCGATGGCCTCGACGAGATCGCCGACCCTGGAGCTCGCACCGCCTTCGCGACACAACTGCGCACTTTTCTCTCTACGTATCCGCGAATTCGAACAGTCATTACCTCGCGATCTTCAGCTTTTAGAACAGTTGCTAGCAGTCTGCGAGGAACCTGCGCCCTGGGCCGCGTGTCCGACTTGGATCACGAAGGAATCAGTCGCCTATGCCAGAACTGGGCCGATCAAGTGCTCGCTGGCGACCGAACCGCAGGTGCGCAACTCGCAATGGAAGTTACGACCAGTGAACGCGTGGCCGCTCTAGCAGTTAACCCGCTCCTTCTCACCACCATGCTCTTGGTGAAGCGCTGGATAGGCGAGATCCCGAGAAAGCGCACCATACTCTATGGAAAGGCGATCGAAGTTCTCGCAATGACCTGGAATGTCGAGGCGCATGAGCCTCTCGACCTCGACGAGGTATTGCCACAGCTTGGGTACGTAGCCCTTTCGATGCTGGACTCTGGGACCCAGCGAGTAAGCCGCCGCGAAGTTCAGCGTCTTCTGTCGAGTGCTCGCTCAGACATGCCAGAGATACTCGGCTACGTCCGCAGTGGACCCGCGTCGCTAGTCGACTCCGTCGAACACCGAAGTAGTCTTCTGACGCTTACGGGACACGATATCGCAGGCGGGATCGTAGAGCCCTTCTACGAATTCAAGCATCTCGCCTTTCAAGAATTCTTGGCAGCCAGGGCGGTGGTTGAGGGCTGGCACTCATCCGCGGGAGAACGAAGCTACGTGGACGTCATCGATCAAAAGGTGGGAGATGAGACGTGGGAGGAGGTGATTCCGCTTGTCGCAGTACTGGCGGGCCGCAATTCAGCGCCTCTCGTTGAACGGATCATGACTGTTGCTACAGACCAGGCCAGAAACCACCAGGCGCGGACAGTTGCGGCCCGAATGCTGACCGTGTGCCTTAGTGACGATGTACTAATCTCGCCAACCGTTGCACAGAAAGCACTTGAGGCACTACTTGAGGGGGACATCGCGGAGGATCGCGCAGCGGCCTACTCTATCCTCCGTAGCAAGTTCGCAACGATGTTCGACGAAACATCATGGCGGTCCGCCCGAGAACTGGGTTCTGTTTCACCTGGGGCATGCCAGGTTCTGACCCATATCTACTGTTTCGATAATCCTACTCGGGTATTCGATGTAGCCAGCGAGTTGATTCAGTATCTCGACATTTCCAGCGACCTGATGCAATCGTCGGAACTGAGGGAACGCGTGGTCGGAATAACTTGTGTCATGAACGCAGCCTACGAATATTATCCTCACTTCAATCAACGATTGTCGGCACGCAAGTTGCCTCCAGGAGAACTGGCGGCCCTACGGGACTGCCTAGATTCAATTCGTGGGAACTTGATAACGGGAAACCTGGAGCCACTCGAAAGAATGGCTTCCTATTGGGCGATTGCGTGGGGCGGGACGATCATGCGTTGGCCACGCGCACTTCTCGTTTCGCTTGCATCTGCCCAACTGCGGGACTGGAAGACACTGGCCGAGACAGGCGATGAGACGAGGCGGATTCTTGCCTGGTCACTCGGAGGTATGCCCATCCGGAAGAATCTCGTGGGATCGCTCGAGTTTTCGCGCGACGACGAACTGTTCCTGCGGGATCAGATCAGCATCGACGGCAAGTGGCACCATCAGCAGTTGCGTGGGGCGTTGACCCTTCTCGCTTATGGTGATCGCCTAACGGACGATCTAGCTGGCGTATTTGAGCAGTTCGACGACCGCCTCTACCCCGGCGCGTCGAGATTCCTGGACGCAATCGAGCGCGTTAGTTCACCTGGGCCCCTGCGTGAAGCGGTCGTATCATTGAAGCGGCGTCCCGCGCCATAGCAAGGACTCCACGAAGGCGCACTTGATCTCACCTAAGTCAAGCGAGGTTCGAGCACCGACGCCGAGTGCACCCGCTGCCGCCATCAGCTTGACTCCATCGGCATCGTCGTAGCGCGGGTGAGAGCTGACGAGCGCCTGGCCTGAGCCAGCCTCCGACACCCCTCGCCGAGCGGGACAGGAACGGTCACGGAGCCCGCCGATTCCCGGAATCCAGGCTGCCCGAGGCACGCTTATCGGACTCACCGCGCTGCAGACGACCGGCGCACGTCCCCAATCTCGGGAGAAGGACAATGAGCATCGACGCGCACAACCGCGACAACCGGCCCTCCGGCGAGAGCGCCGACACCGGCACGGGAACCGTCCGTCCCCTGCGGCCACGGAGCGCGCCGGACAGTGCCCCGGACAGCTCGCCGGCCGCCGCTCGCCTCCTCGAGATGACCGCCCGGGAGACCGACCAGTGGCGCGCGGAGGCCAGGAGCGAGGCGGCCGCGATCGTGGCCGGCGCCCGCGAGGAGGCGGCCCGGCTCGTGCAGGCGGCCCGCACGGAGTCGGAGCGACTGGTGACGTCAGCGCAGGAGAAGGCGTCCGAGACGGTGAACGACGCGCGCGTCGAGGCGTACCGGGTGCGCGAGAAGTCGACGGCGGCGCGCAAGCGCAATGAGGAGGAGATCGCTCAGCTGGAGCAGCTGGCGACCCAGCACCGGGCGCAACTGCGGAGCCACCTCACCAAGATGCTCGACGAGGTCGACACCGCGGGCGACGACAAGTCGTAGCGCTCCCCGGCTACGTCCGCCGGTGAAAGCGGACGTCTCCGTCGCCGAGGCGTTCGGTCAGGTACCCCGGGTCGTGGGCCCGGTGGTGATGGTGCGAGCAGAGCAGCATCCCGTCGGCGAGGTCGGTGCGCCCACCGGTGGACCAGGGATGTCGATGGTGGGCCTCGCACCACGGGGCCGGGATGTGGCAACCCTCGGCGCGGCACTCGCCGTCCCGGAGCACCAGCGCCCGTCGCTGCCCGCGGGCGAAGAGTCGTCTGCTCCGGCCAAGGTCGAGGACCTCGCCCTTCCCGCCAAGGACCGCGGGGACGATCCCTGCGGTGCAGGCCAGGCGCCGGGCCTCGTCAGCGGTGATGCGGTCGTGGGAGTCGCCGGGGGCCGGGTTGCCGAGGGTGGCGGTGCCGAGATCGGCGCGTAGCGCGTCCAAGCTCATCGTGACGACCAGGGTGGTGGCGTCGCCGCCGTGGATCGGGAGGCGGGTGGGGTCGAGGGTCTCCAGGAGCTGGCAGAACGCCTGCGCTGTCTTGCGGCCGTAGGGCACCGGGCTG